>Ga0126381_100005225_pt1 | contig 14253 bp, 18 predicted proteins | sample PanSoiMetPlot_28_FD_96465 | JGI IMG/M metagenome (GOLD analysis project Ga0126381, IMG submission 96465) | Tropical forest soil microbial communities from Panama - MetaG Plot_28 | ecosystem: Environmental > Terrestrial > Soil > Tropical forest > Bulk soil | place: Panama | collected 2016-02-17
ACAGCCCGGCATTCTGTCTCAGGAAACCCTAGCGTCTCCGCGAGTTTCTCGAGCGCATCTCGGACCACACACAGCGTCTCAGGGTTACTGGGTAGTTCCATTTTGAGAAGCAGACTGCCCTGACTCAAGAACGCACTCCCTCCGCCATTACTCGACGGATTGGTCTCCGGCCCCGCCAGTTTCGGCTCCCTTTCGCCGCGTTGGCCTCCAAGTCGTGTGACCGGATGGATTACAGCTCGAACGCGACAAGGATCAGACTAACCCCGGGGACGCGCTCGGCATCCATTGGACGAAACCGCTGCACACGCTTCGAGCTGTGACCATCCCAAATCACGAGCCCGACATTCCAACCGACATTAAGCGCGTTAGTGCGCCGATCGGCGAATGGTCAGGAACCGTCCCTTACGGGTGCCATGCGGGGATTATAGTCCGAATGTGCCGTTCCACGCCCGTCGAGACCTGTTGCGACCTGCTCTGCGATCGAAAGAGCACGCTTCAAACTATTGGATGCATCACCGAAAACTCATGGCACCGCCAATTGTTGTGCCACCAGGAAGACAAAGCTGTTGCGCGGCTCCCCGCAGCTCAATGGTAGGGCGCTCGGCTGTTAACAGGAGTAAAAATCCAATAACTCGTCTGTCTAGCGTCAGTTAGCGGCTTCCCCACGGACCAAGGTGACGCGATTCACTCTTTGGGGGCACGAAAGCGCAGGCCGCGCCGGTTCCAACCTTCTTCGCGCAGCCACTCTTCCAGGGTGTGCAGATGAACTTCCGGGTAGCGGCGGCGAAGGCCGGGGATATCTGCCTTGTAGCCCTCTTCGTTGAACCAGCGGAACATGAGATAGAACTCTTTGCCGAGAAGGAGGCGTACGAGGGGTAGTGGGAGCCTGCGAAATTTTACGGGCTTGCCCATGACCCGGCTGAAGACTTGCGCTGCTTCAAGATTCGTAAGCTCGCTGCCGGCAATCTCCAGTTCCAGCCCGAGGAAGTCTTGGGGACGCTCGAAAGCCAGGGCCACAAAGGCTCCAATATCGTCCGTGGCGATGGTTTGGTACGGTTTGAAGGCCCGGATGGGGTCCGCCAGTTTGCCTTTCAAGATTCCCACTTCGACTTCAAGAATGTGGTAGGTCTCCATGAACGACGCAGGGCGGAAAATGGTGGCAGGCAGAGCAAGTTGCCGGATGTGCCTTTCGATCTCCCACTTGCTCTCCCAGTGCGGAATGCCGGTGTTGCGTTCGGCCCCGCCCACCGAACTGTAGATAAAGTGCTCGACGCCCGCTCTCTTGGCGGCATCAGCCAGATTTTTGCCCTGCTGAATCTCCCGCTTCGCTCCCACACTCCAGAAATCCTGGACGCTGTAAATGCCGTAAACTCCGTGACAGATTTCCTCGACCGACCGCGCGGCCTCCAGGTCTCCCTGAACCACTTCGACGCCCTGGCGCGCAAGGTGTTTGGCGGCATGAGAGGCGGGGTTGCGGGTCAATGCCCGCAACCTCCAGCCTTTCGGAAGCATGTGACGAATGACGGCTCCGCCTTGCCGCCCGGTTGCTCCCGTAACAAGCACTGTCTTCTCTCGATTGGACATGGCTCAGATTTACCCTTTCCGTACTTTCTTCGGCAGCATGGCGATTTCAACCTCCACGGACTCAACTCTTCCGAAAACCTGATTTCGGAAGAGGCGGCTTCCCGAAGTCGCAGTAGAGCTAGGCCCCAGCGTTAACCTTTTTGAGGGCTTCCAAGATCTTCGGACTTTCGGACTGAATCCGCCCGTCCATGGCTACATTTTCGACCGGATATTCACGAAGGAAGATGAGCGTATCCCCGATGTGGTAGGCCTCGTCAATCGCCTCGGTGATCTTCTGCATCATCACTCTCTTCTTCTCAGGGCGGATCCCCGGAGGCGCTTCGATGAACAGAACTGGCATAAAGGTCTCCTTTCTAGCGCGAATAAGTTGTTGCGAGATGCAAGGCGTGCTACCATTTTCTGGACCTTCTGGTACAATGCTTCTCGCCGAGCGTGCCCGAGCACGACCGCAGAGCAAAGAAAACGCCGGTCGGTGGCCCGCGAACGCGTACAGTGTAATAATTAAAGGCACAACAGAAATCAAGTACAAGATAGAACGCTGGCAGCGGGTCGATCCCGGAACGTCTCCCAAGACGTATTGTACCTGTAAGTACAAACCTCGAAGGATATGCAAAACAAGTTCCCAAGAGGCGCAGAAACAAGGCTTCGCATCATTCGAACGGCTGCCGACCTGTTTCACAAACAAGGGGCTCGCGCCACCAGCCCCGATGAAATCATTGAAGCTTCGAGAACGGGGAAGGGGCAGTTCTACCACTACTTCAAAAGCAAGGACAGCCTCGTCCATGAGGTCCTTCAGGCCTATCTGGAAGAGATCAAGATACAGTCCTCGCGCGTCAACTATGAGATCCATTCCTGGAGGGATTTGGAGAAGTGGTTCGCGGCCCAGGTTGAATTGCAGAAAGATTATGAAATGACCCGCGGCTGTCCGTTCGGAACGTTGGGCAACGAAGTGACCGACAATGACGAGCTAGTTCGGCAGGACCTCAGTCTCATCTTTGAAGTCATCAAGAACAAACTCGCTGCCTTTTTCTTGAGAGAGAAGGCAAAGGGAAAAATCGTCAAGCAGGCCGACCCTGAGAGCATGGCCGATTTCTCGATCGCTTCCATGCAAGGGGCCATGCTGATGGGCAAGATAAAAAGGAGTAGCCAGACCGTTGAAGCGAGTGTCGAGGAAGCTTTGGCGCACCTCAGGAGTTATTTAGTCAGAGCCCGCCCTTGAAGCCCGTCCGAAATTGACTTGGCGCGTTCACCTTTGTCTGTCCCGCGTAAGCGATCACAAAATGAGGATGTTCCCGACAGTTCAATACCAAAGTAGCACATAGCTAAATTTCGGTGTCTATATACCCTCGACTGGGGATGCCCACGGACTGCCCACGCCATTAACCTTTTACAGGCCATAACGCAGCCCGACCATTCGGTTGAACGATGCGTAGAAGTAGAAAAGGATGCAAGCGAATCCCGTTCTGTTTCGTGATCTAACCTATATTTCCCCCGGCCCTAGCTGGGGGCTTGCTCGCTTGGCGCGTGCGCCTGCCTCTGATCCTGGGGTTCGTCGTTTGCGGAATCGTGATCAGCCCATTTACACCAGGGCCGAAGCTGTCCGACTTGCATTCTTTCGAACTATTTGCCGAGGTCGGCGTGGTCATGCTGATGTTTTCAATCGGTGTCGAGTTCTCCATCGCGGACCTGATGTGCGTGTAGTTTCCCCCGCAGTCGCAGCGACCGCTTAGGCGCGGAGTTTGCGGGGCGAACGAGCCCCGGTGGGGAACCAATGAGGATGAAAAGATGGACACGCCGGCAGCCTTTCCCTTGAAAAACAGGAGGCGATTGGGGACTAGGGCGGCCTTGTTTGCCGGCTTCGGAGCGCTCTTGGTTCTAATGGTGATCATATGCGCCGACGCCTTCGACACTCTGGCTGCATTCCAGACCAATGATACTCAGATTCGTCAAGATTTTTTGTACCGCGAGCGCACGCTTGAACAAGTTCGAGCAGGTGTGTATGAATCGGGCACCCTTATGCGCGACTACATCCTGCTAAGCAGATCCGAGCGCCAAGGTCAGGAAACGCTCCTCACGCAACTTGAATCCACTCGGAGTGAGACCACTCGAACGCTAAAAGCGTGTATTCAGTCGCTGCCGGAAGACAAGCGGAACCCGTTTGAGCATCTGGCCGCCGAGCTCGAGAATTACTGGTCAAAGGCCGGACGCACCATCGTGTCAGGTGCGACGGGAAAAACAGAGCTAGGCAATTCCATGCTGCAGGCGGACATCCGCTCTCAGCACGCAGAAATCCTGAAGATTGCGAAAGAGGTCAGCGCAGTGAACGATGCCGAGCTCGAGGAAGCAGAAGGGAGGATCTCGAAAGTCTCCAGGCAGTTCCGGCACCGCTTACTCATGGCGGCCACCATTGCCTTGGGCTTTGGATTGATTCTAGCCACGACGACCATCGTTTATGCCGGGCGACTCGAAAACAGTGTCGAGGAGAAGTATCGCGAAAGCCTCGAAGCGCAGGGTGAATTGAAAGAATTGTCAAAGCGCCTGGTCGAAGCCGAGGAACGAGAACGGCGCGCCATTTCCCGGGAACTTCATGATGAAGTCGGTCAGTCTCTAAGCGCCATACTTTTGGAGGTCGAAAGCCTGATGTACAGCGGGAACGGCAGTTTTTCTCGAGGTCTTCATAACATCAAAATGCTTGCAGAAAGCTGTGTCAACGAAGTGCGCGACATGGCCCTGGTGCTGCGCCCCTCCATGTTAGATGATCTGGGCCTCATCGCTGCGCTTGAGTGGCAGGCGCGCGAAGTTTCCAGGCGCACCGGCATGCTCGTTGAAACCGTGAGTGAGAATGTCTCGGATGCCTTGCCCGATGAGCATCGGACGTGCGTGTACAGAATCGTGCAAGAGGCTTTGAACAATAGTTCTCGACACGCCTATGCCAGGAACGTTCGCGTCGTTGTGTGCCAGGAGCCGGACCGCCTCCGAGTCAGCATCGACGATGATGGGAAAGGTTTTGATCCAAGCCGCGTGCGCGGTTTGGGACTACTCGGGATGAACGAGCGTGTAAGTCAGCTGGGCGGCGTGTTGAAAGTGGATTCAGGTCTCGCGCGGGGCACACGTCTCCGAGTCGAGCTGCCGCTCCCAAGCTCGTCGGCAGATCGCGAGAATTGTCCATGAAGAAGCTCAGGATACTGTTGGCCGACGACCATGTTGTTATGCGCACGGGGTTGCGGGCCTTGCTTGAGCGTCAACCCAATCTGGAAATTGTCGGCGAAAGTGAGAACGGACGTGAAGCGATAGAGCTCGTCACGTCGCTCAAACCGGATGTGGTGGTGATGGACGTGGGCATGCCTGTTCTCAACGGCATCGAGGCGACAAAAACGATCGTGAGTCAGCATCCGACGACAGCCGTGGTCATTTTGAGCATGCACGTCGATGAATCCTATATCATGCGGGCTCTGAAGGCCGGGGCCCGAGGCTATTTGCTTAAAGACTCGGCCCCCGCCGACCTGATTGGCGCTATCCAGGCGGTTTCGCAAAACAAGTCGTTTTTTAGCCCTAAAGTCAGCCGCATCCTCGCGGAGGATTACGTCCGTGTTCTCAAGCAAAAAGGCGCCGTCGACAGCTATGACCTGCTAACGAGCCGCGAGCGAGAAATCCTGCAGCTTATTGCGGAGGGGAAAGCCAACAAGGAAGTGGCCGCCGCTCTCAATATCAGCCCCTACACGGTCGAGACACACCGCAGTCATATACTCGAGAAACTGAACCTGCACAATCCCGCTGAGCTGATCCTCTACGCTGTCCGTAAGGGACTCATCAGTTAAGGAGTCTATATGGACCGCCAACCGCCACAGCCTGCCATGGGATCCACGCTGGGGCGCTTCCCTCTGCCCTGCTTACTCGGCCATTCCGCGGAACTCAGGGGATCATCTGAAATGCTGATCGGGAGATGCCGATGGCCTGCGGTCTCATCCTAAGTTGCATGGGCTGGGGAACTTCCTTATGAAGCTGTGGCGCTTTTCGCTTGCTCGTTAGCTTCCTTTGCGGTGGTAGACCATGCGGAAGACAAGCGATACGGGTGTGCGATTGTGAAGTGAAACGTAGATCCGCTACCTCGTGCCGACTCAACCCAGATCCGGCCGCCGTGTAACTCCACAATTTTCTTGCAGGTGGCTAATCCGATTCCCGACCCCATTGTGGCCTTGCTGCCCTCCCCACGCTCGAACGGGCGAAAAATCCTTTCCGCATCCGCCGGATCAACCCCGATCCCGTTATCCTCGACGGAGAACCTCCAGCCGCCGTGTTCTGCGGCAACGGAAACATGGATCTTCGGCTGGGCGTCGCTGCGGTACTTGATCGCGTTCTCGATGAGGTTCTGAAATAGGACCGCCAGTTGCGTCGGGTCGCCCTTGACCCTCGGAAGCGGATCGTGAGTGAGTTGAGCACGGTTAGCGGTTACGTCTGCCCTCAGGCCATCCAACACCGTTGCTAGAATCGCCTCGCACTCGCACTCAACCACTCCCGAACGGTCTGTGTTGAACCGGCTGTATTCGAGCAGATTCTCGACGATCGCATGCATTCGCTGGATTTCCGATTGGATCAACGAAAGCCATTCGGCGCAATGTTGGTCGATTTTCCCGGCCAAGCGGCCGGCAACCAGGTTTGCCAGCATTCCCGTAGTAGCCAATGGACCGCGGATATCGTGCGACGCGACGGATGCGAAGGCCTCGAGTTCCTGATTCGAACGACGAAGCTCCCTATTCAAGTCCTCGAGCAGCTGCGCTTGGAGCGCTAACGCGCTTAGTGCGTTCATTCGTTGCCAGACAAGCACAAAGGAGAACCAAAGTACTCCCGTCAGAATGGACCGCTCGAATACCGACATCCAAGCGGGCGCTCCCGGAGGTTCAAGAAAATACACAACCCACGTAAGGAGAGTACAGAGCCCAGTCATTCCAACAATGAACCAGCGGCGCCCGGTTTGCACTGCTAGCAAAGGAACGACGCAATAGCCGATCGTGGGGGTAACGCCACTGGGAGTCAGCACATCTGCCGTGAAAAGTACGGCAGCGACTGCAACGCACGACGCAACCATCAGCGGACGGGTCAACTCCTTAGCCGCAACGGTTCGTGTTGTCCGGGAAAGTTCGTCGCCAAAGGGCTCGGTTGGACCTTCCGCCTGCATGCTTTCAACCCTCGACACCGACAAAATAGGGGCTCGTGCAAGATAAAGTTAGTGTAGGAGCGGTAGTCGAATCGATCAAGGGCTCCCCGAGGGCGCAACGTGGATCCCAGATTTGACCGTATAAACCTCCACCCGGCCGCCCTCCCCTTCCGCCGATAGCTAAACGGGGGCCCCGAAATACACTTCAGACGGGATAGCGACCGCGCGCCGCCGCTGTCAATCTTGCAGTGCGAAACGAGGTTCTCATGCGTGTGTTAAGGTCCAATCCCCTGACGGAAATCAAAGAAGCGACTCTGTCGCATCACTCTAGAACCGAAAACACGAGCCATGGAGATTTTGCACTGGCCTTCGCTCAGTGCCGAGCGACGGACACTGGGTCGAAACCTCCGAATGGATTGGTGGTCAGTTCCGATGAGGAAGTTAGTCGAAAGCTCGCTGAAAGCCTCGGGCAATGCGGGCTTCGACCCTTATTTGCTTCGACTGTAGTCGAAAGCAGGACAGCTCTCGCCGAGCGTGAGATTCTCGTTATTCTCTCGAATGAAAGCCTGGCGGATGGGACTTACGAGGATATCGCCAACTTGCTGCTCAGGTCCGACACCGGGATTCCCCTGGTTGTTGTCTCACGGACAGGCGAGTGGCCGGAATACCTAAGGGCAGTCGATCACGGAGCATTTGACTACATGGCTTACCCTCCCCTTAGCGAGTACCTCGAACGCGCGATCCGAAGTGCTCTCGTTTGGAACAGACAGAACGGCGAAGTTGCTGATGCTATCTAGCTCTTCGCCTGGGAGGCAAAAGATATGCGTGCAAATCCAATTACGGTGCTCCTGGTCGGCGAGACCGCGAGAAGCCGCTCTGTCGTACTGGAATGGTTAGAAAGGAGAGGCACTCGCTGCCGGTTCTCCCGCTCTTATGGGGACGCCTGCGAGCTGATCCGCTCGACACAGTTTGACCTAGTACTTAGCGAGTACCAGCTGCCGGATAGAACTGCCTTTCCTCTGCTCGATTGGCTTGAGGGATCTTCTGCAACTCTGTTCTTCTCGACGCGCTTCGAGGATGGCTCATGGTGGCTCAAGATGCTCGAGCGAGGTAGACGATGTGTCGGCGCGCCAATACTGCGTTCAAGAGATCTGCCGAATGCACTGGCGATGCTGCTAGAGGCCGCCGTCAAGCCTTCCGAACAAGCGCGGGACGATGCCAAAACAGCGCAGCTTCGGCCTGGGCTAGCCAAATGCTGGCCTTGAAATGCCTTTTCGTTTGGGCAGGGTGTCACTTTGCCTTTTATGTTGACGGTCGAGAGCAGCAACCCACTCGATACGACCTGTCCCAACTTGAAGATTCCGTGGAGGATGAACGTGGTGTCGGATTGCTCGGTTACCTCGATGGACGAAGCTCGCGGCCGGTTCCATCGCTCACGCTCGTCACTGGTTGTCTGTTCTATTCATCGGCAGCCCTCCAAAGCGCTGCATCGTAACGACTTCTCTTATCCGAGAGACAAGAGGCGAAGCCGTGAGTCAGGTTTGCCGTCGAATGCAAGCAATTCAACAAGGAGGACACAGTGAAAAGCATCAATCTGTTCACTCGTTGGCTAGGCCGAGCGTCTGCCACTGCCGTCGTTTTCGCGGTGGTAGCCATCGGAGTTTCGGCGCAGGACACAACTTCAAAGACCGTCCTGCGCGGACCGGCGCGGTACGATACGACGGTAAAGAACGCGGAGGTGGTTTACGTCGAAGGCAACGATCTTGTGCTGCGAGTCGACAACGGCAAGATCGAACATCTCGTTGTTCCCAATACGGATCGATTCACGATCGACGGTAAAAAACGGACGGTGCAGGAGCTAACCGCGGGGACGAAGCTGACTCAAACGATTACGACCACCACCGCCCCTCGCTACGTCAACACCGTGAGAACGCTGAAGGGAAAGCTGTTTCATGTGAATGCGCCCGACTCGGTGATCTTGACGCTGCCGGAAGGCACAAACCACGTCTACAGAATTCCAAGCCACGCAAAGTTCACGATCAACGGCGAAAAGAAGACAGCATTCGACTTGAAGAAAGGGATGATCTTCGAGGCCACTATTATCACGGATGATTCCGAGACGGTAATCGAGCGGAGCGAGTCCGTCGTCGGCCAGACACCGCCTCCGGCGTCGTCAGTGGAAGCTGCGGTTCTGCTCGTCGAGCAGCCTTCGGCAGCACCGGGCCTTTCCGCCGGCGCGGAGCAACCCGCGCCCTATCGTGCAGAGCAAATCGCGTCAACCTTGCCAAAAACCGGTACACACCTGCCTTTGGTGGGGCTACTCGGTGCGGTGACCGTCGCAATGTCATTTGGACTAAGCGCTATTCGAAAGATCTTGAGGGGTTGACTTCGTCGAAAGGGCCCGCCCTGCCGTTGTCGGACGGGCCTTTGCGTGTATCTAGTGGGACATCTGTCCCGAGATGCTTCCGCCGAGCGATAGCTAAATCTGAGGCCGGAAATACCCCGCCATCGGGATAGCGGACCGTTTGTCTGCCTTCTATGCTCACGGGGGAAGGAAAAAACAATGACATGGGGCTGGTCAGCAACACAGGAAGAACGGGGACCAGCCCCGAGCCTTCAAGCCGAAATGCTCGCGGCCATGCGCAAAGTACTGGTTTTCGATCAAGACACTGTCGACTTGGCCCGGCATTCCGAACCGTTTGAAGCCCATGGCTTTGAGGTCCACAAATGTACGTCAGTTGAAACCGCGTTGCGCTGTATTGAAAGAGAAGACTTTGATTTTGCGCTCGTAGATCAAGGCACTTCCGGCTTTGAGGGAATCCGAGTCCTAAGACACTTGGTTCGCTACAACTTGCCTGCGCCCGTCGTCGTGATTGCGCGGTCTAGGGACGCGCGGTGTCACCAGAAAGCGCTCGCACTTGGAGCGATGCATTATTTGGAAAAGCCTGTTTCAAGTGTGGATATGGATTCGATGATCCAAAGATACTTGGCGAGCTCCTGGAAGCGTGAGGGAGCAAGCACATACAGGAAACCATAATGATGAATGATGAAGGATAACGGAGAGGCGAATCGGACGCTGCCGATCCGGATTCTGGTACGGACCTAACGGGGGCTTTGCAGTCGGACAGTGAGCGTCGGCTGCGTTTCTCTCTGCGTTTCTCTCTGCGTTTCGGCAGACGAGTGAGGCACGTGAGGGTCCGCATCACCGATGTGAATGGTCTCCGAGGAGGAGGGGACGAGCCTTGCTACGTTTGCCCGCGAGACGGTGAGGTTTCCCCAAGAGCGCCAATCCTCAGGGGACGCGATCCGGCACGATGCGCTCGACAGACTTATCGGTAGAAAGGAACGGGATACGCTTGTATGACCTGTCCGATTTGCGGTCACAACTTGAGTTTTCTAACGCAGGTTTTAGCTTCCACACAAACGGGGGCGCAGTGCCCAAAGTGTTGGAACCGCCTGCGGGATCCGCGCGCGACTTTTCCAATCCTGGCGCGCGCCAGACTGGGAAACATCCGACGGAGACAAGAACGTCGCGAGCAAGTGCGGACCCGATGGCCTTGCTATGAATCCAATTGGGCCGCGTCCACATGAACGACCTGAACCGGATTATTTGTCGGCGTGGATGCGTTCGGCGGGGACCTCGACTTCGGTGACTCCACGAAACGAGAACAACAGTCTTACAAGATACCTGGGTGGCTGTTCCGAGGTCTGCTTGATGATGTGACCAACCGCGTTGGTGACGGCTGCCTGAAACATTACACCCTCGGCCTGCAAACCGGCTAGATTCACGCGCACAAGTTGTCCCACTTGCAACATTGCAACTCCAAAGCCAAATGCTCTCGCCGCCGGAAGCGCAATGCAAGCCCGCAACCTCACCGATCTTCATGTTACTTCAGCGTGCCACAGCCCTGCGAGTGAACACCTCATGCGTGCCCCATTTCGTCTGGTAGATTGTCGCCGGGGGATCAATGAACATCCTAGAAGCGTTCAAAGACGAGGCGCGCAAAGGCAGTTGGATTCAGTCAATACAGCCATCAAGGTCTTAGGCGGAAGGAACGATGCCGGTCGCAACAAGAAACGACATGTCGCCGCAACCGCAAGGGCCAAGATGTCGAAAGCACAGAAGGCGCCCTGGGCGACGCTGAGTGGATTGCTGATAGGAATCGCAGCATGGTGACCGCTGGCTTGGCCTGACGCAAGTGACTTTTGCGACCGGTTCACCAGCGTCCCGGAGAGCCGCCTTGCGCCAGACCGGATGACTGGCTCTGCGAATCCTCGCAATAAAGCGCGTCTCCACACTGTCGGCATTTCGCCTCGCGTTTCCATTCCACGACAGCATAACGCTTGCCACACGTCGGGCACCTGAAGCGCCTGGTGAGTTGCCAGTCTCTCGGGATATCCAGATTCCGCTTTTTGCTCCGGCCGTTCATGATGGGTATCTCGGGGAGAACCGTTAAAAATGGAGGTGGGGCCAAGACTGTTCGGAGCCCAAGCCGACGGAAGCCGCAAAACCCACCACGAGATTCCACCCCCTGGCACGCGACTCGAGGACTTGGGTTAAGTGGCAGTTTTAGTTTTGGGATATACCCTTGGCGGTACAATGCTGGAGATGCCTGCATTTGCAATGGGGTCTTTACCTGATTGCCCGGCCACCGCCTACGGTTTGCACCGTAACGACTATCGGCTGGCCAACCCGAGCCACGACCGGTTCCCCATCGTTCGTCCGATTGAGGGAAAGCGCCTGTGCGGTAGTGCCCTTTAGCGCGCCGAGGCTGCACTTATCGAAGCCGGCTGCAGATCCATTTTTGTTGCGTCCTGTCCGCGGACCGTTGTTTACCCACCCTCAAACTGGGTAATGACTATTGCCGTCGGCTTTTCTCCGTCGGGCGTCGCCTCGACCAAACAGGAAGGCACCGGAACCAAGCTGTATGAACGGCCAACTGCCACCGGCCCCCACAACCCGATGCCGATCCATTTACCGGGCTGGAGAGAGCGCAGTAGGTGCGATCAAGGAGCTTGCGAATTGTGGCGCACACGGTCCGGCCCTCCCGTGTGTGTATGATGGAGTGCCTCGACCGGGTTGAGACTGCTGCACAATCCGCTCGTTGGGTGCGTGCCGCGAATTCCATCCGGTCGGTGTGCCGATGACCCAGCATATGGGAGCTTTCAATGATGAAACGTCTTTTCGCCTCCGCCATCCTGCTTTGCGTCCTCGCGCTGACCTCTAGCCGGCAAGCAAGAACGCAAACCGAACCATCTGGAAAGGCCCTACTCGAAGCCTACGTGTCGGCGTGGAATCGGCGCGATTTCGCGGCGCTGGACAAACTGCTGGCTTCCGACGCGGTTCACGAAGACATGGCCAGACCTTCCCGCGACGTGGGACCTGACCAAATCAAGCAGTCGATTCGCACGATGATTGCGGATCTACCCGATCTCAACTGGCACCTGAAAAGTATCGTCGATGGCGGCTCGCTGGTGGCCGCAGAATGGGTTTGGACAGGAACCTTCGTCGGCGACAACACCGTCCGGCCGGCTGCGCCCCGCCGCATCTCGGGTCGCGGCGCTTCCGTTGTTGTAATTGAGAACGGCCGGATCAAGCGCTTTTCCGACTACTACGACTTCGACCGCGTTTTCCATTGAGATAGGACGCGGGAACAACCTTTTGGTTGATGAGTAGTGTTACCAGAAGAACGGTTTTTAGGCAAAGATATCTGGCCGAGAAGGAAGACTCCCTCCGGCAATGTCACCGCCGTGTGCATTCCACGGTGGATGGCAACAACACCGTCCGCCCCTCAGGCGGTCGCCGCTGACGATGGTGCGAAGGACCTAACGGCGGCGGCCTCGTCGTCCATGATTTCAAAGACCGTATACAGCCTTGTGATTTGCATCACGTCCTGGACTTTTTTCGTGAGGTTGAGCAGCTTCAATTCTCCACCCTGCTTCTGTACGCTGCTGAAGGCGCTCACCAGATGTCCCAAACCCGAGCTGTCGATGTAATCGACGTCGCCAAGATTGAAAAGAATCTTCTTATGTCCCTTATCTAACAGGTCGACCACCAAGTTGCGCAGTGCGGCGCTCTCTTCGCCGAGAACAATTCGCCCGCTGATGTCCACAATGGTGACCCCGCCTACCTGTCGAGTGCTTGTCGTCATGTTCATTGGCAACCTCCTAAGCCGCCTAATGCCCGAAGACCTCGGCCCTATATCAAACCACGTTGTCTTGCAACCTTCCTGAAGCCACATTAGCGCAAAACTTGCTTCAGTGGCTAGCAATCCGGTGCTCGCTGCGTGCAACTTTCTGAGATTTGCGGGGTTTTGCCGAAAACCAAAGGGATACGCCGTTTCGGTAACCATCTAGGCATCCGCTTTGCAACCGGCTGCCTACAAATCGGCATCCAGTATGCAAGGATACCAGGGATATCCAAAGACGGTACCCAATTGTATGGAGGCCCTGGTCTCGGGAGACTGAGAGCTGTCTCCAAGGTCGAAGTTGGGAGGGATAATGCGCAGCCTCAAGATTCTGGCAGCGGCGCTGGCACTTAGTGCTATGCCGCTAGGCACAACTGCCCAGCAACTGGACGCCACAAACCAGGTGGTGGACAGAATCGTGGCGCAGGAACAGTTGGAGATGCAACAACTTCGCCAGTATTCGCCATTGGTTGAGACCTACATCCAGTTTCTGCTGCCAGATAAAGATAAAGAGGCGGTGCCGAACGGCGACAGATACTTTCTTGGCCGGGCCGATTTGGCGAAGGGAGTGGAGCTCGAGTCGCTCGAGCGCGAGGCTGGTTTAAAGCGCAAGCTGGTCGGAGGCTTGCGAGACTTTTTCTCAACGGAGTTTGTCCCACGCGGCTTCCTGCAGATGATCTACGTGGACATGTACGGTTTCGACCGCCAGCACTACAACATTGAGTATCTACGGCGAGAGTTTTTAGGGGAAGTTCGTTGTCTAGTCTTTGACGTCGAGCCATTGCCGAAATCAGGAAAAGGACGGTTCGTCGGGCGCATCTGGGTGGAGGATCAGGATTATCACATCGTGCGCTTCAATGGCGCCTATGGAGGGTACTCGCTGACCAGCAACTACTTTAATTTCGATAGCTGGCGGACCAGTGTTGGAAAGAACCTATGGCTGCCGGCCTTCGTATACGTCGAACAAGGCAACGTGCATGACCCGAGGTTGACGAGAATGGCCTTCAAGCCCTTCCGCGCACAAACGCGGCTTTGGGGCTACAACCTTGGGCACGCTCACGAAGAGCAAGAGCTGAGTAAGGTGCTTATTGAGTCCCCGACGGCGATAAACGATCTGGCAGATACCGCCAACGACTACTCGCCAATTCAAGCGGAACATTATTGGAACCGACAGGCAGAATTAAACGTCATGGACTATTTGGAACGTAAGGGCTTGCTGGCGCCGCAAGGCGACGTGGACAAAGTGCTGGAGACGGTAGTCAACAACTTGGAAGTGAGCAATGGTCTGGACATCCAGCCGGAAGTTCGTTGCCGCATCCTGATGAC
>Ga0126381_100005226_pt1 | contig 14252 bp, 20 predicted proteins | sample PanSoiMetPlot_28_FD_96465 | JGI IMG/M metagenome (GOLD analysis project Ga0126381, IMG submission 96465) | Tropical forest soil microbial communities from Panama - MetaG Plot_28 | ecosystem: Environmental > Terrestrial > Soil > Tropical forest > Bulk soil | place: Panama | collected 2016-02-17
GCCAAAGAAGTACCACGCGACCGGCATCATCGTCGGCAATGTTGGCTGGCTGCAAGGTGGGATTCGGCTGCTGCCCGACGCCCAGCCCGATGACGGGTTGCTAGACGCCGCCGTGTTGACCTCGCGTGGTCTGGCCAGCTCGCTCATGCTCGGATTGCGGATCTTGCTGCGACGGGAAGGTGATCAGGTCGTGCGCGGTTCTTTCCGCAGCTTGCGTATACGTGTCGACCGAGCACAGCTCTGGCAGCTCGACGGCGAGGTGGCGGGCACGACCAAGGAGCTCAAGATCGGCCTTCACGACGAGAAGCTCCTGCTGCGGGTGCCAGCCGAGCGGCGTTAGCTCAGCCACAGGCAAAGAGCCGCTCGCCGAAGTTCCACCTAGCGGACCCATTACACCAATTCCTGGCCAGTCAGTTCAGCGGCACGCCTGGGCATACGGCTAACTGTTTGTCGCAAACGGCGCAGGGAAAACCGGCTAACGCGCAGGGCCCGCGAGCCGAAGGGCGCGGCGGCGCCCGGACTGACGAACGAAGTGTGCGAGGAGGGGGTTCGATGCGCTTCGTCAAAGCCGCCCTCGTAGCGGCAGGTGTCGGCGTTCCCATGCTGGCAGCGATGGCACCGCACGTGTCCGAGGCCAGCACGCTGTCCTCAGCCAGCACTGTGTCCTCAGCCAGCACGGTGCCGTCGGGCCGGGTCATTCCGAACCCATCGGCCCCCGGTACACCGACCAGGTTCGATGTCTTCTGCGGCGCCGAGGCGAAATCCGCGACGCTGTTCGGCCACACGCTCGGCCTGGCCGAGCTGAACTTGATGCACTCGACGCCAAGCACGGCACCTGGCGAGTTCGTGCTCACGGTGACGCTGCCCGCCACCATCGCGCCTGGTCGTTATCACCCGGGCTTCGCTTGCTCGAATGGCGCGCTCGGCTCGGTGTCGTTCAGCGTCAACCCGGTGCCACACCAGGCACCGGAGACAGGCGACGGGGCCACCGCGACGGAAACCGGCACGCCGCTCGCCTCCATCGGGTACGGGTTGATCGGGCTTGGCGCGCTCACCGGAATCGGTGCGCTCGCCATGCGCCGCCGGGTTGCCACGCGAAACTAGCGCTCAGCTCCGGGTGACGTCGTGCGTTTCCTGAGGAATTGGCTGATCGGGCTGAGCCTGGCCTTGATCGTGGCCGGAGCGCTCAGCTCTTATACGGGCAAGCACCAGCTCCGATGGAGCGCGCCGCCGGCTCCGCCAGCCTGGGAGGCGCACGCTAGCGCGCACGGTTATGTGGCGGTGAGCAGCACCAAGCCTCTGGCGCGCTCCATGCCAAGGCTCATCTGGATCCCCAGGATCAAGGTCTGGGCGCAGATCGAGGCTCGCGGCCTTCGGCCCAACGGAATGGCCGTGTTGCCACCGCTGAACCACCCGTTCATCACGACCTGGTTCAACCGGGGTCCCGCGCCTGGACAGCGCGGCACGGCGGCCATCTTCGGCCATGTGGACAGCCACAAGGTCGGCCCCGCGGTGTTCTACAAGCTCGGCCTGCTGCGGCCAGGAGACCTCGTCTACATCACGCTCAACGACCGGCGCGTCGCGATCTTCCGCGTCTACGCGCTCGCGATGTACAGGAAGTCTGCGTTCCCCACGACGGTGGTCTACCGCTACACGCAGAGGCCGACGCTGCGCCTGATCACCTGCGGTGGCCGGTTCGATGAGCGTACCCACCACTACCTCAGCAACGTCGTGGCCTTCGCCGCGTACGTCGGGGCGCGACGGTGATCAGCTAAGCGGGTTAAATGGACACCGACGCCCGCCGAGCCGAACAGGAGCACCGTCGTGAGATGGAGCGTGGGTATCCAGGCCGAAGCCGAGCGGACGCTGTCCCGCGAAGAGGTGGTCGAGCTAGCCGACGCCATCGCCGCCTATGACGGCATCGCGTCCGGGATAGGGAGCAGCCGGTACGGCGCGCAGATCGTAGTCCAGGCAGACAGCAGGGAAGAGGCAATCAGCAAGGCGACCAGCCACTTCAGCAAGGCGGTCGAACAGGCGCGGCTGCCTGACGGCCCGATCGTTGCGACGGTCGCCGTCAGCGAGGACGAAGACGAGGACCTGGCAGAATGATCCGCCTTGGCTCAGCGGCCGGCTACCCGTTCGAGGGTCCGCGGCTACTCGGCGGCTGGACGCCCCCTGCCCGCCCTGCCGTCTACGCGATCTTGTACAAGCCTGATCCAGAGCACAAGCCCGACCGCTACGCGGTCATCTACGTCAGCCATAGCGACGACCTAACCGCCGAGCGGTTCCCGTTCAGGCACCCGAGCGCCGCATGCTGGACCAAGCGGGCAGGCGACCGGTGGAAGGTATACATCGCGTTCTACGAGGTACCGGGCGGCGGCCGCCCGCACCGGGAGCAGATCGCTCAGGAGCTGACGGCAACCTATCGTCCTGGCTGCAACGAGCAGCAGTACGACCGGGCGTGGAAGGACGAGTGGATCGGCGACTACACCGCCCCGACCACAAGCTCGGTCACCAGGCGCGGCCCCGACAAGGCCTGAGCCGTGAGACCCGCGCGGTCAGCTCTCGGAGTGGAACCCGACGGCTTCCAGCAGGCGGGAGCGGCGACGGCCAGAGGCCGGGCGGGCCGGGTCTGGCACCTCGGGCTGCTGGGGGCGCGGGGTCACGTCGGCGACGATCTCCTCGGCCATGCCGTAGAGCAGCGGAAGAGCGCCGGCAACCACGCCACCGGTCCTGTTGATGTGCTCAACGCCTGGTCCGATCAGCTTGGCGTCACCCACGATTCCGGCGGCTGTGGCCAGGCCCTCCTCGAGATTGCCTGCTATGCGGTTCAGCAGCGTTCCTGCCCAGTACAGGTAGAACGCCAGGCCGGCGATGAGCACGACGATCACTACGACCGTCAGGACGACTAGCCCGGTCATGACTTCACCTTTCCGAGCACCCGGCCGAGGAACAGGTGGTGCTGCAGCCCTTCGGCGAGCACCAGGTCCACGCCGTCGGCGACCTGCGGGATGAGGACCGTGTCGGCCGTGTTCGCCTTCGCGGCCTTGAGCGTGTCCCTGACCTCGACAACCCTGGCGTCGATCCGCTTGATCAGCCAGATCAGCAGGCTGAGAAGGGCTGCTACGGCCACGACGACGACGAATCCGAGTACGATCGCGACGACCCATCGGGTGTGCTCGGCCGACGGCATCGCTGCGAGTGGGAACGCGGACGCCCTGTGCATGGCTTAACCTCCCAGCCTGGCGCGGCCGCGTTGCAGCCCGCCGATGATGGTCACGGCGTAGTCGATCGTCGTGCGCAACCCGCCCAGCGCCGACGTGTTGTGTACGGCCTTTGTCAACTCGCCGTTGATCTTCGGCGCCTCGTCGCCGATGGCCTTGGCGAGCAGCAGGATCGGTACGACAAGGGCGACTACCACGAGCACGATGACGCCGCCGATCGTGAACCCGAGTACCCAGCCGAAGCTGCTGACGTGGCTCGCCGCTGACGTGAACGTATGCATGTGGTTCTCCTTCGCCCGCTCAGACCGTCTCGCAGAAGTCCCTGACGGGCTTCAGGCTGGCGTTAACCGAGGTCAGCCGGTCGGGCACGGTGCTGGTCAACTGCGCCACCGCACCGACGCCGCCGGTGACCTGGCGCAGCGTCGCCAAGGTGGCCCTCAGGTGGAATATGACGCGCAGCAATCCGACCGCGGTGACCGCGATGATCAGCGCGGCGATGATCAGCGTGCCCCAGGCAGCTGCAGGCATGACTCGTGCTCCCTTCCGCTCAGCCGAGCAGACGCGCGACGGAACCGGCGTACCTGACTGCGCCGATCGACACTGCGCTAATGGTCTCGTCGGTAGTAGCGAGCGCCTCAGGTACGCCGTCAAGCTCGCCGACCAGGGCGACTCCGCCCACCAGAATGTTGTCCGCTGCTGCCCTGATTCGCTCGAGCGCCGCGAGCACGCGGTTGAGCAGCGCGATCACGACCGGCAGGACCGCGACGAGCAGCAGCACGTTGCCAATCCACCACAAGACCATTGGTCAGCTCTCCTTAGCTCGCGGCCTGATACGGGAGGAAGAATCTGCGATAGACGCGCGCGAGTGCCATCAGCACGGCCCGCATGCCGATCGCCAGGCCGCCCGCCGGGGCGGCGGAGGCCTGCACCGACTGTTCGCCTCGCTCGGCCGCCGCAATCTGGTTCGCCAGGTTCACCGAGAAGTCACGCATCAGCACGGCGGTGACGTCGGAGATCATGCCCCGGCCGTACTGGGCGGCGGCGCCTGACAGCTGCAGGTCCTGGCTTACGGCGACCTTGGTGCCAGCCCCGGCCTGTGACAGCGTCGCGGCGACGACCATGCTGGCCTGGCCTCGGCCGCGCTGATCGGCGCCGGCCGCGTTCACGACGATGCGCTTGGCCGCTTCGTCACGCTCGGTGATCTCGGCCGTCCCGGCGAATTGCAGCTTGACCGGGCCCATCCTGACCGCGACCTGCCCGCCGTACTTGTCATCGCCCAGGTTCTCTGTGAGCGTCGCGCCGGGCAGGCAGGCGGCGACGCGGGGGATGTCGTCAAAGAACTCCCACACCTTCGCGACCGGCTGAGCGACGTCGAAGTCGTTGTTGATCAGCATCTGGTCTCATTCCTTGCGTAGGAAGCCGGATCGGATTCGAACTGGCGCCGACAGCCCGCACCGCAGAAGTAATAGGTGACGCCATCGTGAGTGAGCGGCCTGTTCGCTGGGATAGACGCGACCGTCATGCCGCACACGGGGTCGATCGCCTCGGCCACCCGCTTCGCGGGCGACGTGTCGCTCGCGGCTATCTGCCCGCTGGCGCGCAGCTGCACGAGCTCAGCCAAGATCGAGACGGCGATCTCGGTGTGCGCGGTCTTGCCCAGGTCCAGGCCTGCCGGTACTTTCACCTGGTCGAGCTGATCTTGCGGTACGCCTCGCTCGGCCAGGTAGCCGAGCACGGCCGCGCCGCGCTTGCGCGACCCGACGAGCCCGATGTAGGCCGGCCGCGCCGCGACGGCCTGCTCGAGCGACTCCTCGTCGCCGTGACCCTGAGTCGCGACCACGACCATGGATCGCTCGCCGACGGCCGCCGCCGTGAAGTCGGTCGACTCCAGCCGCTCGGCCCGCCACCCGAGCACTTGTGCCAGCTCAGCCAGTGTGTGAGCCATCGGCGAACGGCCTACGACGACGAGGTGCGGCACGGGAAGCACGGGCTCGATGTAGACCTCGAGCGCACCCTCGCTCTGGCAGGCGATCGGCACGACCGTCATTCCCTCGGGAATGGCGTCCCCGAATTGGTCTGTGGTCCCGAGCAGCAGCAGGCGTGGCTGCCCGTCGGAGATGACTTGCTGCGCCTGCCTGATGACCGAGGGCTCAGCGCAGGCACCGCCGATCCAGCCCCGGACCTCGCCCGACGTCGTGATGATCGCGCGCGCCCCGAGCCGGCTTGACGACGGGCCCTGCCGCCAGACCACGGTGGCGAGCGCGAACGGCTCACCCCGCTGCTCTAGCTCAGCGGCCTGCGCCATAACCTGCCAGCCGTCCATGCCCCTGTCCTGCCGTTCAGTCATCGGCGCGCACCGGTGGCGCGCCTGAGATGTCGCGGCGATGGGTGATCGCCTCCCACACCCGGTCGGGCAGCAACGGCATGTCGATGTTGCGCACGCCAGTGCCGTCAAGCGCGTCGAGCACCGCGTTGACGAACGCCGCCGGGCCGCCGACCGCGGCGCACTCGCCGATGCCCTTGGCGCCGATCGGGTGGTGCGGGCACGGCGTGACGACCTCGCTGTGCAGCTCGAATCCCGGAGTCTCCCACGCGCTCGGGAGCAGGTAGTCCATGTAGTTCGAGCCGACGCAGTTGCCTTCGGCGTCGAAGGTGATGAACTGCATGTTGGCCATTGCGTAGGCCTCGGTGAGGCCACCCATGATCTGGCCCTCGACGATCATCGGGTTGATCCTGACCCCGCAGTCATCGACCGCCACCATGTTCAGCACGTCCCACACGCCGGTCTCAGGGTCAACTTCGACCGTGACGATGTACACGGCGAACGGCCAGGTCAGGTTCGGCGGGTCGTAATAGGCGGTGTTCTCGAGCCCGGGCTCCATGCCGTCCGGCATGTTGCTGTAGGCGGCCATCGAGGCTTCCTGGATGGTGACGCCGCGCTCGGGAGCGCTGCGCACGTAGAACCGGCCAAGCTCCCACTCGACGTCCTCTTCCGACACCTCGAGCAAGTGCGCGGCCAGCTTGCGTGCCTTGGCCCTGATCTTGCGCGCCACCATCGCGACCGCAGCGCCGGCCACCGGCGTGCTGCGGGAGGCGTATGTGCCCATGCCGAACGGGGCGGTGTCGGTGTCGCCCTCTTCGACGACCACATCCTCGGCCGGGATGCCGAGCTCGTGGCTGACGATCTGCGCCCAGGTGGTCTCGTGCCCTTGCCCTTGTGTCTTCGCGCCGGTCCGCAGGATCGCCTTACCGGTCATGTGCACTTTGAGCTCGGCTGAGTCGAACATCTTGATGCCGAGGATGTCGAACTCGCGGCTATTCCCCGCGCCGAGCGGCTCGGTCATCGTGGAGATGCCGAGGCCAAGTAGCTTGCCGTTTTTCCTCGCCACGGCCTGCTTGGCTCTGAAGTCCTCGTAGCCGATGGCCCTGAGCCCCACGTCCAGGCACTTGGCGTACTGCCCCGAGTCGGTGAGGAAGCCAAACGGGGTGCGGTGCGGGAAGTCTTCGTCCCTGACGAAGTTCATCCGCCGGAACGCCGCCTGGTCCATGCCCAGGTCGGTGGCCGCGGCCTGCATCATCCGCTCCTGGAAGAACATCGCCTCCGTGACACGGAACGAACACCGGTAGGCGACGCCGCCAGGTGCCTTGTTGCTGTAGGTGCCGCGGGCGGTCAGGTGCGCGGCCGGTAGGTCGTAGGCGGCGAAGGCCGAGTGCATCAAGCCGATCTTGAACTTGCTTGGCTGCGCATCGGAGAAGAAGGCGCCGTGGTCGGCGTCGGTGTGCATGCGGACGCCGAGAATCTTGCCGTCCTTGCGCAGCGCCATCTCGCCCTTGAGGTAGACATCGCGCGCGAATCCGGTCGAGATCAAGTTTCCTGACTTGTCCTCGATCCACTTCACAGGGCGTTCGAGCAGAATCGAAGCCAGTATCGAGCAGACGTAGCCGGGGTAGACGGGAACCTTGTTGCCGAAACCGCCCCCGATATCCGGCGAGATGATCCTGATCATGTGCTCGGGGAGCTCGGCGACCAGCGCAACCGCTGCCCTGATGATGTGCGGCGCCTGGGTGGTCATGTAGACGGTCAGCTTGGACGTGGCGCGGTTGAAGTCGGCGATCGACCCGCAGCACTCGATCGGGGATGGGTGCGATCTCGGGTAGTGCAGCTCGAGCTTGGAGACCATGTCGGCCTGCTCGAAGGCGGCGTCAGTGCCTGTCTTGTCGCCGACTTCCCAGTTGTAGATGACGTTGTCCGGCTGGTTTTCCTTGTCGTCGCGTATCACCGGCGCGCCGTCGGCGACCGCCTGCACCGGGTTGACGATCGCGGGCAGCGGTTCGTACTCGACGTCGATCGCCTCGCACGCGTCCTTAGCGATGTAGGGGTCGTCGGCGATTACGCAGGCGACCTCCTGCCCCTGGAAGCGCACCTTGTCGGTGGCGAGCACGGCCTGGGTGTCGTAGGAAAGCGTGGGCATCCAGGCCAGGTTGCGCGTGGCCATCATCTCGCCGGTCAGCACGAGGTGGACGCCCGGTATCTCCCATGCCTTGCTCGTGTCGATCGACTTAATGCGCGCGTGCGCGAGCGGGCTGCGCAGTATCTCCATGTGCAGCATGCCCGGCAACGTGATGTCGTCGGTGTAGTTGCCCTTGCCGCGGATGAACCGGTCGTCTTCGACCCGCTTCCTGCTGGCGCCGAGACCGCCGATCTTGATCTCATCAAGTGCCTGCGTCATGCTCCTGACCCCCTCAGTTTCTCGGCGGCCCACAGCACGGACTTCACGATGTTCTGGTAGCCGGTGCACCGGCACAGGTTGCCGGAGAGCGCCCAGCGCACCTCGTCCTCGGTCGGGTCGGGGTTCTCGGCGAGCAGCGCCTTGGCGGCCATCATCATGCCTGGTGTGCAGAAGCCGCACTGCAGGCCGTGCTCCTGCTTGAACCCTTCCTGCAGCGGGTGCAGCTCGCTCGGCCCGGCCAGCCCTTCCACCGTGCTGATCTCGTGCCCGTCGGCCTGGACCGCGAGCATGGTGCATGACTTAACCGGCCGGCCGTCGACCAGGACCGTGCATGCACCGCAGTTGGTTGTGTCGCAGCCCATGTGCGTACCGGTCAACTGCAGGCCGCGCCTGATCAGGTGGGAAAGCAGCAGCCTGGGCTCGACTTCGGCGATCATCTTCTGGCCGTTGATAGTGAACTTGATCCGGCGAACGGGCACATCGGCCGTGGTCTCGTCGCCGCGATCCTCGTAGACGATCGTCATTTCACGCCGCCCTCTCCGCCGCTGTGCCGTTTGCCGCGGGCCCGGCCCCGTCAGCCCGATTCAAGATCCGGACCACGAATGTCCGCACCATGTGCCGCTTGTACTCGGCGCTGCCCCGGTGATCCGTTCTCGGGTTCGACGCCTGTGCCGCCAGGTCCGCGGCTCGTTCCATGGTCTCGGCGCTCAGCGGCGCGCCCAGCAGAGCGTCCGCCGCCTCGGCCGCGTTGATCGTCGACCCTCCGACGCCGGTTAGCGCTATCCCAGCCCTGCTGACCACACCGCCCCGCCCGCCCGACGTCTCGATCGCCACCGCGACGCCCACCGTGGCAAAGTCGCCTACCCGCCGCTCGAGCTTCAAGTAGCCGCCGGCCGGCGTGCCGTTCGGTGCGGGAATCACTGCCTCGATCGCGATCTCGTCGTACGCCAGAGTGTTCTGGAATGGGCCGGTGACGAAACTGGCCACCGGTATCGTCCGCTTCCCGGCCGGCCCTTGCGCGACAACGTGCCCGCCGAGTGCGGTGACCACTGACGCCCAGTCACCTTGCGGATCGGCGTGGCACAGCGAGCCAACCAGGGTGCCGCGGTTCCTGACGATGGGATCCGCGATCAGCGGCGCGGCGGCGGCCATCACCGGCTGCTTGTCCTTGAGCAGCGCCGACCGCTCCAGGTCAGCATGCCGGCACAGCGCGCCGACTCGGATAGAGCCGTCCGCATCAGCGCGATGGTAGTCAAGTCCAGGGATGTTGTTGATGTCAACGAGTAGTTCTGGCGAGGCGAAGCGCAGCTTCATCAGCGGCACCAGGCTCTGGCCGCCGGCCAGCACCTTCGCGTCTTCCCCGCCGTCGTGCAGCAGCGAGATGGCTTCGCTCAGTGAGCGCGGCGCCTCGTAGCTGAACCGAGACGGATACATACGATCCTCCCTGTGCTGCTCTGCGCGCCTCCGGCACGCCGCCCGGCTTGGACTAGGCCAGGACCCTGCCGCCAGGCTGGGCAGGGCTGCCCGGCTTGACCGACGAATCAGGATTTTTCCGTATGCGTATCGGGCACTGCGACCGGCAAGGTGTCCTCTTCGGGGTTGGGCCGCGGCTCCTGGTGGGGCGGCCAGGGGCCGGGAACCGGCTGGCCTGCGATCTTCAGATAGTCGATGAGCTCGGGCCAGGCCCAGACGGTCGGGCTCTTTCCGGTCTTCGGCGCGTGCTCGATGAGCTCGTACAGACGCGGATTCCCGTGGCTATGCCCGTCGGATTCAATTCGCATGGCACGCTCCCGGCATTCGGACGGGCCGCTCGGCAACCGTCACCTGCGGCGCAATCGATACTTCTCTCGGACAGATGGCCCTGCAACCGGCTAATAACCTCTTGCTTAATGACCCAGTTGCTCCCCTCTTTTCTACCATCTACCCGACAGGTCCGATTGGCCTTACGCCGAGCTGGCCATTGACTTTGCTTAGTCTGCAGGTTAATAGTTAGTCACATGGCTAATCAAACCGTCATCTGCACTTACAGGGTCAGGCCGGAGGCCGAGAACGAATTCGTCAAGTTGCTCGCGCGGCACTGGCACACCCTGCATGACCTGGGATTCGTCACCGATGACGAGGCGCTCATGCTCAGGGAGATCGACGAGAGGCCGACCTACGTGGAGGTCTTCACCTGGGTCGCGGGCGGGTTCGAACGCGCCCACGAGCATCCCGATGTGCTGGCGATCTGGGAGCCGATGGACCCGCTGCTCGAAGAAAGGGACGGGCGGCCCAAGTGGGAGTTCCCGCACTATGAGCAGGTCCGGTTCGGGAGTTGACCGCGCCGTCAAGTGGTGTCAGAGAACTCGAAGACCTAAACGCGGTCTTCGGTGCACTCGCGCATCAGTCGCGCCGCACTATCTTGTCAGTACTGCACGCGCGCGGCGGGAGCATGACGTCTGGGGCTATCGCCGCGCGCTTCGAGCATTCGTGGCCGACCACATCGGCGCACCTGCGCGTGCTTGAGAAGGCCGGCCTGGTCACCATTTCGCTGCGCGGCAGGGAACATGTCTATCAAGTCGACGCCGGCCGGCTGAGGTCGGTGGCAGGGGCGTGGATCGACAGGTTCAGGGAAGGTGGCGGCTGAGGACGCGCCCTAGCTCCAGATCGTGACGTAGACCGGCGGGCGGAACCTGGACGGCGGGACGCCTGCCGCCGGAGACCGCATCAGCTGCATCGCCTCGGGGGTGCTCAGGAACCGGCGCAGCGAGCTTGCCACGGTGCTGCGCTGCTGGCGGTCGAGCATCGTGGCGTACCAGCACGCTTGCGCTGGTGAGCCTGGCACCTCGATGAACGACAGCTCGCCGCGGCGCAACTGCTGGGCGACGAGGTGCTCGACAGCAACCGACACGCCCGCGCCGTCCGCGGCCGCCGCCCAGGCCGCGGTGTGGCTTTGGTAGACGCCGACGCGTTCCTCAGGAATGCGCAGCCTGGTGAGAAACTGGCCGACATCGCTGTCCGGGTCGGCCGCCGATGGGCCGACCAGCCACCTCCACTGGTGCGCTCCTCCCGGTGGCTTTGAGTGGCCAGAACCGACCACCACGAGGCGGTACTTGAAGATGGGTTCGCTCACCACGGGCAGGTCGTGATCGCCCGTCACGTCCGGCCCGATGGCGACGTCGGCCAGTCGGTTCGCCACGAGCACGGCCATCTCCTTGGTCACAGCGACGCCCGTGGTGACTTCGAGCCCGGCGGCGAACCTCTTGGTGAACGCCTCGACGAGCGGCGAGGTGACAAATTCGGCGACGGTCGAGCTCGCGACGACCCTGAGCTGCTCGGGGGCGCCCTGCGCGGCGCGAACGGCGGCGTGGGCCTCAGCGCCTAGCACCACGATCTGCGAGGCGGTCGCGAGCAACCGGGATCCGCCCGCGGTGAGCGTCATTCCGGTCGGCCCACGGCTCACGAGCTGGTCTCCAAGGTGCACCCGAAGCGCGGCGAGCGCCTGGGACACCGCCGGCTCGCTGACGCCGAGCGCGTTGGCCGCGGCGGTGACCGAACCGAGCCTGGCCACGAGCACGAACGCATTCAGCTGGGTGAGTGTCATAACCATCCGATTATCGCGTATCGGGCCAGCCTGTGCCGACCTCGTACACTGTGTTGGCCAGATGGGGGCGACCCCCAGAACCCCCGCGGCGTTGGCCTGGGGGGCGACCCCAGAACCCCCGCGGGTGCCTGGAGGGACGCATGCAGGTTCCGGCGTACGTCGAGTATGAGAAGGCCACCAGCATCGAGCATGCGCTCAGGCTGCTAGCCAGGTTCGGGCCCGAGGCCAGGATCCTCGCGGGCGGACACAGCCTGATCCCGATGATGAAGCTCAGGCTGGCCCAGCCGGAAACGCTGATCGATATCAACGCGCTGACCGAACTCCGCTATATCCGGGTCGCCGGCGGCGAGCTCAGGATCGGCGCGATGACCAGGCACGCCGACGTGCTCAGCTCCGCCCTGGCCGGGGAGCACTTCGCGATCCTGCATGACGCCGAGCGAGTCATCGCCGACCCGATCGTGAGGCTGTGGGGCACGGTCGGCGGGTCACTTTGCCAGGCCGACCCGTCCGAGGACTTGTCGGCGGCGTTCGCCGCGCTCAAGGCGACCATGGTGATCGCGAGCCTTGACGGCACCAGAACGGTTCCGGCGAGGCAGTTCCACCTGGGGCCATACGAGACCGTGGTAGCGCCAGGTGAGATGCTCACCGAGATCAAGATCGCCATCGAACCGGGAGGGGGCAGCGCGTACGAGAAAGTCGGGCGCCGCGTCGGTGACTGGCCGGTCGGGGCGGCTGGCGCCGCTATCTGGCTCGATGGCACTGGCAACGCCGCCAGAGGCGGTGACGGGAACGGGGACACCATCGCGATCAAGGAGGCGAGGATCGGCCTGACCGCGGTCGGCGCCGAGCACTTCTCGGCCGCGGCCGCCGAGGAGTTCCTTCGCGGCGCGCCAGCGACGCAGGAGAGCTTCGCCAGGGCAGGCCAGATCGCGGCCGAGCATTGCCGCCCGGTCTCCGACCAGCGTGGCCCGGCCGAGTACAAGCGCCATCTCGCCGGCGAGCTCACCGTGCGCGCGCTGCGCCGCGCTGTCCGCCGGGCTGCTACTGGCCCGGGGGCCTGACGTGCAGATCTCGGTCAACGTCAACGGCACGGACTACGCCAGGGTCATCGAGCCGCGGCTGCTGCTTATCCACTTCATCCGCGACGAACTCGGCCTGACCGGCTCGCACTGGGGCTGCGACACGTCCAACTGCGGCGCCTGCGTGGTCTGGCTCGACGAAACGCCGGTGAAGTCGTGCACGGTGCTGGCGGCCATGGCCGACGGACGCAGCGTGATGACCATTGAAGGGCTTGGCGGCCGTGGCGGGCTCGACCCGGTCCAGGAGGCATTCGCCCAGTGCCACGGTTTGCAGTGCGGCTTTTGCACCCCCGGGATGATGCTCACGGCGCGATGGCTGCTCGACCATCACCCTGACCCATCCGACGACGAGATCCGCGAGGCGCTGTCCGGCCAGATCTGCCGGTGCACCGGCTATGAGAACATCGTCCGATCGGTCCGCTGGGCCGCGTCGTGCCGGAGGCGCGCGGACAGACCCGAGCAGGGGCGGTGATCAAGCATGCCCGGCGGTCATGATTTCGGGCCGAAAGACGCGTACGGGCCGGTCGCCCGCAAGGAGGACGCGCGGTTCGTCCGCGGCAAGGGCACGTTCGTCGACGACATCGCGCTGCCTGGCATGCTGCACGGCGCGGTGCTGCGCAGCCCGCTCGCGCACGCAAGGATCGTCTCGATCGACACGACAGCAGCGGTCGCCCACCCGATGGTCGAGGCCGTGATTACGGGCGAGATGCTCGCCGAGCGCGGACTGGCCTGGATGCCGACGCTGTCCGCCGACGTGCAGGCGGTCCTGGCCACCGACAAGGTGCGGTTTCAGGGTCAGGAAGTCGCCTTCGTCGTAGCCAGGGACCGGTACTCGGCGCGCGACGCACTCGAGTTGATCAGCGTCGACTACGAACCGCTGCCGGTCGTCGTCGACGCGACCCACGCTCTCGACGCTGACGCGCCGATCATCAGGGACGACCTCGGGCCGCGAACCGATAACAAGATCTTCGACTGGGCGGCCGGCGACAAAGCCGCCACCGACGCGGTCTTCACGCAGGCCGACGTCGTGATCGCGCAGGACCTGCTGTACCCGAGGTCACACCCGGCACCGCTAGAGACCTGCGGCGCGGTCGCCGACGTGGACCAGGTCAGCGGCAAGCTGACGATCTGGCTGACGAGCCAGGCGCCGCATGCCCACCGGACGGTGTTCGCGATGCTGACCGGGCTGCCTGAGCACAAGATCCGGGTCGTCTCACCTGACATCGGCGGCGGGTTCGGCAACAAGGCACCTATATATCCCGGCTACCTGTGCGCGATCGTCGGCTCGATGATCACCGGCAGGCCGGTCAAGTGGGTCGAGGACCGATCAGAGAACCTCATGTCCACCTCCTTCGCCCGCGATTACCACATGCGCGGCGAGATCGCCGCGACAAGCGACGGCGAGATACTCGCGCTGCGCGCCACCGTGGTTGCCGACCACGGAGCGTTCAACGGGGCCGCGCAGCCGACCAGGTTCCCGGCCGGGTTCTTCCACATCTTCACCGGCTCCTATGACCTGCGCGCCGCCTACTGCGAGGTGACCGGCGTCTACACGAACAAGGCACCTGGCGGTGTCGCCTACTCGTGCTCGTTCCGCATCACCGAGGCGGTCTACCTGGTCGAGCGCATGGTTGAC
>Ga0126381_100005227_pt1 | contig 14252 bp, 8 predicted proteins | sample PanSoiMetPlot_28_FD_96465 | JGI IMG/M metagenome (GOLD analysis project Ga0126381, IMG submission 96465) | Tropical forest soil microbial communities from Panama - MetaG Plot_28 | ecosystem: Environmental > Terrestrial > Soil > Tropical forest > Bulk soil | place: Panama | collected 2016-02-17
GAACAATCGAGTGTCCCTGGCATTTCTCGAGGTTTTCACTTGAGGATGGCAGAGTTGTTCAAGGGCCCGCATGCGCTGCCCTACCTGCTTACGACTGCAAAATTGTCAACGATCAAGTGCAAATCAAAATTCGGCGATAGCAGGCTTTTGCAGGGAGGTTTCGACCGAATCGGATGCCGATGACCGAGACCATCCAATAGCGTAGCGGCGCAAGGCGGTGATTTCGCCTCCCAACCCCTCATCGATACACCGAAACCACTCTGCGACGTGGTGCAGACGCGGCCGCGTCGGTGCTCGAAAGCAGAGCACTGTTGCAGCAAACAGGATGGCGTCCTTCCAGTTCTTCGTCCATGGTGTCCCGCTTTAGATTTGTCGAGGCCAGCAGAGCAGGGAGGCAAATGCTGAATACGTGTCCCCTCAGGGCGGAATGGGAGAAATCTTCCGTAGGCTACGAAAGCCGCCAAAGCGGCCAAAACGAGACTGAAGAACATCGCGAATACTCAGGATACCTAGCGTGGAGCACTACGACGAGAACTCCCGCGACAGCGAGACACGCTGCAGCAACGGGCTTCAAGGTGGAGTGGATCTTGCCGGAGGGCGCAGTCCATTTGTGTCAGTCACAAACTCAGCTTCGACTTGGGCATCGGTGGGGTGAAGTGTCTTTCCATCCGTGTGCCGGACCCCATCCCCCGGTTCCCTGCGTTCACGATCTCGCCGGTCTTGCAAAAACGGCCGCCAGGTGACAAGAACCGTCAGACCGTCCCGCCGGTTCGAGGCTCCGATTGGCCGATTGGCGGAAGAGCGATCTGCCAAACCTAACTCCTTCGTTGCAATGGTCGAACCAGGCGGTGTCTCGGCTTTTCGATATGTCGATGTCGGCGGCTCCTGCTAGGGGTATAGCCGAAGCCGGATTTGCGGGCCAGCAAGCTCCCAGGACCAGAACCGTGGTACCCCTGGGGGTTGAGGTTTTATGCTGACTCCTACAGTTGTGATCCTTCTTGGGTTTCCCGCGTCGACGAAGTACGCCTTCCATGCATGAGAATCGGAAAGAAAAGCGCAATCCCGAGAGACAGCAAGTGCTGCTCTCAAGCGCGGCGGACCCTTCGTCCATAGAGTCAGCTTTGACGGAAAACGTTAGTTCTCGCGGCTTACGCGTACGAACGGAGCGACCCTGGACGCCGGACACACTCGTGATCGTGCTAACCTTCGAAAGCCAGCTTTGGGCGCGTGCGAGAGTCGCCTACTGCCAGTCGCTGCCAGATTACACGTTTGCTATTGGACTGGAACTTCTGCGCCGGACAGCAACATCGATTACGCGGTGACTCATCGCGAGAGTGCAAAGTGAGGGCGGTTGTCCAGCCGCAGGGCGAGAGACACCATCGGTAAACCGTACTCTTCCGGTAGATGAAGGAGCCGCCTTAATCGAACCTGGCTCGATTTCACCTTCTGACTGAAGCTGCGCCTCGAGTTTGCGGGACAGGCGACGCAATCAGTTCTGCAGATCGGTGAAGGTGACCATGCGGCCGTTGCCAAAGCCATGGGTCTGGTTAGCGGCAAGCGGCTGCGCCGAGGCACTGCTTGCGGTGAGTGCCGGCCCGGCGGCAAATGCAATTGCCAGCCAAAGATGGTGCGCCGGACTTGGGTCCCGAGATGTTTTCGAACAGACCGCAGGGTTCTCCTTTTCGTGAGTGATACGGCGATCCGCACGGCATGGCGCGACGCGCGTACTTTCGGACTCTCTCAGGCCGAGTATTGGCGAAATCGAGAAACATGCCCCATTTGATTTCAGTTGCCGGATTTTGCCTGAGAGCCCTGCGGTCCGAACGTGAGGCTCAGCAAATACTGAATCAAGTCGCTTTTCTCGGATGAGGTCAGCCCGAGGCTCATGCAGGAGTTGTAGTGATCCACGACATCGCTGAGCGTGGCGAAACGCCCGTCGTGGTAAAAGCCGCCCTTGGAGTGCGTAAAGAGATCGCCGATGGGCGAAGTGCGGTAGTGGTGATCGGGGGCGCGGTCGGCCTGAAAACTGTCGATGCACACTTCCGAGGGCGTATGCATGTTCCAACCGGAGTCGGTCCAGAGCGGTTCGATGTGGCAGTTGTTGCATTTCGCTTTGCCGCTAAACAGGGCATCGCCGTGCTCCGCGGCCTGAGAGTTAAAACTGCCGGCAGGAGGCTGCGGCGCGGGAATGGCCAGCTGATAGACCTGAAGCGCGGGAAGCTTGGACGAAATGCGATCGCTGTCCGGATCAATATGCGGTAGATCCCCGAAGCTATTGGCGGCGGCAATGGGGAATTGGGTGGGGTTGTTCAATCGCGGATCCCAAAACCTGCCCTTCCCGTGCATTTCCAAGTTTGCGACGAACGCATTCCAGTGACGCACGGATCCCCAGCCGCTCCAGGTGTGGAGGTTTACCCCCCCAAGGCCAAAAGCAGGCGGAATCAAAGTGGCGCCGGAAACGCTCGTACCTGTCACAGCACCGTCGGTCATCTGTTGAGGATTGAAGGCTTTGCCGTCGAGAAGCAACGCGGCGTCAAATTTACCGGGGCCCCAGGTGCCCAGGACTTTTCTGACGGTGGCTTGATCGGTCATCAGAAGGTTCGCGAGTACGCTGAGATCGGGGGCGAGAGAAACAATCGCGCCCAGGTTCAGATCCCGGTTCGGCCAGCCATCCAGGCGATGGCCGATGCAGCCAGTGCCGGAGTTGGGCTGAATCAAGCCGGCGCAGGAGGCTGGCAGGGCCTTGTCGACCGTGGAATGACACAGGGCACACTGAATCCCAACCGATTGGAGTGTGCCGGAGGAGTTGAAGAAGCCGGTCACACCGACGACAGCATTCAACTTGAGGAGGGCCAGCGTCGTTGCAGGATCGTCGAGATTCACTTGGCCATGGTTGAGAGCGGAAAGGAGATTGGCGGGGAGGGCGTCCACGTCGACCTTAAGGCCCACCACCAAGGCGGTTTTCGGACTGACGCCGGGACCAACGCCGCCTAATTTGGCGCCCTCGATGGCTTGATGGAGCTTTAAGGTGCCACCCCAAAAATCCTCGTCGCCAAACGTGTCAAAACGAAAGGTCTGGCGCCCTTCTTCGATCAATTGGATGGCATTTCGTTGAACGGCATCTCGAGATGGTGGCAACTGTGCGCTGGATGATCCAGTGCGCATTGCCGGGTGGGGCCGGGGCGTTGTCCCCTGCAGAGCGAGAGCAAAAGCAGCAATAGAGAGGGTGAATATAAGGATTTTTTTGTAGGACATTGGTCACCGCCTGAAAAGCATGAACGATTGGGCAAGCGGGTAGACACTACTGCCGGGTAAGAGGGCTGTCTGTTATGGAGATAACACTTAGCTAGGGTGAACACCCTAAGAAAGCTAATTCTGAGCGCGAAAATTGCGAAGAGCGGCGGGATCGATGAGCAGATGCCCCTGGGTGGTGTAGTCGATCATGCCGTTACGACGGAGATGGTTTAATCCCAACGAGACCCTTTCCCGGCGGGCAGCAACCATCTGCGCGATTTCTTCCTGTGTGAAACGGGCGGTAATCTCCACGCGGTCGCCCACAGGGCGGCCGAGCTGGCCGGTCAGATCCAACAGAGTTTTTGTGAGCCGCTGCATGGTGTCGCGGAAAGCGAGAGAGGTTACCTGCTCGTGAGCGTTCAACAGTGAGTCACAAAAAAGCTGAATTAACTCGCGGAGAAGAGGCTGGTTTTTCTGGACGGTCTCGAGGACTTCGCTATAGGAAACTTCCACAGCCTCGGTGGGCTCGAGGGCCACGGCGCGATCGATGTGGGGCGAACTAGAAGCCGAGAGTTCGCCCACTACTTCGCCGGCCTTGCGAATGTCAAAAATGACTTCTTCACCACTCTCGGTGATCGTCCCAATCTTTACGACGCCGCTGCGAATAAAAAAGAATGAGCCTTCGTTGCGCCCAATATCATAAAGGGTTTCTCCCTTTTCATACGTGTGTGAGCTGCGGTTCTGCAGAAGGATGCGGCAGAATCTGCCCCGAAAGATGGTACTCAGTGAAGAGGAAAGAGTTATTTCCCTATTTGGGACGGGTTGGGCGCGGGATTCACCGAGGAGATATTCTCGAGCATGGCATTCTCCGAGCGCAGCTCTCGGCGACTGATTCTCCCCATCAAGCCGAGCGTTTGGAATGATGCAACGTCAGAGAAGGTTGAGCGACGTTGCCGTTTTGCGCCGCACTCCACGCCCCACTTCTTAGATGCAGTCAGAGTGGAAAACGATATCGGCGCCGAGTCTTTCCATCACAAGTCTGGTTCTTCCCGAACAGCAACCGCAAGAAACGATGGTGTTCCACAATCTGGCACTGAATCCGGCCAGGTGATTGAATTCCTTCAGTGCAGCCCATCAAAGCTTAGAGTTTGGCCGATCTAGCCCTACCAATTGCCATTTTGCGTCATCCTCGGCTGCGGCACCGTGCCAGAACGATCCAGGAAAAAAGTCACGACCTCCTCGAATACTTCTTTCCCGACGTTAAAGGCACGGTGAATGCGGTCGGTCGGCTCAGAGGAGTCGAATTCGCCCGCACTGATCTTCCAAGTCTGAAGGCCTCGCTACAGGGTTAGCCAAGAGTACCCACCTTGTGCGTTAATATTCGCAGGGCGAGTGCGGCGACGGAAACAGTCAGCATGAACACGGCAGGCCCAAGCCCTTGCACATCGCTCACACGCACATGCGACACAATCGCCCCCACAAAGTAAACGACTAGGCCGATGGCCGCAGCGATCCCCAGGGATGGCCACCAGATGCCGAGCGCCAGCCCCAACGCTCCAGCAAACTCACAAGTTGCTAAGAGCGAAAAATACTTCAACGGCACGCCTACGACTTCGTGGATGACCTGCACGATGCGCGGATCGCGGCGAAGCTTCCCGAGGCCCGAAAAGGCCACCATCACCGCGAGGACCAGGGTAACTACAAGGTAGGCAATATCCATGGATCTACTCCTCCTAACTGGCGTCGGAAATCGAGAACCAAAATAGCCATTCGCGTCTCCGGGCTCTTCGTTGAAAAGGTTATCGCCTCCTTGAAAACGCGGTCAGCCGGTCGCCCCCGCCTTGGCGACCAGATGTGTCATAACGCCAGCGAAAAGTGCAATGAGGCCTACGGAACTCCGCCAACTGCGTCCCGCCATGCCAAGTGGTGGCTCTACCGCAAAGGCTAGCGTCAACAAAAAGACAGAAGCCAGCATGAGCATGGAACCTGCCAACTGGAGGCCACGCCGCCAGTTCGACGTTTGCAGTTGAAGATAGAGACCTAAGACCGTGTTTACCAGGGCCGCAGCCAGCAGATAAATGTGACGCGAGACATACATCATCCGCAGTTCCGCCGGCAATTGTTCCATGCGGGGATGATGGTGGCCCATCACTTGTCCGCTCAACAAGAACGCTACAACTGCCATAATTCCAAGGACGAGATGGACATGGCGGAGCACGGGCAGGACGAATACTAGCACGAACTCGCTGGGCGGCACGCTTTACTCTGGAGCGACAGCGATGCCGGTCTGCCGCAAGTCATCGAGGACGCTGGCCTATTCTGCGCGGGATGACCGGCTGCAAAGAGCTTTGTCAGGTTGGATCGCCAGGAATTTCAAGGTGCTTCAGAGAACTGCAACAGCCCGCTACGCTAGTCTACGGGGATTCCCCTCCTCATCCTCCACTAGATGCACATTTCCACGATGAACGCGGTTAACACGTTTCTTCATTGGGGATGACGTATTGGCCAGGCGGGACTCTGCCAGTACTTCGATTCGCTGCGACCTCATCCTTGAAGCGTTTCACCTCTAGCCCTCAACTACGGCCAACGCGGGGTTCGACTCCGACGCGTTTCCGCCATCTCTTTGATCAAGAATGAATTAGAGAATCTTTCCATTTTGCTCCTAACTGCCAAGCGGAATTGGCAAAGCGCGTGGGGCACGGCTGACAAGCGATCGGTTTTGAAGTACAGTGCCGCAGCAAGAAAAGCAGATGGCCGGGTCCATCTAGAATTGTGAAAAACATGCCAAACCGGAACATTGCGATTGTATGCGTGATTCTATTCCTAACGATGTCACTAGCCGCAGCTACGCAAACGGCCATAAGCAGTTCTACGGTAGTTTGGCCTACCAGTGGCTGGTTGGCGGGAACACCCCCAAGTGTAGGACTCGATGAATCCGCTCTTGAAAGCTTTGACGCCGACCTCGCCCGCGGAAAATACATGCTGGTAGACAGCTTTCAGGTTTTCCGCTGCGGGAGGGAAGTCTTCCAGCGCCAATATGCGCATGATTACGGCCGGATTTACGGCAAGGACGCCAAAACCAAAGGACCGCTGAATGCGCGCCTAACCGGTCCGTACAACTATTTCGATCCATACTGGCACCCTTACTATCATGGCACTGACATGCATACCATGCAGTCCGTCACTAAGACCGTCACGTCTGTCATTTTCGGGGTGGCCATAAACCTTGGCGATTTCAGATCCGAGATCAGCACTCCGGTGCTGAAGTTTTTCAACGTCTCGAAAGTAAGAAATGTGGACGACCGGAAGCGGCGGATGACGCTCAGGCACGTACTTACCATGACCACCGGACTCAATTGGAATGAGGAGGTTCCTTACGACGATCCCCGCAGCGACTCGAGCCTGATGGAGGCAACTGATGACTGGGTGCAGTACGCGATCGACAAGCCCATGGCTGAAGAACCTGGCAAGGCTTTCAACTACAACAGCGGAGCGACCGAACTGCTCGCCTACATCTTCGAGAAAGAAACCGGGCAGGATATTGACGCCTATGGAGAAAAGAACCTTTTTGCGCCCCTGGGAATCAAGCATCACTGGAAACGCACCTATCTGGGGGTGGCGGACACAGAGGGCGGCCTTTACCTCCGCGGGGAAGATTTGGCAAAAATCGGCTATCTCTACCTGCACGATGGAGATTGGAGTGGGAAGCAGATCGTCTCAAAGGACTGGGTAAAAGAGTCTCTCACGCCTCACATCGACGCCCAAGGCGGCAGCACCGGGAGTGATTTCAACTACGGGTTCAAATGGTGGTTGTATCCGCTGAACGGGAGCTTTGTTTGGATGGCGAGAGGATTCGGCGGCCAAAGGCTGATGGTTTTTCCGCAAGAAAGACTCATCGCTGTATTCACCGGCTGGGAAATTCTCAAAGACCCGGCTCCCACAAAGGAATTGGTGGAGCGGTTGCTGACCGCTGTTAAACAACCGGCGTGCCCGGCACCAGGACAATAGAGATCGTCTGCACAACGGCCACGACGCCGGGAGTCCCATGTTGAAAGACGTCTGAACCGTGAAAGTCCTAATTGAAACCAGACAACCACGAACGAGGGCATCGAATCGACGGCGTATGACCAATGGCTCGGGTTCACGAACTGCGCTTCACCTCGGTCGTTCCCGCGTCCATGGGGAGCCTAGAATCTCTTTCCTTTGCAACATGAGTGGCGTCGTTCGTCCCCAATGATCGTGGAACCGTCTGCGTCGGAAAGATGTTGGAGCCCGCGCAGCACGAGCGTCAAAGGGACGGGGTGAAGTCCCCCGCCTTGAGGCTGTATCCGGGCCTATACAGCATTGCGTCGTTGCTGTCAGTGCGCCAGCGGGTCCGGTCGAAGCTGAAAATGCAAAACTTTGCTGGTGGTTCCCTTGCTACCCTCGGCGTGGAAGGGCGTTCGCGTACCGTAGGTGGCCCAAAGACCTTTGCCTTTCCATCCGGCATTGGGATCATCAATTCGTCCATCCATTCCTTTGGCATAAAATCCGATCGGATATGGCACCCGAAGCACAACAAACTTACCGGTATCCGGCAAAAGCGCCAGCAGCGCATCATTGCCATTTCCCGTGGCGATGGGCACGTTCCTCCCTAGCCCGAAGGTGTCAAACTGATCGACCCAATCATAATAACTGGCCTCGGCGCTCCCGGGATCCGAGACGCCCTGCAACTGCGGTCCGGGCAGTTGATAAAGATTCCAGCCCTCGGGGCAATGCTGCCCTGTTGCAGTTGGACCATTGAGCGGTCCTTTGCATTTCCGCCGGTCGAAGCTCGCCAAATGTCCACTGGCGATGACCGTCCACACCACCCCGTCGCGGTCGATATCGAGACCTCTTGGTGAGAATCCGTGTACGGCGGCCTTCGGGTCGTTCCATGGAAGCTCGTAGATTTCGGCCAAAGCCGTCGCTGGCGGATTCGATCCGGGATTCAGTCGAACGATCGCCCCCGGGAAGCCCAAGACCGTTCCCCAAACCGAGCCATCCACCGGACTAACGGTCACCCCATAAAAAGCGGCGCTGATGCGTTTGTCCTTGGCGGGATCCACCGGCTGATCGGGCTCAACATATTCATCGCGTTTGCCATTTCCGTTCGTGTCCAGAACCAGCGCCGTCCACCCCTGCGATTTTTCCTCGTCGTGCGTTTCATCGAACAGTTTGGTATTCAGCCATCCCACGGCTCCTCCGCCACCGCCGCTGCTGGTCCACAGCGTGTTTTTGGCATCTTCGGCGAACACCAGATGGTGCGTGCCGAAACAGGTGTTGATTAGCGTTTCCAGCTTGGTTTTTGGGTCGTAGACGGCCAGTTGACGGCCGCTTGCCTTCAGAGGAAACAGTATCGCAGATGGAAGGGTTGACCCCTGCTTACAAAACGCTGGGTTGTCGCTGCCCCGGATTCTCGATGTTATCCATACGCGGCCCTGCCCATCGAACATCGGGTTGTGCACGTTGGCTTGGCTATGCCAAATGGGCTCATCTCCCCAGTAGGCGGACGGCGCGCCAACCGGGTCATCAGCGCTCGTCGGGGTGTACGGGTCACGAACTTGCAATTTCACCTGGCTGGACGCGGTGCTCACCGGGTCAAGGACCGGCAGATAATCTGTGCTAAGTTCAGTCGCGCCGTAGATTTTGCCGTTCGCATTGACGGTTGGATTGCGCTTGTCCGTGGCGATCTCGTCGTGCAAGTAAGCCTTGGGATCGGCCCAATCCCATTCCGTAATCACGACATTGCGCTCCACGCCGGACGGCCGCGGAGGTGCGGGGGGCAGCTCGCCTGCCGCGATACGGTCGGTCCAGTCCGCGAACATACGCAGCGCGCGCTCCGGGCCTAGCTGCCGCAAACCGCCGATCATGTTATTGCCGGCCTGTCCGGACAGCAGCCGGCGAGACCAAGCTGCCGTTGTGGAACCGAAATCGCCGAGGCTTTTCGGGATTTCGCGCGTAGCTTGGTCCCCCAATTGGTGACATGACCAGCAGCTATCCGTCTTCAAGAAATGTAACCACTGACCCTGGGTTTTCATGTTCTCGGGAATTCCGTTGCCTTTCGGCCCGGTTCCGGGGAACTCGGTTTTTTCAGGAACGTGGACCAGGGAAAACCAATAAACGGCCGGGTAGTAGTGTGCTGCGGCGCGTTGATTCGGCGCTATCACCGCCGTCAGGTTCACGAGTTTTCCGGGGAGCGCTTCGACCGGCGAGGAGTCCACTAGACCATAGCCGCGCACCCAAATCTTATAATGCGCCTTCGGAAGTGCGGGCACGACATAACGCCCGCTATCGTCGGTGACCACAATCTTCACAAACCTGGTCGGTAGGTCATTTGTCTCCGCTATGACCCACACGCCGGCTTCCGGTCCCTTGGTGCTGGTTACCACCCCGCCGATATCGGCGCCGCTGATCACGACCCCTACAGGAGGAGATTGCGCTCCAGTGGACCTACAGGTCAGGACTAGGCTGATCGCTGCAAACGTACATAGGGAAGTCTTCTTCATGACGAGCACCTCTGCGGAATCGAAGGAGATATGCATGCCATTCGCGCAAGCGCATGGCATTCCCGTTCTCGAACCTAAGGCGTGAACGAAATCCTAGGTGTCTCGAGCGAGCTTGTCAAATGTGGCGACCGATTCAAGAATGTCCTGTGCCGGCACAATGTTGCGGCCGATTTCTCGACCAATCCCACGCGAGCTCCCGGTTGATGAAAGCTTTTCCCGTTGTAGAGGCCTGACATAGCCTCCTTCCGCCCTAGCATGGAATGTGCCTCGACGCCGATGGCGAGTCGCAGCCTTGAAGATACGCGTCGACTGAGATTCGTTGCGGTCAAACCAGCCAAGGGAAGGATGGACGCACGAGACACTCGGAACCCATGCCTGGGTCCTGGCAAACGGACTATTATGAAAAATAGTCTGACCGTGTGGGGAGAGCGAAGGCTTACGACCAGGCTAACCTATTCTCATGCTCGCGGGGCGCCCAAAAGACACCGCCGATCGGGTCAGCCGAGCCTGGTCCGGAATTTCCATCCCGATGTTTGTTTTTCAGGGCAAAAAGGATTTTGCAACTTCAATTGCCCTCGCTCGCCATTTCCGAGCATCCGTCAAGCGCCGGCAAAGCGTTCGTGCCGATCTCCGGTCTACGGATCTACTCGGTTGAGATATTAGCGAAGAGCATGTTCCACTTGATGTGCGCGTGCGATGTGAGTATAGCCCGTCCCCGTCCGCATCCCTTTGGCGCGGACCCGGGGAGGGGCTCGGGGCGATCGCCGATGCTCAGTTTTGAACTGGTTTCTCGCCGGATGGCGCTGAGTGGTTCAGTTTTTCCAATTTTGCCAACTGTTCTCGTACCTGATCCCGGTCTTTCGCATGCGGAACCAACTCCAGGTAAGCTTGTAACTCCGATATTGCAACGGCGTAGTTCTTCTTTCCGGCAAAGATGTCGGCCAGCAAAAGATGCAGTTGCGGAAAATTGGGGCGCAGATCCACGTGTTCCGCCTTGCGGGCGCTCTTCTCCGCTTCTTCGATCCTGTTAAGCTTGTAATTTGCGACGGCGTTATAGAAATAGGCCGCTGCGGGATTCGATTCATCGAGGTCCAGGACATAACCAAGGTCACCATGATTCAGAAGATCGAGATCGATGATGTGACCTGTAAATTGCAGGACCTCGTTCCAATTTCCTGCTTCGTAAGCCATTTCGGCAAGCGACAGATACGCGGGCAGAAACCTCGTGTCGATGGAAGTAGCTCGCGTGTACGCCGCACGAGCCGAATCCTTCTGGTTCACCTTCTCGAAAACTGCGCCCAACTGAAACCAGGCGCTCGCGTACCTGGGGTAGATCTCCACGGCCTGCTCAAAATACTTGCGTGCTTCGGCAAGCTTGCCGTTCCTCCCGGCCTCGAGGCCTTTTTCATAAGCTTTTCTCGCATTTGATGGTGCTTTGTAGGGAGTGGCGCTCAGGGTCATACCTTTAATCTTTGTAGCTCTCTCGACCACGATTGCGCCCACGTCTAAGTCGCTGCTTGAAGGCGTCAAGTCCACAAGGCTGACGGTATTGGAACGAAAACCGAAAGCCGAGGCCCGTAGCTCACAATTCATCAGATCGTGTCGCGGAATTCCCTCCCTCGAAACCTTATTAGCCACGCCCTCTTGCAAAGGCGGGCCAGCACTAGCGTCAACGAAAGAAGCGAACCGCGATCCCATTTGCATGGTGAAATCGCCGCGAGGAGACGCATACACCTGTTGAAGCACGATGTTGTTGCAAATTCGCTCAACCAAGGCGTCGTTTGGAAGGGAGGTGCCGTCACTAGTGGCAATCCTGCCACGGAGAAACAGCACGAGATCGTCCTGCGCGCCAGGCTCGATTGGCTGCGAACTCCCGGGTGCGGGACTCGCAGGTTGGGTCGGTTTTGAGGGGGGCGGCGGTGCAGGGGCCGGGGGCTTCTGTGCCAGCGCGCCCGGCCCCAGAAGGCCGATCACCAAGCTCATGGCGACGAGATTGAGCGTAGAGTGGTTCACAAACCTAGTCTCCAGCCTGAAGACAAATCTACAACACTTCCGGATGGGTAAAAAGAGAAACTTGGCACCCTTCGAGTACCGCGGACACACCCGAAAGTCGAACAAAGTTCTTGGCGCTGCGATTTGTTATGACCCCCGACAGTTGCGTCATCTCGCGAGGCATCTGACGGCACTGTAAGGCAATTACACGACCGCCAGATAGGCTCTCTCACGGTTTCTTGCGCATTCACAAGCCCTTACTATCGTTGACTTGCTATCGAGTAAAACCTAAGATGAGCGGAAATGGCGTATTCTGATTCCTTGATCGGAACAACGGTCTCCCACTACCGAATTGCAGAAAGGCTTGGCGGCGGGGGAATGGGTGTGGTTTACAAGGCGGAGGACGCGCGACTTCGCCGCTATGTGGCCCTCAAATTTCTTCCTGAAGACGTTTCCAAGGACAGTCAAGCATTGGCCCGCTTCCAGCGCGAAGCCCAGGCCGCATCTTCCCTAAACCACCCCAATATCTGCACCGTGTACGACATCGGTGAGCGGAACAGCAAAACATTCATTGTCATGGAATGGCTGGATGGCCAAACACTGAAACACCTGATTATGGGCCAGCCAATGAAGGTGGATCGCATACTAGAGATTGCGATTGAAGTCGCAGATGCGTTGGACGCGGCGCACAGTGAAGGGATCGTGCATCGTGACATCAAGCCAGCAAACATCTTCGTTACGAAGCGAGGTCACACCAAGATCCTCGACTTCGGCCTCGCAAAGATGGTCCGTACCAAGATGGTTGGCAGTGGGATTGGAGGAGCGGTAACGGCAGCCACGGGAGAATCGGACCCGGAAAACCTGACCAGTCCGGGCGGCACTCTTGGAACGGTTTCCTATATGTCGCCCGAGCAAGTGCTCGGCAAGACTCTCGACTCACGCAGCGATCTGTTCTCTTTCGGGGTCGTGCTTTACGAAATGGCCACCGGATTCCGCCCCTTTCGGGGAGACAGCTCGGGTGCGATTTTCGACGCAATTTTGCACAAGATTCCCGTGGAAATGGCGCGCCTGAACACCGACGTGCCGGCGCAGCTGGAACACGTCATTGGCCGCGCTCTCGAGAAGGACCGCAACCTGCGCTATCAGCATGCCTCGGACTTACGCGCGGAGCTGCAGCGCCTGAAGCGCCAGATCGATTCCAGCAGCTCGATCTCTGTGACGGAAAGCGAACTTGCGAGCCAGCCCATCCGGCGCCGTTGGGTATACCTGGTTGCGGCTGGCGCAGTCGCCGCGTTGTTGTTGCTGTTCGGGTTGAATCCCGGGGGAGTGCGCGAACTCATGTTCCACTCTTCCACTTCCCCGCGAATCGAATCGATCGCCGTGCTGCCGTTTGTCAACGTCAGCAATGATGTCAAAACCGAGTACCTCAGCGACGGCATCACGGAGAGCTTGATTGACAGCCTTTCGCAACTCCCAAACTTTGCCGTGATGTCGCGCAACACGGTCTTTCGTTACAAGGGGCAAGCGACGGACCCGCAAAAAGTAGGGCACGATCTGCATGTGCAAGCCATTCTGACGGGGCGGCTCATCCAAACCGGCGATGAGCTGATGATCAGTGTGAACCTTGAGGACGTGCGGAACGGGAGACAAATCTGGGGAGAACAGTACAACCGCAAGCTTTCTAATCTGACGTCGGTCGAACGTGAAATTGCCACGGACATCTACGGACGGCTGCGGCCGACGCTCGTGGGCGGGGAAAACAAGCTGCTCTCCAAACGTCTTACGGAAAGCGCGCAAGCTTATCAGCTCTACTTACAAGGACTTTTCTATTGGAACAAGGGGACCGCGGCGGATTTCAAGACCGCCGCGGACTTCTTCACTCAGGCGGTCCAGCAAGATGGGAGGTACGCGCTGGCCTATGCGGGGCTTGCCGACACCTACAGTCTGATGGGCGACTACGGCTATTTGGCTTCTTCGGAAGCCTGGCCAAAAGCAAAGACGGCGGCGATGCAAGCCTTGGATATCGACAATACTCTTGCCGAAGCCCATACGTCGCTCGGGCTGGTTAAGGAACATTTTGAGTGGGACTGGGCAGAGGCGGAGCGGGAGTTTCGGCGAGCCATCGAATTGAATCCCAACTCCGCGAATTCACATCACTGGTTTGGCGAATACCTTACCAATATGGGCCAGTTTGAAGAAGGGTTGCGCGAGACGCGAAAAGCCGAGGAAATTGATCCACTTTCCCGGCTCATTAACACCACAATTGGTTGGCAACTTTATCTTGCGGGCCAGAACGAGGAGGCGATCGAGCAATTGCGAAAAGTGCTCGATATCGACCCGAAATTTGCTCCAGCCCGAAGGCTTCTGGAAGGGGTGTACGCGGCAATGGGCAAGTACAAGGAAGCGGTGGCGGAAAGAGAAAAAATGCTATCGCTGTTCGGAGGTTCCGAACTGGCGGCGTCGGTGGAGGAAGACTTCAGCAAGTCCGGCTATCGGGGC
>Ga0126381_100005228_pt1 | contig 14250 bp, 6 predicted proteins | sample PanSoiMetPlot_28_FD_96465 | JGI IMG/M metagenome (GOLD analysis project Ga0126381, IMG submission 96465) | Tropical forest soil microbial communities from Panama - MetaG Plot_28 | ecosystem: Environmental > Terrestrial > Soil > Tropical forest > Bulk soil | place: Panama | collected 2016-02-17
GGATTCGAACCCACGGTGGGTTTCCCCACGCTCGATTTCGAGTCGAGTGCCTTAAACCGGACTCAGCCACCCTTCCGTGACGAGAACAGAAAACCCCGAAGGTCGAACGTCGAACATCCAACCTCGAATGCAACTGCCTTGAAGTTTGGCGTTCGGCGTTGGACGTGAGGCGTTTTCAGTCGGACAGTCCCGCTCTGCCGGAGCCTGCACTGTTCGGTTTCCGGGCAGACCAGCGCGCCTCACGAAGCAAAAAAATGTAACAATTAAAGGCTTGCCATGTCTGCCAAGCGTACTGCATCTTGTATATCCACACGGACAGCCACGCTATTACTTGTTGTTGACTGGTATTCACAGGTTCTTGGCGCCGCTGTTCACCAGTATTCCCAGCTTATTCCGAAACCTCAACCCCTCCCATATCGCCATGATTCAACTCAAACCAGGAATTCCGCCCGCTTCGCTAAATAAACCGACACACTCCGCCGCACGTCGAAAAAACAGGATGGAGAAAAAGAAAAACGGCGGCCTGCGTTTCAAGCGCGTGTTCAGCGATGCTGCGGTCGCGCCATTTGATCAAATCGAATGGGAACGACGCACTGCGGAGATCACCGACGATGGCGGGAAGGTCATTTTCAAACAGGAAGACATTGAAGTCCCGAAGAATTGGAGCGCGCTCGCCACGAAAATCGCCGTGTCGAAGTATTTCTATGGCGACATTGCCAACGGCACCGACCCGTACAAAGGCGGAAGAGAAACTTCGGTGCGGCAGTTAATTCATCGCGTCACGCGCACGATCACCGACTGTGGAATTGCTGATAGTTACTTCGTAGATGCGGAAGCTGCCGAAACTTTTTATGACGAGCTGACCTGGCTGTGCTTGAACCAGCACGCCGCGTTCAATTCGCCGGTTTGGTTCAACGTTGGGTTGTATCATCAATACGGCGTCGGCAAAGGCGCGGGTGCGGGAAATTATTTTTTCAATCGCGAGACGGGCAAGGCAGAACGCGCAACTTCGCAATATGAATACCCGCAGGGCAGCGCCTGTTTCATCCAGAGCGTGGGTGACACGATGGAGGACATCATGCGCCTGGCGACCAGCGAAGCGATGTTGTTCAAGTACGGCAGCGGCACCGGCACTGATCTATCGTCGCTCAGATCGACACGGGAGAAATTGAGCGGCGGCGGCAAACCGAGCGGGCCGCTCTCGTTTCTGAAAGTTTACGACCAGATTGCGAATGTGGTGAAAAGCGGCGGAAAAACGCGGCGAGCCGCCAAGATGAACACGCTCAAGGATTGGCACCCGGACATCGAAGAATTCATTGACGCAAAACAGAAAGAAGAAAAGAAGGCGTGGGCTCTGATCGAACAGGGTTACGACGGCAGTTACAACGGCGACGCCTATGGCTCGGTGATGTATCAGAATGAAAACGTCAGTGTTCGGGTAAGCGATGAATTCATGGACGCAGCGCTGGAGGATCACGAATGGTGGACGCGTCGTGTAACCGACGGCAAACCGTGCGAGAAAAAGGATGCGCGCGGGCTACTGCGCAAAATCGCCGAAGGCACATGGATCTGCGGTGATCCGGGGATGCAGTTCGACACCACGATTCACAAATGGCACACCTGCAAAGGCACCAACCGGCAAAACTCTACGAATCCGTGCAGCGAGTACCTTTTCCTCGACAACACGGCCTGCAATCTGGCCTCCCTGAATTTAATGAAGTTCAAAACCGCCGACGGGGACTTCGACGTCGAGCGATTCAAAGCCGCGGTGCGGATTTTCATTACCGCGCAGGAAATCATCGTCGACAACGCGAGCTATCCCATCCGGGAAATCGCGGAGAACTCACACATTTTCCGGACTCTCGGTTTGGGTTATGCAAATCTCGGCTCGCTTATCATGAGCTACGGCTACGGCTACGACAGCGTCGAAGGCCGGGCGCTCTGCGGCGCGATTACGGCGATTATGACCGGCGAAGCTTACGCGCAGAGCGCGCGCATGGCGCGCGCGATGGCATCGTTTCCCGGGTATCGCGATTCACGTGCCAGCGGCGTGGCGAAGCCGGTCGCAAAGGACAACGTCGCCCCAATGTTGGAAGTGATCGAGCTGCATCGCTGCGCCGTGCATCAGATCCCGGATGCAAAGGAGTTCGCGCATTTGAAAGAGGAGGCCGCAAGCACCTGGGACAACGCGGCGGAAGTTGGAAAACGCCACGGTTATCGCAACGCGCAGGTAACTGTGCTCGCGCCGACCGGCACAATCAGTTTCCTGATGGATTGCGACACCACTGGGATCGAACCCGACATTGCGCTCGTGAAATACAAGCTCCTCGCCGGTGGCGGCATGCTCAAGATCGTCAACCAAACCGTCAAGCCGGCTCTTGAAAAGCTCGGCTACGGCTCCGATGAGATTGAGCGCATCATCGCGCATATCGACGCGTTCGACACTATCGAAGACGTGACCAATCCGGACGGCACAAAAATTTCATCGGGACTGAAGCCGGAACACCTAACGATCTTCGATTGCGCGTTCAAGCCGTTTAAAGGCGAGCGCTCGCTGAATTACCTTGCGCACCTGAAAATGATGGCGGCTGCGCAGCCCTTCCTCAGCGGCGCGATTTCGAAGACCGTTAATCTGCCGGAGTCAGCCAGCGTGGACGACATTATGAACACGTACATCGAAGGCTGGCGGCTCGGTCTGAAATCGGTCGCAATCTATCGTGAAGGCTCGAAGCGTTCCGCGCCTCTCAATACGCGCAAGACTAAAGACATGGGCACCGCAGCCGCTGGTGCCGAGGGCGAAACAGCTGGAGTCGAAGCCCGGATTCTCGAACTGGAACAGGAACTGGCGACGCTACGGAGACAGCTTGATCAGCCGGTGCGCCATCGCATGCCGGATACGCGCACGTCGTTGACACACAAGTTCGAGATCGCCGGACACGAAGGCTACATCACCGTTGGTTTGTACGAGGATGGCCAACCAGGCGAACTTTTCATCACCATGTCGAAGGAGGGCAGCACCATCGGCGGTTTGATGGACACCGTCGGCACGCTCACCTCGATTGCACTTCAGTATGGCGTGCCACTCGAGAGTTTAGTGAAAAAATTCGCGTATCAGCGGTTCGAACCGAGCGGGTTTACAAAAAATTCGGACATTCGTCATGCGACGAGCATCACGGATTACGTTTTCCGCTGGCTCGCGTGCCAATTCATCAAAGGTTACAAGGAAGCGACCGCGCCGAATCGTGCGCAACCTGATCTACCGCTCAAAGAAATTCCCGACATCGAAAAGAAAGCACTCAATCGGCCGGTGACGGATCTCGCACGAACAGGCGACAAGGAAGTAATCGATGTTATTACCGGTCATCCGTCCAATCATGGGAATGGCGGGAAGTCTGCCGGAAACGGCAATGGCAATGGCGCTGGCAACTCATCAGACCGGGTAACAGTAGCGCTCGGCAGCATCTTCATGGGCATCACCTGTTCAGTCTGCGGCAGCGACAAAGTCATTCGCGCTGGCGCATGTGGCGTCTGCACCGAATGCGGCACGAGCCAGGGATGCAGCTGAGGACGAAGCTTAGGTAGGTTAGCCGCACCGTCGAATTTCGGATTCCCGACGCTTTGGGACTGCAAGGCGCAGATGCACCTGATTGGACATGCGAGTACGCACGGCTAGAATTCGTCGCCCGCTTTTCAATTGAATGAACAAACTCGACGCAGCGCGACAGAAAGAGATTCAACAGGCTGAGGAATTGCTCTTCACCGGGCCCCAGGCGATGGGGTTCGCCAAAGGACTTTTCCAAGGGCATTTCGTGTCGGATTGGGTGATGCCATATGCGCGTATCCAGGAGGCGGAACAGACCGAACTGGATCAGACGCTCACTGAACTTCGCAAATTCTTAAACGAAGATCTCAATCCTGCGGAAATCGATCGGCAGGCTGATATTCCCCGCAGCGTAATCGATGGGCTAGGGCGGATCGGTGTGCTTGGAATGACGGCGCCGAAGGAATACGGCGGACACGGGTTCTCGCAGATGGCCAACTGCAAAATCCTCGAAGAGATCGGGAGGCGTTGTGCATCGACATCGGTCTTCGTTAACGCGCATCACTCCATTGGGATTCGCGCGTTGCTGTTGTTTGGCACGCACGAACAAAAACAGAAATGGCTTCCAAAATTGGTAACCGGCGAGCAGCTCGGCGCGTTTGCGCTCACCGAGAGGGAAGCCGGTTCGGATGCGGCAAACGTGCAAATGCAAGCGCGTCCCAGCGAGGACGGTTCGCATTTCATTTTGAACGGCGAGAAACGGTACATCACGAACGCTGCGATTGCGCAGGAGCTCACTGTGATGGCGCGTACTCCTGTGCCTGGCTCGGATAGAACAGCTGTCACGGCGTTTCTGGTAACGCCGGACATGCCGGGTTTCGAAATGCTCGAGGCGCGGATGCCGAAAACCGGAATCAGAGGCACGGCAACAGGGCGGTTCGCGTTGCGAGATGTCAAAGTGCCAAAAGAAAATATTCTCGGCCCGATTGGCAAAGGTTTGAAGGTCGCACTGACGGTGCTCGATTTTGGACGGACCACATTCGGCGCCTGTTGCACCGGGGCAGCCAAAACCTGTTTGGAATTGGCCGTCGCGCACGCGAACACTCGCAGGCAATTCAACAAAACGCTCGGCGAATTCGAGTTGGTGAAAAAGAAAATCGCCCGCATCGCGGCTGACGCTTACGCAATGGAAGCCATGACTACTGTCACAGCGTCGTTCATCGACCGCGGCCTTGAGGATTACATGCTTGAGACCGCGATGTTGAAAGTTTTTACGACAGAACGGCTCTGGGAGTGCATCAACGATGTGTTCCAAATTTATGGCGGCTCGGCGTACTTCACGGATCTGCCGTTGGAGAGAATGTTGCGTGACGCGCGGATCAACCAAATCGGCGAGGGCGCAAATGAAGTTCTGACTTCGTTCATCGCGCTTGTAGGAATGCGCGGGCCGGGAATGGAGTTTAAAGAAATCTACGACACGATAATGAAGCCGTCCCGCGATGGAATGAGCAAAGCGTGGGCGGCCGGCAAGAACCGGCTCAGCGCGACGGTTCGTGTGCCAGACGTGCCTGTGCAAAGCGAACAGCTTCGCGCACACGCCCGGCAACTCGGCCGTTTAATCCGGCATTTTAATTTTGCCGTTAATCGCGCGTTGATCACGTATCGCGAGCCAATTCTGGACATGCAGCTTGTCCAGGAACGGATCGCGAACGCGGCTATGGATCTTTTTGCTTCGACGTGTGTGCTGAGCCGCATCGATGGCGAGATTCAGTTCGGAGGCCGAAATGGAAATGCGGCATCGCCGGACGACTCGGCAGCAGATTTGTTTTTGCGTCAATCATTCCGTCGGATTCGCGGTTTCCTGGCGGGACTGACCGATAATGACGACAGAGCCGTGATTGCGGCAGCAAAATCTTGCCTAACGACCCAGACCGGCAAGACGAACGCGTAAAATTTCGCTAAGTCGCCCCAAAGTTCACAAGCGGTTTAGACCAACGTCCTGTGATGGGACTAGTCACAGAAAAATATGAATTCCCAACCGTGCTACCGTACCAGCAGCACGGCTATTCACCCACAATAATCGCCGGAGCTTTTAGTAACTGCTCGGACGACGACCGTAAATGTCCATGTGGTGAGCAGTGGTCGGAATTGCAGAGAGACGATCGCATCGCTGCGGAATCCGCGAGTCACCCGTTACCACGTAACAAATTTTCTTTGTGGTGGTAGGTAGTGGCTGCGAAGGCCGCGCTACTACGTTCTTGCTTTGATCATCAGCGAATGCCGACGCGCAGAATGCAAGGGCGAAGATCCCTACTACAGATCGGACCGACCAGCCGCACCCGCGACTCAGTCTGGTTCCTCTTCCCATGACCTAATTGTGAGCCCGCTGTGAATTTAAGCAAGCTTATTCGCCAGCCCACTTCCGATGTTTAGGGCCAGCCCGCTTTAACCACCATTCGCCAGGAATACTTCAATCCGTCCAAAGAAAATGTTCTAGGCGAATGTTGTTCAGACGCGCTTTTGCTTCTTCGCTACGGCTGCCTCCGGCTGCGACGAGCTTGTCGTAGATCGCGACGGCAGATTCCCACTTGGAATCTTCCTCCAACAACCGCGCTGCGTTGAATCCAGCCTTATAATACCAAAACAACTCGCGGCGCTCACCGGGTCGCGACTCGGCCTCCAGAATCTTATAAAAGGTCGCCATCGCTCCGGCTCGATCGCCTTTTTTCTCGAGGCATAATCCTTTCTTAAACAGCGCCTGGTTACGCCAATGAATCGACCCCTCCTTATCGGCAGCCAGTTGGTCGTAGGCCTCAATAGCCCGTTGATAGCTACTGGGGTCCGTTGCGCCCGCCTCGAAGAAAATGTCACCTTTCCCGCAAAGCGCCTCACGCTTTTCGGACGCGCCCGCGTCACTCTTCAACACCTCATCATACAAGGCGAGAGCGTCTTTAGGTTTTCCAAGCTTACGCTCGATCACCGCTTGTTCGTTGCGCGCGGGCCAGCGCATCGCGCCATTCTTCTGCACGACTTGGTCGAATAAAACGAGAGCTCGATCGAGTGTATGCTCGCTCATGCTCGACATGGCCGATTCGGCTGCGAAAAAGAGCGCTTTTTCTGTGAGCGGGTCATTCGGATTCTGTTGCGCGATCATTTCAAACTGCGTCTGCGCATTGGCGAAATCCTGGCTGCGGTAATAAAGCTCCGCCAATTTCATTCGAACTTCCCGAGCAAATTGGGACTGGCTGTGCTGATCGAGAAATCGTTTTCCGAGCTCAATAACTTTCGCTTCGTTTCCGCCGGCTGCTTCTTCTACCCAGATGCGGAGATAATCGGCCCGTTCGGCGGCGGCTGCGGTTGGTCGGGAGTCGACCGCATGATCCAGGTCCTTCCGTGCTTCATCGAGGCGCGGCGGTGAGGAATGAAACGCCAACTCGGCCAGGCCAACCCACGCCTCCGATACCCGCGTATTTGTTGGAAAATCGTGAATGAATCGTTGCAACGATCCCGCGGCTTTTTTGTCTCCTTTGGCAGCCTGCATCAAACCTTCCTCCAACCGCAAATCGGCACGCGATTGTTCGTCGCCTCCCTGTTTTTCCAGTTGGTCGTAATCGGCAAGGAAGCGAGTGTGATTTCCGACTTGTAACCAGCCACTGGATGCGTTAAAGAGAGCGGCTTTCGCCGAAGGCGACTCGCGCTGCCCGATTTGTTCGAAAGCAGCTATTGCGGCATCGAATCGCCTCGCCAGGTACTGCGCCTGCGCAGATAAAAAATCGATCTGCGTCAACAAGGCTGGCTCGGGCCGTAACAAGCGCGAATCCTCCAGAATGGCTATCGCTTCATCAAAGCGACCATCATCAATTTCGAATTTGGCAAATTCGAACAGTGCGGGGGCAATCGCAGGCGATTTGATTTCTGTGCCTCGCAAATCTTCAAACAGTTGGCGGGCTCGCTCTCTGCGGCCCGCGCGAATTTCCAATCGCGCAAGATACCAGCGCGCGAATGTTCGCCGCGGTTGTTCGGGCCTGCGCACCCACTTTTCCAGTTCATTGCGCGACGGTTTGTGTTCGTCGCGATAAAGCTCATCGAGCTTTGCGAATATCAGTGGCAGATCGGGGTCTGCGTAGTTACGGTCGATGAAACGCTCAAGGACGTCATCTCCGGTCTCAGGCGTTTTGAGCTGCAAATGCGCTTCAGCGATGCCGAAGAGCGCTGAGAGTAGAATTGGATGAGGCGTTCCCTCTGGTCTTTTCAGAATCGCCTGAAACATGCCGATTGCTCGCTCAGGCCGATGCGAAATCAGTTCGAGGCGGCCGCGTAACACACGCCGTTCGCGCCGTTCCGCAACCGAAACTGGTTGCAACTGCTCCAGTAGCCTGCGTGCCTCTGGAGCGTTGTTCAATTCAATGTGCAGTTCAGCCGCTCGCAGCTGTGCTCGTGTGCCCCATTCTTTATCGCGCGCGAGCAGGATGAATTTCCCCAAGGCATCCTGGCGTTTTCCTAAGGCGCGCAAAGCGTTGCTCGCTCCGAAAACAGCTGCTTTCTGAATCGGCGAAGTCTCGTTGCTCAGTGCCTCGTAAAGTGGCAGCGCGTCGGTCCAACGGTACAAACTGGCCAGTGCCTGAGCGCGCCAGAATTTCGCCCACGGCAAGTCGCGTAACCTGGCGTCACCCAAAAGAACCAAAGTGGCCTCTGGCTGTTTTGCGGCCACCTGAGCTTCCGCAAGTTTTTCGGCGACCGCGCGCCATTCTGGTTCTGGCAAATTTTTGTTTAGGAGCGACTGCAAGCGCACGACGGCCACCTCAGGCACGCCTTCTGAAAGTGGCGTGCTGGCTTGGGCTATTTCAACGGAGATGTCTGCTCGAGCGGCGGGGCCAAGTACCCCGATCATACATGTGAGCGCTAAGCATCCGACGTGTTTCATCTGTTCTCCAGCATTGGCCGTAAGTATTGCCCTGTATGGCTGGCTGGAATAGTAACGACCTTCTCAGGCGGACCGGACCCGACCACTTCGCCGCCATTGTCGCCCCCTTCGGGGCCCAAATCGATGATCCAATCTGCACACTTGATCATCTCAAGATTATGTTCAATCACGACGATGGTGTTGCCCGCATTGCGGAGTTTCATCAGCACCTCCAGCAATTTTTCGATATCCGCGAAATGCAACCCGGTCGTCGGTTCATCGAGGATGTAAACAGTGCGACCGGTCGCTTTTTTGGCAAGCTCAGTAGCAAGTTTCACGCGCTGCGCTTCGCCGCCGGAAAGGGTCGTTCCGGCCTGGCCCAGTCGCAAATAGCCCAAGCCAACGTCGAGCAGTGAATTGAGCTTTTCCGCGATGGTCGGCACATTGCGGAAGAATCGAGCGGCTTCGTCCACAGTTAAGTCGAGCACGTCTGCAATGTTCTTGCCTTTGTAAGTGATTTCGAGGGTTTCGCGGTTGTAGCGCTTGCCTCGGCAAACCTCGCATTCGACGTAAACGTCGGGCAAGAAATGCATTTCGATTTTGATCAAACCACCGCCTTCGCAATTCTCGCAACGGCCACCTTTGACGTTGAAACTGAATCGACCTGCGTCGTAACCGCGGACCCGCGCCGCGGGTAGTTGGGCAAAGAGTTCGCGTATCGGGGTGAATGCGCCCGTGTATGTGACCGGGTTCGACCGCGGCGTCCGTCCGATTGGGCTCTGGTCGATCACGACTACTTTGTCGATCTGTTCGAGTCCGCGAATTGTTTTGTGAGCACCTGGCTTATCCTTCGAGTTATAGAAATGCCGGAAAAGCGCACGTCGCAAAATGTCGTCTACTAGAGTCGATTTGCCGCTGCCGGAAACGCCAGTCACACACGTTAGGCAACCGAGGGGAAATGAGACATCGATTTTTTTCAGATTGTTTTCACTCGCGCCTACGACTGTAAGCCAGCCATCGGGCCGTGGCTGAGTGCGCTGTTTTGGAACTGCTATGCGGGCTCGTCCGGAAAGATAATCGCTAGTCAAAGAATTTTTCGCGCGCGCGACGTCGTCGAGAGTTCCCTCTGCCACAATCTCGCCACCGCGCGGCCCTGCGCCCGGACCAAGATCAAGAATGTGGTCGGCAGCCCGAATCGTTTCTTCGTCATGCTCGACTACGATGACCGAATTCCCGAGGTCGCGTAGTTTTCGCAGCGTTCCCAGTAAACGCGAGTTGTCGCGTTGATGCAGACCGATGCTCGGTTCATCGAGAATGTAGAGAACACCAGCCAGCCCGGAACCGATCTGTGTCGCGAGCCGTATCCGCTGTGCTTCGCCGCCGGAAAGTGTCCCGCTCTCGCGATTCAATGTGAGATATCCGAGGCCGACTTCTGCGAGAAATTGCAGACGCGACTGAATCTCGCGGACAACTTCAGTTATGATCGTTTGCTGCTGCTCGGTCAGGTCGAGGCCGCCAATGAACCGCAGCGCCTCTTCCACGGTTTGCTGGCTGAACTGATCGATGTTCAGCTCGCGCCCATGCTTGTCCGCCATGGCCGCGGCGGAGCTGGGTCGGGCCTTGATCGTAACAGCAAGGATTTCCGGTTTGAGTCTTGCGCCGCCGCAAACCTTGCATGTCTCGCGAGCCATGAATGTTCGAATGCGATTCCGCGTGAACTCGCTCTCGGTCTGCTCGTAAAGCCGCTGCATTTGGGGCACGAGTCCCTCGAACGGTTTTGTTACTTTCTTTTCGCCGTTGCCGCCAAACTCCATTTCAATCGGCTCGCCATTGGTGCCGAAGTAAACCGCGGCTTTGAATGCGTCAGGCAATTCGCCGAACGGCACGTCTTCGTTGACTTTGAAATGTTTGATCAGCGCGTGCTGCAGATGCCGATAGTAGACTCGCATGCGTTTTGTGCCGCGACGCCAGGGTGTGATTGCTCCTTCGGCCAGCGTTTTGGTTTGGTCGGAGATCATCAACTCAGGATCGACTACCAATTGTGTTCCGAGACCATGGCAAGCCGGGCACGCGCCGAGGTAACTATTGAAAGAAAAATGTCTCGGCGTGAGCTCACCTAGATTGAAGCCCGTTTCAGCGTTGCCGTAATCCGTCGAGTAGCGGCATTCCGCCCAATTGTCACCTGAAGTGGCTGTTTGACACAAAACGACAATGCGATTGCCGCCCCAGTTAAGAGCAGTTTCAACTGAGTCAGTCAGCCGCACACGAATGCCATCGCGAACGACCAGGCGATCAACTACCGCTTCAATCGTGTGTTGTTGGCCTTTTTTCAGCCGGATCGGCTGGGTGTGATCCAATTCGATCATCTCGCCATCGATGCGCGCGCGAACGAACCCTTCGCGCTTGAGCTTTTCGAGCACGTCCCGGAACTCACCGGGCTGATTCTCAATCAATGGTGCCAGTACAACGATTTTGCTGCCCGGTTCGTACGCCAGGACCTGATCGACGATTTGTTGAGGGGTTTGGCGGCTTAGCGGGCGACCGGTGAGGGGATCGTGCGGTTGACCGACCGCGGAAAAGAGGACACGCAGGTAATCGTAGATCTCGGTCGTGGTTGCGATTGTCGATCGTGGATTCGCGCCAGCGCTGCGTTGTTCTATGGCGATAGCAGGCGACAAGCCTTCAATGAAATCGACATCCGGTTTTTCCATTTGATCGAGGAACTGCCGCGCATAAGCGGAAAGACTCTCGACATAACGGCGTTGGCCTTCCGCATAAAGGGTATCGAAAGCGAGCGAGGATTTCCCCGAGCCGCTTAAACCGGTGATGACCACCAGTTTCTCCCTCGGAATCTCAACATGGAGGTCCTTGAGATTGTGCTGACGGGCACCACTAATCTTGATTGTCTGCGCAGGCATTCTGGCGAGAAGTGTCGAACCTATCAGTCAAGCACAACCGTTCTTTTTCTCCATCGAAATTGCGCGCCTTTCGAACCCCCTTCGCGGCGCTTTCAACGACCGCACCAACCCTAAGCGGCACGCTATCTATCTTTGAGCAAATAGATAAATTGCGACGAGCGAGAGCAGGAAGTAGGGAACTAGCACTGCAGCACCAGCATAATCCTTCGCAATTCGCTGCCCAAAAAATAACGCCGTGGTGGCTGCGGCGGATAGGATTGCCCCGTAGAACGCGATGGTCGAATCGTTCAACAAAATTACGAGCACGCAGCCGACAGCGCTCAGTGCGCCGGCCACGACCTCTACAATCGTGATGCAAATCAGCAGCGCGGGAACAACTCCAGCGAGTGGACTCTTGGCAAAATGTCCTTTCAACCATTCAAAGTTCCCCTGGTGATCGACAATCTTATCAATGCCCGATTGCAGGAACAGAATCGCCAGAAAACCGGAGGCAAAAATCTGTATCACGTAAATTGCCTGGGGCATGCGCATAACTGCGATCATCAGCGCAGTTTAGCCGAAATCGCGCGGATTTGTCGATGCCCTGATCTTCAGCGACAAAAAAAAGAGACGCGGTTACCCGCGTCCCTCTTTGAACTACTTAACGATTACAATCCTTACGGAACGACGTGGGCGTAATACGCGAAATGTAGGTCGTTGTCCATCGGGCCATCGAGATTGATCCAGCCCTGCACAGTGGTGCCTTGCGGCGCACTGACGGTTACCGTAAGCGTGGTCGAACCATTAGCCGGCACCGTTACGCTGGCTGGGACAGTGATCCGATTATCGCCAGGAGTGATAGTTCCAGCGTTCCAGATCAGAGGCACAGTACCGCCGAAGGTGTTCGGAATGAATTTGGCCTTCGAGACCGCGAACGTCTGACCGCTGTTGGTCGGGTTGTGTAGTGTGATGTTAACCGAAGTCGGGCGACCAACCGTAACACGGCCGAAGCTCGCCGAAGCCGGATCCATCCACGTTGTCGCATTCGCGGCTACGGAGAGATTCTCGCGTCCAGCTCCCTGCGCTGTCGGGCCGACGTCGTGCAACCCGGTCGCGGCATCCTTGACCACCAAATCAGCGCGGTTCACGAGTGCCGACTTGATTTGCGCAGGTGTCCAGTCGCTATGCAGTTGCAAGAGCACTGCCGCTGAGCCGGCAATATGTGGCGTGGACATTGAGGTGCCGCTTAGGAAGGCCCACGGCGCCTCACCACAATCGACAGGATCGGTGCTAACACAGGAGCTGAGGACGTTGACGCCAACCGAGGTCAAGTCAGGTTTGACGGCGAAATCAACTCTGGTCGGGCCCTGGCCGCTGAAGCCGGCGAGAATGTCTTTGTTTTCAGGAGTGATGAACTCTTGGAACGTGGCGTTTGCTGACGCTGTCGTTGCTCCAGACGCTCGCAGCGCTGCCCCATCATTCTTACTGATCATAACCGCCGGCAGGTCATCGTCGAATCCAGCGGTCCTAGCCATTGCAATGGGGTCTCCAGCAACATTGTTGATGATGAGAACAGCAATTGCCCCTGCCGCTTTGGCGTTCGCAACCTTCTGGCTGAAGGTGCAGACGCCGCGATCAATGATTGCAAGCTTGCCGGAGGCGCCGGGATCGACGCTGGCGCACCCGTTTGATTGAGTGTCGAAGAGATTGAACGAGGCTGCAGGCAACGGGTCGAAGTCACCAGCTGCGGCACCTACCGTTGTTCCGCCACCGGCGGGATACGTAAAGGGCTGGCCGACGAAATGTTGGTTTGTGCTCGCGCCGACCGTGATGACTTTGCGCGCGCGGCCAGGCGACTCAAGCGTGCCCTGCCCAGGTCCGCTGTTACCCGCAGCGACGGCTACGACTACGCCTCCTTCCACTGCATTGTCGAGTCCGTGTGCAAGCAGGTCATTATTACCATGGTAACCGCCGCCTAACGATAGATTAAGAACGTCCATACCGTCCTCGATCGCGGCGTCAACTGCGTTGAGAATGTCCTCGTTGCGCGCGCCGTGGCGGCTTTCATTAACTGAGTCGGGGAAAACGTTGTAGTTTCCCAGCCAGGCGCCCGGTGCTATCCCCGACATGTCACCGATACTGACGCCGTTGACGACGGCAGTCTTTCCAGTCACGCCGGCGGCTATGCCGGCGGTGTGAGTCCCGTGACCCTCGACTGCCGTTGCATCGAGACCCTGCTGACGGGCTTTGTTGAAGAACACCTTGGCCACAATGACCTTTGGCGTGACGTGCTTGCAGTCCTGGTCTTTGTGGTGCGAATTGCTGTCAGCTGCATCGCATTTCGGGAAGCCCGGAGGATAGCTGAAACCAGTCGGATCGAAAAAGGGATGCGTCTCCTCGATACCCGAGTCAATATCTCCAATCTTAATACCTGCCCCGGCATTTGATCTGCCACCAGCGGCAGTCCAAGCGCCAGATGCGTTGATGATCTTATAGCTCTCGCTCAGGTTGGGGTAGTAAAGTGCGTTGTACTCGGCGCTTTGCACCATCGGGGCGGCTTTGATGGTCGCCAGCGGCGTGCCATTGAGTTGCACCGCCACCGCATTGAGGGACACATCGTATTCGCTCGTGACGTTTGCGCTTGGCGCATTCGCGTGCAGCCACTGTTTGAATTGGTTCCGTTGAGCGTTCAACTGGGCACGATACGATCTCACAGCATTGCTGTTGAAATCAATTTTTTTGCCGTGTGGCGGCTTCGTGCTGGGATTCGTACTTATTGGATCACCTTTAAGTTGCACGATGGCACTTGTGTTATCCACGCTGGGTCCTCGGGCAGTGGCATCAGTGTTTACATTCCCTGGAGACGAGCCGCCTACGCCAAATGCAATAACGCTCAAGCCAATCGCAGA
>Ga0126381_100005229_pt1 | contig 14249 bp, 13 predicted proteins | sample PanSoiMetPlot_28_FD_96465 | JGI IMG/M metagenome (GOLD analysis project Ga0126381, IMG submission 96465) | Tropical forest soil microbial communities from Panama - MetaG Plot_28 | ecosystem: Environmental > Terrestrial > Soil > Tropical forest > Bulk soil | place: Panama | collected 2016-02-17
TGGAAATACCGCCCGTTTCCGTGCAGCCGGTCGTCGCCTTTTCCGGCAATTTTGAATATCATCCGAACGTGGATGCCGTGCGTTTTCTTGCGAATGAGATTTGGCCATTGATCCATCGCGAATTTCCGGATTTTCGCCTTCGCCTGATCGGACGCGGCGATAGTTTCGTGAGCAAATTAATCGCGCAGAGAAGCGGGATCGAAACCACGGGGCCGATTGATGAAGCTCTTCCGGAAATCGCTTCAGCCGATGTCGTCGTGGCGCCTATCCGTGTGGGAAGCGGTACAAGAGTAAAAATCCTCGAGGCATGGGCAGCAGGGCGTCCTGTCGTAGCTACTCGCCTGGCCGCGGAGGGGCTTGGCGCTCGTGACGGGGAGGACATCCTGTTCGCCGAGACGCCCGCGGAGTTTGCGCAGGCGGTCTCGCGTCTCGTGCGCGACCGCAAAGAAAATCAACGGATTGGAGCTGGCGGTCGTCTCATTTTCCTGGGGAAATATACTTGGGAAACAGCCTGGAAGACGCTTGAATTGACTTTGCCTTTGACCAAAAGCGCCACGACAGATCGCTATACTGGGTGAGTTGGATGCGCTTCGCCGTTGATGCCCACGCCATCGGAAGGCACCTCACGGGCAACGAGGTTTACATCCGCAGCCTGTTGCGGTCGTTCGCCGAACTCGACAGGGTTTCTGAATTTTACGCGTACATTTCCGCAAAGGACGCGCGGTCCTGGATACCAAAACATTTCGAGACGCGATTTGTATCGGCTAATCCCTGGTCGCGTCTCGGTTGGGATCTCGGCCGCCTCGTGCGCCGGGATCGTCCGGACCTCCTGCACGTCCAATACACCGCGCCCCTCAATGTCGCGGTCCCGGTGATTGTCACCGTACACGACGTCAGTTTCCTCGAGAACCCTGAATATTTCCGGATCTCGCGCCGTCTGCAACTCCGCCTCACTGTGGCCCGCACTGTCGAAATCGCGGAACGCGTCCTCACTGTGAGTAACTATTCGCGGGATGCAATTTTGCGGAATTACGATATTTCACCTGAAAAGGTGTGCGTGGTCCCGAACGCCGCCAGCCCCGAATTTCGGGTAATCGGACGCGACCGCGCCGTTTCGTCCGTGCAAAAAAGATGGGGATTCAGCGAGCCTTTTGTTTTTTCCGTCGGCGATATTCAACCCCGCAAAAACCAGATCGGACTCATCCGCGCATTCGCGGCGATGATCGCCAACCGTCCCTCGCTCAGGCACCATCTGGTCCTGACCGGAAAAGAGACCTGGTTTGCGCCCCGAGTCCATCAGGAGGCGTTGAATTCCGGTTTTGCGGATCGAATTCATTTCACCGATTTCGTCACGGACGACGAGCTCCTCCATCTTTACAACGCATGTGATTGCTTCGTGTTCCCGTCCTTCTATGAAGGATTTGGCATGCCGATACTGGAAGCGATGGCCTGTGGGCGCGCAGTAACATGCTCCAACACTTCCGCCATGCCGGAAGTCGCGGATGGCGCCGGTCTCCTGTTTGACCCTTTGAAGCCCGAAAGCATTCGCCGCTGCATGGAAGACATCCTGTTTGACGCGGAACTGAAAGCGCGGCAGGAACGTCTTGGAGTGCAGCGCGCGGCCCACTTTAATTGGCGAAAGAGCGCCCGCGCTACGCTCGACATATATAAGGAAGTTGCGGAAGTGCGGACGGGCCGTGGGAAGACGCGCGTCAGCGCTCCGCTGACAGCACGGCCCCATTGATGCGAATCGCGATTCCTGTTCTGACGCTTATTTCCGCCGCCGCCTGTTTCGCCGAAGGCCCTCTTACGGGTTTTCCGTTTACGGACGAGACCCTCAATTACACGATTAGCTGGCCGAGCGGGCTCAACCTCGGGGAGGTACACACCAAGGCGCACCGCGGCGCTGATGGATGGGACTTCAATTTTTCCATCGATGCGGGCATTCCCGGCTTCCATATCAAAGACACGTACTCCGCTAAATCGAACGCGGACTTCTGCGCCACCGAATTCGACCGCGATTTCTCTCACGGCGCGCGCAGCAGTAAGGAAAAGACCACCATTGACCGCTCGATTGAAACCGCCACTCGCAAGACCATCCCGAACGGCGGCGGCCAGAGTGAATTTTCTATTCCGGACTGCGTGAAGGACGCGCTGACGCTCCTTTTCTATACGCGCCGCGAGATGGGACAGGGTCGGGTCCCGCCGTCCCAGCAGGCTCTCTTCGGCGGTCTGTACGACATCTCGATGGTCTACGCGGGAGAGCAGACGATCCGAATCGCGAACAAGCCGGCCATCACCGATAAGCTTGTCGGAAACGTGAAAGGCCCGGCCTCAAGCCAGCAGTTTGAAGTCTATTTCGCGCGCGATCCCGCGCGCACGCCTCTGCTTGTCAAAGTTCCTCTGCCGGTCGGCGCATTCTCGATGGAGCTCGTCCGCTGAATCGGCTTCGCGTCGCGTTTCTCTCGCCAATGCCGCCTTCGAAGAGCGGTATCGCCGATTACTCGCAGGCTCTGGTCGCCGAAATGTCGAAGCGCGCGGAGATCACAGTCTTCGACAGCGCATCAAAGCCGTACCGCGCCTCGGACTTCGACATCGCGCTCTACCATCTCGGCAACAATCCTTTCCACGACTTCGTCTATGACGCCGCGCTGCGACACCCGGGCGTTGTCGTGATGCACGAGGCGAACCTGCACCACCTCATCGCTCACGTGACAATCCGGCGCGGCGATTGGGAGGGTTATCTCGCCGAATGCGAGTACAACGGAGGATCGGTCGCGCTCGCCTATGCGCAACGTGTGCGCAAGCTTGAGGTCGGGCCGGACTACGAAGGCCTCGCTTTGACGCGCCGCCTGCTCGAAACTTCGCGGGGCGCCGTCGTACACAGCGAATTCGTCGGGCGTGAGACGCGGAGCCAGGGGTTCAACGGCCCGATCGCCGTCATTCCTCACGGGGCGTCCATACCGCAGATCAACCGCAACGCGACCCGCTATCTCCTCGGCGTTGACGAAACCACGCCGCTGATCGGGGCATTCGGTTTTCTGAAGCCGTACAAGCGCATCGCCGAATCACTGCGCGCGCTCCGCAGACTCGTACGTCTCGACCCGCGGGTTCGCATGATCCTCGTTGGCGAACCGCATCCCGATCTGCCTGTCGAGCGCCTGATCCGCACCTTAGGACTTACTGAGCATGTGCGCGTCCTTGGCTTCGTACCCATTGATCAGTTCGTGGACTATATCGGCGCGTGCGACATCGTCCTCAATCTGCGTTATCCGACCGTAGGAGAAACATCCGGAAGCCTCCAGCGCGCCCTCGGCCTTGGCAAAGCTGTCATCGTGAGCGACATCGGATCGTTCTCCGAGTTGCGCGATGACATATGCCTCAAAGTTCCTGTGGGCCGCGAGGAAGAGGACACGATTTTCGAGTACCTCAATACCCTCGTCACCCGTCCCGACCTTGCCCGCGCCATGGGCGCTCGCGCGAAGGAGTGGATTGCCCGCGAATGCTCCTGGAGTTCGGTCGCCGAACGGTATGTTGATTTCCTTCAGGGATGCGTGTCGGGCAACTGGCCGAAGGTCGGCGAAACAACCACGGAAAAAGCCGCGGCGGTCTGCGCCCCTGCGCACGTGGAAACGGTGATCCCACCCGATCCGCCCGCGCCCCAAAGCACGGAAACGCCGGAAGCGCCCGCGCCCGCGATCGAATACGAATCCGTAGCCACATGGCTGGGCCCCGAAGATAAAGACTACGCGGAGCGCCACACATCGCGCTTTGTCCATACCCTCGAAATCATCCCTCCGGGCGACGAATCGAAATCCATTCTCGAAATGGGCGCGTATATGCAGATCACGCCCGCGCTCCGCTTTCGATTGGGATATGGTTATGTGCGGGGCTGTTACTACGGCGAGCCGGGCCGCATCGATCATAAATCCGCCGTCTCGGAGACGGGCGACGTATTCGAGTGTGACATCGATCACTTCGATGCCGAAAAGCACATCTATCCCTACGAAGACGAATCCTTCGACACCGTATTGTGCTGTGAATTGATCGAGCACCTTTTCACGGACCCGATGCACATGATGAGCGAGATCAACCGAATCCTGAAACCGGGTGGTCATCTCGTACTCACCACGCCCAACATCGGCTCCCTTCGCGCGGTCTCGGCAATCCTTCTCGGCTACCATCCCAGCTTCTTCCCCGCCTACATTCGTCCCCGAAAGGCAGACGAAGAGGCCGAAGCGCGGCACAATCGCGAATACGTCCCGATGGAAATCCAGCATCTGCTCGAGGACTCCGGCTTCGAACTCGTACGACTCGAAACGGGCGAGTTTCTCGATGAGCCGCATCCCGAATTGGGCTGGGTCACTCATCTGCTGGAGCGCTACCGCCTCGGGCATAATCTTCGGGGCGACGGCATTTATGCGGTCGGACGAAAGGCCGGACTTGTAAAAAATCGCTGGCCCGCCTGGCTATACGCATGAGCGGGACTGTTTCCGGGTGGCAGGATGGTGGCACAGGCTTCAGCCTGTGGACCCTGGCATTGCGCAACCTCCGAGGTTCGCGACCACTGAGGCCCGGTTGTCGCCGATCCAGCCGGAGATCACAGGCTGAAGCCTGTGCCACCATCATCACAAACCCCGAAGACTAGCTCATGAACGCGGCGTTTGATTCACTCTCCGTCGTCCTCGAAAGCAGCGCCCTCCGCATCGGCGGCGAACTGGCCAACGAATCCGAAGAAGCATGGCTCCCCGAAGAAGGCTGGGCGGTCGGCTACCACCTCTTCGACGACCCAACCGGCACTCTTGTCGTCGATGGCGAGCGCACGCCGCTGAATCTCCAACCGCGCGAAAAGCGGCGCTTTGAAATGATCATCGACACTCCGCCCGAACCCGGCGAATACTCGGTCTACATTTCGCCCATGCGCGAACACGTCGCGTGGTTCTACGAAAAGGGCTGGCCGTTCCTGCTCATCGACTTCTCAGTCGATGAAACCGGACGCCGCGCCATGCGCCGCTGGCGCGTGGCGGATATGCGGTCGGTTCGCGCGCGCCGCGCTCTCCGCAGCGTCGGGCGCGCCTTCTGGCTTCCATTCGTCTCCATCTGGACCAATCGCGCGCTCATCCGCACGCTGGTTCGGCGCGATGTCCTCAGCCGCTACACCGGCTCCTTCGGGGGCGCCTTCTGGACCGTTCTGAACCCGCTGCTGATGATGCTGACCTACTTTTTCGTTTTCGGCGTGGTAATGAAACAGAAGGTCGCGGGCGACCCCAGCCTCACCGGCTTTGCGCTTTACTTCCTCGCGGGAATGCTGCCTTGGCTTGCCTTCAACGAAGCCGTCGCGCGCGCGCCTTTCGTGCTCCTGGAGCACCGGAACTTCATCAAGAAGCTCGTATTTCCGGTCGAGACTTTGCCGGTGAACGTCGTCATGGCAGGGCTGGTCACCGAATTCTTCGGCATGATTCTTTTCGCCATCGCGCTGGCCGCGATTCGCGGGCGCGTGCCGCTTTCGATCCTCTACCTTCCGCTCATTATCGTTCCGCAGATCATGTTCACGGCCGGGCTCACGTGGTTTCTCGCGGCGCTTGGCGTCTTCGTCCGCGACCTCGGCCAAATCATCGGATATCTGCTTACCGTCCTGATGTTCGCGACGCCGATCTTCTATCCGGAAACTGCTCTGCCGGCGTTCGCCGCCGCCATTCAGCGCGCCAACCCCATATTCACGCTCGTGCATTCGTACCGCGCCGTCCTGCTCGATGATCAGCCCCCGAACTGGTCCGCCCTCGGATGGCTCGCCATAGTAGCGATAGCGTCGTTCCTGATTGGACATGCGTGGTTTTATAAGTTACGGAAATCGTTCGCCGACCTCATCTGAACGGCATCCTTCACGCCCCGCCTGAGATCATAAAAGCAGGCATGAAACACCGCGTCGTCATTATCGGCGGGGGATTCGGCGGCCTTTACGCGGCGCGTTCGCTGGGTAAGGCCGATATCGATCTTACGCTTGTTGACCGCCGCAATTTCCATCTCTTCCAGCCTTTGCTCTATCAGGTCGCGACGGGCGCTCTTTCCCCCGGCGAAATAGCCGCGCCGCTTCGCTACGTGCTCAACCGGCATAGGAATACGCGCGTGCTGCTGGGCGAAGTGGTCGATATCGAGCCCACCGCCCGCGAGGTGATTCTGAGCGATGACAGCCTCATCCCGTATGACACCCTCATCGTCGCGACGGGCTCGACGCATCACTATTTCGGTCACCCGGAATGGGCCAGTCTCGCGCCCGGACTTAAAACCATTGAAGACGCGACCGAAATTCGCACTCGCGTGCTGCTCGCCTTCGAGCGCGCCGAGAAAGAAGCCGACCCCGACAGACGCCGCGCCGAGCTTACGTTCGTGGTAGTAGGCGGCGGTCCCACCGGCGTCGAACTCGCGGGCGCACTCGGTGAAATCTCCCGCGACACGCTCAAGAAAGACTTCCGCAGCATCAATCCGGCGGACGCGCGGATTTTTCTCGTCGAGGGTGAGGACCGCGTTCTGCCTCCCTATCCACCCGAGCTTTCCAAAGCCGCCGAAAAATCGCTCATCGAGCTCGGCGTTCAGACTCGCGACGGCGCCCGCGTCGTCGGCATCGACGATGGCGGCGTCACTGTGGAATCGAAAGGAAGCCGCACGCGCATCGAGGCGCGCACGATTCTTTGGGCTGCGGGCGTTCAGGCATCGCCTCTCGGCCACATCCTGGCCAACCGGACGGGCGTGGCGTTGGATAAAGTCGGCCGCGTAATGGTCGAGAACGATCTCTCGGTCCCGGGCCATCCCGAGATCCTCATCGTCGGCGATCTCGCTCATTTCGAACAGGACGGCAAGCTCGTTCCCGGCGTAGCCCCCACGGCGATGCAACAGGGGCGCTATGCCGCCAGGCTAATTCAGGCGCGGCTAGGCAACGAAAGCCCTGAGAAAAAACGTCCTTTCCACTATTGGGACAAGGGAAGCCTCGCAACAATCGGACGCGCTCGCGCTGTCGCCGACATCGGGGGATTCCGATTTTCAGGCTATCTCGCATGGCTGATCTGGCTGTTCGTTCACTTGCTCTACATCATCGAATTTGAAAGCCGGGTGCTGATCGTGTTCCAGTGGGCTTATGACTACTTCACGCACAACCGCGGGGCGCGGTTGATCACGGGCGAATACGCGGGGAGCCGCGAACTAAAGGGAAAACACGCGGAAGCTCACGAGTTCGCGGGGAAAAACGTCCAGTGACAAATTCTGACCGGAAGGCCATCGGGGTCTTCGACTCAGGCGTGGGCGGGCTGACGGTTCTCAAAGCGCTCCGCCGCGCTATGCCACATCGTGACTTTCTTTATCTCGGCGACACCGCGCGCGTTCCCTACGGACGCAAGCCGCCCGCCATGGTTCGCGAGTTCGCGCGCGAAATCACCGCGTTTCTTGAACTGCGGGGCGCCGAAGCCATCGTTGTCGCCTGCAATACAGCGACTGCGGTCGCCTTGCCTGATCTTCAGCGCGAGTACAAGCTTCCTATCTGGGGCGTGATTGATCCCGGCGTCGAAGCGGCTGTGCGCGCCACAAAATCGGGCCGCGTGGGAGTCATCGGAACCAAGGGAACGATCCGCAGCGCGGCGTATCAGAAACGACTCGAAGCGCTCGGCATGACGGTGTGGGCTCGCGAGTGCCCGCTCTTCGTTCATCTTGTTGAAGAAGATCTTGCCGATTCGCCCGAAGCGGAACTGGTCGCGCGCCATTACCTCGCCGATATGCCCGCGATCGACACGCTGATCCTTGGCTGCACGCACTATCCCGTGCTTGCGCCGATGCTTACTCGCGTTCTCGGCCCCGGAATTCGTCTTGTGGAAAGCGCCACTGTAGCTGCGGAGTACGTTCGCGTCACGCTGGGCGAAGATCCTCGTTCGCCCGAAGGCCGCATCACGCATTTCGTCACGGGTGATCCCATTGCGTACGAGCACACCGCCGCGGTAATCGGCGGCGTCGAAGGCGAAATCGTCGCGCTCCCCATAACCGACCTGAAGTGCGCCGTCGCCGTCTGACGCGTTGCTATTCTGAGTGGCGATGCGCCGCGTTCGCATCATCCACTGGCGAAAGGAAGACGCCGCGCCGCTCGTAGAAGCGGTGCGGAAATGCGGCTTTACGCCGGAGTACAACGGTGAATGGAACGGCTCGGAAGTAGCCCGCGCAATTCGCAACACGCTCCCCGACGCCGTGGCGATCGACCTTTCGCGCCTTCCCAGTCACGGCCGCGAGATGGCCGTCTGGATACGCAACCTCAAATCGACCCGCCACATCCCGCTCGTCTTCGTGAACGGCGAAGACGAAAAGCTGGCCAGGATCCGCGAAATACTTCCGGATGCTATTTACACAACCACCGCGCGAATCGGCCCCGCGCTGAAAAAAGCCTGCAAGGGAAAAGCCGAGTCCGTCGTCGTTCCCGCGCCGATGATGCAGCGCTATGCCGGCCGAACCACCGCGCAGAAACTCGGCATCGCCGCGGCCTCGGTGGTCTCGGTGATCGATGCGCCCCGCGGTTACGCCGCTACTCTCGGCCCCTTGCCCGAAGGCGTGGAGGTCGCGGAAGATCCGGATACTGTTCATCCCGTCACGCTATGGTTCATCACGGATTACGACGTCCTCCTCGGCGCGCTTCCGCGCATGCGCGCCATGGCGGCCAAAACAAAGCTTTGGATCGCGTGGCGTAAAGGCCCCGAAGGACGCGTGTCACAGAACGCTATACGCGAAGCGGGTATCGACGCGGGTCTGGTCGATTACAAAATCTGTTCCCTTGATCCGCAATGGAGCGGCATTCTCTTCGCCCGAAAGAAGTCGTGACCGGCGCTGTCCTGGCACGGAAGTTTTACGATCGTCCCACCATCGAGGTCTCGCGCGACCTCCTTGGCAAAGTCCTCGTGCACGGCGGCGCCGCGGGAATCATCGTCGAAACCGAGGCCTACCTCGGTGGCGACGATCTCGCCTCCCACTCCGCGATCGGAATCACGCCGCGCACGCGCGTAATCTTCGGCCCGCCCGGCCACGCTTACGTGTATCTTTCATACGGGATGCACGAATGCCTCAACATCGTCGCCGAAGCGGACGGCAAGCCGGGGTGCGTCCTGATTCGCGCTCTGGAACCGGTCGCCGGTCTGGAGGAGATGCGCGCTCGTCGGCCCGGAGCCCGCAGCGACCGTGATCTCGCGTCCGGCCCCGGAAAGCTCACGCGTGCCCTCGGAATCACCAGAGCGCACAATGGTCTGGATGTAACGCACGGCTCCCTTACCGTTCACCGCCCGGAGCATCAACGGCCCTTCGAAATCGAAGTAACCAAAAGGATCGGAATCACAAAATGTCCGGATTTGCCCTTGCGCTTCCTGATCCGGGGAAACGCCTTCGTGAGCAGATGATCTTCGCTGACCTGGAACTCGCGCAACGCCTCGAACGCGCCGAGGGACTGTCGGGCGCCGCCTACGTCGAAGCGCGTGCCCGCCTTGAGCCCTTCAGCGGCGCCTGCTGGATGTCCGAAGCCGGAGCTTATGCGATGTTCGACGGCCCCGAATCGCCCGTGACTCAGACCTTTGGTCTTGGCATCTTCGAGCCGCTTACCCCCGCCTCGCTCGACCGCATCGAAGCATTTTTCTTCGACAAGGGCGCTCCCGCCAATCACGAAACCAGTCCACTTGCCAATTCGGGTCTCTGGGATCTTCTCCCTCAACGCGGCTACCGCCCGATCGAATTCACGAGCGTCCTCTATTGCGACCTCCGCCACCACGCTACCGGCGCTCCCGAGCCTTCGAACATTGAGGTTTCTGTCTCGGACGCGAACGAACGCGAACTCTGGGCCACAACCGCGGCCCGCGGATGGGCCGAATCGCTCGAACTCGTTGAAATCCTACCGAATCTGATGCGCACGGGCGCCTCCGCTCGCGGCGTCACGACCTTTCTGGCCAGGATCGACGGCCTTCCCATCGCCACCGCCGCGCTGAACATTCAGAACAACGTCGCTTTTTTGGCCGGCGGCGCCACGGTTCCGGAGGCCCGCAGAAAGGGAGCGCAGCGCGCGCTTCTCAACGCGCGCCTTCGCTACGCCGTTGGAGCGGATTGCCGCATCGCGGCCATGGGCGCGGCTCCCGGGAGCACCTCGCAGAGGAACGCCGAACGCGAGGGCTTTCGCATCGCTTACACAAGAACGAAATGGTCGCGGCCCCCGCTATAATCGCTAAGCGCCGCCTCATGCCCGAACAAAGTTACGCAAAGCACACAAAATTCGTCCCGATGTTTCATGGGGTTCTCTCGCTCCTGATCCTCGTCACGTTCATCGGCTCGGTCATCAACCTCTTTCAGTCGCTCGGCGATCATTCCCGGCTTTACAACGCCGCGCTCATCACCGCAATCACCATTGCGCTGATGATCATGTTCTGGTACATCCGAACCTTTCCTCTCAAAGCGCAGGACCGCGCCATTCGCGCCGAAGAAAACCTTCGTCATTACGTCCTCACCGGAAAACTGCTCGATCCGCGTCTGAGCATCCGCCAGATCATCGGCCTCCGCTTCGCCTCCGACGCCGAATTCCCCGCCCTCGCCCAGCGCGCCGCCGCTGAAAACATGACGCCTGATGCGATCAAACAGGCTGTCAAATCCTGGCGCGCCGACCACCACCGTCTCTAGGCTTTATGAAAATCTGTCTTGCCGGACAAGGCGCATTCGGCATCAAGCACCTCGAAGCGCTTCAGAAAATCGAAGGCGTCGAAGTCGTTTCTTTGGCCGGGGGTAATCCAGTCTCCACCGAGGAAGTCGCCCGCAGGTTCGGCATTCCTCACTGGACCGGCGATCTCGCCGAAAGTCTGGCTCAACCCGGCGTCGAAGCAGCCATTCTCGCGACTCCGACCCAAATGCACGCCGCGCAGGGAGAGCAATGCCTCCGGGCGGGCAAGCACGTCATGATCGAAATCCCTATCGCCGACAACCTCGCCGATTCTGAGCGTCTTGTGCGCGCCCAGAAGGAAACCGGCCTTGTCGCCATGGGCGGGCATACTCGGCGTTTCAATCCGAGCCATCAGTGGATCCACAAGCGCATTCTCGCGGGCGACCTCAAAATCCAGCAGATGGATGTGCAGACCTATTTCTTCCGCCGCACCAACATGAATGCCGCCGGTAAGCCGCGAAGCTGGACCGACCATCTTCTCTGGCACCACGCCTGCCACACGATCGATCTCTTTCAATACCAGACCGGCGAAATCGCTTCCCAGGCATACGCGCTCCAAGGCCCCATGCATCCGACCCTGGGAATCGCGATGGACATGAGCATCGGCCTGAAGGTCCCCTCGGGAGCGATCTGCACGCTATCGCTTTCCTTCAACAACAAAGGACCGCTCGGCACATTCTTCCGCTACATCTGCGACAACGGAACCTACATCGCCCGCTACGATGACCTCGTCGATGGCGATCAGCAGCCGATCGACCTTGCTCAGGTGGACGTCTCGATGAACGGGATCGAACTGCAGGACCGCGAATTCTTCGCCGCGATCCGCGAAAAGCGCGAGCCGAACGCCAGCGTCGCGCAATGCCTCACGGCCATGCGAACGCTCGACCGTCTCGACCAGCGCCTGCGGCAGGGTGAATAGCAAATAAACGAAATCCTACGCGCGTTTTGCCTTCGTCGCCTTCGTCGTTGCTTTGGGCTTCAGCGAGCTCGCGTAAGCGAAGGCCGCATCGAAATACCTCTTCAGTTCGCTGGTCTTCGGAAGCAGCGCATCAGGCACTTCGACGTACTCAGGCTGGACGACGCCATACGCTTCACAAAGCCCGGCCTTGTATTTCGCGAGAAATGCCTTCCTCTCCGCTTCCGGCAGCCGCAACGCCAATTTACCGTCCTTACTGAGATAACTGAACATGTGGCCGTTGATGGACGTATAAGGTACCGAGGCCCCTTTGCGCTCGACACCCGCATTGGTCGCGACCAGTTTGTCATAGAACCGAACCTTCTCGGGATTTGCCGTACCTTCCGCTTTAGGCATAACGCAGTCTCTCGATCATAGTCCTCAAGCCGCTTATGCGATCGGTATTACCGCCTCCAGCGTCGAACCCTGCCCCGGCGCCGAATGAACCCGTACCGTGCCCTGACAAAAACGGACGCGCTCTTCAATGCTCACCAGCCCCAATCCCTTACCTCGCGCCTGCTCGACATCGAACCCGGGCCCCTCATCCTGAATCACCAGTCGTAACTGATTCCCCTCGATCGCAACAGTCACGGTCGACTTCGCCCGGGCATACTTCGCGATGTTCCGCAGCCACTCCTGAGTCACTCGATAAACGCACGCGCCGACTTCCTGAGGAATCGCATCTCTGCTCTCAGGAACTGTAAGCGCCACCTCAAGCCCTTCACTCTGACTGAACTCCTCCGTGAAGGACTTGAGCGCGGCCATCAATCCGCCGTGTTCCAGCACCGCCGGATGCAAACGGTGCGAAAGCCGCCGAACATCCCCCGCCAGACTGTGAATGCTCTGCTGCAACCCGGCGAAGTCCGATTGATCCACGGCAGTAGCCTTGCGTTTGACCCTGCTCACTCCCATCGCGAGCGCCGCGACCTTCTGAACGATATCGTCGTGCAGTTCCCGCGCGATGCGTCTTCGCTCTTCCTCCTGCGCCCGCAAAACCTTGGTCGCCATCTCGCGAATCTGATCCCGGCTCTGGCGAAGCTCCGCCTCGGCCTGCTTGCGTTCCGTAATATCTGTGATCATCGCGAGAGCCCCGGAATACTGCCCTTCTTCGTCCTGCATCGGGGCCGTTGAGACGATGCCCCAAAGCTCCGATCCATCCTTTTTGACAAAAGGAAAATCGAACTGTTCCCGTATCCCGGCGCGGCGCCGTTCCAAAAGCAGCTTCGCCTGATCGACCGCTTCGAGGCTTACGAAATCCCGCGCGTGTCTGCCCTCCATCTCCTCCATCGAATAGCCGAACATCTCGGCCATCCGGCTGTTAACGAACGAAATCCGGCTGTCGTTGCCGATGATCCAGATCCCTTCGTTCGCAGTATCGACAATATTGCGATACCGTTCTTCGCTGCTCCGGATCGTTTCTTCCGCCTTTTGCCGCTCGATCGCAATCGCCGCAACGTGCGTCGCGACATCGATGAGATGAACCTCCTCCGGCCCCGGGCTGCGCGGTTCGTGATAGTACATCGCGAACGACCCCAGCACCTGACCCTTATGCGAAATGATCGGCGTCGACCAGCAGGCCCGCAAACCGAACTGCGCCGCTAACCCGCGATAATCTTCCCACAGCGGATCCTCCATGATGTCGGTGACGATGACCTGCTTCCCCCGAAACATGGCGGTGCCGCATGAGCCGGCCTTCGCGCCGATCGGAGCCCCATCGATCGCCTTCATGTAGGCTGCCGGGAGGTTCGGACCCGCGCCATGCATCACATGCTTTCCGTCATCTCTTAGCAGCAGAATGGAACACAGCATCCCGTCCGACTGCGGTTCGATCAGTTCCACGACGTTCGCGAGAATGCCAGGCAGGGGCGCGTTTCCCGCGATCGTTTCGAGCACGCGCATCTGTCCCTCATGCAGGATCTCCTTCTTCTTCGGCATCGTGACGTCGACGAGCACGCCGCGCGCGCAGGCGGGCCTTTCATCGGCTGCCTGAAGACGAACCGGATCCGTCAACCACCGCGCCTTCTTATCCGCGGATATCATCCGGAACTCGAGTGGTTGGTCTTCGTGCGAATGGTCTGCGCGCGGATGATTTGTAAGACCACGAAGCCTTTCGATCACCCATCCATCCTGCGGGTGCAGGTGATCGGCGAGAAACCCCGAATCGCCCAGCCATCGCTCCTGCGGATACCCAAGTATTCGCTCCGCGCTCGGACTCACCGACGTGAACGCAAGCGACGGCAGCGAAATCTCCCAGGCCATCCCACCCAGGACGTCGGCCAGCGCTTCACAGACTTGTAATCCGGAGGGCCGCGGCGTATCGGAAGAGATTTCGGTTCTTTTGGCGTACGGCATCGTAATTCCTTGTTGCTTCAATGACTTGGATGAGCATCCGGCGAGCCGAATGGAACTTTTTTCCGCCTCAGCCACCCCTTCGCGCCCGTAGAACCCACGTAGGCATACGTGCATTTCGTACGTGAAATTCGGGAGAACTCCTGATCCCTTGTTTTTTCAGCTCGGCCTATTCTCAAGTCATGAAGACGCAAATGAGAAACACGACAGCCCGCCGGACGGTTCGAA
>Ga0126381_100005230_pt1 | contig 14247 bp, 16 predicted proteins | sample PanSoiMetPlot_28_FD_96465 | JGI IMG/M metagenome (GOLD analysis project Ga0126381, IMG submission 96465) | Tropical forest soil microbial communities from Panama - MetaG Plot_28 | ecosystem: Environmental > Terrestrial > Soil > Tropical forest > Bulk soil | place: Panama | collected 2016-02-17
CTGGTTCTGTTATACTTCAACGGCGTCAGTGCGCGGGCGTCGACGGAACGGCTCTACATGACGATGATGGAGCAGGAGAAGCGGACGGCGGAAATGTTGTATAACTGTGCTCCGATCAAGCGTCAGTCCGAGGATGACGCGCGTATTCCTAGCGCCAATTAAGGAGCGAGCATGTACACCTCGATGGACAAGGCGATCGTCGCGATCGTGATGGGCATTATCTCGCTGATCAGCATGTGGCTGGGCTGGGGTTCGGTGCAGGAAGCGGCGTCGACGGCGCTCGATCACGTAGCCTCCGGGGTGACGCCGCAGGACGTGACCGATGTGATCAAGCCGGCGTTGCAGCAGGTGCAGGGGATTGTGCCACCGGCGATCGGCTCGGTGATCTCGGTGCTCACGCCGCTTCTGGTGTGGCTCGTTCCGAATAGGACCAAATGATCATGCGTTCTGTCGCAGATCTATCCGTCCGGTTTGAGCGCAAATACATACCTGAGCCAAATTCCGGCTGCTGGCTGTGGACAGCTGCGGTGGATGCGTTTGGCTATGGCAAGATTGGTCTAGGAAGGCGGGGGGCCGGGCACGAGCACGCTGCAAACGGTAGGAGCGGGCGATGCAGATCTATCCGATGGTGATCGACCTGTCGCACTGGGATCCGGCGCAGGACTACAATGCGGTGGTGCAGGACGGCATCCAGGGTGTGATCTACAAGGCGACCGAGGGCACGAGCTACACCGACGATACCTATGTGGCGCAGCAGCACGCGGCGAAGGCAGTTGGGTTGTGCTGGGGCGCGTATCATTTCGCCGACGGGTCGGATGTGCATCGGCAGATCGACAATTTCATGCGGTTTGCCTGTCCGGATACGGATGAGCTGTTCTGCATCGACTGGGAGGACAACGGCGGCAATGTGATGTCGGCGGCGAATGTGAAGACTTGGATCACCGAGGTGGAGAAGCAGCTCAACCGGCCGAACCAATGCGTGATCTACTCCGGCAACACGGCGAAGGAGAAGATCAGCGGCAAGGATAGCTTCTTCGGCGCGCGCCGGCTGTGGCTGTGTCAGTATACGACGGGCACGCCGACGTGGCAGCAGAGCTGGGAGAACTACTGGCTGTGGCAATTCACCGACGGGCAATATGGGCCGTCTCCACACAGTATCGACGGAGTCGGGCACTGCGATATCAACTCATACGATGCGGGAAGCGCCGCCGACTTGGTATCGACGTGGGCGACTGGGCAGAGCGAGCCTGTGCCGCCGACGCCCGAGCAAGACGTCGTCACCGTGCTGATCACCGCGCCGCCGAGTGTGACGGTGAAGGTGATGCAATCGAGCGGGGCGACGCCGCCGCGGTCGCTGGCGACGCAGCGGAGCGTGCGTAGGCAAGAGAGCGGACGTGCATGAGCCCGGGACAGGCGGTGACCGGCGTCGTCGAGGCGCTCAAGGGGCAACCCCTGACCCTGGCGCTTGTGGTGATGAACATCGGACTGCTGCTGTATCTGTTCTATTCGGGGCATCAGACGCAGACGCAGCACAACAATTACGTGGGCAAGACGCAGGAGATCCTGTCGCGCTGCATGGCGATCGATGACTTTGAGCGGATCCAGCGTTCGCTCAACATCCTGAAGGGGCAGTGATGGCGATCATATTGCTGGTGTTGGACCTGCTGCTTCTGAGCTATGCTTGTACGATGCCGCGTGAAGATACGGCGCTGGACGCGACGTTGGTGGAGCAGGTGCAGACACACTGCATTCCGGCCGAGGATCTGGAGAGACTGAAGCGCTCCCTTGAACAAGGAGGGAAACCATGAGTTTCGTGATCAGCTCGGGCCACGGCCTGAAGGTGCGTGGCGCGTCCGGTTACCTGGACGAGGTGGACGAGGCGCGCAAGGTGGTCGACCGGGTGGCGGCGATCCTCACCTCGGCCAAGGTGCCGGTGAAGGTGTTCCACGACAACACCTCGACGTCGCAGAACCAGAACCTGCAGACGATCGTGAACTACCACAACAGCCAGCAACGCAATTGGGACGTCTCGGTGCATTTCAACGCCTACCAGACGACGTCGAAGGCGATGGGGACCGAGACGCTGTACGTCAGCTCGACCGGGCAGACGATGGCAGCGAAGATATCGCCGGCGCTGGCCAAGGCCGGCGGCTTCATCAACCGCGGGGCGAAGAAGCGGACGGACCTGTATTTCCTGAACAAGACGACCAAGCCGGCGGTGCTGCTGGAGGTGTGCTTCGTCGACAGCTCGGCGGACACAAATCTATATCGCGCCAACTTCGAGAAGATCTGCTCGGCGATCGCGAGCACGCTGTCCGGCGTGAGCGTTCCGACGACACCGCCGCCGGAGCCGCAACCGGAGCCGCCGAAGCCGCCGCATGTCACCGGCAGCCACCGCATCGAGATGGAGGTGCAGCTCAGCGGCGATGTGACGGTCTGGGCGAACGACGAGCTGGTGGCCGGCAACGAGGCCGGCGCCAACGTGGCGCGGCTCAAGATCAGCAAGCACGGCGATGCGGTGCTGGTGGTCAACGGCGAGGAGTTTCACAACTATCCGGAGCCGGCCGGCCCCAAGCCCAATCACACCAACATCGAGGCGACGGTGTTCGGCGGGGCGAATGATCCGAACAACTCGGCCTATCCGCCCTATGCGCTGCTCAATGGCGACCGCGACATGTTCGTGGCGCTGCCGTATAGCTGGGCCAACAGCCTGTTTCCGGACAATGCGCCGAAGGTGAAGGTGATCGGCCCGGGCGGCAAGAGCGCGATCGCGCCGGTGGCCGACAAGGGGCCATGGACGGTCGATGACGGGGTTTATGTGATCCACGCCACGGCGCGGCCGATCGCCGAGCAGTGTTTCAACAACAAGACACCGCTGCCGTCGGGCCCGAACAAGGGGCGGGTTCCCAGCAACAAGGCGGGCATTGATCTCTCCCCAGCCCTGGCGAAGGCGGTGGGCATTTCCGGCAAGGGCATTGTATCGTGGGAGTTCGTGGAAGGTGACGCGGTCGCATTCGGCATAAAGTAGGAGGGGTTGATGCGAACGATCTTGGCGCTGCTGGCGTTGCTGCTGATAACGCCGGCTGCAGCGCAGACCTCGCAGCTGCCGGTGGGCAACAACTCGATCAGCATCACCACCGGCAACACCTATCAGCTGGTGGCGGCACGCGGTCAGAGCATGCGCTCGCTGACCATCCAGAACAACAATGCAACGGACGCCTGCTATGTCGAACTGAGCGGGTTGCCGACCGCGGCCGGCACATCGCAGATCGTGGCCGGCACGACGACGACGAGCACGGTCATTGGCGGAATGGCGACGAGCAAGTGGTCCATTCTGCTGGCCGCAGGGGCCTCGCTCTCGCGCTATTATCCGTTCATTCCGCTCGGGCCGATATTTGCCACCTGTGCGACGACCGGAGACAGCCTGTACGTTGACTGGCAATGAGCATGCGCCGCGTTCTTCTTGCCCTGTTGCTGCTGGCGACGCCGGCCGCGGCGCATGTCAGCGGCAGCGGATCGGGGCAACCGATCGGGGGCGGCATTACCGGCGGCATTGGCGGGGCTGGTGTGGTGGGGCCGCCCGGCCCCGGCTGTCCGGCGCCGTGCCCGATCATTGCGCTCGACTTCATCCACAACGCGGCGGCTGCGGCGCAGCTCACGGTCACCCGCACGGCGGCCAACGGTGCGACGGATCTGCTGCCGACCTCGCCTTCCGGTGCCGCCTATCGCACGTTTGCCGACAACACGCCGCGGATCACGCCCGGGCTGGGGCTGCTGGTCGAGCGCGGCGTCACCAACGTGCTGAAGAACTCCACGGCGCCGGCGACGCAGACGACCGGAAACCTGTCGGTGGCAACCTGGGTGCTGTGGGTGAACGGCTCGGGCTCGGCGACGATGGGCAGCGGCACGGGGGTCGGCTGTGGCACGGGGGTGGCGACGCAGGGCAGCCCGATCTCGTTCGCAATTACCACAACCGGCACTTGTACGGTGACGGTGAGCGGGTCGCTGAATGCCTTTCAGCTGGAGACGGCGGCGTTCACGCCGGCGACCGGCACCAGCCTGATCATCACCGGAGCCGCACAGCAGGCGCGGTCGGGCGAGGTGGTGACGTTGGCGGTGCCGACGCTGCCGGCCTCCGGCTGGTCCTGGGCGTCATCGGGCTATTACCTTGAGCCGGTCAGTCTCAACACAAATCAGATCAATTCCGAACTGGACGATGGCGGCACGACGAACCGCAGCACGCTCGGGCGCGTGTCCACGACCGGCACATGGTTTCTCAGCAACATCCCGGGCGGGACCACGGTCATTCCCGGGGCGGCGCTCAATCCGCAAACATGGTCGCAGACGGCGGCGGCCAACAGCACGAACAGTCAGTCCGTTGCGCAGGATGGCGCAGCGGCGGTCACCAACACCGCGGCGTTCACGCCGTTGGGGACATTCAATCGGGTGCTGCTCGGATCGGCCGGCAATACCCCGGGTACGGCGGGGCCGTGCTTCTGCTATATCGGCGGGGTTCGGGTGTGGAATTTCGCCTTGACCGGGGCGCAATTGGCAACGCAGAGCGCATCGCCATTTGGCATTCCGCCATAGGAGAACGTCGTGGGTCATTATCTCGCAACTGTCAACAAGGACGCTGCCGCGAATCTGACCGACCTGCCGGTGCGGCCGGCGATCGGCACTATGGTGCAGTTCATTCCCCGCCCGGGCGAGATGGGGGCACGCGATACGCTGCCGCTGGTTGTGACGCACCATCATGGAGATGGCCGCATCTCTGGCATCATTCTCGTTGCCAATGACGACATGCGCGACAGCCTGCCGATGCGGCAGCGTGGGGTCGAGCGGACGTATTGCTGGGACTGGCCGCAGCGGCCGGAGATGCAGAGCGAGAGTGCCCAGGTTGATGCGCTGCGCGCCGAGATGGTCGACCTGAAGGCGAGTGTGGAGTATGCGCTCAAGCAGATGGCTTCTCGCGCGGGCGGGCTCGACAAGTTGAGCCAGCGCGTGAAGACATTGGAGGAGCAGGAGATCTACGACTACGGCGAGGTGTTGCTGGATCACCTACGCCGGCTGCAGACGATCGAGCGCAATCTGGGGCTTCCGACGGATGCGCCCGACGACCCACCGGAGGCACAACGAGGACGCAAGCGATGAATGAAGCCGTCAATGAAAGATATGGGGCGCCGACCCCCAGGCTTGGCGTGATTGAACATGCGGCAAACCTGCTGCGGATTGCGACTGAGACGGAAGCGCAGATGCGTGCTCTGCTCGATCGGGTGCGCGGCAGCAACGTCAAGCATTTGACTGAGACACCGCCGGAGCCGATGCCGACCGGCCTGCAGGCAATCCTGGATCAACTGGAGCGACGTCACAAGAACATCGCCGAGCTGTTCTCGGATCTGAACGAAATCTTCTGAAGACGTGCGCGTGCAACCGAGGGAGTAGTGGCTATGCGGGATGGCGATTACGGGTGACCTCGGCGGCTCTGGAGACGGTGGTCTTCAGAACGGACTGATGCCCGGCGCGGTGTCAGGTGCCACGAGTGACATGGATGTGCTGGGGGTCGGCGATACCACGGATCTGCCGCCCCAGCACGTTGCCACGCCATCGAAGCTGCCAGCGACGGCGCTGTTCAATGTGCTGCGCGGCTGGTGGATGGCCGACAACGAGCACTCGATGGAGTGGCGGCAGAAGGCCAAGGAGTGGTACGAGTTCCGCAGCGGCGAGCAGTGGTCCGCCGAGGACCGGCAGTTGCTCAACAGCCAGCAGCGTCCGCATATCGTCTTCAATCGCGTCTTGACCGTGCTCAAGGCGGTCGCCGGCATGGAGATCAACGGCCGGCACGAGATCAGTTTCATCCCCCGCAACACGTCCGACACGGCGATCAACGAGGTGCTGACCGCGGCCAGCAAATGGATGGCCGACGGCTGCGACGCCGAGGACGAGGAGAGTTCGGCGTTCGAGGACACGTGCACGTGCGGCATGGGCTGGACCGAAAATCGTCTCGATTACGAGATCGAGAGCAATGGCCGCTACATCGAGGAGAAGATCTCGCCGTTCGAGATGTTCTGGGACCGGACGGCGAAGAAGAAGAACCTGACTGATGCGCGACGCATGCACCGGGTGCGCAAGATGCCGGTCGGCGACGCGCTGCAGCTCTTCCCCGACTTCACCGAGGAGCAGATCGACGCCGCCTGGGCGCTCGACAACATCTACGGTGCGACCAAGACCCTGGAGGAGAAGCGCAAGCGCGAGGAGAACACCACCGAGAGCACGTATGACGACACCAAGGAGGTGACGATCGTGCACACGCAGTGGTACGAGCGCGAGTTCTACTGGCGTGTGGCCAATCTGCAGACCAACACCATCAGCGAGCTGACGGACGAGGAATACAAGGTCTTCAAGGAGCGCATGGGCCAGCTCGGCGGCATGGCGATGTTCTCGGCGGTGCAGCTCCCCCGGCGCGTCTACAAGCAGGCGTTCCTCGGTCGGGTGCTGCTCGACAGCGGCGACAGCCCGGTGAAGGACCAGTTCATCTGGAAATGCATCACTGGCGAGTTGGACATGGTGCACGGCACGTGGTTCGGCCTCGTCAAGGTGATGGAGGATCCGCAGCGGTGGAGCAACAAGTGGCTCTCGCAAGTGCTGCACATCCTCAACACCACGGCCAAGGGCGGGATCATCGCCGAGGAGGATGCGTTTGCTGGCGACGTGCGCGACGTCGAGGACAAATATGCGCGGCCGGACACGATCACCTGGGCGGCGCGCGGTGCGGTCGGCGGCAACAAGATCATGCCCAAGCCGGGCAACGGGCTCACCGATGGTCACGTCAAGCTGATGGAATACGCGATCAGCTCGATCCGCGACACGACCGGGATCAACCTGGAGCTGCTCGGACAGCAGGATCAGAACCAGCCTGGGATCCTGGAGCGCTACAGGAAGCAGGCCGGCATGACCATCCTGGCGACGCTGTTCGACAGTTTGCGCCGGTTTCGCAAGCAGGTGGGGATGATCCGGCTCTACTATTTGCAGCACTATCTGGCCGACGGGCGACTGGTGCGCGTCGTCGGCCCGGATGGTGTGCAGGCGTTGCCGCTGTTGCGCGACAAGTGCCTCGGCCGCTACGACGCGATCGTCGATGACACGCCGACCTCGCCGAACATGAAGGAGCAGAACTGGCAAGTGATCCTGCCGCTGATGACGGCGTTCAAGGATCAATTGATGGCGAACCCGATGGTGATGGTGAGCCTGCTGGAGTATTCGCCGCTGCCGGCGCGCGTGGTTGACATGCTGAAGAAATACGCGGCGCAGCAATCGCAGGATCCCGAGCAGCAGCAGATCAAGCAGCTCAACATTGCCCGCATTGTTGCCGCCATCAACAAGGATCAGTCGACCGCCGAGATGCAGGATGCCAAGGCCGGCGCGACGCAGGGCACCGCGATCTACGACATCGCCATGGCGCGGCACCTTTTGGAGATGGGCGAGACGAAGAAGCTGACCGAACACCTGACGGCGATGGGCAAGGCGGCCGATGCCAGGAAGACAGCAGCGGAAGCACAGACCGCGGCGGCGCAGGGTCAAGCAGATCTGGCTGCGACACACGCGAAGACCGCAGCCGACTTGGCAACGGCGCAAGCAGCAACACGCGCCACCCACACCCAAACCTTGACCGACGCGCTGCAGGCGAACGCGGATCTGCAGGCGACGCATGCGCAGGCGGCCAAGCATCGGGCCGACGCGCACGCTTCGCACGTCTCGGCACTGATCGAAGCGCTCACTGCACTGTCACCGCAGGAGCAGCAACAAGTCGTTCGAGGCGCCGGTGCGCGCACGAATGGCCAATGATAAGGTGACGGCATGGCAAGCATGCAGAATGCGATGCTGCGCAACCTCCGGCGGTTCGTCGAGCACCATCTCGTTGGTGTCGTGGACTGGAAGGATGTGAGCTTGAGCATTCCGCACGAGCATGAGGGCAACGTCGTGCAGGTTCAGCTCGACGTTGGCGGTCGTTACCACACCGTGCGTGTGGAGAGCCCAGACTTTAACACCAGCTGTCCCAATGGGCGCGTGTTGCTCGACGCGCGGGAGATGGGGCCGATCGATGATGCAAGTTGGATCAAGGCGGCTTCGCTGATCAGGACCAGATCCAATGGCCGACAACCAGAGCCCGATGGGGCTGCTATCAGATGACCTGACCGACGCCGAGCGCAAGTATTTCGAAACCGGGGGCGAGAGCGGCCTGCCCGAGCCGCGGGAGCCGCGGGAGCCGCGGGAGCCGCCCGAGCCGCCCGAGCCGCGGGAGCCGCCGGATCCGGCGGATCCGGAACTGCAGCGGTCGGGGCTGGAGCCGGACGACGACGACGACGAGGGCGAGCCGCAGGTCGATCCGCGCACTGGCAAGGCGCTGCCGCGACGGATCCCGCTGCGCAAGTTCCGGGCGCTGGAAGAGCGCTATCAGACCACCAACCGCGAACTGTCCGACATGCGGGCGCGCCTCGCCGAGCGTGAGCAGACCCTGGCGCGCGCCGACGAGCGCATGCAGATCATCAACGAGGCGCTATCGACGCAGCAGCCGGGCGAGCCGGTGGACGAGGATCCAATGCCGGATCCGCGCCAGGACGTGTTCGCCTATCTGGAATGGTCGCAGCGTGAGAATGCGCGGCGCTGGGACGCGGTCAACGAGCAGATCCTCGGGTTGTCGAGTCGCAGCCAGGAGTTCGAGACGCAGCAGCAGCAGACGCGCGAGACGCAGCAACTCGACAATGCGTTCCGCACTGATGCTGCGGCCTACGCGCGGAGCAACCCGAATTTCGCCCGCGCCTATGTGTATCTGGTCGGCATGCGCGACCGACAATACGAGGCGCTCGGCCTACTGGAGCCGGCGGCGCGCAATGCCGAGATCATCCGCGAGGAGCGCAACATTGTGCGCAGCGCCTATCAGAACGGTGTGCATCCGGCCGATCGCATTTATCAGCTCGCCCTCGCCTCGGGGTTCGATCCGCAAGCCGCGCCAGCACCACCCGCGTCCTCGGGAGCTGGTCGCGCCGGTGCGGCTCCGTCAGCGCTGCCTCCCGGAGCCGCACCGTCTCCCAATGTGGCTGACGAGATCGCCGCGGCGCAGCGTGGGCTGGAGGCATCGCGCTCGCTCAGCCTGGGGGGTGGCGCGCCACCGGATCAACTCACGCCTGAGACGCTGGCCGCCATGCCGCAAGAGGCGTTTAACAGGTTATTGTCTCATCTAGAGCGCACGGCACCAGAACGGTTGCGACAGTTGCTGCCGGGCGCTTAATATCATCAAGCATGGTCCGGTCAGGCGAGGTCAGGTTTGGCAAGGTCGGGCATGGTCTGGTGTGGTTAGGCGCGGTGAGGTAGGGTAGCTGTTGTTCGCTCCCTTCGACCGCCGGGAGTGACAGCTTGCATCGTCTGGGCCGCTCCACTGGCCGGTGGAGCGGCCCATCTTCTGTATTGCAGGACACATTTCCTGGTGTTACTAATTGTGCGTCTGACAGCGAGTACCCACTAAGGCTCCGCATGGGGTAGGTGGGAGGCCCATCAGGCAGGGTACGCGGCCCGGGCCGCGCTAAGCACTCCCGGCTTCGAGCCCCAGGGCTCGGTAAACCTTCCTGGCCACGCGCACGCCGGCAGTACGGCGACCCCTGTTCTCGATGCACGGGTTTGCGCCACCATGGCCATGACGAATTTTCCCGTCAACGATGCGTTGGCGGTCAAGCTCTGGTCCAAGACCCTCGACCACGAAGCGCTCAAGTACACCGACATCGGGCCCCTGATCGGCACCGATGCCAACTCCATCATCCACCACAAGGTAGAGACGTCGAAGGGCGCGGGTGACAAGGTCACCTATGGGTTGCGCATGCAGCTCACCGGAAGCGGTTTCACCGAGAACCAGCTCGCGGAGGGCAATGGCGAGAGCCTGACGATCTACTCGGACTCGATCGTCATCAACGAGCTTGGTCACGTTGTTGGTGTGAAGAGCAACAACACGATCGACGCGCAGCGCGTTCCCTTCGATCTGCGGCTGGAGGCGCGCGACGGCCTCGCCGACTGGTACGGCAAGCGCTTCTCGCAGGCGTTCTTCAATCAGGTGTGCGGGTTTAGCGCGCAGCAGGATGTGCGGTTCACCGGCCTGCAGGCGGCGCTGGCGCCGAGCACCAACCGCCAGATCTGGCAATCGGCCCGAGGTGACGACAGCGCGCTCGTCTCGACCGACACCTTCACCATCAACCTGATCGATAAGGCGAAGGAGCGGGCGATCACCTCGACCCCGAAGATCCGGCCGGTTCGCATCGGTGGCGGTCGCGGGGCCGGCGAGGAGCGTCGCGACTACAACGCGACGCTGACCGACGTCTACGTGATGTACCTGCATCCGTATCAAGTGACGGACCTGCGTACATCGACGAGCACCGGTCAGTGGCTCGATATCGTCAAGGCCGCCTACATCGGCCGCGAGGAGACGGGCAACCCAATCTTCAGTGGCGCTCTGGGCATGTATAACGGCGTCGTGCTGCGGCAGGCGTTCGACGTGACGATGGGCATCGGCAATGGCGTGATCAACGCCGGCCAGCTCAACATTCCGCAGCCGAACGTTGCGCGTGCGGTTCTACTCGGTGGACAGGCCTGCATGATGGCCTTCGGCCAACGCGACAATCCCAACAAGTATCGCTGGAACGAGGAGTTGTTTGATCACAAGCGCAGGCTTGAGGTCTCAGCTTGGACGATCCACGGGCTGAAGAAGACGCAGTTCAACGCGATCGACTACGGAACTGTCGTCGTCTCCACCTACTCGGCCGTCCACAACTAATCGCGGCGCAACAGGAGACACAGAACATGCCGATCAGCTCTGGTGGCTCTGGGGTTCCTGGCGACAGCCCGCGCCAGTTTCCTTGGCAAGTCGACCACAACGCCGTTCGCGGCGGACCCAACGATCCGATCCTGCAGACCGCGCCGGTGACGGGGACCGCTGTCCCGTCGTCGCTCGGCTCGGTCAGTTGGAATACGACGTTCACGCTCAACCCGGTCGCGGGACAGAACCCGCCGACGCCGCGCACCATGTCGTTGTTCGGTGCCGGCAGCGTGTCGGGCGGTGCCGTAATCAACAACACGACCAGCGGCGGCCTGCTGCTGCTGACCATCCCCAAGGGTGCCTGGATCCAGGACATCGAGCTGTACACCTATACGTCGCTCAGCGTCGGAAACCTCGGCATTTTCTACGTGCCGAACTCGCTCGATCTGTCATATCCGCCCGGCACGGCGACGGCAGCTGCCTCCAGCAACATGTTCCTGCTGTGCGGTATTGCGACGCCCGCGGCTGGCACGCTCTACGGGCTCAAGTCGGGCAGCGGCGTCACGGCGTTTGGTATCCTGACAGGCGCGTCACCGGCGCTTGGCCCCGGTGTTGGCGGCGTGCCTGCCACGCCCAACATCAGCCAGCTCGCGAGCCTGGACGACATCAACATCTACGTCATGGCGTATGGCAGCACGGCGCCGACCGCGGGCTGCTTCGCGGTCGAGATCAACTTCACGGGACTTGAGGGATAGCGCCGCTCCATTACTCCCGGCGGAACTATTCCTGCTCATGGGGGCGGTTGCCTACGCACGAGGGAACCGCCCCCATTTCTTCTGGAGGATGAGATGAAGCAATTCCTGTACGGCTGCGCCCTGGCGCTGGTGCTGATGGGCCGGGCGCTGGCGGCCGAGCCGACGCCGACGCCGATTGTCGGGCCGAACGAGACGGGCGAGGACAAGACGGCGGCGCAGCAAGTCTTCAACATGGCGCGGCTCAAGCTCGGGGGTGCCGCGATCACGGCGACCGGCACGGCCGCTGCGGCAACCGTACTGACTGCAGCCAACTACAATTATGCCTCGGGCATCGTGACGTGGCCGGCGCCGCTGACGATCGTCAGTAATGCGACCGCCACACTGACGATGGCTAATACGAAGATCCAAGCCGGCGACATTGTCATGGGCATTCTCGATGCCACCGGTGCCGCGGCTGGTGCGATCCCTGAGGTGGCTTCGGTGCAGGTGACGGCTGGACAGGCTGTGTTCACGCTCACCAATGCGTCTGCCACATCGCCGGCCGTTGCGATCAAGGTGATGTTCTTCGTCATCACCAAGGGCAACCCGAACTGAGGGGTCGCCGTGACGTGGCCGTCAATCTACCCACCCGGGTCGCTCGGCTACATGCAGGACCGTATCGCCGATGAACTGATGCGGTCGGACCTGTCGTCGCAGATCAGCGTCGCCATCAATGATGCGATCACCACCTACCAGCACGACCGGTTTCGCTTCAACGAGACGTTCACCTGCAATTTCACCACCGCGGTCGGGCAGCAGAACTACAATGCGGCCAACACGGTCTTCACCGACCCGTCGTTCCCCAACGTGACGTTCTCGCCGAAGACGTTCTTCGAGATCAACGACCTCTTGATCACGATCCCGCCTGCGGTGTTCAAGATGAGCCGGATCCAACCAGCCGAGATCCTGATCCTGACGCAGACCGGCACGCAGCTCGGGCAACCGTATAATTGGGCCTACGACAACGAGACGATCATGATCTACCCGATCCCGTCGGCGGGTGGTCCTGGGCAGATCAACAGCTTCAATTTCATCAGCGGCGGCACGGGATACTCGAGCCAGTACTATCCCAACACGCCGCTCTCCGGCGGATCTGGCAACGGCGCCACGGCCAACCTGTGGGTGACCGGCGGCGTGGTGCAGCAGCAGAATTTCCAGCTCGTCAATCCTGGCACCAACTATCAGGTGACCGACATTTTGTCCTCGACGGCGATTGGCCCGGGATCCGGCTTCCAGATCCAGGTGAGTTCGCTCAACAACGTGGCGCAGGGCCCGTATTTGATGACCCTGCTCGGGCATTTCGCCTATCCGCCGCCGGACGGCTCAACCCAGACCGGGCTCTCAGATACGAGCAACCGCTGGATGCTCGACGGCGAGAAGCTGATCCGCAGCAGGGCCAAGTACAATCTGGCGCAGCACGTCACCCGCAACATGCCGATGGCACAGATGATGTCGCCGGACGAACCAACCGGTGGGGCGCTGACCGGGGCGAGCTACGACGCGTGGCGGCGGCTGCGCGCCGAGGTGACGCGGGTGACGCAGCGCGGCGTTATCAGGCCGATGTATTTCTGATGGGGGTCGACCATGCAGGACGGCCCGCTGTTCAAGTTTGAGACCTGGGCGCCGGATCTCTCCTCGATCGATACCAATGTCACCGGGGTGCTGGAGAACGTCTATCCGCGCGCTGATGGCTACGGTCCGATCCCGTCCTGGCAGCAGCTGACGCAGAGCCTGCCCAGCGCCTGCCGCGGCGGGGTGTTTGCGCGTAACCCGGTCGACGGCTCGGTCTCGATATTCGCCGGCACGATCAACGATCTGTGGCAGCTCAACAATACGACGCTGCAGTGGCAATGCGTGTCGAAGCAGCCTTATGGCGGCATCGCCAGCGGCACCATCAGCAACCCTGGCACCGGTTATACCGACGGCACTTATATTGTCGGTCTGATCGGCGGCAGCCATGGTGGTGGCGGGGCCACGGCGACAGTCGTTGTTAGCGGCGGTGTGGTCACGAGCGTATCGTTCGTCGGCCTGTCCCCGGGGACAGGATATGTCATTGGCGATGTCCTGACGGCTCCGCAGGGGGCGCTTGGGGTTGGCGGATCGGGGTTCCAGTACACGGTCGGCATCACGAACGGCTTGGCGCAGGGAACGATATTTGGCGGGAGCGTTGGTGCCTACACGACGGATGGCGTTTATACAGGCGTACCGCTCAGTGGGGGAACGCATGGCGGTGCAGGTGCCATCGGCACCATCCAGGTGCAGGGCGGTATCGTCATCTTCGTGTCGATCACGTCGCTCGGCAACCGCGGGTATCAATCGGGTGATGTGCTGACCAACACCGGCAATTTCGGCGCTGGGGCGCCGGTCGGTTTGCCGTTCACCTATACGCTCACGGTCATTCAACCGTTGGTTCCTGGCGGGACGGCGCTCGATGCCTATACGGCGCTGGCGCCGACAGACAACTGGCAGTTCGTTCAGTTCAACAGTCTGGTGGTCGCGGTTCAGGAGAACACACAGCCGCAGAAATTCACGCTGGGGTCGGCCAACCAGTATTTCGCGGATCTCGGCGGCACCAACCCGCAGGCGGCTGGTTCGGTCATACAGCCGGGCCATATCGCGGTGATCAACCAGTTCCTGGTGCTCAGCGGCATGTTC
>Ga0126381_100005231_pt1 | contig 14247 bp, 9 predicted proteins | sample PanSoiMetPlot_28_FD_96465 | JGI IMG/M metagenome (GOLD analysis project Ga0126381, IMG submission 96465) | Tropical forest soil microbial communities from Panama - MetaG Plot_28 | ecosystem: Environmental > Terrestrial > Soil > Tropical forest > Bulk soil | place: Panama | collected 2016-02-17
AGGCTTCTCGCGCATGACCATCGTCTGCGACGCCTCCGCCGAAGCCGGCCATCGCATACGCGCCAGCCTTTTCAAGCTTGAGAATGTCGTCGACGTAGACGATATCGCTCAGATCCCGAACGTGACGCGCGAGCTGGCCCTGATCAAGGTGGGAGCGACCGCGAAAAACCGTTCACAGATCTTCGAATTGGTTGAGGTGTTTCGCGCACGTATCGTCGATCTCACTTCTGAATCGCTGATGATCGAGATGACAGGCGTGGAAAGCAAGATCGAAGGCCTGATCGAGGTTCTGCGCGACTGTGACGGCCCGATCCTCGAGATCTGCCGCAGCGGTAAAATGACGATGCGCCGCGGCCATCACACGTCCGGCGTGCTCAAGGCGATGGGCAAGGGAGCCGACGAAAAGCCTCTTCCCGAAGACGAGCCCGAAGAAGAATCAACCGAAGAAAACGCATCCATCGAGTAGTGACAGAGATCAGAGAACAGAGATCAGAAAGACAATCTCAAGAAGCGATCTGACCTCAACAACTTAACCTTGCACCACAAAGGAAGAATCGAAGAGAACATGGCTAAGACTTACTACGATCACGACGCTGACCTTTCCCTCATTCAAGCCAAGAAGGTTGCCATTATCGGTTACGGTTCACAAGGTCATGCGCACTCTCTCAACCTCAAAGACTCGGGCGTGCAGGTCAAAGTGGGCCTTGCCACCAACTCAAAGTCGATTGCCAAGGCGCAGAAGGCCGGGCTCGAAGTCGATACCGTCGCCAACGCCGTGAAGTGGGCTGAGGTGGTGATGGTTCTCGTCCCCGATCAGACCGCGGCCAGACTTTACGCCGAGGAGATCGCGCCCAACCTGAAACCTGGCACGCTGCTCCTGTTCGCACACGGATTCAATATTCACTTCAAGACCATCACCCCCGCGGCAGGCATCGACGTGGGCATGGCGGCTCCTAAAGGACCGGGGCACCGCGTACGCGAGGTCTTCACCGAGGGCGGCGGCATTCCTGGGCTGATCGCGGTTCATCAGGACGCCAGCGGCAAAGCCCATGCCTTGACCCTGAGCTACCTGAAGGGAATTGGCTGCACCCGTGCAGGCGTGCTCGAAACTACATTCAAGGAAGAGACCGAAACGGATCTCTTCGGCGAGCAGGCCGTGCTTTGCGGCGGCGTGAGCGCGCTCATTAAGGCCGGATATGAGACGCTGGTCGAGGCCGGCTATCAGCCTGAAAGCGCATACTTCGAAGTGCTGCACGAACTAAAGCTCATCGTCGATCTGATCTATCGCGGCGGCCTGGCGTATATGCGCTACTCCATCTCCGACACCGCCGAGTGGGGCGACTACGTCAGCGGTCCGCGCGTGATCAATGAAGAAAGCCGCAAGGCGATGAAGCAGATCCTAGCCGAGATCCAGGACGGCAGCTTTGCAAAGCGCTTCCTGGCCGACCAGAACTCCGGTCGCAAGGAGTTCCTCGCCTTCCGCGAAGCGGAAGCCAAGCACCCGGTCGAGATCGTCGGCAAGCGCCTGCGCGCCAGCATGCCCTTCCTTGATCCCGTCACGGTGGAGGAAGTGGCGAAGACAAGATAGCTATTAGCTATTAGCTTCCAGCTGCTTGGGCTCTGCGGACATGGAATCAGATGTCCGCAGGGCCTTCGCTTTCTGTCAGCACGTTTGGACCCACCTCCGCAACGTTCCAATTTACCGGCTCGAGCTTCGGCACGCCGAGGCACCAGGCGAATGCGCCGCCCAGGGTGATCAGCGCGGCGACTGTGAAGGCTGCGGCGAAGTGGCCGGTCCAATCCACCAGGAATCCGGAGAGCGCGGGGCCGGTGACGCCTGCCATGTTGGCGATGCCGTTCTGCAGACCGACCCACTTGCCCGCAGCGCGTGGGCCGGCCAGCGTCTGCGCGAAGGCGAATGTACCGGCGTTGGCTGTGCCGCAGCCGATCGCGCAGGCGATCAGCCACCAGAGGTAGCTGCGCTCGCCGGCAAACGCGCACGCGATGAGCGAGACGGCCGCAAGCGTGAATCCGATGGCCATGGCCCACTTGCGTGCTGCACCGGCGCTGGTACTGCGACGGATGAGGAGGTCGGTTACCATTCCCGTGATGATGGAGGAAAGCGAATCGACCGCCCAGAGCGCGCCGGCTGCCACGGACATTGCCGCCATCGAGAGATGCCTTTCGTTTACCAGGTAATACGGCAGCCAGCTCATCAGAAAATACACCAGGTAGTTCGCACAAAAGTGCCCCGATGCCGCACCCCAGAATGTGCGCTTGCGCAAGATGGCTGCGAAGGTGGGCGCGGAGATCCCGACATGCGATTCCGCGATCGTCATTGGTGCCTTCCACCGTGACCACGCCGGAAGCCACAGCAGGCTGACGATGCCAATGGCAACGAACACCGGACGCCATCCATAACGCGCCATCAGCAAGCCTCCCCCAAACGTACCGATAGCGGTTCCCCAGCGCATTGCCGCGTTCATCAGGCCATTGGCAAATCCGCGCGCATGCTCGGGCAGATGCTGCGCCATGATCTTGGAGCTCGCCGGAAACATCACCGATTCGCCGACGCCGAGCAACAGGCGCAAAGCCAGCAGCGTTGCGAATCCCACGGCCGCGCCGCTGAACGCCATTGCGATCGACCACACCAGAAACCCAAGAGCCATCAGGCGGTTCGCGCCGAGGCGTTCGACAAAGATTCCCATGACGAACTGCAGCGCGGTATAGGTCCAGAAAAACGCTGACAAGAGAATGCCGAGTTGAGATGCCGTTGTGCCCCATTGGACCTTCAACAGCGGCGCGGCCAGGGCGAGACTACCGCGGTCGACGTAATTGATGAGAACCGCGAAGACCAGAAGAATGAGAGTTGGCGCGAAAGCGCGCAGTGCGGCACGATCACTGCTCGATACGCTGCTCGATGCCGGATTCACAGGGCAGCAGTTTACATGTCCAGGCGCGTAGCCAAGCAGAGTTCTCTCAACGTGAGGTCAGTGGGCGAACGAGCGTCGAAATCTGCCTGCCGAAGACTCGCGGCCTATTCGACGTCAGGTACCGCCTCCTCCGCAGGTTTGCGATCCTTGGCAGCTGCGGCCGGAGTTGCTGCACCCTCAGCCTTGGCCGGCGCAGTGGTTGGTTCGGTGGGCAGAGACGGGTGATCGAAAACATAGAGTTCGTTGAACAGGTATTTGTAGGTTGCGTGCGACTGACCGCGGAACTGGGGCTTGAAGCCGAAAAGCACGATGCGCCCCTTGCCGTAGGCGAGTTCCATGGCTGCAGCTTTGCCCTCGATGGCCTCTGGATGCAGCAGCAGACCGCTCTCCAGCGGATTTGTCTCCTTGGGGTAGCGTGCCAGCACCGCGCCGTGGAAGCCGGGCTGCGGTTGGAATGCAGGGCCGTTCTGGAACATGACGACCGGCGCATCCGATACCCCAAAGTTCACGGGCAGATCTGCGTGTTCGGTCTCCACGCGCAGCAACGCGCCAGAGCAGAAGAACTTGTCGCTCTTGGCGCCCTCGATTACGTTCTGGACCGGCAATGACATCAACGGAATTAGGCTGCTGGCCGTCTTGTTCAACGCAATCAGCGTGCCGCCTTCATGAACGAATTCGCGCAGGTTCTCAATGCCGGCGTTGCCGATGCCGCCTGCGTACTGACCGGGAACCATCCCGATGTTGAATCCGTCCGTCAGCTGTTTCGAGGAGAGGTCGGGCAGAACAAGCACATCATAGCGGCTGTGCAGGTCGGCCGCGCGCATGTCGGCGTTGTAAACGCTCTTCGGCTCGTATCCGTAGTTCTCGAGAATCCAGCGCGTCCAGCCCTCGTCGATGGAGGGCGCCCAGGGCCGATAGAGCCCGACGCGCGCTTTCTTAAGCGCGATCGTATGTGCGGGCGCGCTGACGGCCATCACCGATACCGCATACTTTTTTGCGAGATCGCCGAGTGATGCGCGGCTGCTGCCACTTATCAGAAACGCGCCCGTCTCCGTGCCTTCTGCGGTCTTTACCGGCTCCTGTGCCACGGAGACGGTTGCGCCCGTCCGCAGCGCGGCATTTACCAGCTCGAACGAGGCGTTGGCCTTGTGGCTCACGGCGAATATGGTTCCGGTGCCGTCGATGGATGCTTCCGGCAACGTCACCTTGTCGATCTTTGTCAGCATGGCGCGCTGGTCCGCTGCCAGCGGATCGGTCACTTCATCCACGTTGACGCCCATCTGCAGCGGCAGCGTCCAGCCGGTTACGTCGTAAGGCAGGTCAATGGATTTTGCGGTGCCGTTCTGCAATGCGTCCGGGTACTTCTGCCGCTCGAACAGCTCCTTGGCCAGTGCGGAAAACGGCTGGTCCATTGGAATCACCCACGAGCCTGCGGGATAGGCCACGCCATTCGCCTTGAAGCCGCTCTTTGATGTGTAGACTTCGAGGCCGTTGTCGATCATCTTCTGCGCCAGCAAGCCGGCCTCGGGTGTGTCCGCCTGCCTGTCGCTGATGACGTAGGCGAACGGCGGTTCCTTTCTGAAGTGCAGGACATTGTCGCGCGCCGCCTGGTAGCGGTTGTATAACAGCGTCTCGCGATTCTTCGCGGCGAGGTCCAACACCGACATGGAAGCACCCACCATGTAATCGACAGCGTCTTTCAGGCGCCACCAGCCGCCTTCCCACGGAGTGGAATACATGCTCAGCGCACGCAGATCCTGAAAGTCCTTGGGGAAGTCGCGCACCGTATAGAAGTGCGGCGTAGCGTAGTCGTAGAGGGCCGTTTCGGTAAAGAACGAGATTTCGTTGCGAAAGACGTGCGCCCAATCCGTGAATCCGGCGTACCAGTTATCGAAGCGAGATTCGGAGATGGCGCCTGGCATATTGTGCGCGTTGAGATAAGCGGTCATGTTCGCGCCGGTGAGATTGAGCCAGCTGCGCACAAGAGGGCTGATGTTGCTCGAAATCGGATCAGAGAAGGGCGGAATCCAGATGCGCGCGGGAAAGGGCGCGGTCTGGTGCTGGCAGTAAAAGATCACCGGGCTGTACTCCAGCTGCGTCTTCACCACCACCTGCTCTTCCTTCATGTTCATCATGTAGCCATCGCGATTATTGTCGTGACCTACGTACTCCTGGTACAGATACGGCATGGGGCTGATTTCGTATTTGGTGCCCAGATTCTGTCGGTACCAGTGCACCACCATGTCTTGCCCGTCGGGATTGAGCGTGGGCCAAAGTACGAGGACGACCTGGTCGAGAATCGCCTCGATCTGCGGATCGTTTTGCGCGGAGAGCAGTTTGTAGGCCAGCACCATGGTGTGCTGCGGTCCTGCGACTTCGTCGGCATGCAGGCCGCCATCAATGTGCACAATGACCTTCGACGTGCGCGCCAGTTCCTTTGCCTGGTCATCGTTCAGATTGGTGGCCTGGGCGAGGCGGCCGGCAATCATTTTGGTCTCGTCCAGCTTGGCCAGGTTTTGCGGCGAAGAGATGACGGCGATCTCAATGTCCTTGCCTTCGGTCGTTTTGCCCACGGTGAACATCTTGATGCGGTCAGATGCCGCGGCCAGCGCGTGGAAGTAGCGAACCGTGTCTTCGTAGTCGGCGAGGTAGAAGTCGTCGCCGGGGTTGTGCCCTAAAACGGAAATCGGCGTTGGCACCTCAGCGCGCGCGGCGACGCAGGGGACAAAGGCGAGAATGCAGGCGGCGATGCACACGCGACAAAGCCACAGTCTCAGCTTGGACGAAGGCATTGACTCTCCTTTTGCAATCGGGACTGACCATGGTGCGAAGGGAACGGACGCGCCTCGCAACCAGAAGGCTCCTCTTTTTAAACTGTCTTGCGTGCCTCCAAGGGTAACGCGCACTGAATGGGCTGCGCAAAGGAGGATTTTTAACCTTTCGATCGCTAGAATCTGCATCGCAGTTTGGGCCCGGGCGCTTAAGCTTGAATCGAAGCTCATAGTCTGAAATCGAGGTGAAGCCATGAGGAAGCTGCTCGCAGTGGCGTTGTTTCTGGGATTCGCGAGCCTGCCGAAGTTATTCGCACAAGATCCGCTCGATGGATTGTGGCAGGGGTACGACGGCGAATGGAGGCATGTGTCAAACCAGCTGATTGCGCTGGCTGAGGCAACGCCGGCCGACAAGTTCGCGTGGCGGCCGGCCCCGGGAGTGCGTTCCACGAGCGAAGTCTACATGCACATCGTGACGGCGAATTTCTGGCTGCTGAGTGTCACGGGACCGAAGATGCCAGCCGATCTGAAAGAGAATGCCGAAAAGACCGTGACGTCGAAGGCGGAGGTGATCGCCTGGTTGAAGCGGTCGCTCGAGGCCGTCAAGCAGGCGCATCTCGCCGCAGATCCCAAGGACATGACACGCAAAGTAATGGTGCTCGGGCACGACGCGACCGTCGATGGGATGTACCTGCGCATCATCGTTCACGCCAACGAGCACATGGGACAGCTTGTGGCATATGCGCGCATGACGGGCGTGGTTCCACCATGGTCCAAGTGAGATCGTCGAAGCAGGTGACTTTGAGAATGTCAGCCCTACGTCTACTGAGACTTGGAATTTTGGCAAGCTTGGCTTTCACGGCTCGCCTCGGAATCACACAGACAACCGTCCCCGCTGTTCCTCAGCAGCCGGCAAGGCCCGAGCCGCCGACCCGTGATCCGCATACGCCGGGATATGTGCAGGCGAAGGACCTGCCGGACGGCATCGTGCCTCTGGCAGATGAAGACGGGGACTTCATCATCGGCCCGACACATCCGCCGGTGCCGGAGATGACGGCGCAGGATCTGTCGCACGGCGAAGTGATCGAGTTCACGATGAGTTCGACCGACAGCAAATACTATCCCGGAATCGCGCGCGACAAGGGAACGTTCGGCACGCCCGATCCAAATGACCCGGCAAAGCTGATCGTAACCACCAGCCATCCAGCACCGTACACCCGCAGAGTTGCGGTGTACATCCCGAAGAGCTATGTGCCGGGCACTGTGGCGCCGTTCATGGTTGGCGCTGACGGCCCGGACCGGATGCTGTTTACGGCGCTCGACGGCCTCATCGCTGAGAAGAAGTTGCCGGTGATGATCGCAATCTCCATCGGCAACGGCAGCGGCGATGCGCAGGGTAGCGAGCGCGGTCTTGAGTACGACACGATGTCCGGCAAATATGCTGAGTTTGTCGAGCATGAAGTTCTGCCGCGCGTAGAGGAGAAGGCGCACGTGAAGCTGACGCACGATCCGGATGGGCGGGCGACCATGGGCGGCAGCTCCGGAGGTTCCTGCGCACTGATCATGGCGTGGTATCACCCTGAGCTTTATCACCGCGTGCTGACCTACTCGGGCACTTACATCAACCAGCAATGGCCTTCCGATCCGAAGGCTCCGCATGGCGCATGGGAGTTCCACGAACACCTGATTCCGGAGAGCACTCGGAAGCCTATCCGCATCTGGATGGAGGTTGGCGACAAAGATCTTTACAACCCCAACGTCATGCGCGACAACATGCACGACTGGGTCGAGGCCAACGAGCGCATGGCCAGGGTGCTGGCGGCAAAGAAGTATCACTACCAGTTTGTCTTCGCCGAGAATGCGCTGCACGTAGACCGAGCCGTAAAGATGCAGACCCTTCCCGAGGCGCTGGAGTACGTATGGTGGGGCTACAGACCGAAATCAGTGAAATGAATTACCACGCTATCCGGTCGAACAGGTTTCTCAACCTCGCTCCGCGTTTCGGATTGACCATCTCCACGAACGACACGCGCCCTTTAAGATGGGCGCGAAAGTCTGCATGCCCTTCGCGGTTCTGCGACTCCGGACCATGCCGAACGCAATTCGTCAACGTGGCCTTCAGCAGATCGTAGTCCCTTCGAATCAGGTTGAGGTGCTCGTTCGTCACGATGCCGGCCAGATACTGCCGCACACCGCGCCGCATGATCCGTGTTTTGCGATGATGAACCGCAAAGCCCTCTTCGAGCAGCACCGCTGCCGCATGCAGCGCAAACCGTTCCGAACAGCGTTCGAAGTCCCGCCCGCCCGAGAAGGCGAGATCATCTGCATAGCGCGTGTAGACGGCGCCGCTCGCCTCCGCCAGCCCAGTGAGCCGGCAGTCCACGCGATACGCGCAGATGTTCGCCAGTGCCGGTGACGTCGGTGCTCCCTGCGGCAGGTGCGGCCACGCATAGAGATGCCGCGCATCAGCGACACGAAGCGGATCGAGCGCGCTCGCCTTTTCGCTCCACAACGCTCGAGGGGTCGCATTTGTGCACACTCCGCCAAGCAGATTCGCAACAGTCTCCGAATATCCAGTCATCCTGAACATGGCCTGCACACGAGGCGCTGAAATCGACGGAAAGAAATCGCGTAGGTCCATGCGCACCACAACCCGTTGCCCGACGTGTGGAGCGGCAAAAGTCTTGATCGATCGCCCCCGGCGAAACCCGTGTACCGCGGGATGTACAGGAATCTTCTCCAGGATCTCGGCGAGAATCCGCTTCTGAATTGCCTTCAGCCGCGGTTTCGGCGCCTCGATAAGGCGGACATCGCCGCCCGTTTTGGCAAGAATGCGATAGTGATAATGGCTCAGCGGGCCTTCACACGCATCGACGCTGCGACGTGCGATCATTCGCTTCAGATCCGCGAACCACTCAAGTTCGCCTGGTGTGATCCGCAGCCACTCGGCCAGTCCGCCAACCGTCTCAATCGTCGGTACCGCCCATGCGCGAGCTGCGCGCGCAGGCTGCATCGCGCTCGGTGGAGCAATCCAGGCAGCAATTTGAACCTTGTCGCGATAGGCATGCAGTGCTCGAGTAAGCCCCTTATCTGTCCTGAGGAATTGCACGACAGCCTTGCGCCGCGGGCGGAGAGCCACACCGAACCGGTCTACATATCGCCTTACCAGCGGTCGAATCCACCGCCATTTACGTCCCAGCGTATGTGCAAGCCGCGCGATCGTCGCCTCCGTCGCCGTTTCGCCTGCTGCCATCGAGTTTGCCAACGCTGCGTAGAAGCCCGGTCCATGCATGATGGTTTGCGGCGGAGCACACCAACGAGTCTGGCCTTTCGTGACCTGCTCTGCGAAGACGCGCAGGGACGGTCACCTGATGAATCTCCAGTTATTCACGTTTCCCTGGGGTATCCCCGGAGAGGATCGCAACGGACCACGAAGTCCCAATGCGTTCCGGCTTGGAGTGCTGCGCCGCACCAGCATCATAGCAGCACCCCAAAATCCACTCCGACCCGCTCCGCGCCGGATGCCCGGATCTCGATTCCGAGACCTCGGAAGGCAGCGCCCTCATTTCTTATCCAGCCGGAATGCAGCTGCTTGAAAGTCGCCCCTGAAATCCTCGCCCATGTCTATTCCGTGATTCATCCACCACGCGCCGCTGGCGGTCGTCGGAGTGTCCTTCTCTGCTGCGCTCTCGATCGGCGTGAGCGTGTATTCCGTTTTCGGATCGAGGCCCTTGAGCTTCAGCCGCGGAAATCCCCGGCCCTCCTGTGTCGAGTGAATGAACGCAAACACCACCGACTGGCTCCTGTCGCGATTCACGGTTTGCGTAGCTGAAAATTCACTGCCATTCCGCGGCGAGATCAGCCGATAAAGATCTCCCTGCACGATGGTGGGCTGCACCTGGTGGTAGGCTGCGATCAGGCGCCTGGCAGTCGTGAACTCCTCGTCATTCCACTTCGTGATGTTCGCGCCGATCCCCAGCGAACCCTGCATTGAGCTGAGCATTCGGTAGGTCAGAGACGTCGACCGCTTGTTGAGCCAGTGGGGCGAGTCCGTCACCCACGCCATCATCACCTGCGGCGTGTAGGCATAGGTAAAGCCATCCTGCTGCGTCAATCGATCGAACGGATCGGTATTGTCAGAAGGCCATACTTCGTCGGCGTACTTCAGAATACCCAGATCGACGCGTCCGCCGCCGCCCGAACAGGACTCGATCTCCACCTTGGGATGGCGCCTCTTCAGCTCCGCCAGAATTCCGTACACATTCTGAACAAATGCGACATATACCTTCTTCTGCTCGTTAGGTGGTAGCTGATCCCACCCCGGCTCGCTCCAGTTGCGGTTGTAGTCCCACTTGAGGAAGGCAATATCGTTCTCGCTGAGCAGCTTGTCGAGAAAGCCCAGCACGTAATCATGGACGTCGCTGCGTGCGAGGTTGAGCACCAGTTGATTGCGCTGCTCCGAGCGCGGCCTTCCCGGAAAATTCAACACCCAGTCCGGATGCTGACGGTACAAATCAGAATCCGGATTGACCATCTCCGGCTCGACCCACAGTCCAAAGTCCATGCCCAGCGAATGCACCTTGTCGATCAGCGGCTTCAGCCCGTGCGGGAATTTCTGCGGGTTCACGTACCAGTCGCCAAGACCGGAATGATCTGTCTTGCGCTGGCCGAACCAGCCGTCGTCCATCACAAATCGATCGACGCCCAGCGCGGCCGCCTTCTCTGCGAGCGCGATCTGACCCGCTTCGTTGACATTCATCTCCGTCGCTTCCCACGAGTTGTAAATCACCGGCCGCGGCTTTGGCGCAACGCTGTCGCCCTCTCCTACCCGGTGAGGCAACACATGCGCAATCTCAAAGTGATGCAGCAGCCTCGAAGCCCCGCCCAACCCGTGCGCGCTGTACCCGCCGTAGAAGACCGGCGACTCGAGCGACTCGCCCGGATGGAGCGCATACCCGAAGTCAAACGGGTTGAACCCACCCGTCACGCGAATTGCGTCCAGCTGGTCCTGCTCCACGGTGATACGCCACGATCCGCTCCACGCGAGCGCTCCAAACCACACCTCACCTGCGTCCTCGTCTGGATGGTCACCCGCCTGGATGGCAAACCACGGATTGGCCTGGTGGCCCGTGCTGCCGCGTCGGCTCTCGATCACGCGCTCGCCGGGATGCAGCGTCTCCTGCGTCAGCGTCCACTCGCCCGCCCAACGCCCCGTCAGGTAATTGAGCGTGTAATCCCCTGGTGGCATCGCCCATGCCGCCGCTGCAGCCTGCTCAAGGGTGATAGGCTGAGCCTCGCCGTTCTCGATCGTCGCCGATCGCGCGAGAATCCCCGAGTCAGGATCGATCGCGTAGTAAAGCGTGACAAATATCTTCCGTTTGATATCTTTAAGGACAATATTTAAACCGTTTGTTGTTGTCTCGTGCCTCTCGTAATGCAGCACCAGGTCGCGATTCCCGTCGGCAAAAGTAACCTTCAGCGCCGGCTCAACGAAGAGTCCTGAACCCCATCCCGAGTACTCCTGCGGCGTAGTCGTATATGAGGAGTCAAACGAGGCCCACTCCCGTTCCGGCACGGCCGCTGGGATTTGGTCGCTCGACGCAAGCCTCCCTCCCCAATAGAGCTGCTGCAGCTCTCCCCGTGGATTGATGCCGATAGCGTAGGTCACGTTCCCGCCATCGAGGCGAAACACCTTCGTGGCATCGTAAGTGGCTGCGGATTGCTGCGCCATCCCGCTGAGCGCAGCGGACAGCAGGAGGAGTACGGCAAAGAACCTGATCCCGCCCGGCATGAATGACTTCCCCTGATTGTGGAATTTCGACCGCCCATCATAGCAGGCGCCGGGGCGCGGGAACATATCGACATGAACCAGCAGGCAGCGATGGGAGAGCCGTTTAAGCCTAAGAGTGAGGAGCAATCTCCCACTGAAGCCTGATTCAGCTGCTCCCCCAGGCGCCCACCGCGCTTCGCTTTGTTCATCTCCATGAGACTCGCTGGGAGAGATACGGCGATCGCTTCGACTCCTTGGAACCGATGCACCCTCAGCCGCGTAACTTCCCTGTCCGTCCCGCCGCCGCGCCGGTTTGCAACAGTTCTTCACAGGCGGAGGGAGAGGATACGCTATTCTGAAATTGAGTAGCCGGAGGTCCTGGATGCTCTCATCCCCCACCTTGTCCGCGCCTGCCTGTCCCACGCCTGCCGAGACCATTGCGGCTGCACTCGATCGTGTGGTTCCCCTTCAGGGACTCCCCTTCGAGGACCGTCTCTGGCTCGCACGGAACGGCGAAGAGGTGGTGGCGCAGCCGGGAGACGTTCTGGCGGAAGAGGGCCAGCCAGCAGAACGAATGCTCCTGATCTTGAAGGGCGAACTTCATGTGCGCCGGCAGCGCGGCGGTCCAATGGAGCTGTTTATCGGCCGCACCGGGCAGATGACCGGTCTCCTTCCTTTTTCGCGCATGAAGGTCTGGGGAGGGCAAGCCTTCGCGGTATCACCCATTTGGGCGCTGTTTGTTCACAAAGAGAAGTTTCCCGAGATGCTTGCGGCCATTCCTTCGATGACCCAGCGCGTTGTCTCCACGCTGCTCGACCGCGTGCGCGAGGTAACCCGCATTGAACAGCAAGCAGAGAAGTTAAGCGCGCTTGGCAAGCTCGCCGGAAACCTGGCGCACGAATTGAACAATCCGGCGTCGGCCGCGCAGCGTGCCGCCTCCAGTCTCGTGATGGAGCTGCGCTCCAATCGCGAGAACCGCTTCAAGCTCGTCAATCTTTGCCTCACGGAGGAGCAGATTCAGGCCGTCGAAGACTGGGAGCAAAAGATTCTCAGCCGCCCCATTCGGCATGATGCGCGCGAAACCGGCCAGCTCATCCAGCTTGAAGAGGAGCTGCGCAACTGGCTCACGGCGCTGCCCTGTGACGGCGCCTGGGAGGTGGCGGCTCAGCTCGCTGAGCATCGCGCGACAGTGGTCGACCTTGAAGAGCTGCGCGAACTGATTGGCTCCGGTGCTTGTGTTTCGCTTCAATACTTCGCGCGCTACTTGAGGTCTTCGCGCTCCGTAGACACGCTGATTAACTCCACCGCGCGCATCTTCGACCTGATCAGCGCGGTGAAGGCCTACTCCTACATGGACCGCGCGCCGATCCTGGAAGTGGATGTACCCGCAGGTCTGGACGCAACGGTGCAGATGCTCCAGTCGCGCATGAAGAATATTGAGATCGAGCGCAACTACGAACCCGATCTGCCGCGCATCAGCGCTTACGGCAGTGAACTCAACCAGGTGTGGATGGCGTTGATTGAAAACGCGCTCGATGCCCTGGCCGAGACCAACCACGGCGGCAAACTGAAGCTGGCTTGCCGTCTCGAAGGCGAGATGCTTCTGGTCGAGATCTGGGACACGGGCCCGGGCATTCCGCCGGAGCTGCAGGACCGCATCTTCGAGCCTTTCTTCACCACCAAGGCGCCAGGCCAGGGCCTCGGCCTCGGCCTCGATAACGCCATGCGCATCGTACGGATGCATCGCGGGCACCTGAGTGTGCGCTCCGATCCGGGGTCCACCTGCTTCCGGGTCCGCTTGCCACTGGATCAATTGCAGGCATATTGACAGACTTCATTCTCCAGATCCGCTCGACTCGGTGAAAGACAACAGACACCATAGGAGGATTCCATGGCAAGTTCCGTGTCTACAGCGAAGAAAGTGGAGACAACAGTCACAACACTGCTGAATGTGCGGCGCGGCGCGGCGGCTATCGACTTTTACTCGCGCGCGTTCGGCGCAACCACCTTGTCGCGCATGGATGCCGGCGACGGAACTGTCGTTGCGCACCTCTCCGTAGGCAAAGGCGATTTCTGGCTCGCCGATGAGTCCCAGCCTCACCAGAACTTCAGTCCGGAGTCGCTGGGCGGCAGCAGCATGCGCATGGTGCTGATTTTGGACGATCCGGACGCCGCGTTCGACAAAGCTATCGCTGCAGGAGCGTCGTCGATCAGCCCCGTCCGGGATGAATCTTATGGATGGCGTATCGGGCGAGTCCTCGATCCGTTCGGTCACCATTGGGAGATCGGCAAACCGTTGGCGGAGGGCTAAGGGAGTGGACACAAGAATCAAGGCGCGAGAGACCATCGAGACTGACCGTCTTCTGCTGCGCCGTCCGAAGCCGAGCGATGCGCAGGCAGTCTTCCATCGCTACGCCTCCGATCGCGAAGTCACGCGATATCTGAGTTGGCCCACGCACCGCAACGTGGCTGACACGTTGGCGTTTCTCTCCTGGAGCGATGCGGAGTGGGACCGTTGGCCCGCCGGCCCATACCTGGTCCTGGAGCGAAACGGTGGCAGCACAAAACTCGTGGGCAGCACCGGCCTCTCGTACAAAACACCGCAGCGCGCGATCACAGGATATGTCTTCGCGCGTGAGGCCTGGGGACAGGGCTTCGCAACAGAAGCCCTGCAGGCCATGGTCGATGTTGCGCAGAAGACCGGCGTGGAGCGCCTGGAAGCGATCTGCCACGTAGATCACTCGCCTTCCGCGAATGTATTGGAGAAGTGCGG
>Ga0126381_100005232_pt1 | contig 14246 bp, 13 predicted proteins | sample PanSoiMetPlot_28_FD_96465 | JGI IMG/M metagenome (GOLD analysis project Ga0126381, IMG submission 96465) | Tropical forest soil microbial communities from Panama - MetaG Plot_28 | ecosystem: Environmental > Terrestrial > Soil > Tropical forest > Bulk soil | place: Panama | collected 2016-02-17
CAAGCCGGTCATCACCGCAACGCAAATGCTCGAATCGATGGTGGCCAGCCGCCTGCCGACCCGCGCCGAGGCAACCGACGTTGCTAACGCTATCCTCGACGGAACGGATTCGGTAATGCTTTCCGCGGAGTCGGCGATCGGTAAGTATCCCGAGGAGGCAGTGGCGATGCTGGCGAAGATCGCCGCCTATACCGAGTCGCAGCGTCCGCCAGTCCGCCTGGTGGAACTTCGGTCCCGCCTGCGGAGCCCCCCGCCGGACACCGCCGCCGACGCCATTACTTCCGTCGTGGAAACTGCTTTGGATATCGTCCCATGCGCGGTGGCGTTCGTTCCCACACGGACGGGTACGACGGCCCGAATGATCTCCCGCTTGAGTCCACCGCAATGGATTGTCGCGCTGAGCCGCGATCCCGCTGTATGCCAGGGACTGGCTTTTTCGTACGGTGTAGAGGCTGTCCAGTTAATCGATGATCCCGAGAACTGGCGCGACTTTGCGCGGACTTGGCTGCGGGAGCATCAAATTCCAGGCGCCATCGCTTTGCTGGTGGCGGGTCCCTCTAAGCGAAACCCAGAGGCCAATTATCGCCTTGAGTTCCTCAATGTCGGGGAGTGCGCAAATGACATGAGCAGAGAAAATCTGGTTATTCGAAGATCTGCACCTCTGTTCACCGAAAGTGATGTGCTTGTCCGGTAGCCGAGAGCACGGCGCTCCAGGCCGGGCTGTCCGGATCGAGCCGTTTCTGCTGCGTCGCGAGGAATTCGATCGGGACATGAATGAAGCGATCGTGTAAATACCCGATCACCAGGCCGGTTTTGCCGGCCATGGCTGCATGGGCGGCATGCCGCGCGAACGCATCGCAAAGGATCGTATCTTCGGCATTGTCCGGGCTACTCCGGACGAGGTAGCTCGGGTCAAAGTAGCGCATAACGACTGAAATCTCCCGCGCCTGAAACCACTCTTCGATCTTCTTGTTCAAAAACAAACCGATGTCGCCCAGCTTGACGTTTCCCGAAGCGTCGCGCTCGTTTCCGGCGTTGTCCAGAAGTTCCTGTCCCGCACCTTCGGCGACCGCAATCACCGCGTGTCCGCGATTCACAATCCGCTTTTCCAATGAGCTGAGAAATCCGCGTTCCCCATCCAGCCGGAAAGGCACTTCCGGGATGAGCGTGAAGTTCACATCCTGGCTCGCGACAGTGGCTTCGGCGGTCAGAAATCCGGCATGCCGTCCCATGAGTTTCACTAACGCGATCCCGTTCTGCACGCTGCGCGCCTCGGTATGCGCGCGCTGCAAAACCGTGGCGGCTTCGTGGACCGCGGTGAGGAAGCCGAATGAGCGCGCGACAAATGGGACATCGTTATCGATGGTCTTTGGGATTCCAACTACCGAGAGCGCATAACCCCGCTTTTGAGCCTCCTCAAAGAGCGCCAGAGCCCCGCGCTGCGTGCCGTCGCCGCCGATGGCGAAGAGGATATGGACGCCGCGTCGAATCAAATTTTCCACGGCGCCCGCCTTATCCACCGGGCCGCGCGATGTGCCCAGAATTGTGCCGCCTTTCAGATGAATTCCATCCACCAACTCAGACGTGAGAACCAGAGGTTCGGCGCCGTGCTCCGGATCCAACCCCTGATATCCCCACCGGAAGCCGAGCACCTCTTTCACGCCGTAGGCGTGATGCATTTCGAAGAACAGAGACCGGATTACATCGTTGAGTCCGGGACACAGTCCTCCGCAGGTAACGATACCCGCGCGAGTTTCAGGCGGATTGAAGTACAGTTCTTCGCGCGCGCCCGCCAATTCAAAGAGGAGGTCATCCGCAGGCCGCGCTTCAACGGTGCGGACGATGTTGGCGGGAACCCGCTCCGAGTTGTTTACCCAGCGCTTCAGAGGCGACGGATAACGCGCAGCGCCAAGCACAGCGATGTCCATGGATGGTTTTGATTCAGCCTTCACTGGCCAAGGTCTCTTTTATTGACCATAATCCGCCGTGCGAAATCGCAACACATTTTAAATAGATCTTCGGGCCGCTGTGGGCATCAAGCATCTGGCTCGACTTCACCGAGTTACCCGGCGTGGCCGTCGGGAAAACGATCAACCAACCACAACGCCTGGAGCTTCGACAAATGCAGACTATGGAGCAGACAACTCAAGCCCTCCGTCTACGATCCTGTGAACTCTCACCCGGCGCCGGTCTCCGAACCGGCATGAGCGTTGCCGATCTCAGGCAATCGTTTGTCGACAACCTGCTTTGCGCTCTCGGGCGGGCGCCGATGGCTGCGACGCCCAACGATATTTACACAGCGCTAGCGATCACGGTTCGGGATCGCGTACATAAGCAAGGAGTGCGGACCATGGAAGCGCGCAGTGCGCAGGAAGCGCGCGTAGTGGCCTATCTCTCCGCGGAATTCCTCATGGGCCCGCATCTGGCCAACAACCTCCTGAATCTCGGGATCGTTGAACCGGCCCGGCAGGCTCTCTCCGAATTCGGCCTTGATCTCGACCAGGTGATCGAGCGTGAGGAGGAACCCGGACTGGGCAATGGCGGCCTGGGGCGGCTGGCTGCCTGCTTTATGGATTCGCTTGCCTCCCTGGAAGTGCCCGCTGTCGGCTATGGGATCCGTTACGAGTTCGGCATCTTTGAGCAAGCCATCAAGAACGGCTGGCAGGTGGAGATGACCGATAAGTGGTTACGCTATGGGAACCCGTGGGAAATCGTCCGCCCGGAAATCTACCACGAGGTGAAATTCGGCGGCCACACCGAAGCGGGTCACGACGAACATGGGCGGTACCAGGTCCGCTGGATCCCCGATACGGAGGTCAAGGGCGAGGCCTATGACACGCCGATCCTGGGCTACCGGGTCGGCGCATGCAACACGCTCCGCCTTTGGACGGCCGAAGCCGTGGAGTCGTTTGATTTCGCCGCCTTCAACTACGGTGACTACTACCGCGCGGTTGCGGACAAAGTCGAGTCGGAGAACATCACCAAGGTGCTCTACCCGAATGACGAACTGATCCAAGGCAAGACGCTGCGCCTGCAACAACAATATTTCTTCGTGAGTTGCTCTTTGCAAGACATGATTCGGATCCATCGCGGCATGAATAGGCCGCTGGAGACGTTCCACGAGAAGTGGGCGGTCCAACTCAACGATACGCACCCGGCCATCGCGGTCGCGGAATTGATGCACCTGCTGGTCGACGACCACGGGTTGGATTGGGACACAGCGTGGCACGTTACCCGCAATACCTTCGCTTACACCAACCACACGCTCCTTCCCGAGGCGCTTGAGAAATGGCCCGTCAACATCATTGGTCAGCTCCTTCCTCGCCACCTGGAGATCATCTACGAAATCAACGCTCGGTTTCTCGATGAAGTCCGGGCGACGTTTCCCGGAGACGACGCCCGGCTTTCCCGAATGTCGCTCATCGATGAAACCGGCGAGCGGTTCGTGCGCATGGCCAACCTCGCGACAGTCGGCAGTTATCGCGTCAACGGCGTCGCCGGGTTACATTCCGATCTGCTCAAGCGGACGGTGATGCGGGATTTCGCCGAGCTGTGGCCCGACAAGTTTTGCAACATTACGAACGGCGTGACGCCCCGGCGCTGGGTAGCGGTCGCCAACCGTCCGCTCGCCCGCCTCATCACCGAGTGCATTGGAGAGCGGTGGTTGTTCGACCTTTACGAGCTTCGAGGACTGGAGCGGCTGGCGGATGACGCAGCATTTCAGCAACGGTGGCGTGAGGTAAAGCTCGCGGCGAAACGCGATCTCGCCGCGTTTCTGAAGGAGCGAACCGACGTCGGGGTGAATCCCGAGTCGCTCTTCGATATCCAGGTCAAGCGCATCCACGAATACAAGCGCCAACACCTCAACGTCCTCTACATCCTCGCTCTTTACTTGCGCCTCAAGCGCGACCCGGAAGCCTTCGTCCCCGACCGCACTTTCATTTTCAGCGGCAAGGCGGCGCCCGGCTACTTCATGGCCAAGCTGATCATCAAGCTCATTAACGCGGTGGCGGACGTGGTAAACAACGATCCGGCTGTGCGCAATCGCCTTAGCGTCGTCTTCCTCCCGGATTACAGCGTGAAGAGCGCACATCATATCTTCCCGGCCGGCGACTTATCCGAGCAAATCTCCATGGCCGGAAAAGAGGCGAGCGGCACCGGCAACATGAAGTTTGCTCTCAATGGCGCTCTTACCATAGGTACCCTCGACGGGGCCAATGTTGAAATCCGCGAGGAAGTCGGCGCGGAGAACTTCTTCCTGTTTGGGCTAACCGTTGAACAGGTTTGGGAGCTAAAGCGTGCCGGATACTACCCCCTCGTGGTTGCCGAGAAAAACGATTCCTTACGGGAAGTATTGGACTTTATCAGATCCGGCGCCCTCGCCGGCGGCGACTCGGGCCTCTTCCGCCCGTTTTTGGACCGCTTGCTGTACGAAGATCCATTCCTGGTGCTTGCCGACTACCAGGCTTACGCGGACTGCCAAGAGCAAGTCAGCGCCGTATGGCGCGACCAGCGGACGTGGACGCGCAAAGCAATCCTCAACGCGGCGCGCATGGGCAAGTTCTCATCCGATCGCTCCATTCGTGAATACTGCGAGCACGTGTGGCGTGTGAGACCGGTGAAGGTGCCGTCGTGGAGCGCCGTCACGGGCGATGGATATCTAGAGGCGGCGTAGAAAACCACTTACAGAGCCGCGACCGTTAGGGAGCGGTCAACTAAGGAGCAAGGTGGCGAAAACAAGGAGGAACGAAGGGTGACTAAGATCGGGATTAATGGCTTTGGCCGGATTGGCCGGTTGGTCTTTCGCGCCGCCTTGAACCATCCGGAGGCGAAAATCGTCGGCATCAACGACCCGTTCATCGATGCCGAATATATGGCGTACATGCTGAAGTACGACTCCGTGCACGGGCGATTCAAGGGCGCCGCGGAAGCGAAGGACCACAAACTCCTTGTCAATGGCCAGGTCATCGATGCCTACGCCGCGATGCGGCCCGAGGAGATTCCGTGGGCGGCGTGCGGCGCCGAATATATTGTCGAATCCAGTGGTGTCTATACGACGATCGAGAAAGCTGGCGCTCATCTCAAGGCCGGCGCTCACAAGGCCGTTATCACGGCGCCCTCGAAAGATGCCCCCATGTTCGTCATGGGCGTCAACCACGATCGGTACCGGAAAGAGATGACCGTGGTTTCTAATGCCTCCTGTACGACAAGCTGTCTGGCTCCTCTGGCCAAAGTCGTGCACGACAAATTCGGGATCGAGGAGGGCCTGATGACCACCGTACATGCGATCACGGCGACGCAGAAAACGGTGGATGGCCCCTCTAAAAAGGACTGGCGTGGCGGGCGTGCCGCCGGAGCAAATATTATTCCCTCGACTACTGGCGCAGCCAAGGCCGTCACCGAGGTAATCCCCGACCTCAAAGGCAAGTTGACCGGAATGGCGTTCCGCGTCCCGGTATCGAACGTCTCGGTGGTCGATCTAACGTGCCGGTTGGCCAAGTCCGCTAAATATGAAGAAATCAAAGCAGCTCTAAAGGCGGCGTCTGAGGGTCCGATGAAAGGCATAATTGGGTACACAGAGGATGATGTCGTCTCGTCGGACTTTGTCGGCGAGCCATGCACGTGCGTCTTCGACGCCAAGGCGGGCATCGCCTTGAACGATCGCTTCGTGAAACTAATTGCCTGGTACGACAATGAGTGGGGCTATTCGTGCAAAGTGTTGGACCTGGTCATGCACATGGCCGCCGTTGACAGTGGCTGTCTCAGGGCGCGCAAACCCGCCGCCTCGCGCGAGCTCGTGGAGGTGTGAGCCGCTAGGTCATAATCAATCCCGACAATCCGGCCACCAGCGCGTAGACCACCAGGGGAATCACCGTTCGCTTGAGGACGAAACCCTCCTGATTGACCAGACCCAGAATAGAGCTCACGGCCACGATATTGCTGATGGCAATCATGTTGCCCATGGCGGCGCCCACGGATTGCAGAGCTAGAATCGACGTTCGGTCGAAGCCGAGTGTGCGGGCGATTGAATCCTGGATGTTAGCGAACGTCAGGTTTGAGATGGTGGCCGAGCCTGCAAAAAACGCGCCGAGCGCTCCCAATACGGGCGCAAAGAATGGCCAGATCCTGCCCATGATGGTTGCGAACGTCTGGCCGATGATCATCGTTTGCGCCCTGTCGCCCCCCACCGTCATCAATTGGACCATGATCAACGTTCCCACCAGGGTTTTAGTCGGGTTCCTCAACTGATTCGCCGCGTCCGCCACGACTTTTTTTAGTGAATGAAGGTCCACTCTCAGGATTGGTACGCAAAGAAGCACTACAACGACGAACGGGATCAGCGCTGGAACAAAAAGCGCGTTATAGCTCCAAGTGCTAGGCGTGCCGAAGATGGAATCAAGCTTGAACACGAGAGCGGCGCTTACGCTGAGTTTCCCAAGGGATCCCCAGTCCAGCGTCAGCGCGGGCGATTCCGCGTTTAGCCATGCGCGAAGGGGCAAAAAGGGCACACGCGTAACGATCAAAATCACGATCAGAATCAGATATGGTGCGAAAGCCCGCACCCGTTCGTGATCTTTAGGCGACGGACCGGTTTCCACTTCACTGCCTGCGTGGCGCAGCAGCCCCAGTTGACGCTTCGCCATTACCACGGAGAGGCCGAGGCCAATGGCGCCGCCGACCAACGATGGGAACTCGTAGTTGAAGCGGGAAAAAGCCAGAGAAGGAAGAACACAGCTTAGAATGCTCAGATAGATGTAGAGCAAGTTCTGGCGAATCTCAGCCCATCCCACCACCAAACGCAAGGCGATAATCGGCACGAACAGCGCCGCCACCGTGTGGACAAGGGCGCTCTTCCAGCTCACGGAAAGTATCTCGGGGGGGCTCAGCGGCACTTGGCTGAAGCCAAACCACATCGGCGTGCCGACCGCGCCGAAGGTAGCGGGAACTGAATTCATGACCAGCGTGAGGATAGCCACGCGAACGGGGTCGAAGCCAAGACCGGCCAGCAGAGGCGCGGCAATTGCAGCAGGCGTTCCGAAACCACTGGCGCCTTCCATCATGAACGGAAAGGCCCAACCGACGATCATCAATTGGGCGACCGGATTGGGGCTCACCTCCTTAAGCCATTCGCCGATGGTTCGTTCGGCTCCTGAACGCCGCATCGTTAGTGACAGTAGGATTGCTCCCCCGATAATCGATATCGGGGTCAAGGCTGAAAGCATCCCATTCACAACCGTGGCGTTGACCAGATTGGCGTCGAGCCGCGAGTGAACCAGGACGAGAAGGTAAACCAGGGCAGCGGCGAAAGGGAGGCTTATGTGGGAAGGCCAAGACTTCTTCTTGGTCATCACATAAATAAGGAAGCAGATGGGCAGGATTGCCAGGAAAAAATCCATAGCGACGGTGGCGCAGGCTTTAGCCTGTGAAATGAGTTTTTCTAGAAGCTCCTAGGTCACTACCGAACCTTCGACGAATTCCTCTTGGCCGGCCAAGGCTGAAATGTTGGCGACGGTGGTGCGGGCGATTTCGGTCAACGCTTCGATTGTGAGGAATGCTTGGTGGGAGGTAATGAGCACATTCGGAAAAGTGAGTAACCGCGCCAGTTCATCGTCGTGAAGCACACAGCCAGAGAGGTCCTCGAAGAAGATGCCTTCCTCTTCCTCATAAACGTCGAGACCCACGCCCGCAAGATGGCCCGATTTCAGCGCTTGAATCAACGCTTTGGTGTCCACCAACGCCCCTCGGCTCACATTGATGAGTATGCTGCCAGGCTTCATCAGCTCGAGCGTTTCCGCGCGGATGGTGTACCTGGTTTCCGGGGTCAGCGGAGTGTGCAGCGATATCACGTCGCTGTTCCGCAGCAACGCGGAGGGAGCTGCCATATATTCCACTCCGGTTTGCTTTGCCCATTCGCGGTCGGGGAAAGGGTCGTAGGCTAGCACTTTCATCCCAAATCCGCGAAGAATCTGCCCAGTGGCGCGCCCGATCCTGCCGGTGCCGACGATACCTGCAGTCTTGCCGTGGAGGTCGAAACCGACGAGTCCGTTGAGCGAAAAGTTTAGCTCGCGCACCCGGTTGAACGCTCGATGGATCTTGCGGTTCAAGGTGAGCAGCAGCGCCACGGCGTGTTCCGCTACGGCATGCGGGGAATAGACAGGGACTCGCGTGACGGTCAGTTTCAACTCCTTGGCGGAGCAGATATCTACGTTGTTGAACCCCGTACTGCGAAGAGCCACGAGCTCGACCCCCTCGCCTGCCAGCGCTTCCAGACAAGGCCGGTCCAACTGGTCGTTGACAAATACGCAAACGGCTCGGGCATTCTTTGCCGCGTTGGCGGTGTCTTGCGTCAGACGGAACTCGTGAAAATGCCACTCGATGCCTTGATCGGCCGAGGCGCGCTGCAGCGCGTCCCGGTCGTACGGCTTCGTGTCGAATACGGCGGCGGTGATCACAGAAGTAACGGCGCCGAGCGCCATGATGGCGCTCGCATGAAGCGGGGATCCTTACATCGTCAACACAACTCGCCCCTTGATCTTGCCTTGCCGTAGGTCGTCAAGCGTACGGTTTACCTTTTCAAGGGGCTCGGTTTGGGCGTGCGAGCGGATGTTCCGGTGAGCGGCAATCGAGAGACAGTCCTGCAGATCCGCGCGAGTGCCAACAAGAGAGCCTCGGATCGTGATGCGCTTCAACACAACATCGAAAATCGGCGTAGGAAATTCACCCGGCGGTAAGCCAACGAGGACGCAGGTTCCCTTTCGGCGAGTAATATCAATCGCCTGAGTAAACGCCGAGAGAGAAACGGCGGTGACTATCACGCCATGAGCGCCGCCAATTTCGGATTGTACGGTCTTAACTACATCGTCCTGCTTTGCGTTAAGCGTAATCTCTGCGCCCATGCGTTTCGCCACGGGTAATTTCTCCGGGTCGATATCGATGGCAATGACTTGCAATCCCATAGCGACGGCGTATTGAACGCCCAATTGACCCAACCCGCCTACACCCGAAATCGCAACCCACTGGCCCGGTTGCGCCTCGGTTTCCTTCAGCGCCTTCCACATGGTGACTCCCGCGCAAAGGATCGGCGCCGCGTCAATATCCGATAGGGAGTTGGGAATATGCGCCACATAGGCGGCCGGAGCCAGCACATAATCCGCAAAGCTGCCATTGGCCGTGTATCCGCCATAGACCGCTTTTGGGCACAACGTCTCCCATCCGGTGAGGCACCATTCACATTGACCGCAGGCCGCGCGCAGCCACGGCAAACCTACACGGTCTCCTTCTTTGACATTCCGAACATCGCGTCCGACTTTAACCGCGACGCCGACTCCCTCGTGGCCGGGAATAAAAGGAAGGAGTGGTTTTATTGGCCAGTCCCCATCCACGGCATGCAGATCTGTATGGCATACGCCAGACGCCTTCATTTGCGCCAAAATCTCGCCTGGACTCGGGTCGGAAAAGGCTATTCCCTCGAGATGAAGAGGTTGCTTGAAACTGCGGACAAACGCGCCCCTGCCCTTTGTCGGCATTCCGTCTCCGGTGGATCGATGCTCCGGCAAAGCCGAGTGACTCAAAACATTCGGCGTCGTCTAGCTCAGCCATTCCTCCGTCAACTGGCGCAACACGAACGGTAACATTCCGCGAGCTATTAGATCGCTCGCGTCATGCCAAAGGACCGGTGGTACAAGGCGGCGGGAAAGCAGTTTGGCTGCCTTTTCCGTCCCGCTTTAGTTTCGTCTTCAGCAGCTCCGGAAGAGATCTGAACTTGACGGCGCGCGGCCTCGGTAATTTGTCCGGAGCCAGCTCGATGCCTCACGGTCGCGGTTCGGTATGCGGGGCTGAGCGGCAACACATCTGCACCGAGCTTTGTAGAGCACCGTTTTGCCGCGCCTAAAGTGGAGCGGGCTTTCAGCCTGCAACGGGTGCTTCAGCACCCGACCGGCGCCGAGGCTAAAGCAACGGTGCAGCGCCGTGGCAGTTCGACGTTCCCGGAACCCCCGCGAAGCGGACCAGAGCGACAAAGCCGCTACCGGTGATCTCGAACGCCGTGCCTTGGCCCACCAAACCCCCGTTAGCTGTGGTGCCGAAGAGGTTGCCGGTGGCGTCGGCGATCAGGCCGGCATAAAGACCCGCGCCATTGGCGCGGTCGAAGGTGACCAAGAAGTTGGGCGTGCTGGAATAGCCAGTGGCCGCTTTCACAATCTCAAACACCGTACCGGCGAAGGTCGAACCGCCAATGATTGCCGTGCCGAAGAGATCGCCGTTGGTGTCGGCAAGCACGCCGCTAAACGGACTCCCGCCATTGGCGCCGTCGAAGCTGACCAACACGTTAGGGGTGGAATAGCCCGTGGCCGTTTTCACGATCTCGAATACCGTGCCGTTACCGTATGCACCGCCAAAATATGTCGTGCCGAAGAGGTTGCCATTGGTATCGGCGGTCAGGCCAGTATAGGGATTCGCACCATTGGCCCCGTCAAAAGAGCCCAGAATGGTGGGGACGCTGGCATAGCCCGTGGCCGTTTTCCCGATCTCGAATACCGTGCCGGCCTGCGCGAAGATCGACCCGCCATACGCTGTTGTGCCGAACACGTTGCCGTTAGTGTCGGCGATCAGCGCGCTATAAGGGGCTGCGGCACTGATGCCGTCGAAGCTCACCAGCGTCGTCAACGTTTGGGCCGAAGCGACCGGCGACGTGATTGCTGCTCCGATAAGGGCGACGCCCAGGCTTGCGACGACGCGTTTCTTGGTTGTCGATATGTGCTCGATCATCTTTCTTTCCTCTCTGTTTTTTGAATTTCTTTTAAACGGACAAGCAAGCGTAACCGTGAAACGGGTATCGTGCAGTCGCATAGCGTCGAATAAGGTCGGGTTTTGTCAGATTTTGTCGCCGGGCTCGGTTTAATTCAACTTACGGTGATATTCTGTGCTTGCGTTGGTTTCAGGCGCCACGATTGTCAAATGCTGACCTCTCCGCCACGACGCTCTCCGGCGCGCAGTCTGCCGAGCGCACAGGACGCGGCGGGATGGAGTTTATCCGTTTCGGGTTGGGCCCGATTCCTATGGAGTGCCGCGTCCCGGAATTGGTCCAAGATCGTGAAGGATTGGACCTCGTACCCGATTCCGGCCGGAGGATCCAGCGACGATCACTGCTGGAGACCCTGGTGCAGCGCATTATTTTCATGCTGACGGTCCAGGGTGTAATTCTAATCCTGCCCATCTCGGGCCTCTTGGGCCGAGGATGTTTCTCTTGGGGATTGCTTATCTGTTTTTGAGCTCTCTGGCCCGTTTGCTGCGGCGCCGCTATGGCCTGCGGGTGGCTTATGTCGGCACCTACTGCGTTGCCGGATCTGGGATGGCGTTCGTGGTGTCCTTTAGCGGGGCATTTATAGCTGGAATGGGATGCAGCTTATTATTCGGACCGCTACTCTGGCCTTCGTGATCGAAGTCCGAACCACGCTGCTCGCCTTGGGCGCACTGCTGTCACTGCTCGGGATTTTGGGCTTTTTCCAGGCTCATGGGATCTGGCTTCCACGTATTTTCTTGCCGACCCCGGTGGCCACCGCGGCGTTATTAGCACTCTCGACGATGAACATCGCCGTCCCCATCGTGACTACGATCCAAGCCTACCGGGAACGCTAGCGCAGTTTGGAAACCAAGGTCGGCGAATTGCACGCAGCGGAGGAAGAGACGCGGAAGCTGTTGGATGCGCAGAGCCGCTTCTTTTGGGATGTCTCTCACGAGCTTCGTTCGCCGCTGACTCGCCTGAATCTTTCGCTTGGCAAGGTGCGGCGGGAAAACGCCCCACAGGCCGAGCCGTCGCTCGATCGCATGGAGAACGAAGTCGAGCGCTTGAACAAGCTCATCCACCAGCTTCTATTGCTGGCGCAGTGGAAGCATAGCGTGCAGTTTCCGATGAACCAGCACTTTGATCTGGCCGTGGAGGTCGCGGCGGTGTGCAAAGACGCGAAATGTGAAGCGAACGTCGCGGGCCGCGAACTTACTATTCAATGTGACGGCGGCTGTCCGGTCGAAGGCTGCGCGGAGCTGCTCCGCGGCGCCCTCGACAACGTGGTCCGCAATGCGATCCGCTTCGCACCCGCGGGAAGCGAAGTCGAGGTGCGCCTGTCGCAGCCCGGCGCGGGACTGGCATCTATTGCCATTGCCGACCGGGGTCCGGGAGTTCCGGAATCGCAAATCGCGATGTTGTTCGATCCGTTCTTCCGTGTCGTGCCGGATGGTAGTGGCCCGGACGGCAACGCACCACTGCACAGAAGCGGATCAGGCCTCGGGCTCGCGATCGCGTTCGAGGCTGTTAAGAAACATGGCGGACGCATCTCCGCCGTGAATCGCCCAGGCGGCGGGCTTCTTGTGGCCATGGAAATTCCAACTCGGGTGGGCGGCTCCTCCGATTCCGCAAACAGGTTTGAGGCTCATGCTTCCGCCAGCCAATAGCACAACCGGCACAGCGCAGCCCGCGCCGGCGCCCATATTGATGGTCGATGACGACGTAGCACTGACCGAACTGGTCAGCGAGGACCTGATGCGTTACGGGTTCGCTCTGGATGCAGTTCACTCGGCGAGGAGGGTCTCGAAAAACTTCGCAACGGATCCTATGCACTGGTGATCCTGGACGTCATGCTGCCCCTGATGAATGGGTTTGAGACCCTCTCCCACTTGCGTCAGTTTTCCGTTCCCGTGCTGATGCTGACCGCGCGCGGCAATCCGATGGATGTCGCCGTGGGTTTTCGAATTGGCAGCGACGATTATCTGGCGAAGCCGTTCATCGCCGAGGAGCTCGCGCTCCGCATTCAAGCCATTATTCGCCGCACAAATCAGGAGGAGCATGGCAGGCGCCGGCGGCCCCTCTGCCTGCGCCGGCCCGTGACCGTTCGGCGCTCCGCATTGGTGATGTCGAGCTGAGGCCCGGATTGCGGAGGGTGTTCAAAAATGGAGTCGAGGTGCTACTGACGTCGGCCGAATTCGACATCCTGCGGCTGTCAAAATCCCCCGGAGAGATCGTAAACCGTGAGGAGCTGTGCCGGATCGCTCTCTGCCGGGAACTGAACTCCTTCGATCGTAGCGTGGACAACCTCATGGCCTCGCTGCGAAAGAAGTTGTCTTATGGTGACGGTAATGCCGCCAGAATCCCATCGGCGCGCGGGCGCGGCTATTTTTACGCGCCGCAAATGGGATAGATGTGTTTCAGGTATGGAGGTCTATTTCGATCGGCCGGTACCTGCCGGCGCCTATTGATGAGGCGCCGTCGACGAAGTGCTGAACCACCTGGCGCACCGTCCACCCCCCGCTCGGTATGGAGTGTCGAGTTGGGCCGGTAGAATGCCATGAACAGCGGGGCGCAGCCGCTCCGGCGCATCACCTATCTGAATTGAGGAGCGCGGGCCGGTATTACGGACGGATCGGGCGGTACTTATTTCCCTGCCAATTGACGCAGCACGAAAGGCAAGATGCCGCCGTGCCGATAATATTCGGCTTCGACAGGCGTGTCGATGCGGGCTCGGGCCTGGAAAGTTTTGCCGTCGGCCGTGACGCGGACTAGCGCTTGGCCGCGCGATTCCACCGCCGCCGGAACCCCTTCTACAGAAAACGATTCGAAGCCGGTCAGGCCCAGACACTCACGGTTCTGGCCGTCCACGAACTCCAGCGGCAGCACGCCCATGCCCACCAAATTCGATCGATGTATGCGCTCGAAGCTCTCCGCGATTACGGCGCGCACGCCCAGCAGCAGCACGCCTTTCGCGGCCCAATCGCGCGAGGAGCCAGTGCCGTATTCCTTGCCGGCGAGGATCAGCAAAGGCACGCCTTCCTGTTGATATTTCACCGATGCGTCGTAGATGAACATACGCTCGCCCGAAGGCACGTGAGTCGTCCAACCTCCCTCCGTTCCGGGCGCCATCTGGTTGCGCAGGCGGATATTGGCGAGCGTGCCACGCGTCATCACTTCATGGTTTCCGCGCCTGGCTCCATAGGAATTGAAGTCCGAGGGCTTCACGCCCAGCGAGATCAAATACTGCCCCGCCGGACTATCTTTAGCGATGCTTCCGGCGGGCGAAATGTGATCGGTGGTCACGGAATCGCCGAGCATGGCCAGGCAGCGGAGACTGTGAAGATCCTGGACGAAGGTCGCTGGATCGGCCATCTCGTCGAAATAGGGAGCGCGCTTGATGTAGGTGGAAGAATCGCTCCAAGCGTAGCTCTCACCTTTGGGCGCGGGAATCGAATTCCATTGC
>Ga0126381_100005233_pt1 | contig 14245 bp, 13 predicted proteins | sample PanSoiMetPlot_28_FD_96465 | JGI IMG/M metagenome (GOLD analysis project Ga0126381, IMG submission 96465) | Tropical forest soil microbial communities from Panama - MetaG Plot_28 | ecosystem: Environmental > Terrestrial > Soil > Tropical forest > Bulk soil | place: Panama | collected 2016-02-17
AGCTTCCAGGACTCGCCGTCCAGCGCCTGATGGCCGACGGGTACGGGTTCGGCGCGGAGGGCGACTGGAAGACGGCGGTCCTCGTCCGTGCGGCCAAGGTGATGGGCGCCGGCCTGCCAGGCGGGGCGTCGCTGATGGAGGACTACACCTATGACCTGACCCCAGGCGACGAGCGGATCCTCGGCGCGCACATGCTCGAGGTCTGTCCCACGCTGACCAGGTCGCGGCCGCGGCTCGAGGTCCACCCGCTGTCGATCGGCGGCCGGGAAGATCCGGTGCGGCTTGTCTTCACCGCCGATCCCGGGCCTGGCATCGTGGTCGCGCTGTCTGACATGCGCGACAGGTTCCGCCTGGTGGCCAACGTGGTCGAGCTAGTCCTGCCCGGCGCGCCGCTGCCGAGGCTGCCGGTCGGGCGTGCGGTGTGGAAGCCGGCACCCGACTTCCAGACGTCAGCGACGTCCTGGCTGCAGGCCGGCGCCGCGCACCACACGTGCATGTCGACCGCGGTGGGAGTAGAGGCGTTCACCGACTTCGCCCGGATGGCGGGCGTGGAACTGCTGGTCATCGACGAATCCACGACCACGGCCGGGTTCGAGAACGCGCTGCGCTGGAACGCGGCCTACTACCGGCTGGCAGGCGGCATCTGAGGGAGCAGAACGCCACCGGCCGTTCGGAATAAAGACTTTCATCCCGAACGAGCGGTGGCGTCTGCCTGAGCTCGGCTGCTTACCCGGCGTCGGCTACTTTGTCGGCTCCGTAGGCCTGCTCCACAAGCGCGAACTGGTGGGTGTCCGCGTCCAGCGCCTGCCGGTCCGCGTTGATGGTGGCCTTGGGCGCCCCGGCCGCCACGTCGGCGTTGAGCTGCTGCAGGTCGAGTTGCACCAGGTCCAGGTTCGCCTGCACCCACTGGCCTTCGGCCGGTCCTTCAGGCGATCCGGGGGTGGCTGTGTTGAGCGCGCCGAACAGCCCGTGCGACTCGCCGAAGATGCCAGCGGTGAAGTACACCGTGTTGGTGAGGCCGCCGGCCCCGCCATTGCCGACCCGCAGCCCCCACAGTCCGTCGATCACGATCGGCTCGCCGTCTGGGTCGTTGAGCCGGCCCGTGAATGATCCGTTGCTCGCGTCGTAGGCGTGGATGCGGCCGTCGCCGAAGTTGCCCACGAGCAGCACCGGGTCGTTGCCTGCGGACAGGCCGGCGAAGCCCTGCGGTGCGATCGCCAGACCCCACGGCGAGTTGAGCGCGCCGCGCGAGATCAGGCGAACGTTGCCGTTGGGCAGGCCGGGGGTGCCATCGAGGTTGTAGACGTCGACGAAGCCGCGGTGCGGGCCCGCCGCGTCGTCGTGCTTGAGGGCATCCTGCTTGGCGTAGGTGACGTAGATCTTGCCGTTCAGCTCCTGGATGCCGAACGGGGCGTAGCCGGCGGGCAGGTTCGGGTCAGTGAAAGCGCCGGCCGGCAGCGTCGTGACCTCAGCGAAGGTCGAGTCGTAGACGTCCACGACCCCCTCGCGGAAGTTGGTGGCGTACAGCAGCGCGGTGCTGTTGGGATCCGACGCGATGATCGGCGTGCTGCTGGTCGCGATTGCCAGCCCTTTGTAGACCGCTCCGGTCTGCTGGGCCGGGTCGGGGTTGGTGAAGTTGTTGCCGGAGTCGTCCACGGCGATGGCAGCCTGTTCGCTGGCGCCGTTCGGGCCGGCGAACTTACCAGTGGGATCGATGCCGGGGTTCCAGCCGATTATCGTCCCGTCCTCAGTGTCGAACAGGAACAAGGCCGGGGCGGACGCTTTCTGCCCGCTCTTGTTCAGCCCGGTGACCGGGAAGGCTCCGGCTCCGTTGTTGGGGTTGAACACCGTTCCTGTCGGAGTGCCGCCAGTGGTGTCGACCGGGGTGGGGATGTTCACGACCAGCGGGTTGACCGTGACCGGAGCGCCGCCGCTGCCCGGGACCACGTAGAGCGTTGTCACGCCAGCGTTGTTGTCGGAGATCCAGAAGGGGCTGCCGGAACTCTCCGAAATCCCCCAGGGGTTGACGAGGTTAGGGTCTGTGGCCGCGGCGACGCCCGGCAGGTCGGACACCAGGTTGGTCTGCAGCACGGTGCCGCCGTGCGTGACCCACGCCGGCGCGGCCTGGGCGCCGCCCACGCCGACCCAGGTCAGCGAGCCTGCCGCGGCCAGTGCGGCGCCGGCTACCAGAGACCTGTGCAGGCGTCTTGAACTCGACAATCGCAATTTCATCCGTGCCCTCCATGTTGGTTTCGCCAATGCAGGACAATCCCGCCCGATTGCCTATCGAAACGTGAGCAGACACAAACAGCGATCACTGCATCACGCGCAGTGATCGTACACCGACGGACCCTCGCAACCACCACCGCCCTCAACACGTAATTCCCTGCTGGGTGGTTCACAGTTGAGAGGCAAACTGTCGGATTATTGTCCGAAGTACAACCTCAACAAATGTCAAAGGAAACACTGATGTCGCTACAGCACTTTGTCCCCACACCGCGCTTCGAGGAGTACAGCGAGAGGTTCAAGGACTTCTACCGGATGCGGCGCCGCGAGGACGGCGTGCTGCTGGTCGAGGCGCACACGCTTGGCGGTCCCATCCAGCTCAGCGTGGAGAACCACCGCTCGCTCGGCCAGATGCTCAAGACCGTCGGCGCGGACCCGGAGAATGAGATCCTCATCCTCACCGGCTCAGGCGAGGAGTTCATGATGGGCTCCGATCCCGAAGGATTCGCCCTCGAGGAGGCCGACATGGAGTACTGGGCCTACGAGTACGCCTACAAGGACGGCAGGATCAACGTGAGCGCCCTGGTCAACGACCTGGAGATCCCCACCATCGGCCTGCTGAACGGGCCAGGCTTCCACTCCGAGATCGTGCTGATGTGCGACATCACGCTCGCCGCGGCTGATGCCACCATCTTCGATCTGCACTACGACATCGGCTCGGTGCCCGCCGACGGCATCCACAACGCCTTCCAGGAACTGCTCGGTGTCAAGCGCGCCGCGTACGCGCTGCTCACCGGTGAGGCGATCAGCGCCGAACAGGCCCTGCAATGGGGCATGGTCAACGAGGTGGTACCCCGCGACCAGCTGATCAGCCGCGCCTACCAGATTGCCGACCACATCATGACCCAGCCGCGTACCGTCCGTCGGCTGACCACGCAGATCGTGCGGCGCCCGTGGAAGCAGCGCATCGTCAACGACCTGGACGGCGGGTTCGGCATCCAGATGTTCGGCCACGTCGCGAAGAAGAAGGCCGTGCACGGCCAGGGCCACATCCGCTCGACCGTCGACTACGTCCGTGAGGGCCGCAAGAACAATTTCGACTGAAGTCGCCGCGGCGGCGCACGGCGCGGCGCGGACGTTACTGCTTCACGTTCGGGCCACGCAATGTTCATGGTCATGTCGCGGATGCGCAGGTGTCTCTCATCATTCGGCAGGTAGGCAAGACAGAGACAACTCTGGCATCTTCGGAAAAGGACCATGTCATGCTCCGAATGAGCAAGTTGGGGCTCCCGGCGATAACGTCGGCCAGCCTGATGATGGCTTTCGCGCTGTCGACGCCTGCGATGGCCGCGGCAGTGACGCAAGAAAGCGGGCCGGCCGGCTCCGCCAGCATCGCAACCCCACCGAACATCATCACCACCCAGTACACCTGCGACCTGTCGGCTTACGGGAGCAGCGCTCCCGTCACCGTCAGCGCGACGCTGGCATTCGCCGGATCGGTCGCGCCCGGAAACCCGCTCGGCGTCACGCTGAACACCCCGAGTGTCACCCTCCCCTCGTCTGTACTCGGCTCGCTGTCCGGCGTGACTTCCTTCGATCTCGCCGCGAACGTGTCCGCGCAGCACGCGACAGCTGCCAGCGTGCCGCTCAGCGGCACATCCCCGGTGTCTGGCACGCTCACCGGACTGCCCGCGAGCAAGGCCACCGGGTCCGTGAAGTTTCCCAGCACGGGGACCGGTGTGATCACGGTGCCCGCGAAGTCGCTGACCTTCACCCCGCATCAGAGCCACGGGACTTCAGCGGCCATCACGTGTACCACGAGCGCCACGACGCAAGACATCTCGGTCACGGCGACCACAGCGGTAGTCGGCACGACAGGCCCGGAATACAAGTGCGTTACCACCGTCGATGGCGCGAGCAGCGCGATCATGGCGCACGTGCCGATGACAGTCACTTCCGCTGGCGGCCATGCGACGGGCAAAACAGACACGGTTACTCTCGCGGCCGGGACTGGAGCGTATCCATCAGCGGCGACGTCGCCCAGCTTCGCCGCGGACCTCCCCGTGCACGGCGCGCAGCCCGGGAAAATCGCCCTGTCCACGGCGATCAGCGACCTCATGAGCCCAGTCGTCCGGGCTTCCGGTCATCTGAGCCTGACCAAAGCCGGGACCGACCAGATCCTCACACCGGAAACGTTCACGATGAGGTTCGCCGTGAAACCGACCGGGGTTTCTGCGCCGGTTCCGGTGGTGATCGCCTGCACGATGGGCACGAGCCCGGCGCCGGTTGGCCTCACGATCAAGGTCGCGCAGGGGCCCGCCCAGTCGCAGTCTGGTTCCGGCGGGTCCGGCAACGGCGGCCAGCCGGAGGGGAGCGGACAGCCGCTCGGTACTGGCCTGCAGCAGGAAACCGGCCAGTCGCAAGGGATCCCGCTGGCAGTTAGGGTGCCGCAAGGGGCGCCGGCCACCGGCGGCGGTTCCGGCCCCGGCGCTGACCTCGCGATGGCTGTCGGCGGGCTCGCCATGGCCCTGGCTGGCGGGGGCCTGGTACTCATCGGCCGACGGCGCCGCCGGCTGGACAACTGAGCCGCGTCATATGGCGTATAGCAGGTACCGCGGCCGTTATCAGGAGGCGCAGGGGATAAGCGGCCGCCTGCTCATTGCCGTCGGCCTGATCGTGCTGGTCATCGGCGCTTTCGTTGTGCTGCGGGCGGTGAGCGGCGGAGCCGCTCTCCCGCCCGCGAGCGCACAGCAGATCCCCGGCACAGTGGGCACGGCCGTGCCGCATCCCGCGGACCGCTCGGCGGTGGCGCCGCCGCTGCCGCCGTCGACGCCAGTGGAGATCGCGATTCCCGCGCTGCGCGTTAAGGCGCCAGTCATGCGGCTCGGCCTTAACGGCGACGGGACGGTCCAGGTGCCTCCGCTGGCCGACCACAACCTGGCCGGCTGGTATGAGCGCAGCGTCACGCCCGGCGCGGATGGCTCAGCCATCATCCTCGGGCACGTGGACAACTCTGCCGGGCCGTCCGTCTTTTTCAACACCAAGAGCCTGCGTCCGGGCGACAGGATCGACGTGGCCCGGGCCGACGGCATCGTGGCGGTGTTCTCCGTCGACGGCGTCCAGAAGGTCGCCAAGGCGCTGTTCCCGACCCGCGATGTCTACGGCAACGTTCCCTATCCGAGCCTTCGCCTGATCACTTGTGGCGGTCCATTCGACGCCGCGAGCGGTGAATACACGGACAACATCGTGGTCTATGCCCACCTGACCGGTCCCACGGCGGGCTGATCATGGCTGGCCGCCGGCGAGCCAGCGGGCTATCTCGGTGTGGTCGGCGGTTGGCGGCAGGTCGCGGAGGGCGGCCTCCCAGGCGGCGAGGGCCGCCTCGCTAACGGTCGCCGGCGTCCCGGTCGCGTGCTCGATCCCCAGCGCCAGCTTCATGTCCTTCACCATCAACTGGACGCTGAACCCGGCGTCGTATCGCTCGGTGAGCACGTAGTTGGGCCACTTGTTCTGCGTCGAGCCGCTGCGCCCGCTCGAGCCGTTGATGATGTCGAGCATGACCGCCGGGTCCAGCCCGAACCGGCGGCCCGCGATGAGTGCCTCGGAGCTAACGATCAGGTGCGCCGCGGACATCAGGTTGTTCAGCGCCTTGACGGCATGCCCGGCGCCGACATCGCCCGCGCGGACCACGCGCGGACTGATGGCGGCCAGCAGCGGCCGCACGGCGGCGAACGCCTGCTCCGGGCCGCCGACCATGATGGTGAGCGAGCGGCCCACCGCACCGGAGACGCCGCCGGAGACCGGCGCGTCGATCAGCGTGACGCCGCGCGCGGCTGCCGTTGTCGCCAGCACTCGGGTCCGCGCCGGGTCCGATGAGCTCATGTCGACGACTATGGTGCGCGGTGTCAGGCTGGCGAGCAGGCCGTCGTTAAGCAGCACTTGCTCGACCACGTCGGAGTCTGGCAGGGAGAGGATGACCGCTTCGGCGTCCGCGCCGACCGCGGTCAGCGCGTGTGCGGCGGTGAGCCCGTCGGTGTCGTCTACGCAACGCATGACCGCGGCCGATGCGTCGAAGCCGATCACGTCATACCCGGCTGCGGCGAGGTGCTTCGCCATCGGCATGCCCATGTTGCCGAGGCCGACGAACCCGACGCGTCCGGCGGTGATCTCGTGGTCTGCCACTGCTCAGCCCTCCTTGCCGTCGCCGCCGGCCTCGTCTGTGGCGGGGGAGTGCAGCCGGACTCCGCCGGCCAGGTCGCCGATCGCGTCCACGACCCTGTTGCTGATCTGGTTGGCGTAGCCGAGGTTGATGGCCGCGCCGAACGAGGCGAGCGGGCCCGCCGCGTTCAGGCATGGCACGCCGAGTTCCCTGACGTGATCGACATAGAGCACGACGTCCTTGGTCATGAGCGCGCTGGTCAGGCCGCCCTCCAGGTAGTCGCCCTGGATGATGTGCGGGAAGCGGTTCGTGCTCGCGAAGCTGACCCCGCTGCTGTGATTGATGACATCAAGGACCGCCGCGAGGTCGAGCCCCGCCTTGCGCGCGGCCACCATGACCTCCGCGGTGGCGGCGAGGGTGACCGCGTTCAGGAAGTTGTTGAGCAGCTTGGTGCTGTGCCCGGCGCCGCTGGCGCCCATCAGCACGACCTTCGACGCGATCGGCTCGAACACCCAGCGGACTTGGGCCAGGGCGGCTTCGGATCCGCCGACCATGATGGTCAGCGTGCCCTTCTCCGCGGCCGCGGCCCCGCCGGAGATGCCTGCGTCCAGGTAGTGCACGCCGCGCTCGGCGAGCGCGGCGTGCAGCCGCCGGGTGGAGGCCGGAGCGGCGGTGCTGAGGTCGATGATGACCTGCCCGGGGCTGGCCGCGTCGAGCAGGCCGCCGTCCCCGAGTACCACGCGCTCCACCACGTTGCTGTCCGGTAGCGACAGCAGTACGCAGTCGCTTCCGCTGCAGAGCTCGGCCAGGGAACTCGCCGGCTTGGCGCCGGCCGCCGCGGCCTGGCCGGATCGCACGTCGAAGCCGACGACGCTGATACCCGCGCCGACCAGGCGCCTGGTCATTCGCCCGCCCATGTTGCCGAGACCGGCGAAGCCGACCTGCCTGCCGCTCACCCGCTACTCCTCTCCTGCCCTCAAGTCTGCTGCCCTCAAGGGAGATACGTCCTGCGGTCGAGCGACTCGAAGTCCCAGGCACCCGCGCCGCCGGAGGGGCGTACCGTGCTCATGATCGCCGCACCGCCGTCCACGGAAACCACCTCGCCGGTCATGTACGCCGACTCCTCGCTGAGCAGGAACGCGACGACCGACGCGATCTCAGCCGGAGTCCCGGCGCGCCGCAGCGGCGTGGTGGTGGCCCGCTGGCGCATGTCATCCCTGCCGCCAGGCGCGGGTCCGCCCGACGGGAACAGGTTGGTCGGGACGATTCCCGGCGCGACTGCGTTGACCCGGATGCCGAGCGGCGCACCGTACATCGCCGCGCCGCGCAGCAGGCCGAGCACCGCATGCTTGGAGGTCTGGTACGCGATCAGGTCGGCGCTGCCCCGCAGGCTGGCGATCGAGGCGGTAAGCGCGACCGCGCCGGCGCTGCGCTGGTCGCGGTACCTACGGAACGCCGCGCGCAGCCCGAGGAACACGCCGCGCACGTTGACGGCCATCACCTGGTCGAATTCCGCGATGTCCAGGTCGGGGAAGCCGCCAGGTGAGCCAGGGATGCCCGCGTTGATGTGGTGCAGGTCCACCCGCCCGAAGCGCGTGACGGCGACGTCGACGTAACCCTCGACGTCAGCCTCGCTCGCGACGTCGGCCCGGACCCACGCGCTTTCACCCGGCAGCCCGTCGGCCACCTGCCGCGCCCCGTCGCCGTCGCGGTCCACGACCACGACCCGGCAGCCTTCCTCCGACAGCCGGCGGGCCGCGGCCGAGCCGAGCCCGCCAGCACCGCCAGTCACGATCGCCACTTTCCCCGCAAGGCCGCTGAACACCGTCGTCCGCTCCTTAGCTTCCGTGGTCAGTCCCCGCGGTTCTTCGCGGCCTGGATCCGCTCCCGGCCCGCGGTCTCATAGTTCTCCTCGGTGACCGCCACGTGCTGCCGGGCTGCCAGCGCGTTGCGCAGGTGCCGCTGCATCGGGTGGGACAGCGACAACACGCGGCCGCCGCCGTACCTGAACAGGTCGGTGATCACCTCGGCGCACGTCTCGACCGCGAACACCGAGGCAGCGTGCACCGCGGCGTGCTGGGCCGGTGACGCGCCGGTGCCCGCGAGCGTCGCCTCCCAGGCCGCCGCGATCGCGTCGCGGTGCACCAGCCTGGCCGCCCGGACCTTGGTCTCGGCCCGGCCGAGCTCCTTAAGGAAGACCGCACGCTCGCTGAGCGTCTTACCGCCCGCGAACCGCGCCGTGCCGCCTGCGAGCTCGGTCATGTCGTCGAGCGCGCGGCGGGCCATGCCGACGCACAGCGGCGGCACCTCGTTGGCCACGAAGAGCAGCCCTTCCTGGCGGAACAGGTCGCCGCCGCGCGCGGGTGGCGCGATCCGGTCCCAGGTCATCTCGTCGGGGACGAAGACCTCGTCCATGCTGAAGTCCATGCTGCCGGTGCCGACCAGGCCCGCCACGTGCCAGTTGTCGATGACGGTGACCTCGTCCTTGGGCGCGATGAACACCATCACGCGGCCATCTTCCCCGGTCACCATGAAAGCGCCGATCACCCAGCCGGCGTGCGCGATGCCGCTGGCGAAGCTCCATCGCCCTGTCACCGCGTACCCGCCCTCGACCGGCCGCCCGGTGCCGCGCGGCTGCAACTGGCCGGCGATCAGTGGCAGCGGGCGTGCTGCCGGGAACACGCGCCGTGCTCCGTCGTCAGGCAGCCAGCCGCCGGCCATGCCGGCGCAGCCGACGCCGATCATGGCGCCCCAGGCCGTCGACACGTCGACGTACCCAAGCTCCTCGATGAAGTCACAGAATTCCAGCGGGTCAAGTGGTGTCCCGCCAAGTTCCTGCGGCGTCTTAAGCCCGATGATTCCGAGGTCCTGCAGCGTCCGCACAGTGTCCGGCGGCAGCGTGCGCAGCTCTTCGGCCCGGTCCCCGGCGGCCTCGAACTCCTCGCGATGGTCCCTGATCCTGGCGAGCAGCTTGTCCCTTAGGTCGCCGCCCGCCACCCTGCCGTCGGTCATGCCGCGATCGTACGCGCTAGCTGCGGCGATTGAATTGTGTGCTTTGCCAGAAACAATAGAGAGCGGCTTGTGCGGCGCCGAGGCCCGCCGAAAAGGCTGTCGGCCACCGGGGCGTAAACTCTCCGTGAACTCGTCAGCCGGATGCGTTGTGGCAGGCGCGCACGGGAGGGACCCTGGACACTTACCGGGCATTCGAGGTAACGGGGAGCCGGCAGTTCCAGGAGGACGCCCGACGTGGAATATCTCGTCACAATGACCACCAATGTTCCAGCGGGAACAAGCGAAGAGACGGTCAACGAAGTGCGGGCGCGCGAGGCGGCGCGCGCGCGTGAGCTGGCGGCCGCCGGTCACCTGCTCCGGCTGTGGCGCCCGCCCCTGGCGCCTGGCGAATGGCGCACGCTCGGCCTGTTCGCCGCCGACGACACCGTCGAACTTGAGAAGATACTCGCCTCCATGCCGCTGCGCATCTGGCGCTCCGACGAGGTCACGCCGCTGTCGCCGCACCCGAACGACCCGCCGCACCGCGGGCCGGTCCCGCGCGGGACCCCGGAGTTCCTGACGACCTTTATCCTCGCGATCCCGGATGGCACACCACATGAGGATGTCGACGCCGCCACCGCGCGCGACGCCCTGACCGCCCGCGAGCTGGCCGGGCAGGGACACCTGATCCGCCTTTGGGCGCTGCCCGAGCGTGGGTCCGCGCTCGGCTTGTGGGCGGCGCGAGACGCCGCGCAGATGCGGACGATCGCGGCATCGCTGCCGCTGTCCCCCTGGCTGACCACGCGGATCACACCCCTCACCCCGCATCCGAGCGACCCGGCGAGTACCGGGCGAGCAGAAGGAAAGTGAGAACATGAGCGACGGTTACGACGTGATCGTGGTTGGCGCCGGGTCTCCTGGCGAGCATTGCGTGGGCGCCCTCGCCGAGGGCGGCCTGAAGGTGGCCGTCGTGGAACGCGAACTGGTCGGCGGGGAGTGTTCCTACTACGCCTGTATCCCCTCCAAGTCGCTGCTGCGTCCCGGCGAGGCGGTGCATGCGGCGCGGGAGGCGGCGGCCACGGCCGAGGTAGACGTCAAGGAAGTGCTCGCCTGGCGCGATTACATGGTCTCCAAGTACGACGACACCAACGCGAGCCGCTGGCTGACCGACAACGGGATCGACCTGGTGCGCGGCACCGGCCGTCTGGCCGGGACCGGCGCGGTCGAGGTGAACGGCACGCGCTACACAGCGCGGCACGTCGTGCTCGCGAACGGCGCCGATCCGGTGATACCCCCGATCCCGGGTCTGCGCGAGCTTGCCGGCGTCTGGACAAACCGCGAGGCGACCGGCATGAAGGCAGTGCCGCGTCACATGCTCGTGCTGGGTGGCGGTCCGGTTGGCGTCGAGATGGCACAGGTGGTGCTCCGCCTGGGCGGGGCGGTGACAATCGTCGAGTCCGCGACGCATCTGGTGCCGCGCGAGGCGGAGTCGCTCGGTATGGCACTGGGCGAGGACCTCAAGCGGGACGGAGCCAACCTGGTCTTCGGCGTGAAGGCCGTCGCCGCGCGGCGCGATGGCGAGGACTATGTCCTGGTCCTCGACGACGGACGCGAACTGGTCGGTGACCGGCTGCTCGTGGCGACCGGGCGCAGGCCGCGGGTGGCCGGAATCGGCCTGGAGACCGTCGGCGTCACGCCCGGGGAACACGGCGTCCCGGTCGACGCGCGGCTGCGCGTCGCCGACCGCCTCTGGGCCATCGGCGACATCACCGGCCTATGGCAGCTCACCCACGTCGGCAAGTACCAGGGCGAGGTGGTCGCGGACAACATCCTCGGCCGCCCGCGCGAGGCCAGCTACGAGGCGGTGCCACGGGTCGTCTACACCGACCCGCAAGCGGCCGCGGTGGGCGCCACGCACGCGCGGTTCAGCGGGACCGCGCCGCTGTCTGCAGTGCCGAAGACCGCCACGTATACCCACGCCTGGGCCGAGTCGAACGGGTTCCTCACGCTGCTGAGCGACGGCGAGCGGCTGACCGGCGCGTACGCGCTCGGCCCGGAGGCGGGGGAGTGGATGCAGCAGGCCACGCTGGCCATCCGCGCCCGGGTGCCGCTCGACGTGCTGCGCGACACGATCCAGCCGTTCCCCTCGTTCTCCGAGATCTACGTCGCGGCGCTCAAGGCACTGCGCAGCGAGATCGCGACCTCCCGCGCACACGTCACCACGAGCTAGGAGCAGGCAATGCGCGCTGACATCGTCCCCGGCGGAGTCTTCCCCGACTACGAGCTGACCGACCACGCCAAGACCAGGCACAAGCTGAGCGACCTGCAGGGGAATGACCCGATGATCCTGCTGCTGTCACGCGGCGGGTTCTGCCCCAAGGACCACCAGCAGCACCTGCAGCTGGCGGCGTTCTACCCGCAGATCGCGGTGGCCTACACGAAGATCGTCACGATCTCGACGGACAACTACTTCGAGACCAACGAGTTCCGTGACTCGGTCGGCGCGCAGTGGACGTTCCTGTCCGATCCCGGCCGGCATGTGCAGAAGGACCTCGACATCCAGGAGTACACCGACCCGCACCACGACCCGATGATCCCGCACACGCTGGTGCTCAAGCCGGGCCTGGTCGTCTACAGCGTGTACAACGGCTACTGGTTCTGGGGCCGGCCCTCGGTCGAGGACCTGCGCCGCGACCTGCGCGAGGTGACCCGGGAGGTCCGCCCGGACTGGGAGCTGGCCGCTCCCGGCCTGCGCGAGGCGTGGACGGCGGGCGACCACGCGAAGTTCTTCCCCTACAAACAGGAACAGCACTAGCAGGCGGGCCGCCATGACCAGGCCGCTGCAGAAGGCCGTCGCGCTTATCACCGGCTCGAGCAGCGGGATCGGTGCCGCGATCGCCCGTAGGCTGGCCGCCGAGGGAGCGGCCGTCGCGCTGCTGGCGCGGCGCCGCGACCGGCTCGAGGATCTCGCCGGAACGATCCGCGGCGACGGCGGGATCGCTCTCGTGCTGCCTGCCGATGTGACCGCTGAGCAGGAAGCGGCGGCCGCGGTCGACCGAACGGTGGGTGAGCTAGGCCGGCTGGACATCGTGGTCAACAACGCGGGCGTCATGCTGCTCGGACAAGCCCTGAACGCCCCGGTTGCGGAGTGGGACCAGATGGTGGAGCTCAACCTGCGGGGCATGCTCTACGTCACTCATGCCGCGCTCCCGCACCTGGTCCGCGCCGCCGCGGACGAACCGCGCCGCGTCGCGGACCTGGTCACCATCACCTCCACCGCCGGACGCGTAGCCAGGCCAGGCAGCGGCGTGTACGCCCTCACCAAGTTCGGCGCCACCGGGTTTTCCGAGGCGCTGCGCCAGGAAATGCTCGGCCAGCGGGTGCGAGTGAGCATCGTCGAGCCCGGCACTGTCGACACCGAACTGACCTCGCACCTGCGGCCGGAGATCAGAGAAGCCGCGCAGCGCCAGACCAAATCGATCGAGCCGCTGCGGCCGGCAGACATCGCCGACGCGGTCGCATACATCGTCACCCGCGACCGGCGGGTAGCGGTCAACGAGATGCTGGTCCGGGCCAGCGACCAAACCTGGTAGCGGCGGCAGGTGTCATTCCGCGACGCCGAGCGGGCGGAGCACCGGCGCCACCTCGGTGGCGAACAGCTCTGCGCTTCGCATGATCTGCTCATGAGTGCTGGTACCGATCGCGAACAGCGCGATGAGCTGCCCGAAGCCGCCCAGGTCGTCATACATCTCGCGGAGTCGGCGTGCCACGGTGTCCGGGGCGCCGACAACCGCGTACCCCTGCGCCAGCAGCTCCTCATAGCTGAGCTGGGAGAACGCCCTCATCCCGGCGGAAATCACGCCGCGCAGCGACCCCGCCGACATGTAGCCGGGAGGAGACGCCAGCTCGCCCGGTATCTTCAGCCCTTTGTGGAACAGCCACTCGACGGCCGGGCGCGCCTCGGCGTGTGCCTGTTCATCGGTGTCGGCGACGTACACCGGGATTGACAGCGCGATCTTCTCCGGGTCGGGCACGTAGCCGAGCTCGGCCGCGGCCTTGCGGTAGCCGTCGAACCACATGCGCACCACGCGCGTCGGCGCGTACACGGACATGTAGGTGTAGCGGCGCTCGGCGCAGAACTTCATCGTCTCGGTGCTGCCGGCCCCCGGGATGTAAATCGGCGGGTGCGGCTGCTGCAGCGGCCGCGGCCAGAGGTTCACGTACCGGTACTCGTAGTTGGGGCTGATCCACTGGAACATCTCTTCCGACGTCCAGGCCTTGATGATCAGGTCGTGCGCCTCGTTGAACCGGGCGCGGGACCGGGTCGGGCTGATGCTGTGGCCGAAGTACTCCCAGCCGATTCCCCGGACGAACCCCGAGTCCACCCGACCGTCGGACATCAGGTCGAGCATCGCGATCTCCTCGGCGACGCGCAGCGGGTTGCCGCGGATGCCGATCGCGTTGCCGAGCACCATGATGCGCGCCCGCTCGGTGCGCCTGGCCAGGGCCGCTGCCATGATGTTGGGCGACGGCATCAGCCCGTACGCGCTCTGGTGGTGCTCGTTGACCGCGATCCCGTCGAAGCCGAGCTTGTCGGCGTACTCGAGCTCGTCCAGGTAGCGGCGGTAGAGCTGGAGACCGAGCTTGGGGTCGAAGTGCTTGTTGGGGAACGTCAGCGACGACGAGGTGTACTTCTCTTCGTAGTCGTCAGGCAGGTACGGGTAGGGCATCAGGTGAAAGAAGCTAAATTTCACCGGCTCACTCCGTTCGGCAGGCCCAGGCTGTGTTCGGTCAGGAACGCGGCCGTGATGTCCGCGAACTCCCCGGGCCGCTCGAAGTACATCGCGTGCCCGCAGTCCGCGACCTCGG
>Ga0126381_100005234_pt1 | contig 14245 bp, 9 predicted proteins | sample PanSoiMetPlot_28_FD_96465 | JGI IMG/M metagenome (GOLD analysis project Ga0126381, IMG submission 96465) | Tropical forest soil microbial communities from Panama - MetaG Plot_28 | ecosystem: Environmental > Terrestrial > Soil > Tropical forest > Bulk soil | place: Panama | collected 2016-02-17
TCAAGACTACCGCAGCCGTGACCCCAAGCAAGAGCAGAACAAGTGATGTTGCAGTCAGTTTCGTTGCAAACATAAACAAGACCTCCTATCGTTGGGTTGGCTCTACGGTCTGTCACCTAAAATTCACAGGATGTCAAGAGGGTGCCGGAGCGCTGACTAGTCTTTCGCAGAGCGAATTCGCCTTCGGGTTAGCCGGTTTCAAGTCACGCCGGTAATTTGCGTAGGCAGTCTTTGAGAAAAACGAACGTAAGATAGAATACTCAGTCAGATTCGAGCTTCAAAACTATCGTTTGCTAGGTACGGGCCTGTCTTAGTGTTCATTCTATTTTATTCGGGGGAATAGCTGTCGGCGCAAAAAGATCCGGGCGGTTTTTCATCACGCAGACCGGGTCCGCCGCTGATGCCCCTCCGGATGCTGCCTCGAAGACTCAGATGCACCAAGGGTAACCCGTTCTTCATGAAGGAGATGGTCCGGGCGCTGTTCGAGCAGGGCGTGCTTTATCTAGACCAAGTCGCCTTGAAGGAAACAGACATTCCTCACCTTCTGAGAGAAAAGCTGTGCAGCCGGCTATTAGTCACGCTCGAAGCTGTGAATTTGCCCCGGCCGCGTGAACTGGACGGCGGAGTAATTGCAATGCGACATCCCGGATGGTCATTACGTTCGATTGGGTGAACGGACCGGCGGCTCGCAGTGACTCGTTGCTGGAGGAGAGGGAATTCGAACCGCCGGTCTCATCCGACTAAAAGTCTAGTTTCTCGTCGCAATAAAGAGGTCAGTTTGCGAGCTTTCCCGGCGTCAGCAAGCGCAAGCGGGACCTGTAGTTCGAATACCCTCTCCTCCTGCAACGAGTCAGTGCTAACCGCGGTCTTTTTTATGTGGCTTGCTCATCTCGCCGTCATTGACTAGGTCGATGCCGGTCTCGACTTGCCGGTGCACGACTTCGCCAACCGCCCCTCGGATGGAACAACAAGTTGTACTCAAGCTGCTCCATCAACAACCGCTCGCTACGCACCGTATACAGCACCTGCAGCAACAGTGCGCGCAACAGCTTCTCCGGTGCAATCGAAGGCCGTCCCTTAGCTGCGTAGATCGCGTCGAATCGCGAACCATTTAGCTGCATCATCAGCGCGCCTTTTCTCCGCGGACCTGGCGCATCAGGACGGATCACGCACATTTTTGGCAGGCAGTAGTGCCATCGCGTGAAGCCTCGCCGGGCCGGTGCCGATGTCGCGATTGAAGTCCAGGTCGAAGTGCGGATCGAGCGTCATGTGGTTGCCGTATACTTTGATTACGTGAATCTTGTGATCTCCCTCCGAATCAACCACACCGCCCGGAACGAGATCTTCGACCAGAAAATAGTCCGAGACGACCAGCCGTCGCCCGTCGCCGCTCAGCCTGAGGTAATGGGGGCCAGAAGTCGGACCGAGGTCGATAGCATCCAGCACCCGCGGATGGTCCGGATGGGAGATGTCGAAGTGGACGACCTTACCGGCGTTGTTTGAGCGTGATGAACAATCGCGTGCCTCCTGAGTTGATAGCAATCAGTTGTGGCATCGGGCCGTTGGGCACAGTGAACTGAGCAGAGAAGTCATAGACTGCAGTCGCGGTGCCGGCCTTTGTATCGACCAGATAGAGCTTGTTGTCCGCCATGCCAGCGGTAAATGCGCGGAGCTGATGGTCATGCGGGATCAACTTGACGTCCATGGTCCCGGCCGGATGCGAGGGATCGCCAACGACGATCTTTCTGAGGATCGAGCGCTGGGCGAAATCCCATACACGGATGCTCCCGCGCATAATGACCTGGCCACCCGCGACTCCAAGAGTGTGAAGCGGGCATATGAAATCGCTCAAATCAGTTCCGTCATTACTTAAGTAACCGAGGGTACCGGACCCCGCCCTCGATCTCTATATCGCTCCCTTTCATAAGGCTGGCGCTCTCTCGTATATAGTCCAACCCAATGCTTTAAAGTGGCTTTTGGCCATAGGAGACATCTGTCCGGTCAGTAACACGACCTTCTTTCGCGCCACGAGGTCGGGCCGGTTGGCGAAGGAAGCGATCCGCTGCGTCCAGGACACGTAGTCAACCGGCGCCGGGACCACGATCGAACCGTCGCGGCCGAAGCCGACCACCGTACGGGTAGCCGTGAGGCGGGCCAGCGGCGTGCGCCGGTTGAACGTCACCAGCATCCCAACCGCGTCGGTGAGGAACCGCGCCTGGACCTCCGACTCGGCTGTACTGGCAAGCGCCGCTACTTTGACGCAACCCGGAACAGCGGAAAGCTGGCTGAGGCTCTCCACAAATTGGGTCTGCACACTCAGGGGAAAGGCGATGTTGTCATTGAAAGCATTAATGACGTCATTCGAAACGCCGAGCTCTTTGAGTTTATTCTGATCCCGAACGATGAGGTCCGCCTTTGGCGTATCCCACACCCAGTTGGACACCATGGTTGTGCCGGTTATAGCGATAGAACCCGGCACCGCGACGGAAAAGGCCACGCTTACCCCCACGTGCGCCGCGAACGCCACGTCGGCGATTTGATCAAGCAGAGGGACAAGAACCGGGTTGGTAGTGTAGGGATCCACATGGAGGCTCCTTGCAAGCTGGCGCCGCTCCTGTTCGTAGCCCAAGACGTCCCTGGTGGTTTTGCCAACGCGCGAGGCCATTTCCCCAGCCCCATTCTGATCGGAGTTCGTGGCAGCTTGCGCAATTTGCTGCGCGCCATGTCCAACCCGGCCGAAGAAGCGCGAAACCCCACCCGGTAACCCCTGCACGGTCTCCATCGGATTTCTGATCATTCTTCCGGCAGCCTCCACCGGACGCACTGCATTTCTCGCCAGCGATTGAGCAAAAACACCGCTCTTGCTGGTGTTTTGCAGCTGCACAATAGCGGGCAGCTCCGCAACCCGGATCCTCAGCAGATCCAATCCGGGAGCGGGGAAAACTCCGACGTCGCTGCGAATCTGGAAGTGGGCAACCAGTCCATCGGTGGGGACCGGGTCATCCACACGAAAGCCCGGTCCCTGCACCAGAGTTGCCGGCGCCAGGGTCTGAGGAGGTAGAGACGGGGGCCGTTCGAACCGGCCCGCGCTGCCCGCAACGGCCGCGCGCGACATGATCAGGGCCAAAATCAGCGAAGTGAGCCCGAACTTGCCTCGAGGCCAATTGCTCCTGGGCCGGTCATGAAACGGCATGCGACATAACCTGATCAAGCTGGATTCTCCTCTTGTTGAAATAACTCGGCCGACAAAGCGAAACCGAAATTCTCCATTTTGTCCGGTATCATTGCGTTTGCTTTTTATCCTTGGCTAGATTTCCTCTCATACAAGCGTTTGCTAGCACAAAGTTCCCGCGGAGTATTGCGCGAGCGGAACGCTGACGCAATCAAACTACAGCCGGGCGCGATTGGAGCAGGATACGCCAGCTTTCATGCTTGGTGCGGGCTACGTTGTGATGCAGAGCGGGTAACGGAGACCTGGCGGACGGTTGTTAGGTGCGTACAAGGTCGTCATGCGGGCTCAGGCACATGCGTCGCACATGTTGCCATTGGTGGAACGACCAGGTCTACAGCGCGAAGCGATTTCGAAGAACTCGTTGGGACCCCTCTCACAATTCCTGGCGAGGTATGGGACCCGCCAAGCACGTCCGCACATTTTTGGTCGAACAGCGAGGTTGGCCAGCCCGCTATTTGCGCCGGTGCGCGAGGTGGTTGACCGTGCTGGCGCAGCCGAGCCTACGACCCAGCCAGGTCCTGTAGTGGCGATCTGAATTTTCGCTCTAGCCGAGCTTATAAACACGCGCCACGTTCTCACCCAGAATGCCGCGGCGAGCCGCGGGCGTCATCTGCTCCGCCAGTTCCCACACCTCCTCCATGTAATTGCCCGGATGGTCGGCATGGGGAAAATCGCTGGCCCAGAAGAACTTGTCGGCGCCCACGTAATCCGCGATACGGCTGATCACCATCTCGTCCGGATCTCCCGAGATGAAGCATTGGCGCTTGAAATAGTAGGAGGGCTTCTCCGCCAGCGGCAGCCCGCCACCTACCAGCGTTCCGGTGAAGAGCGCGTCGGCGCGATCGAGCCACCATCCGATCCATCCGGCGCCCGACTCCAGCACAACCACACGCAGCTTCGGAAACTTGTCGAACGCACCGTACGCAAAAAGGCTGGTAAAGGCCTGGATTGTGCTCTGATTGGTAAACATAACGCCGAACCAAAGCCCGGCGGGTCCCTTGATGCGCTTGAAACGGTTGAAGGTCCATTCGGCCGGCTCGAAGGTCGGATGAAAACCGATCGGAACGTCCAAATCCTGCGCGGCGGCATACACCGAATCGTTGTCGGGATGACCGTGCGCTTTGCCGGTGATCGACAATGGGGCGATGAAAGCGCCTTTGCAGCCAGACTTGACCGCGCGCTCCAATTCGCGGGCCGCGGCTTTCGGATCGCCCAGCGAGACATGGGCGATCGGCACCAAGCGCCGGCCGCCATCGGCGCAGAATTCCACGATCCAACGGTTGTAGGCCTGGCAATACGCGGCGGACAATTCGGCGTCCGTCGTCTCGATCTCCCAGGTCAGGCCCAGGGTTGGATACAGCACTGACTTGTCTAACCCTTCATCGTCCATGCGTGTCAGCCGCTCACGAGGATCCATCGTGCCATGACCTGCACCGCTCAAATAAGTCTCGTCGCGGGTCACCGCCACGAAGGGCACCGGACCCTGACGCGCATTGGCGATCCATTCCTGGCGCAGGCGGTTGGTCTCCTGCATCTTGCCGCCCATGCAACTAATGCGGCCAAGCATTCCTCTGGGCGTGTATTTTGCCGGATGTCCGTCCACCTCGAGAAATTCCCAACCGTCATCGCCAGGCCGAATCCGGATCGCCCGATCGCGGTACCTGGGCTCGATATACTTCTCCCACAAATCCGGTGGCTCGAGGATATGACCGTCGGCGTCAATTACCAGCTCATTGTCGCTCTTCATTGCGCTCTCCTATGGGCACGGCAGCAATGTCGATTATCGGATATTCCGATTTTGAAAATTCCTGCTTGAGAATCACAGGGCAAAGGGTGCTTTGCGAAACGTTTAAAATCTTGCTCAGTCGACGCCGTCGTCGCGTGCTTGATGTTGAACGGACGCTCGCAGGAGGATGTGCGTCCGGTTCCAGGCCGGAACGCCGGTGGGCACCGCGGCCGCGAACTCCGGCGGGCATTGACCTTGGCCAGATCCCGTCCCGTTCCCATTCCATGATGCATGAATGGGCAAGACCTAACGAGGCCGAGCGGTTTCGAAGATCAGACGAGTCTGTCGCTCTTGCCCGTAATGCCCCAAGATGCGAATCCAGTCCATTCGCGTTTACTGCTGCGTTAGGACCGGGTCCTGAGCCAGGACGCCGCTTGCCATCAGTTCGCGGATTAGGTCGTCACTGAGGCTTAGGTCTTTGGAGAGGACGGCGCGGTTGTCTTCTCCGAGCATCGCGACGCGCTGGCCGATCTTGGTTGGGGTTTCCGACATATGATACGGGGTCCGCGCCAGCATCATCAGGCCGGTGCCGGGTACTTCCAGCGGTTGCATCACGTCGCGGCTGTTGATCTGGGGATGATTGACCGCTTCGGGCACGGTCAGAACCGGCGCGGCGATCAAGCCCGCGTCGCGGATGAACTTGATCGCGTCGTCGCGCTTCTTGAAATTTTTCGTTACCCACTCCTGGACCTTCTCGGCCAGGATGTAGCGATTCTCGGAACGGCGGCGCAGACTGGTGAAACGCGAATCGTCCTTTAATTCGGTCATTCCCGACGCCTTGATGAAGGTATCCCAGTAATGGTCGAGCACGACCATGATGAAATAACCGTCCTCGGTTTTGTAATAACCGTGGGGCGTCGGGCCGTTGCGATGGCTGCCGAAGGGCTTCGGTGCTTCCCCGGCCTTGTCTCCGGACAGGTATTCGCTCAGCGTATTGTCGTGCAGGTTGAAGATGCATTCGCTGAGGCACAGGTCGATGTACTGACCACGCCCGGATTTCTCCCGGTAGTACAGCGCCGCGCTGATTGCACCGAACGCGTTCACCCCGGCGTTGCCGTCGGCCATGTAGATGCCGCTGAACACCGGTCTTCCATCGGGGTTGCCGGTCAGCGACGTGACGCCCGATATCGACTGCGCGATGGCGTCAGTGGCGGGCAGCTTTGACAGCGGGCCGGTCTGGCCAAATCAGGACACCGAGCACATTATCAGCCGCGGGTGGATAACCTTCAGATCATCGTAGCCGAGGCCATATTTTCCCAGCAGGCCCGGAGTCAGGTTCTCCAGCAGGACGTCGAAATGCGGGACCAGTTGCTTCACCAGCGCGGCGCCCTCGGGCCGCTTGAAGTCGATACAAACGCTGCCCTTGCCCCGATTGTAATAGGCATGCATCGGCGAGAAGCGCGACTTGGACGTGCTCTTCGGCATCGCGCCGCGACAGTAATCACCATTGGGCGGAAGTTCCAGCTTGATCACTTCGGCGCCCAGATCGGACAGAATCCGCCCCGCCACCGGACCCGCGATATAGTTGGTCGCCTCCAGCACCCGAACCCCGGCCAGCGCCTGCGCATCATTTGACATCGGCAATGAAACCTTTCAAATTCTGGTCCGGAAATCGAAGCTCCGCGAAGGTGCGTCGCGCATTTCCGGCCATCCTCCCAACCCAATATCCCAAACCCTCTTCAGGGTACAACCGAGAGGAAGTGCTAGATGAAACTACCGGATTACGACGAACTCCCGATTCGCAAAGACGCACCTGCCGGTTCGGCGTGGGGAGTTTTCGGCGACGATGACGAGCTGGGCACGCTCAACCTGCTGACACCCGAACGCGTGCGCGAAGCGATGGCGGAGGCGCGCTCGGGCCGATGCTTCTCACTGGATCTCCCGCTCAATCTGCCAGACCCGCCGATCGTGCCCCGAACGCCATATCGGCACACGGTCCAGGGCATGCCCGGCTACGGCGACCTGCTGGACGACACGATCGACAACCTGAACACGCAATCATCATCGCAGTGGGATGCGCTGGCGCACTTCAGGCATGCGCAATTCGGTCTGTACAACGGAACTCCGGACCGCCAGGCCGCCGGACGCGGCGGCGGCAAGCTCGGTATTGACCGGATTGCACGCAAAGTCGTCGCCGGGCGCGGCGTCCTGCTCGACTTGGGACGCTACTACCACCGGCGCAATATCGCGTTTGATTATTCCAAAGGCTCGGTAGCTCCGCTGGTCGATCTTAAAGCAACGTTGGCCGAGCAGCGCGTCGAGTTGAAGACCGGCGACATCCTGCTGATTCGGTTGGGTTGGCTTAAATACTACCTGTCATTGGACCCCGAAAGCCGGCGCGGGTACGGTGTCAAGGCGAGGCTGCCCGGGATCGAAACCAGCATCGACGTCGTGCGATGGCTGTGGAACACGCATGTGGCCGCTGTCGCTACCGACACGCCCGCTTTGGAAGCCGCACCGAAACATGGCGCGGAACGTGAGCGGGAAACCCTGCACGCCCATTTGCTGGTTTACTTGGGGATGCCGATTGGCGAGCTCTGGGACATGGAGGAGCTGGCGGAGGCGTGCGCCGCGGATGGCCGCTACAGCTTTTTTCTTTGCTCAGTACCGCTCAAGCTGCCGGGCGGGGTAGGCTCCCCGCCCAACGCCGCCGCGATCAAGTAACGTATGCAGCGTCGACTTTGAGCCGACCAATCGCCGGCGCGGAGGCCGACGCTACGGTAGGCGAGCTTTTTTCAGTGCTTTGACGATTCTGGGCGGTGACATCGGGCAGTCGGTGATGCGCACCCCGATTGCCCGGTAGATCGCGTTGGCGACGGCCGCCGGCGGTGGGACTATGGACACTTCGCCGACACCGCGGACACCCAATGGATGCCCCGGATTGGCCACCTCCACGATTTCGGTTTCTATTGATGGCAAGTCAAGGCAAGTCGGCATCCGGTAGTCGAGGAACCCGGCGTTGCGCATGATTCCCTTGTCATCGTAAACGTATTCCTCGTTGAGCGCCCAGCCCAGGCCCTGCACGGTGCCGCCCTGCATCTGGCCCTCCACGTAGCTGGGATGAATCGCGCGGCCGGCGTCCTGCGCGACGGTGCATCGCAGCACCTGCGTCTTGCCGGTCTCCGGGTCGACTTCAACGTCCACCAGCAGGCCGGCAAAAGTGGGACCCACACCATGTGGATTGACCGTTGCCCGCCCGATAATCGGGCCGCCAGTCATCGGCAGCGTCATCGCCAACTCCCGCAGGCTGGCCGGCTTGACGCCGTTATTGCGCGAGACAGCCTGCCCCTCACTCCATTCCACGTCCTCGGGATTCATTCGCCGCAGCCGCGCGGCGCGTTCCTTGAGTTGCCGGACTGCGTCCTGGGCCGCTTCGTACACTGCCATCCCGGTGGCAAACGCCACCCGGCTTCCGCCGGTGCAGTCCGTCTGACCAATTGAGTCGGTGTCCGCCACCAGCGGCCGAACATCGGTCACACTTATCCCTAACACCTCGGCCGCGACCATCGCCATCGCAGCACGCGATCCGCCGATATCAACCGAGCCGATCACCACGCTCACGGTGCCGTCGCCGTGGATGTTGACCGTCGCGGAAGACTGATGGCCGGCGTTGAACCAGAAGCCGAAGGCGACGCCGCGCCCGCGATTGGGTCCGCTGAGCTTGGACTGGTAATGCTCGGACTTCTTGAGCGCCTCGCAGACCTCGACGAAGCCGATTCTTCCATATTTCGGCCCAATCACCTGCCGGGTCCCTTCAGTGGCGGCGTTCTTGAGCCGGAACTCGATCGGGTCCATCCCGCACTTCTCGGCCAGTTCGTCGATTACGGATTCCGACGCGAAGGCGGCATTGGTCGCGCCGGGAGCGCGATAGGCCGCGGTCTTGGGCCGGTTGACGACCACGTCAAAGCCGTCGATCAGGAAGTTGGGGATGTCGTATGGAGCAATCACACACATCGCGCCGGGACCAACCGGCGAACCCGGAAAGGCGCCCGCCTCGAACGCCAGAGAAATTTCTGCCGCGGTAATCCGTCCTCCCTTGGTCGCGCCCATCTTGACCTTCATGTATGAGCCCGAAGTAGGACCGGTCGCCTTCAGGACTTCGGCGCGGGTCATCACGAGCTTTACCGGATGCCCGGTTTTTTGCGACAGCAACAGCGCCAGCGGCTCAAGGTAGATTGTAGTCTTGCCGCCGAAGCCGCCGCCGATTTCGGCGGGGACGACTCGAATCTTACCTGCGGAGACGCCCAACAGCAGCGAGCAGAGCATCCGCACTTCAAACGGTCCCTGCGTTGAGCAATAAAGCGTTGCCTGGCCGTCCGCGTTGTAAATTCCGAGCGCGTTGTGCGGCTCGATATATCCTTGATGGACCATCTGGGTGTTGAACTCGCGCTCAACTATGAAATCGGCCGACTTGAATCCAGCCTCCAAACTGCCGCGCTGGAACTGGAAATGAGCCGCGATATTGCCGGGCTTGTCCGAGGTGCCCTTGGAAGGCGCCATGAACAGTTCCATCGGCTCGTTCGCCACCACCTGGCCAAACTCCTGGTTGCGGAGATCTTCGAGCACCAGTGGCGCATTCGGCGCCATTGCATCCTTGACGTTTAGGACGAACGGCAGCGGTTCGTACTCGACCTCGATCAGGTTGAGCGCTTCCTCGGCGATATGCGGCGACGTTGCCGCGACGGCCGCAATGGCGTGCCCGTTATACAACACCTGATCGCGCGCCAGGATGTTGTGGGAGATGTCATGCGGATTCATCATCATCTCGCCCAGCGATGCGCGCCGGGCGGGCAGGTCAATCAGATCTTTGCTGGTGATGATCGCCTTGACCCCGGGCATCTGCAGCGCCTTTTCCACGCTGATCGATTTGATCCGCGCGTGCGCGTGCGGGCTGCGCAGCACCTTGCCGTGGAGCATGCCCGGCTGGCTGTAGTCGGCGCCGTACCTGGCGCGCCCCGTGACCTTGTCGATGCCATCGTGGCGTATGGGCCGGGTTCCGATGACCTTGAATTCGTGCTCCGCGATTGTACTCATGGCTGCTCCCTGCCCTTGTCGAGAATGTTGATTGGATTAAAGCGCCTTCAACCGCCGACGTTCAAGACAATGTTGCCGTAATCGTCCACGTGGCTGGTTTGCCGCGGGCGCACCGGCATCGTCGTATGCGGCAGTTCGATAATCGCCGGCCCTTGCACTTCGGCTCCGGGACCGAGGCGTTCACCGTTCAGCACCGGCGTTTCAAGGAAGCCTTCGGCCTCCCACCAATAAACCCGCCGCTTGCCGATGACCGCCGCCGGCCCGTATCCGTTGGCCGCGCGGTTGGGCAATCTGACGGGGTTGACTTCAGGCAGGCGCCCTACCGCGCGCAGCCGCAGCTTCATGACCTCGACTCCCGCTTCACGAAAGCCCGCGCCTTCGCCATAACGCCTGGCATAAGTCGCTTCGAAAGCGTCAACCAACGAGCCCACGTCGTTCTGAGTCAGGCCGGCATGTGGAAACGGAATCTCCAGCGAGGAGATTTGCGCTCCGTATTTAAGGCTGATGAAGCGCTCGAATCGCATGTTGGAGCGCGCGAAGCCCTCGACCGCAAGCTGCTGGCCCGCTTGCTCCTCCATCTCGGTGAAAATCCGATTGAGCGCGTGCGCCTGGAACGGCTCCCGCATGAACTCGTTGCGATCGTAAACGTGCACGACACCGCCCAGGTAGGTGCCAAGCGCAGACCAAACGGCCGCGCAATTACCCAACGGCACCACCACCCGCTTGACGCCCAACTCCCGTGCATAGGCGCCGGCATGCGTCGGGCCGCCGCCGCCGAAAGCGAAGACTACGAACTCGCGCGGGTCGTAGCCGCGAAACAGCGTCATGCGGCGGATCTCTCCGGCCATCATATTATCCACGATCTGGCAGATGCCGGCCGCGGCCTCCTTCAGGCCAAGCCCCAACGCGCTGGCCAGCCGCCCCACCCCTTCGCGGGCGAGTTCGGCGTTCAGTTTGCGCTTGCCGCCCAGGAAATAATCCGGATCGATAATGCCCAGCACCACGTTGGCGTCGGTCACGGTCGGCTCGATGCCGCCCTGGCCGTAACATATCGGCCCCGGCTCCGCCCCGGCGCTGCGTGGTCCGACGCGCATCCCCCGCGAGGCGGGATCGATATACGCGATACTGCCGCCGCCGGCGCCGATCGACACGACGTCGACCATCGACACCGCCATTTCATAGCGGCCCAGTACCGTCGCACTGCGCGTCAGCGGCGCGCCCTGATAGACAATACCGACGTCGAAGGTGGTCCCGCCCATGTCGGTGGTGATGATGTTGGGATAGCCCATGGGTGGCCCCAGGATAGCGGAGGCGGCAACGCCGCTGACCGGACCTGAATCGATAGTGTAAAGCGGCACCGCCTCGACCTGTTCGCCCGGAACGCATCCGCCGACGCATTGCGCGAAGAGAAAGCGGCCCTGGTACCCTGCGTCTGCTGCCTGCCTGGTAAGCCCGCTAACGTAACGCTTCATCAACGGACCGATACACGCGTTGAACACTGCGGCGACCGCGCGCGGATATTCCCCGACCATCGGAGAGACTTCATGCGAGCAACTGACGAACAGTCCGGGCTTTACCCGACGCGCCATCGCGGCCAGCTTCTGTTCGTGAGCAGAATTCATCGGCGACCACAGCAGGCAAATCGCCAGCGCTTCGACACCCCTGGCCAGCAATCTGTGCAGCGCGGCTTCAGCTCCGAGCTCGTCGAGCGCAACCACAATGCTTCCCTTGCAATCGACTCGCTCGACTACCTCTTCGATACAATCGGGCGAGACCAGCGGTTCAGCCTTGTGCGCGCCGGGGATGTAGAGGAGTTCGTCGATCGAAACTCCCTTGGTGCGCCCCCCACCGCGCATGATCATCAGCGCTTCACCGTGGCCAGCGGTGGTGAGCAAGCCGACTTTGGCGCCCCGCTTGGTGACGATCGCGTTGGTGCCGACCGTGGTGCCGTTGACCAGGGTCGCAGCATTGGAGAGCAACTGGCGCACTTCTATGCCTGCGGCCGACGCCGCCGCTTCCAGCGCCTTGAAGAAACCCTCGGCGGGATTTTGCGGCGTGGTGGGCGCCTTGCCGGTGATGAACCGCCCCGCCCGATCGTCAAACACGGCGCAATCGGTGAAGGTGCCGCCGATATCAACCCCGACCATGTAGCTCATGCGAACACCGGCTCAGCCCAGCTTGTACAAACGCACCGCGTTGCCCGCGACCATCTTGTACTTGTCCTCCGCGGGCACGCCCTCAAATTGCTCTTCGATGATCCTCATCGAGTTGGGCCAGGTGCTGTCGCTGTGCGGATAATCGGAACTCCACATTTGCGTGTCCACGCCGATCATTTCCCGCATCAAAATCCCGGCCCGATCCTCGATAAAGGTCGAATACAGGTTGTGCTTGACGCACTCGCTGGGCAGTCGCGTGAGCTTCGCGTGCAACCAGGGTCCGTGGCGGCGCAAGCTTTCGTCGGCACGCTGCACAAAATGAATCAGCCATCCGGTGCGGCCCTCGGCGGACACGAATTTCAGATTGGGAAAGCGGTCGAAAACGCCGCCGAATACCAGGTCGGCAAACGGCATCGAGTAAGAGAAGTCGCGCATGACCTGGTTGGCCATCCACGGACCGCCCTGATTGGGAGCACCGAACGCAAAAGGACGATTCAGGCCGCGATGAAATGCCAGCGGCAGATCCATTTCCTGCGCCGCGGCCCATAGCGGATCATAGAATTTGTCGTGGTAGCGCTTCCAGGGAAAGATCGGAATCTGGGCGCTCTTGATGTTCCATTGCCTGGCGTTGCGGTTTAGTTCGTCGAGAGCGTCCTGAATAGTGTCCTCTTCGACCGGCAGCAGCGGCGGACCGACCAATCGTGCAAGATCGTACGAACAAAACTCGCCCAGCCAGTCGTTGAAAGCGCGGAAGCAGGCCAGGCGTAACTCGCGATCCTTCATATTGTAGAGGCCGGCGGCCACACCAAAATATAAGACCGAGGCGTCGCACCCATCTGCCTTCATATCCTCGATATGCTGCTTGGGATCCCACGAGCCACGCGCGATTTCGTCGAACTTGAGCCCGGTCGGGATGTAACGATCGGGACCGCGAATTTCACCCTTTTGAAGCGCGGCTGACACCAGCCCAAAGCTGTGCGCCTGCGGCTCGTCGGGAAACTTCCAGCCCTCGCCGCCGTCGCTGGTGGGTACGACATGCGGAGCAACGTCCTTGAACTTTGCCGGCACCCGATCGACCCAGGTCCCGGGCGGCTCATTGATATGGGAATCGGCAGAAATCACGTTGTATTTCATGGCGTTTAACTCCTAGCCTGGCTTGGGCCGCGCCCCGCTGTTATCACAATATCTCCGAATGAAGTTACTGCGCAGCTTCTAACCTGCACCTGCTTTTCCGTCAATCCCCGTCGCTTGGTATGCGATGTGTCCGGCAGGGCATTACCCACCGCGTTGCGTACTTTGGGACGGCATATATTAACCCCGAAAAAGATCGTCAGTTGCCGTCAGTGGTGTTCAACAGGCCTCAGCTACCGGCGAAAGCTCTTGAATTGCTTGGCCATTTCAATGTTTTCCGGGTAGGACGCAGATACAACGAGCTGGAAGCTACTGATGGTCACTGGCAGCAACTGACGATCTTTTCCCTGACTCGGAAACGCAGACCAATGAGACGACGCGCCTGCCGAGGATATCGGCGCGACTGAACTGGATCTCGATTCCGGCAGCACGCAGATTGCTTGCCATGCGGAGCAGCGCATTGCCCAGCGCATTGGGCGCCTTGGGCCAGCGTACCGACCGGCGCATACTTTCGCTCATCATTCCGTTAAGCCGTGCCAGCAGTTCTGCGACGGTCCCGCTAAAGCCCTCTTCGGCCAGTTTGGCAACCGGCTCGTACAGCGGTGAGAACTCAAGGGCCAGCTTGTGCGCCTCGGCGCGGTTGGACTGGTAGGCAACCACGGCCTCCCCTGGTTTCATTCCGAGACTTTCCTCGCACGCCTTTACCCAGAGCGCGAAGTCGGCCATCCGCGGCAGCTGCTCGAGCCTGACTTTGGGCAGGTTCGTAAGTCCCACACTGACGGCATCGAGCATCGCACCCAAAATGCGCGGTCGTGCTGCTTCGAATTCAGGCCAGAACTGCGCCTCGTCGCGCCGCGCCTCAGGCTTCATGTCGAGGAACTCCACGATCACTGCGCGGTCGAGAAA
>Ga0126381_100005235_pt1 | contig 14245 bp, 22 predicted proteins | sample PanSoiMetPlot_28_FD_96465 | JGI IMG/M metagenome (GOLD analysis project Ga0126381, IMG submission 96465) | Tropical forest soil microbial communities from Panama - MetaG Plot_28 | ecosystem: Environmental > Terrestrial > Soil > Tropical forest > Bulk soil | place: Panama | collected 2016-02-17
GGATGGAGGGTGGGCATGCGAAACGGCCGGCCGCGGTCACTCGCAGCCGGCCGTTTCTTGCTGATGTCAGATCTTGGCGTTAGCCCTGAGCCATCGAACAAACTCGCGCACTGCTTGGCGGTCACCTTCGGTAGCCTCGCCGTGTCCGCACATAATCACGTGTTCGAGCTCATCGGGCTCGCCCTGGTGCGCCAGGTCAGCCTCCTGCCTGTCGAACACGTCAGCCCTGGCGGCTGACAGTTCGTCGATCATCGCCCAGAATTCGGCGAGCTCTTCGCCTTTGAGTTGCTGTATCGCGGTCCACAACTGGACTCTGAGCATAGCCAGCTTCACGCTGTTAGGGCTTTCCTCTGCCATTGCCGCCTCGTTTCTTGTTGGCTTCTTTCTGGAGTAGTGTGACGGCCCAGAGGGCGAATAGGGTGCAGGCGATGACGATGCCGCCCATGGTTGCGACGATGGGTATTGACTCCGGTACGGGGGTCACGGTGACGGCCGTGATAAGGTGCGTCGTGACGGGCATGTTAGGTGTATTCGATCTCGGTCTTGGTGGCATCGCAGTCGCACTTGTAGGCGACTTCGATACGGTCACCCGATATCATGGTGCGCGATTGCACCTTCCAATCGTGCACGTGCTTGTCGTTGCCGCTCATATGCCAATCCTTTCTGTAGTTGTTACCGGCCGCCCGCCGCGGCCGATATCCGTTCCTTGCGCCGCTTTTTGTAGTTGGCCGATCGTTCCCGTTCGACGATGCGGCACGGTCCGCATAGTTCCTCTTTGTGCCGGTAGTGGCGTTTTACTGCAGCGAGAGTGCCGTGCTTTCGCAGTCCGCCGCGCTGGCTTGGCGTGGTGCCGCGTACTGTCTGGGGTGTGGTGCCGCGCTGGCTTGGCGTGGTTCCGCCGAATATTCCGTAGGGAATGCGTACTTCGATGGCGTAATGCAGGCATTGTTGCCGCACGGGGCAGTGTCCGCATATCCGCACTGCCTGCTTTATCTTGTCAATGCCGTAGGTGGCCGGGAAGAATATGTTTGGGTCTTCGGTCGCGCATGATGCGCGCATGGTCCATGGTTCGTTTATCAAAATAGCTCCAGTTGTTCCCCTGTCGGCTTGTCTTGGAAGGTGCCTAGGTAAATGGTGAGCACGTTGACGGCGCGTGAGTTTTCTTTTGCCAGTTTCCAGCCGTCGGGACAGTACTGGTAGGCATCACGGGCTGATGAGTGACAGGTGTAGCATATTTTCACGTGCTCATCGAGCGCTTTCTTGGCAGCGCTGGCCGCGTTGCGCAGCGCGGTCACCTTGATCTGGTCGACGCCTTTCCTAGCCATGTGCGCGCCGGTACCTGGCTAGTGCCTTGTTCTGCTCATCGGCGAGGCGTTCCCAGCGTGCCGCGTACCGTCCATCCCACCAATTAACGATCATCGCGCCATCTTCGCCGCTGACCGCGGCTTCAACGGGAACCACGGTGCCATCTTCGAGCACCCATCCTGGCGCGTACGTCGACGCTACCTTGTATACGGCGCTAGGACGCACGTAGGCGCCTGGCTGGCCGTTGCCCATCTGCCAGGCCATCTTCGGCCACAAGCGGGCCTCCAGCGTGCCGTCCGCCTGCTGCGTGGCCGACTTGGGCACTCCTGCGTAGCGGCGGTCGCCGTCAAGGCGCAAGTGTTGTGGCCCGATCACCCGCACCGACCGGTAGGTGTTCTTGCGCCGCATCACCAGCGGCCAGATGTCGGCCTCATCTGGCGTCCACTCGCCCATCGCCTCAAGGTCGGCGATCATGCCGTCAGTGTCGAAGCTGACTACCACTCCGGCCGGCGCGGAGTCGATTACCCTGCCCAGGCGCACCCTGGTCGCCGACTCCACCCAGGCGAGCACGGCGGGATAGCAGTTGTCGCCGTCTTCAGAGGCGGTCGCCTGCCAGCGTCGCCCGTCAAAGTCGATGATGGTGGCGCGTACCCCCGCGGTGTGATGCCATGCCTCATCGGCATGCCAGCCCGCTACCGGAGACGGCCCGATCTCGGTGGTGACGAACGACCGTTGCGCCCACTTGCCGATGACCGCCCGCCCGCAGTGCTTGGCCCACAGCCGTGCGATGGCGGGCATGTGCGGGTCATCGCCGCGGGCTGCGGACAAGATCCACTCCGCCCACGGCCGCATCACGTAGCCGAGCCTGTGCAGGTGACCGGCGCCCACCTGGCGCAAGCAGCCCAGGCGTGCGGCTTCGGCGATGTCAGGGCCTGCCAGGTGGGTCCAGAACCGGCCGACGGGATACCAGGTGCGGCCGTCGACGCGCACCGGCCAGCGCGGGGTGTCGGTCTCGATGAGCACGCGGGCGATGATGCCGTGCCGGCTGCTGGTGATCCACGGGTGGTCTACTGGCAGGCTGGTAAAGCGGGACATGCGCTCACAGGGAAGCGGGATGTCGCGGGCGATGGTGGGATAGGCCGCCGTGAAGTCGAGCTCCGCGTACCGGCCGGCGGGGAGCGCGCCAGACCGGGCGACGCCGCGGCGACCGCCGTAGACGGCGCTACGGTCACAGTCAATTCCCTCTTTCGACGGGTTGATGATGATGCGGCGCACGTCGGCCTTGTGTCGCATCGCGTTCCATCCGGCAGCCGAGCCAGTCACTGACCAGCGGCCTAGCTGCTGCGCGTCCCACCAGTCCATCACCTCACGCATTGCCGCCATCAAGATGTCAGCATCAGCCTGGCAGCGCCGCAGCCACAGCGCCTGGTCATCGTCTTGAGCTGGCAGCTCCGGCTTGACTTCGCCCATGAGCGCGGCGATGGTTTCCAGCTTGTCCGGCAGCCAGGAGAACGAGTCGGCGAACGTGAGGTGCCGCCGGCCGTTGCTCATCTTGACGAATGGCGATGCCGAGTCGATGGCGAATTCAGTAACGGCCCACCCTAGGTCTGCCAGGTGGCCGGTCACCTGGGACACGGTCAGATCGAAGGACAGGTTGTGGGCGTAGATCCACAGCGACGGGTGTCGCGCCGACCACTGGTCGATGAGCGCTGCCAGGTCTGCGGCTATCAGGCCCGTGTCAGTGTCGTCGCGTTGCACGCTGGCACGCCGGTCGCGCCGCACTGCCAGGCGCGCCGACCAGCAGCGCAAGGTGTGCACCTCATCGCCTGCCTCAGCACGGGTGGCGGTTTCAGTGTCGAAGGTGATGACGACCGGGGGTGTCCAGTCGGTTTCGTTGGGACGGAGTGCGTGAACGGGCACGGTGCGTGTCATCTAGACCGCCAGGATCTGATGCAATTCGGCCGATAGCAGGTCAATGCCGTATTTGTCAGCCAGGGCTTGGGCGTCAGCGGCGACGTCCGCGCGAAGCTGGCCGACGGTTTGCGGGAATGTCACCTCGAATACCGACGTGCGGTATTCGTCGTGCCGCACCCCGCGAGCGTCGATGTAGCTAAAGGTGTAGGTGACGTGCCAGATAGGGTAGGCGTTCTGCGCTGCTTCGTCGCGCGCCCAGGGCGGGATTGCGATGTGGGCGGGGACGATGACCTGATGGTCGAACGCGGCGCGCAGCGCGCTGCCGGCGTTGACCATGCGCTTGGCGTACCCGAACAGGGTGGCTAGCGCTGTTGACTCGGCAAACGCAAGCGCGCGGCCGGCCTGGCGCGCCAGGTCGGCCGCCGCTTGCACAAGGTCGGTGGTGGTGTACCCGCCGTGGGCGGCATCAGATGCCAGGTTCCACCAGTCGGCTAGTGCCGAGCGAACCGCGGTGGTCAGGCGAGGCACGGGACCGCCCTGGCGCTAGTTACTGTCGCAGGAATAGACGGCCCTGGCGACCGCGTGGGTCAGCAGTTCCGCGTTGTCGCTCTCGCAGGCCAGGTGAATAGCGGCCGTAGCACTGCACAGGTGGTTGCCGCCCGACTGGCACTTGTCCGGTGTGATGATGGCGTGCAGGGTGGCAGGCTGGTCGCCGATCAGCTCATCGCATACCGCACAGGTCAGCGTTCGGCCGCGGTGCCCGCTGGCGAACTGGTAGGCGTACCCGCTACTGACCATGACCAACATGTCCGCGGGGAACGGCGCCAGGTCATCCGCGTTCATCGTCAGCCCGTGCATGCGCTGGGCATGGTCGGCTGGCCAGTCAGGGTTAATCGGCTGCGCCATCAGCGATCACCTCCCGGTCTGCGTGATCTTCAGCGGCATTGTCGAGTGCGATACTGGTTGCATTCGCCTGCGCGTCGCCGAACCGCGCGAGCTTATCCACGATCGGCGTGACCGCCTGGGCGTACTGGGCGGCAACATCAGCAGGCATCATGTCGAGTAGCTCGCTGACCACGGTGAGCAGGAAGATCGGCTGGCAGTTCGCGCCAATCGTCACCGCGTCCCCGTTGGTCACGTTGGTTTGCATGATGAGCGCCGGCTCTTCGCCGCACATGTCGCACGGCAGCACGGTGGCCATCAGATCATCACCCCGGTTACGACCTGCTCATGAATGCGCACGTCGCGCACGGTGTGGCCGGTCGCCTGAGCGTGCGTGACCGCGGCGTCGATGGTGGGCGAGTCCGTGACGCCGTTCGCGTCGCAGGCGTCGCATTTCCAGTAGTGACCGTGGGTTTCAGCGATCCGCGCCCACGGGTACGGCGGGACCGGTGCGGGCGGCACCATCCCGGAGGCGGGCGACGCGCCCGCCTCCGGGACGGCCGCCTGCTTGTCGTCATAGGTGCCGCCCTTACCCGACCGCGCGCGCGAGGCGACCGCGCGGGCGAGCGGGGATGATGGCATGGCGAAGATGGCCAGCGACATGGCTATCAGGCCGGTCCAAAGAATTGCAAGTGGTGCGGCCGGTAGCCCGATTCGGTGGCGCGCTTTGCGATGACCACCTGAGCGAGCACCGGAAGCCATCCGGCCGCGTAGGCGCGCACCAGTTGCGCCACGATGCCGGTCGATGACGTGGTCCATACGACCTTTTCTCCGTTCGTAACGTCGGTGCAGTGCACGACCAGGAAGATGCTCAGGCCGTCACGGTAGTCCGACGGCCGGCGGGTGATGTCGTCGATGCGCAGCCGCTTGCCTTCAACCTTCTCGGCACCGCGGGACTGCCATGGGTCATCGAGCTCACGCCAGGTGGGCGCGTTGAGGATGGCGCTGACGATTGACTCCATCGCGTCGGTCGTTTCCGACGGGATGAGCATGGCCATCTGCGCGAACTGCTGAACGAGCTCCGCTGATAGCGGCTGCGTGACTGCTACTTCCGTGCCCGGCTCGCTGGTGTCTGGCACCAGAAACCTCCTACTGATGAGGTACATCTAACTCATCAAGACTATCACGCCTGCAGTGAGCGCGCGCCATCCTGCGGCTAAACCGGTGCGGCGCGCACCAGCGACCAGGTAACCGTGACCGCGGCGCCGCTGTTGTTGTGCAACTGGAAGCGCACCGGAGCCCGCGGCGCCGCGTACTGGAAGACGTTTGGCGGGGTAGCCAGCGAGTACAGCGGATTATTGGCCACGTAGGCGGATCCAGGTTCCGCGGCCACCTGGGCGACCAGCGCGGTCAGTGCTCCCACGTTCATCTCGATGCTGGCGTTGACCAGCCCTTGATGCATCCCGCACAGCCAGGTTCCGTTACCGCCGGCCCCGATGACCGAGCTCGCGGCCATGCCGAGCACTGACTCATCCGGGGGCAGGCTAGGTAGTGTCCACCCGGTCACCGTCAGTCCCGCGTTAGCCGCGTTGTCCCAGCGCCAGGAGTCGGTCACGTACGTCCGCGACACCTGCAGTAGCGCGATCGACACCGTTGCCGTCTGCGCTGGGTCAAGGTTGGTGACGTGCACGTTAACCAGGTCACCTTTAGACGGTCCGGTGCCGCGCACCGTGAACGCGCCTGGCGTGGTAGAGGCGGGGACGATGAAGGTGTCGGTAGCGACCCTGTTGGTCACCCCCACCATGAACCATTCCAGTTGCACTTCGATGAACGGCACGGTGGGCGCTACCCCATAGGACGACTGCACCAGGATCTCGTAGCCGACCTGCGTCATTGACTGGCTGCCGGATGAGAGGGTGGCCAGCGCGGCCGGGTTGAGAGTGCCCTGGTAGGCGAGGGTGGCCATCGACAGGAGCGGCACGCCGGTTACTGAGATCGCGTTGGCGCTGGCCTGCGGCACCGTCCAATCCGGGTAGTCGGTCACCGCGGCCTCCTGATGTCGCGCCCGCCGGTCACGGGGTTGCCGACGGACGCGACATCGGCGACTTCCGGTCGCAGGCACCCCGTTGGCGCGGTGCGGCTCCGCGGCAACGGTCCGCGAGGCAAGTCCAGCGCTAGCCCGCACATATGGGCTAGCGGGTTCCTTGTCGTCGCGCGCGCCGCGACCGTCAGTCGGTGCGACCCTACCATGACTGCTGCTGACCAGGTTGCGGCATGTCGGATGGCGCGGCCTGCTCACGCTGCTGCTGCGCGGCCTTGCGCGCCGCTGTGCGCAGTTGCCGGCGAAGGTCGCGCTGTGCCGCAGACAGGCGGGTGGCGTGATGCGAGATCAGTTCCCGCGGGGTGCGTGGTGGCATGTCCCGACCTCATGTTCTTGTCCGCGGCCGGCCTGGGGTGACCAGCGTACATCGTGATCGAAGGTTGCGCGAGACCGGTCATGCGATCGCTATACAACCATGGTTACTTGAGGTATGCTGATGACAGTCATCTACACGGGAAGGAACAGGATGACCAACGACAGCAAGCCATCCCTTCGCATCGGCGCGGCCATGGTCCGCGCGCTGGTGTACGTGCGCGAGCATCCGGGATGCAGCAAATACGAGGTATCCAGGGCAGTCGCTCCCAACGGCGCGATCCGCGAAGGGTACCGGGTAGTGGAACGGGCGATCGCGGGCGGCCTGATCAGCGCCAGTCGAGAGGGCAGTGGCTACTCACTGCACGTGTCAAAGCTGCCGGTAGCGCGCACGGCCGGCTCGGACGCGACAGTCAATGCGGCAGCCAATGACCATGAGGATGTCTTGGCCGGGTTTACGGGAATGATCATCGGCGGGATGTCGGCCGACGAAGCCTATGCGGTCATCAAGGCAGACTGCATCAAGCCCGAAAATGCGGAGCTATTCGATTACCTCAAGGCGATACCGGAAGGTCGCGCCGCACTGCAGTGGGCTGGTGAGCAGTGGGCGGAGTACGGCTACCCGCCACCCTGGGAAGATGGCGCCAACTGATGCCGCCGATCACGGTCACGCTCACCGACAAGCAGCGTGCGCACCTATGGCAACTGGTGCGCGATGAGGCGATATCGCTCGGCTACGGCACCACCTATAGCCACCACAACAAGCGCCAGTGGCCGCGACGGCTACGCGAGCTTTCAACGATCGCCAGCAAGCTGCACTCCACCATGCGAAACAGCTAGGTAGTCCCCGGAACCACCATCGAAATCAACGCGGGCGCGCCAGGAACCGGCTTATCCGGCAACGGCGCGCCCGCCTCATTCGACAGCAGTACCCATGAGTCAAACGCCGTATAGCCGATGTTGGCCAGCTCGGTAATCGCCTCATCATTAGACAGCACGTCATGCTTCCACGCCTTGATGATTTGCGCCTCAGTCAGCGTGCGCACCGAGATCGCGTTTTCCAGCGCCCACGTCGACAGCATCTCCGGCACCGACGATGGCGGCACGTTAAGCGCTACCAGCGCATCAAGCGCCGTCTCCGGGGTAATCTTCCGCGCCACGTACAACGCGCGAATTCTGCTCACCGCGGCCGACACCTGGGCGAAAGCCCGCTGAAAGTCGGCATACTCGCGCATCAGCGTCGCCGCTTCCGGCGTCACGTGCAGTGATGTCAAGATGTCGGTCAGTTGCTCGCTGGTGACCAGGTGTGCCTTGTAGGCATCCAGCGCCACCGTGACCGACAGTCCGCGGTACTCGCCCAGGGCTTGCACGTGCGCATCCTCAAGGAACGCGGCAATCAGTTCCTCACTCATGCCCTGCTTGGCCAGTAGCGCGGTCGCCTGGGCGTTGTCGATCGCGCCTCGCGCGAGCATCGTAACCACCGTGCCCGCGGGCGGCACGTACGCAGCCACCCTCCGGTAGGCTGAGGCCCACTTATCCCGCCATGGTCCCTCAAGAAAACCCTGCTCATAAGAGGTAGCGTCAGGACCGGTGCCGTCCCAGGGGATAATCCCGCGGTTGGCCATCTCTACGAGCTCTAGCGGCGTAGGCGCGCTCCCCCGTGTGCGAAACAGCACGTCGAAGAACTGCGGGTCCCCGCCCAGGCGTTCATACAGGGCAAGCCCCTCATCGTAGGAGACCTGGCCCTCTAGCGTCGCGGCCAGCGCGTCCACGGGGGTTGGCCACTGCGTCGATAGCGCCTGGATAACCGGGGCCCACTTATCCGCCAGCCGGCCTTCCGCGATCCCCTGGGTAAACGACGTCGAGTCGCCGCCCGTTCCGGTCAGCGGGATCACCCCGCGACGTAGCGCCTCTGCTAGCTGTTGCGGTCCGGGCGCGTCGCCAGACAACTGCACCAGCGTGCGGAACATGGCGGCATCGACGCCCGACAACGCGGCCACCTGTTCCCCGTCGGCCGCGGGCAGGAAGTTGCGCACCACCGCGCTCGCGGCGTCAGGCGGCGACAAGACCGCGGCCGACAAGGCGCGGAGCATGTCCGCCCACTTGTCATGCAGCCGGCCTTCGGCGATGCCCTGGGTAAACGACACCGCGTCGGGACCGGTGCCGTCGGCGGGGATGATGCCGCGCAGCAGCGCGGTTGCCAGTTGGTCCGGTCCTGGCGCGTCGCCCGCCAGGTTGATCATGAGCTGCAACGCCTCAGCGTCAACGCCCTGAGGCAGCGCCTGTGCTTGCGCGTCGCCCAGGTCGACATACGAGCGCAGTACCGCGGTCGCCAGGTCAGCCGGCGGGATACGCACCGTCGCCAGGTCCAGTAGCGTGGCGAAGCGGCCGGCGTTGATCCCGGAGCGTGCCGCCTGCTGCCGCCCTTCCGCCTCGCCGATCAGGTTACGGGCCACGGCTGTTGCGAGCGTGGTCGGGTCAATGACTACCTCAGGGTGCGCGGCAGCCACGTCCTGGGCGAGGAGCTGGAATGCGGGTGAGGCGAGCGCGGACACCACCTGGTTGACAACGCCCCACAACAGTAGTTGCTCAATGACGCCATCAGCGCCGATCAGCGACCCGATTCCCGGCATGACAATCGCCGCTACGGGCTTGTGCCCTCAATGGCGGCCACTTCGTCGATCAGCTTCGCCTTTGCCGCTACCATCGTCCGCACGGTAGCGACCCTGTACTGACTGTTCGGCACGAACACAGACCCCTGGTTACCGTCACCGGTCACGAAGTACACCACCGTGCCGATCACCGGATCACCCGGCGCGCTGAAGTCGTACTGGTCCGGCGCCTGCCTGGTCACCGTGTACGTGGACGCCATGTGGCCACCTTACAGGTCGCTGACCAGTGCCGCTACCGCGTCCACCGCGCCATTGACGATGGTGCCCGCAACCGCCTGCACCTCATCAGACCATGTCTGCGGACTGGTGACCGCCTGGGCGAAAAACCCCGCGATAAGCACATCAAACGCCAGTGACCCGTATTGCTTCCACTGGTCGCCCGCCTGCTCCAGCTCCGGACCGCCGTGCGCCATGAAGTCCGCCCACTGCTGCTCCAGGGTGTCCAGCCGCAGGCCGATGTCACGGGTGACCGCCTCCAGGGTGCGCGGCGGACCACTGCCGATCAGGTCATCAAGCAGGGACGATAGGAGCGACCCAAGCACCTTGTCAATGCCGAGCGAATCGATGACCTTCGTCAGCAACTGGCCGACAACCAGCCGGATCACCGGATCATCGACTTCAAGCGCGTCGATCGCCAGCGACACGATGTCCTTGACCACCCCCGCGATCACCGGGTTGCGGTTGGCGATCTCATCGGCGATCTTGCCAATCAGCGTCGCCCTGCTGCGCCGGGTCGCGTTGTACCCGTCGGACGCCTGTCGCTGAATGAGCGCGATCGCACCCTTGACCAGGGCGGCCGCCCGATGCTGCGCTGCGGCCACTGCCTGACGCCGGTACTTTCGCTCCAGGGCGACCAGGTGGTAGGCGTAGTTCAGCGCCAGGAAGTACAAGCGGGTCGCGTACCGGTGCTCGACGTCGATCCGGTCAGACGTCCATGACCTTAGCCGCGCTAGCTGGCGCAGCAGTCCCAGGCGCACCGGGTTGACCTGGTGACGCCAGATCCAGTTCGCAATACGGGCTACCGCGAGCATCAGCTCTGCGAGCGCCTTGAGGATGGACCATGTCAGCTGCAGGTGACCGGAGTGCAGGTTACGGAGCACCACGCTAACCAGGTGGTCAAGCAGGGTGTGTACCGACCCGATGAACTTCCACACCTCTTGAAGGGCGGCCGACACGTCGCCTGGCAACCCCAGTAGCGCGTTCCAGGCGAGCGAGGCGTAATGAATCACGGTGCGGACAAACCACATAGCCTGACCTCCTAGCGGTACATGTCGTGGGCGATGCGGGTCCAGCGGTTGGCTGCGTCGGTCAGTAGCGGGATGAGCGTGTCGGTGGCCTGCCCGTACCATTGCAGCGCGGCCGGGAGCGTGCCGTCAACGCCGGGTTGCACGGGGGGCGTTGTTCCCCCGTAAAAGTTACTGCCGAGTAGTCCTGCGACGTACGGCATGTTCTTGTCCGCGGCCGAACCAGGCTCCGGCCAGGACAGGAACGTGTACCGGCCGGTAGCTTCAATGTCGGCGTACGCAGTATCCCAGGGCGCGAAGTTCACCCCGCCACCCGACAAGAGCACCGCGGCGTAACTGTTGGGACCGGGCTGGTCCCAGTTCGCCAGCGGGCCCGCCGCGGCCGGCCATGAGTACGGCTCCACCTGGTACAGCCCGCGCGCGTCGGTCGGGCTGACCGCCTCAGTATCCCAGGACGACTCGGCAAGCGACACAGACAGCCACGCAACCGTCCGATTGCGCGGACCGCCGTTGCCAATCCAGTTATCGGCCATGTCATGCGCGGACAAGACCGCCATGGCTAGCGCGTGACCGGGCTGTGGGCGGGTGGCGCGTCAACGCCAGGCTGCAGCAGTCCCAGCCCGAACGGGACGACCAGGACCGGCTTGGGGCGTATCACGTCCACGAAGTAGGACACGTAAATAGAGTGCGGGTTGTTGCCTGTGTTATAGGCGGTCACTTCCCAGGCTCCGGAGTCCGGCAAGCGCGATAGCTGCGCGCCGTCAGCGTTACCGTCACGAATCAGCCACGACCCCTTGTTGGCCGGGATCACCTGCACCCCGCCCATGGAAAAGCGCCAGCCGAGCATGCCCGATGGACCCTGGGGAATCATCCACGCGATCGCCGCCATCTTGCGCACGGGCATCGCGGTCGCCGTGATCAGCGGCGCGCTCGCCAGCGTGTGCGCGGGCACCGTGACTACGAATTCGTGATGCTCCTCCCCCGGCATCGCTAGTTGTCGCCGCCGTGCCAGTCATCGAGCCACCAGATGACACCGATTACTGATCCTGAGATGACATTGATGGCCAGCGATGTGCCCACGTAAATACCCTCAGGGTCAAGTACTTCCGTGTTGGCCAGTCCCGCCAGTGCCGACATGACGCCAACCACCTGGCCGCCGTCCATCAGGTTGGCGATCGCGGTATTGCCCGCCTGCCCGCCCGCTGACGGCGAACCGGAGGCGTCGATCGTGTACGCGGGCCCGCCGACGATGGCGGGCACGACCACGTTGGCGGTACCGGACACGCCGGTCATCGGGTTGAAGGTGATGACGACCGGGTTTTCGGTGCCCCCTTCAATCTGCGCGATGATCGGCCCGCCGGTCACGTTGTTGACCGTGACCACGTTGGCGCCCGCAGGCCAGGCTGCGGCCGGCGTCACCGTAACGGAAGACACCAGCGCGAAGCCGGTCAGCGTCAAGGTGGCGGTAGCTGCCGCTACCCCCTGCAGTGACGCCTCAATGCCGTTGCCCGCCCCTGTCACAGCTAGCAGCGACCAGCCGAGTAGCCGGCCGGGTGAGGTGACCACGGGAGCGCTGAGGCCGAAGCCGGACAGGGGCACGGTGACCGGCCGCGGCCGGCCGCGCGCACGTTCACGCGCGGCCGGCCGGTGCGGCGTGCTCACCTCTTGCTCTTCAGTTCCGCCACCAGCAGGAACACCTCTGCGCCACCACCCGCGATCGCGGCGTGGTTGGCTGCGGACACGTAAAAGCCGTTCCTGTCGTTAGCCTGAAAGACCGGGATGTACGGCCGGCTCGACTTTTCCGCCTGATAGACGTAGTAGCTGGAAATGTCCAGCGACGTGGCCACGCCCGGACCGCACATGCGCAGGTTACCGGTGGCAACCCCCTTGACGCCCACGATGTCCACGGCCGGCGACACGTCGTACCCGAGCACGGCGTACGAGGAATCTGCGTGCAACTGGTTCTCGGTCGCGGTGATGAGCGTGTCAGTCCACGCGCCGACGGCGACCGCGGACAAGGACACCTCAATCGACTTGTACGCCTTAACGTCCGATGAGATGTCGGACCAGCGGTACAAGTCGGCCTGGGTGCCGCGCAGGTCATCGTAGGCGATGACCAGTCCGGCCGTGATCGTGGTAGCGGCACCGCACGCGCCGAACACCGAGAGCGTGTCCTGGGCTGACAGGTCCACCGACGTTTCGGCCGGCAGCAGGAACGGCGACGGGTTTTCCACCCCGGCGAAGGTGAGGCCGGTCACGTTGTCGTGCAACAGCGGAGACGCTACCCGGAACTTCTGCCCGCCCGCGTTGGATGCGGTGATGAATGCTTCAAGGTGCGCGCCGGTATTGCCGTTGGTGGACCTGACGGTGAGCGAGTCACCCAAGGTGGCAGCCAGGGCAGTCGGAAAGGCGGAAGCGCCCGCCTGGGTGCTGAACGCGAGAACGGTGTCAACCGCGAGTCCCATCGGGGGTACCTCAGCCTGTCTTGTAGGCGTGCATGGCCCGCGCGAACATCGCGGCGCGGTTGATGTTGGCCTCGATGTCGCCGCGAGGCGGCAGCGCGTTGACGGCGGACTGAATGGCGGGGAACAGCTTGGCGAACGCGGCTTCCACCTTCGGCTGCGCGGCGGTCGCCCCTGACGCCAGGCGCGGTTGCCCCTTGCTCACGGTGGCCTGCTGCCACTCCTGCAGGGACACCTTGGCGGAGTTGGCGGCGAACCGGTCGGCCGCGGCCGTGACGTTGGTCAGCCACAGGTTCTTAGCCCTGGCGGCTAGCTGGCCGGGGGCGACCGTGACGGAGTTGACGCCAGCAGCCCACTTGGGACCGCTGGCACCCAGACGCTGCGCCCAGGTGGCCGCGGCGTCGGATGCGGATGGCATAGCCATTGTAGGAAACCTCCAAAGCTACCTACGCGGGCGCCCACGGGGACCGTTGGACGCTAGCCACTTAGCATACCCCGGACCGGTCTTGAACTTCATCATCAGCGAGTTAACAGTCAGCCGGTTAACGCCACAATCAACGCAAATTTTCGGGTCATAGCTGCGTCTCATCCGCGTAGTCGGCCGGCCGCATCCGGTGCAGTCATAGGTGCGCATTTTGTAGGTCACACACAAAAAAGGTAGCCACTTCAACGAGGAGTGGCTACCTTTCGGTTGCGATACTTTCTAACCTGCGAGCATCCCCACGAACGCCTCCACGGCATGCAGGTTACCCGTGGCCGCGGAGATCTGGTTGAGTGTCGCGCGCACTTCGTCGAGCGCGAGCGTGGCATCGTGCGTCAGCGTGGTCGGCCGCCAGAACGGGTTAAGGATGAGGGAAAAGTCGGCATGGATGCCGATCTTGTCGGCCGGCAAGACTTGTACCAGGTCGGGGCCGACCAGGGGGGTAAAGCCGTCGATGGCGAGCGTGCCGTCAAGGGTAGCGACCCACTTGTGCAGGCGGTTGCCGACAGGCGAGGCGATCACAGCGCCCAGGTTGGACCTGTTACAGTAGGCGGTCAGCCAGGCACGGCCAAGCTTGGACTGCTGTTCGTACCATGCAGGCAGGTCGGCGACAGTGCGCGCGCCGGTTTCGATGTCAATGATGCTCGACTTGCCCTGAGGGTCGCCTAGGCCGCGGTCGATGTAGACCACCCGCGCCCGCTTGAACTGGCGCTGGTAGGCGATCGGGTCGGTGATCAGGTCGCTATAGGTGAACACGAAGTCGGTCGCGTCAGGAATGATGTCTGGTACGTCGGAGTCGAGCGCTGTTCGAATCACGCGGTTGACTGCCTTTCGGTTGCCGATGGTGAACAGGGTGCCCATGCTATCATCAA
>Ga0126381_100005236_pt1 | contig 14245 bp, 10 predicted proteins | sample PanSoiMetPlot_28_FD_96465 | JGI IMG/M metagenome (GOLD analysis project Ga0126381, IMG submission 96465) | Tropical forest soil microbial communities from Panama - MetaG Plot_28 | ecosystem: Environmental > Terrestrial > Soil > Tropical forest > Bulk soil | place: Panama | collected 2016-02-17
AAACATTTTGGCCTTCAGTTCCACGCAGGGAATTCAAGGTCTGCGCGACGACTATCAAAAGCCCATCCAGATTCTCTTGGCCATGGTCGGACTCGTTCTTGCAATTGCTTGTGCCAACGTGTCCTTGCTCCTCGTCGCGCGCAACTCCACACGCGCCCGCGAGTTTTCTCTGCGTATGGCTCTCGGCGCTGCCCGTGGCCGCCTTTTGCGCCAGATGTTGACGGAAAGCCTCCTCCTGGTTGGCGGTGGCGCAGCGTTGGGTTGGATGTTTGCGATTGCCGGAAGTCAGGCCCTCGCCGCCTGGTCCGGCATGGAAATTCCGTTTGTGCTCGATTCGCGCGTTTTGCTCTTCACCTTGGCAATCTCGGTCGCGTGCGCCATGGTCTTCGGGCTGGCCCCGCTGCGTAGCGCCGTCAGCGTCCCGGTCGGCCTTACGCTCAAGACCTCCAACGCAACCGCCTATCGCGACCGGAAGAGCTCTTGGTCAGGAAAAGTTGTCGTCGCGTCGCAAATGGCTCTCTGCCTGATTCTGCTTGTCGGCGCGGGCTTGCTGGTCCGCTCCCTTCGCAACTATCAGACCTTACCCTTGGGCCTTCGCGTGGGCGGGCTTCTCGTGTTCGGCACGGATCCCTTCTCAGTGCACAGCGACGAGGAAAGGGAGCATTTTTATCAAAATCTGCTTGCCCGCTTGCGTGAAGCTCCCGGCGTTGAATCCGCTACGCTTCTCTCGCACCGCCTAGGTTCCGGCTGGGGCTGGAATAGCGTTTGGACCATCGACGGCGTGGAGCTCAAAGGACCTTTCTCTGAAATCGGCATGAGCGCGAACCACGTCGGCCCTGACTTCTGCCACACGCTCGGCATCCCCATTCTCCGCGGCCGCGACGTTACGGACGCCGACACGCGGTCCGCGCCCAAAGTGGTTCTCGTCAACGAAACCTTCTCCAAACGCTTTTTCCTCAAGGGAGATGCGCTGGGCCATTCCGTCGGAAAGCGAGCAAACAGCTTCACTATCGTCGGCGTCATAGGCGACAGCAAGTATAAGCGTGTCGACGAAAAATCGAAGCCCACTCTCTACTTTCCCTTCGCGCAAGACGCTTCGATCCCCAACCTGCAAGTCGAGTTGCGCACTCGCGGCAATCCTGAAGCTCTCATCCCCAGCGCTCGCGCCGTTCTGCACGACCTAGATCCCAATCTTCCCATGCAGAAGCCCATGACTCAGCGCGCCCAATTCGACGAGTCCTACTCGCAAGCCCGCCTCTTTGCGCGCCTCTCCATTCTTTTCGGCCTCATCGCCGTCTTGCTCGTTGCCACCGGCCTGTACGGTACGCTCGCCTACCGCGTGGGCAGCCGCACTTCGGAAATCGGCGTGCGCATGGCTCTCGGCGCGCAACGCCAACAAGTGCTGTGGATGATTCTGCGCGAAAGCTTGCTCGTCAGTGGATTTGCAATTCTCGCAGGTGTTCCTATTGCCATTGGCGGCGCACGCCTCATGCGCTCCATGCTCTTCGGCGTCCAACCGGGCGATTTGCTTTCGTTCCTCCTCGCCCTGTTCGGCGTAATCCTTGTTGCGCTGGCGGCCTCCATCATCCCCGCGCGCCGCGCCGCCGCACTCGATCCCATCTTGGCCCTCCGCTACGAATAAGGAGCAACTCATGTCCTCGCTGCGAAATATAAGGACTGGGCTACGATCATTGTTCCGAAAGGAACAAGTCGACCGGGAGTTGGATGAGGAGCTTCGCGCCTACCAGGAGATGGCCGCCGAAGACAAGATGAAAGACGGGATGAGTCGCAAAGAAGCCCTTCGCGCAGTCCGCTTGGAGCGTGGAAGCGTCGAGGTTAACAGGGAAATCGTTCGCTCTGGCGGGTGGGAATCTCTTGTAGAAACGTGTTGGCACGACCTGCGCTTTGGCCTTCGCTCCCTGCGTAAAGCTCCCGGCTTCACCGTCGTTGCTGTGTTAACGCTCGCGTTCGGCATCGGCGCGAACACTGCAATCTTCAGCCTCATGGATCAAGTGCTCCTGCAGTTGCTTCCGGTGAAGCATCCTGAGCAACTCGTTCTGGTGGCTGAGCGCGGGATCCGTTTCGGCGATAGCTGGGGTGACAACGACATCTCGTATCCCACGTATCGCGATTTTCGCGATGGCAATCAGGTCTTCTCGGGAATGTTCTGCCGTTATCCCACGAGTGTCAGTCTGGGCTACGGAGATCGCACGGATAGGGTAGCGGCGGAATTGGTTTCCGGCTCCTACTTCCCAGTGCTGGGGGTGACGGCCGTGATCGGCCGCACTCTGACGCCGGACGACGATCGCGTTCCCGGCGGACATCCGGTGGCGATGCTCAGTTACAGTTTTTGGCAGAGCCGTTTTTCCTCCGATCCGTCCATTGTGGGCAAGCAGATCGTCACGAACGGATACACCTTCACTGTGATCGGAGTGGCCCAGGCCGGATTCGATGGCGTGGAACTCGGGTACAAATCCAAGGTATTCATTCCCATGATGATGCAAGCTCAGATGACGCCTCTCTCGTACCGCCTGGAAGCACGGAGTCTGAGTTGGGTGACTGCGTTCGGGCGTTTAAAACCCGGCGTCGATATCGCCCGGGCGAAGGCATCGCTACAACCGCTGATGCACAACATTTTAGACCTGGAAGTGCAGGAGCCTACGCCTCAGCATTATTCGGACTATGACCGTGCGCAATTTCTGAAAAACTCTGTCGACCTGTTGCCGGGGTCGCAGGGATGGTCTGGCCTGCGAGAAGACATGCAAAAGCCACTGTGGGTACTGGCCGCCCTTAGTGGCGCCGTCTTACTGCTCGCATGCGGGAATCTGGCAAATCTTTTGTTGGCTCGTGCCACCACACGGGAACGCGAGATGGCGGTCCGGCTGGCAATTGGTGCTGGCCGCCGCCGCATTATTCGGCTGCTCCTGGTGGAAAGCTTGTTGCTGTCGGTGATCGGCACTGTAATGGGATTGGGGTTGGCTTTTCTTGCTGATCGCGTTCTCTTAGTTGCCTATTTTTCCGGTGATTCTGGGGGTGACTTCCCGATCTCGTCGGTTCCCGACGTGCGCGTGTTCGTTTTTGCGCTTGGCTCGATGCTTCTGACCGCGCTCGTCTTCGGTTTGGCGCCTGCCATCCAAAGTTCCCAAGCGGACATCGCTCCCACACTGAAAGATCGAACAGGCTCGGCAGTGGGAGCGAAACAGGCGTTCTTGCGCAAGCTGCTGGTAAGCAGTGAGATGGCTCTGGCGCTCTTGCTGCTGATCGGCGCCAGTTTGTTCCTGAGAACTTTGGCGAATCTGGAAAAGACTGGACCAGGATTCTCGACGGAACACCTGATAGCTTTCAGTGTCGATCCCTCACTGAATGGCTATACAGCTGAGCGCACAAAGGACTTCTTTCGCCGGTTGACCGATGACTTGCAGGCGCTGCCCGGTGTCAGCTCGGTTGGACTGAGCACCATGCCTATTCTGCAAGGTCGCGGCTGGAGTAATCCGGTAATCGCAGAAGGTTACTCAGCGGACCCAGGACAGGAGCAGCGACCGATCTGCGACGTGATCAGTCCCAAACTGTTTACGACACTTGGAGTGCCCATTGTTGACGGCCGCGACTTCACGGTCCTCGATACCAGGCCAGTGGCGCTTATCAATGAGACCTTCGCACGGAAGTATTTCGCGGGCCGCAAACCAGTCGGCCTGCACATTGGGCTGGTCGACGACCGCACCGCCGCGCCGGATACCTTAAACCTGGAAGTTGTCGGGGTAGTGAAAGACCTGAAATTCAAGAATCTTCGCGACCCCGCTCCCCCTCAGGCGTATTTCCCCTATTGGCAAGATGAAAAGTCCCGATTTATGACCTTCTACTTGCGCACGCGTGTCGATCCGCAGCAGATAATGCAGGCGGTGCGCGAACAAGTGCGGCATCTGGATCCGAACATTCCGGTAGTTGACATACGCACCATCGACCAGCAGATCGGCTTGTCGCTCAAGTCGGAACGCTTGGTCGCCAGCCTTTCGGGGGCGTTCGGCGCACTAGCCACGGCCCTCGCGGTGATTGGCCTCTATGGCGTGATGGCCTACAGTGTCGCGAGGCGCAGGCGGGAGATCGGTATCCGCGTGGCGCTTGGTGCGTTACAGAGCGACGTGCTTTGGATGGTCATGCAACAAGTTGTCGTTCTCAGCGGAGCCGGGCTTGCTGTCGGCGCGCTGCTGGCGTTTGCGCTCAGTAGCTTGATTCGCAGCCAGCTTTACGGTTTGCAGCCGCACGACCCATTCACCTTTGTGTCCGCGGGCTTGGTGCTCGCGGCGGCGGCCTGTGCGGCGGGCCTCATGCCTTCTTGGAGGGCAAGCCGCGTGGATCCTATGCATGCTCTTCGTCACGAGTAGCGAGGCTTCGCTGCCGGTCGCCGATTCAGACGCGCCGTTTTAGGCATCACCTGATGACCGCCTCGGTTTTGACAGCCGGGGCTTTTCCATGTTTAGTCTGCCGCGTTTTAGACTGAGCTTGGGTTCCAGACGGCGACGAGGACAACTTGTCGATCTGATTTTGGACGAAGACCCGTCTAAACCGGTGCGCTGCACCATGGTATGTGATACGCGAACCAGGGTCTAAACAGGAAGGACAGGCGGGGCTAGAGACTGTCTAACCGGGGCGGTTGCCGCCAGAATGTTGGTCGTAGTATATTCTCACCCACTGATGTGATGATATCCCGTATCTGGCTGGCGTTTCCCATACTTAGCCTCTGCGTTTTTGGCTTGGGCCCGCGTGGGCAAGCCCACCCCAAACCTACCACTGGATCGCTGATCACCGGTGCCGAGTCTCCCTCGAGTTTTCGTACCGAGTTCTTACAAGAATTGGCGTTTTGTGAGCACCGATTTGTACTCATTGCCGAGGCCATGCCTGCTGACCGATATTCGTGGCGCCCCGCTCAGGGGATGCGCTCGTTGGGCGGGCTCTTTGCCCACGTCGCGATGGCAAATTACGATGCCATTGAGGCCCTGGATAAGGGACAAGGTGACCAATCGGGTCCGCACTCCGGTCCCGCACCAGAGACCATATTGGCCATCGCCGAGGATAAGCCGAAGATCCTCGAAGCTTTGAAGAATTCTTTCGCTCAGCTCCGCATCCGCATTCTCAAGCTGAGCGACGCGGACGGAGATAAGCCACAAACGCTGTTTGACCGAGAGACCACGGTCCGCGGTGCGTTGACGATCATAGACAGGCATTTGGGTCAGCATCTGGGCCAAGCGACTACCTATGCGCTGATGAATGGCGTCGTTCCTCAGTGGAGGCAAGCCCCACATCATCACAAGCCCCGCGATAAGAGAAACTGTAGCCTCCTCGACGAGCCACTAGAAATAACTGGCCGCATTTTACGGTCGCCGTACGGCGCTGGCTTTCTCCGCCAGGACGGGCCTTGAGGTAACCGCACCTTTGCGAGGCAAATCCAGGCGCTGCAAAAGAATTGTAGAGAGTCACTCCGCAATTGATTTTTCGGCATAGCTTGCTTCCCGCTCCCCCGAACCTTGCCGCTCTTCCGCAGAAGAACGCCACCTGGGAGGACAATTCCTACTGCTCGGTAGCCCCTGCAAGAATTACTTCTTGCATGTTCGGCAAAACATCTTCCACAGACATCGAATTCCCCTCGCCGAGACCGACGCATTCGCAGCCCCGCGTCCTTTGAAAGGGCGGTTCAGGGTCCGATGCGATGTTTGCGGCAAGGAGTGCCTTTCTAAGCGTTCGGAGGTGTTACGAGTGAAAAGAGAGCTAGCGGAATCGTTCGTTCCTCACCCGCTATTTCAGGGCAGGAAGGTGACGGCCCAACCGGGACTTGAGTCGCCTTCGCACCCATAGGAAAACAACTCTGGCGATAATTGACCCGCCTTGCCGGTGAAATTCAGCTAAGGGAAGTTTTCTGTCGAGTGGTCTGTTTTGGTCGAATTATTTGCGCTGATACGAGCGAAGGGCGCAGCGATGCCGCGCCCCTATCAGTGAAAATCTGATGATTCTGTAACGCCCGGGCGCAAACGACGGCATTTGCCCGTTCGAACGGGAACTCCTCGAGAAAAGCGGCGTCAAGTCGGCGCACTCCCGATGGTTAGTCAGCGGCGGTGGTGGGAGCCTTGGTTGGGTCGATTTCGATGCGGCCCTTGAAATAAGCTCCGTCTTCGATGCTGATGCGCGCCGAAGAAATGTCGCCGGTGATCGAGCCATCCTTCTTGATGTCCACGCGGCCACGGGCGTGGACATTGCCCATGATTTTTCCGAAGGCAACCACGTCCCCAGCGTGAATCTCGGAAGTGAGCTGCGCGGCGGGGCCGACCGTGAGCTCGTGACCTTTAAGCCGGATAGGACCTTCGACGATGCCGTCAATCTGCAAGTCTTCGGTGCCGGTGACCTCGCCTTTGATCTGAATGCTGGCACCCAGGCGCGCACCACCGCGGGCCGAGACGCTGCTGAATTTTCCTGACGAAGGCTGATTAAACAGACTAGCCGGAGACGATGGAGCAGGCGACGGTGAAAATCCAGGTGGCTCCGTCACCGCTGCTTGTTGCTTGGACCACATTATTTAGGACCTCCCTCATTGGAATGCAGAAAACAGAACTTGCTCCAGGCAGAAGGGAGCAGTGTGGAACCCATGTTGTGGCGCGCCACGAGACGTGGCAACAGAGAAACGAAACAGATTTGCGCAGTTGGAAAACTGACCGGAGGGACAGGTAGAAGAAAAAGAAATGCGCGGCCGGACCGCCAACTGCCGCCGTTTTCCCGTTTTTCCGCAAATTGAGGCTAAGACCCAAGAAGCGGTGTATGATACCGCCCTCAGATCGCCCGCCGGCAAGTGGAGTTGGCTATGTATTTGCGCGTCTTGAAATGTCTTGCTGTCGTTGCGATTCTGCATGTGACCATCAGCGGACGTGTTGACGCGCAAACCGCAGGTCCCGTCGCGACTGGAGTTTCAGACCTCACCAACGCGATGAACCTCAATACCTTCGAGACCGCAACCCTGGAGGTGTACCTCAAGGGCGCAGACGGCAAAGCGGTACAGGTCGCGGCGGTTGTTACGTTGTTGAAGTTGTCCAACGAAGCCTATCGCCAGCAAACGGCAAAGGCGGGCCACGTCCAGTTTAGCGGTATTACCGCGACGGAATATTCCATTCAAGTAATCGCTCCCGGTTACCGGACCGTGGTGAAGCAGGTCGAGGCCAGGAAGGATGAATCCAAGGCAGTGACGTTTGAGCTTCAGCCACTGTCGGTTGAGGACTTAGCTGAAAACAGTGCGTACCAGGCGCTGGCTCCCAAGGCCCAGAAGGAGATTGGAAAGGCGCTGGAACTTCTGCGCGCCCAAAGAGGGGCCGATGCGCGGAGCCACCTTGATGCCGCGAACCGAGCTGCCCCCCACGTGGCCGAGGTGCAATATCTTTACGGCGTTTACGCTAAGCAGCTGGGTAACGCGGAGCAAGCCAAGTCCTACTGGATGAAAGCCCTGGAGTTCAGTCCGATACACCTTTCCGCGCTGCTGTCCGTGGCGGACGCCTTGCTAAGAGAAAACCACGAAGCGGAGGCTCTACCCTACGCGAAACGGGCGGTCGAAGTTGAACCGTCCTCCTGGCGAGCGCGCGCGATTCTGTGCAATGTGCACTTGCGCCTGGGCTCGGCCGATGCTGCGGTGAAGGAGGGGGAGAGAGCAATGGAACTGGGGCACGAGCAAGCCGCGATCGTGCAGCCAGTCTTGGCGGAAGCCTTGGCGAGAAACGGTGAGAAACAACGGGCGCTCACTGTTTTAGAGGGCTACCTGCAAGCGCACCCCTCAGACGATGAGGCCAAGAAGTTGCAAGGAGTTTTGCAGAGGTTTTCGACGGCGGAAGGGCCGAGTGCGGCAAGCTCGCTGACAGCCAACGAATTGCCCATATCTGTCAGCGGCGCGGCCACGCTGCCGCTCCCCTCGAATTGGTTGCCGCCGGACGTGGACGAGAAGATGCCTCCCGTAGAGCAGGGCGCGACCTGCGCGCTCGAAGAGGTTTTGGGGAAAGCCGGGAAGCGCGCCCAGGCATTTGTCAAAAACGTGGAGCGTTTCACCGCGAGTGAATTCCTGAAACACGAAGCCATCGACAAATGGGGTATCGCCGCGTCTCCCGAAACCCGCAGGTTTGACTACGTTGCGGCGATCGAAGAACCCAAGCCCGGAATCCTTGTCGTGGAAGAATACCGAAGCAGCGGGGGCTCCTCGGCGGAGTTTCCCGGCGGGGTCGTCACCAACGGGCTGCCGGCTCTGGCACTCATTTTCCATCCTGCTAACGCCGCGAACTTTGAGATGACCTGCGAAGGATTGGCCCGTTGGAACGGGAAGTCGGCTTGGCAGATCCATTTCCGTCAAAGGCGAGACAAGCCCAATACCATCCGGTCGTACCGGCTGGGTCTCGATGGCCCTTCGTATCCCGTTGCCCTGAAGGGGCGTGCCTGGATTTTAGCTGGCAATTTCGAGATTGCGCGGCTCGAAACCGACTTGATCGCCCCGTTGCCGCAAATCAAGCTGGTTGCCGATCACACGGCCATCGAATATGGGCCGGTCGAGTTTCGCAGTCGCGACGTCGCGATGTGGCTGCCACAGAGCGCGGAAGTTTATTACGACTGGCGAGGGAAGCGCATCCACCGGCGGCACAGCTTCAGTAATTACATGCTTTTTGAGGTGGATGAGAAGCAACACATCGCCGAGCCGAAAACCCAGAACTGAGAATCGGCCTGTCCTTCCGCCGCTGGAGCGAACCAAGAGCCAGCGAACGACACGCCTTTCGCGCCCAGGTTAGGCTCGGAACGCAGCCGTCGAGTCTCACGGAGTCGCCGTCTAATCTCACGAATCTCCCATCTCGTGGTGCTAAACTGGGGCAGCGGTGTATGATACGGCGGTGCTCCGGTGGTCCCCAGCGAGTGGAGTTGGCCATGGCTTTTCGCCTAACCAGGCGTCTTCTTTTTGCTTCGCTTTTTTTCTCTCTTGCATTTCTCTCTGATGCCGTTTTCGCGCAACGGCCGGTGCCGAACCCAGGTGGCGCGCCCCGCGGGGGCGGTAGCGCGTCACCGCTAGAGACTGGTGATCCGACGATCGAGCTAGACATTTACGTTAGGGGGGCGGACGGCGGTCCGCTCGAAGAGACCGCCATGGTTACGCTGGTTGCTCCGACCGGGCAAGTTTCGGCTCAGGGAACAACGCTTGGAGGAAACATAAGATTCAGCGGGGTTGCTGCAACGCAGTACACCATCCAAGTCGTCGCCGCCGGTTATGAGAACACGGTGAAGGAACTCGACGGCTATGTCGCGGGATACTCAAGAATCACGATTCAAATGACGGCCGCGTCGAACGGGGAAGCGGGGGCCGGTTCTTCACGCATACTGCTGGCGCCGAAGGCGCAGAAAGAGCTCGGCAAAGCGCTGGAAGCCCTGCGCGCCAACAAGCCAGACGAGGCGCGGGGGCATCTGGAAGCGGCGTATAGACGTGCACCGAATCATCCGGCTGTGAATTATCTTTATGGCGTGTATTTCTTGCAAATAAAAGACCAGGAAAAGGCGAAATCCTATTGGACCAAGACGCTGGAATTCGATCCCAAGCATGTCTCCGCGCTGCTTTCGTTGAGCGAAGCCCTGATTCGGGAGCAGAAATTGCCGGATGCCGAATCCTACGTGAAGCGGGCGGTTGAAGCCGACCCCAACTCGTGGCGCGGGCACGCGATCCTCGCCGATGTGCTCTTGAAGGAGAACCTCGCGGAAGAGGCCGTCAAGGAAGCCGATCGCTCGATAGAACTGGGGCACGGACAAGCCACCGCCGTCGAGCCGCTGCTGGTGCGGGCGTTGATTGCTGGCGGAAAGAAGGAACGCGCTGAGAAAGTTTTGCAAGAATACGTTCGGGAGCATCCCGGCGACGCTGCGGCGCGCAAGCAGCTCGATGTTTTGCAGACTCCCGTCGTGCTGGTGTCATCGAACAAGGAGGCGACTCCCACCGCAGCAGGCCCGTCAGCCGTTGCGCTGCCGCTGCCGTCAAATTGGCTTCCGCCCGATATAGACGAAAAGGTACCTCCCGTTGAGCCGGTGACTGCGTGCGCCCTGGAGGAGGTGGTCGAGAGGGCCGGGAAGCGAGTCGAGGAGTTTGTCAAGAATGTCGATCGCTTCACTGCGAGTGAATCACTAAAGCACGAATCGATCAATAAGTGGGGATTTGCAGAATCTCCGGAAACGCGCAAGTTCGACTATGTGGCCAGCATTCAGCAATACCGGCCGGGATACTTCAGTGTCACGGAATACCGGAGCGGGAGCCACGCGCTTTCCGATTTCCCCGATGGAGTCGAGACCACCGGCCTGGCGGCTCTGGCGCTGATCTTTCATCCAAACAATGCCGAGAACTTTGCCATGAGTTGCGAGGGTTTGGGCCGATGGAATGGACATCTGGCATGGCAGGTCCACTTCCGTCAGAGGACCGACAAACCAAACACCATCCGGGCATACAAGTTTGGTGAGACTGGTCCTGCCTATCCCGTGGCCCTGAGAGGGCGGGCCTGGATCGCGGCGGACAGCTACCAAATCGTCCGCTTGGAGACAGATCTAGTCGCACCGCTGCCGCAAATCCGCCTTTTGAGCGATCACACGATTGTTGATTATGGACCGGTGCACTTCCGGAAGGGCAATGTGGAAATGTGGCTGCCGCAGGGCGCCGAATTGTACTGCGACTGGAGGGGACGACGGATGCACCGGCGTTTGAGCTTCAGCAATTATTTGCTTTTTTCCGTGGATGAGAAACAAAGGATCTCCGAGCCGAAAGCAGGGCCGGAAGGCCAGAATTAGTCCGGCAGGGAACCTGCATACGACTCATCGTCGGTTCCAGTAGAAGCAGATCTGTCCACACTGAATGTGCTGGCACCGCGCGCTCGTCGTGGCTCAGGCGACGTCAAGGACGCGGTTGAGAAAGCCGACCACGTATTTCCACACCAAGTAGTAAGCGATCAGAACCACCGGAGCGGCAATCGGAAAAACGCGCGTCTCAAAGCCGGGAATCGAAAAGTGCAGAAGAGCCGAGGCGACCAAGCCCAGCGGCGCGAGCAGAATCGGCAGAAGCGCACCGTGCACTCCGAGCGACAGTGGAACGTGGCGGCGCCAGACGATGAAAAGAACGTTCCAGAGGCCCCAGGCATTGGGCACCACGGCCATGGGAAAGACGATGAAGCGCTCCACGGGGACAGGGTAATGGTAGATGAGGCGAAGCACGGTATAAACGGTTATCCCCACGAGTAGTGCAGGCGTCGGAACGGCGATACCCGCTAGGTAGGCCCGAAGATAAGGATGTGCATTCATAGAAGCCTCCCTCTCACAATTGATAGAGCAAAGCCGGAATCACACTGGGGAAAAGCAAGAGCATAGCGGCGACGGCTGCGACGAGAGCCCAGTCGAACCAGGGCACGCGAGGCGTCTTGGCGTCGAGGCGGCGGAGGATCCGGGGCCAGAGGTCCCGCTGAAGTTCGGTCACGACGGGAGGAAACTCGCGCTTGAGAAACGCCCGGAGTTCCTGTTCGTCCGGATGGGTCATTTTGTCAGTCATTTTGCGGTGACCTCCCAGCCTAGAGAGTTGAGTTTTCTGCGCAGCATGCGAACGGCTCGAAAAACGCGCACTTTGACGAGCGCGGGGGAAATGCCGACAGCGCCAGCGATTTCCTCGTAGGGCTCGTCTTCGATGAGCGCGAGAGTGGCGACCAAGCGGTATTTCGGGGGGAGCTCGAGAAACGCGCGCCGGAGGTGGCCGCGCAGTTCGCCCTCGGCGGCAGGATCGTCCCGATGAGCGTCGGGGAGATCCTCGGGAAGCTCGGTTTCCTTCCGCGTGTGGCGGAGATGATCGAGCGCCGCGTTGGTGGCGATGCGGCGGGCCCAGGCACGAAAATTTCCCACGGCGGGGTCGAACCGCTGGCGGGCCCGATAAATGCGCCAAAACGTCTCCACGGTCAAATCCTCGGCGGCGCCGGTGTCGCGAACGATACGGACGGTCCAGGCGTAGACTTCCCTCTGGTGTTGGCGAAAGAGAGCCTCAAAGGCGTCGAGGTCACCCGCAGCGAATCGTTCGAGCAGGTCCATGCACCAGCCTCTATAACAACTTACTGGATTCTGGCGTGAATGGTTACAGTTACAAGCGTTGTTTTGCGCCTAGAGCGGAAAATTCGAGGGCGGTTCTTGCTACTTCCGCACCGCTTCTTGCGTGTCCCTCAGTTCGGCGATCCACTTCTCCAGAACTAACTGATGGTTCGACTCGATTTTGGTGAAGGCGATACCCATTGCGCCGTTCTCTTCAGTGTAGGCGACCTTGCCCAACGCGATAAAAGTGGAACGCGCGTGTACAATCCTTATCCTGACCCGCGTGCCTGTCGGCAGGGGTTTCCTGGCGTCAACATGACATCCGAACAGACTGAGATCACTGATCTGTTCCCTTGCAAGCTCTTCTGATTGGACATCTGTCAGTTCGATGGTCGTTATGAAGGGATAACGCCTTGCGCGGGGACGCTCCGACTTCATAGGGCGCGCCTATCGGCCTGCCGCCGTCGCTGCACGACTGGTCGAACAGCCACCTGTTCCTTTCGGTCGCGGCGCGGGCAGTGCATCATACAGACAGCTTATCTTGACAGGAGCGGAACAGCTCCCGTGGTCTCATCCTTCGTGAGCTAACTGTCAACAGCTTATATCATATGATATAAGCCTGTAGAGGGCAGGATCCTTGGCACGCCCATAACCGGCGTAATTCAGGGCAACCTGCCATTTCTCGGTCCCGGCCGATGAATACTGAGAGTATTTGCAGAGGCAAACTACGGAGTTGCTTGCCGTTGCTCCGGTATCTCTTCCAAAGGGGACTGACTCCCGATTAGCTCTGCTAATCGGAATTTCAATAAGATGCAAGAAATATCATCGGTAGAGGTCGTACAAAAGGCCGGATTGCAAACACGTAACGCCTGCGCGGCCGTGAGCGCCAGTTTGAGTCTTGCAAAAGCTATTGCAGCGCGGCCTTCAGGCGCTTGGCGGTCTTTTCCAGTTGTTTTTTCAGTGCTTCGACCTGCCTAGAAATTTCGTGTAGCTCTTCCTTCGCCACCTTGCTGGCTTCCGACACCTTTCGCGCCTTGATGCGTGCTTCGCGATTGGCCCTGCCCAGCGCCGCGCCAACCTTCTCGCTGACTTCCGTAAGCCGGTCTTTCTTCTCCATGACGCGCCGTACCTGAACTTTTGCACTTTGGGTTTCGGGATTTTCCGGCATGGGCTACCTCCGTAGCCCATTATACCGGGTAGGCCATGTTTAGGCCGTTTCAAATCTGCCATCAGCCAATTTATTGAACGCAAACACGGATACGTAGCGATGACCTAATAGATGTCATACTGCTCCCAGTGGAGGGTGGCGTCGGACTGGATGATGACGTGTTTGTGCGAAGTCTGCTCGAGTTCGTCGATGAGCATGGATTCGCGGGTCTTAAGGGCTTTGGCAATTTCCGGGTGCACGCGAAGCGTGATGCTCGGGCTTTCGGGGTCGGCGGCAGCCATCTTGCGCGCCTCGGACTGGATTTCGTAGCAAAGTGTGGGTGTGGACTTCACCATGCCGGAGCCGGTGCAGTACGGGCAAGGCTGACACAGGACGCGCTCGAGCGCCTGCTTGGTGCGTTTGCGCGTGATGCAAACGAGGCCGAATTCGTTGAACGAAAGTGCTTTCGAAGGAGCCTTGTCCTGCTCGAGGGCCTGCTGCAATGCTTGGAGAACTTTTTCGCGGTTGCGGCGCTCTTCCATGTCGATGAAGTCCACGACGATGATGCCGCCAAGGTCGCGGAGGCGGATCTGGCGAACGATTTCCTTCACCGCTTCAAGGTTGGTCTTGACGATGGTGTCCTCGAGGCGCGTGGAGCCCTTGCCGACAAACTTGCCGGTGTTGACGTCGATGGCCACGAGCGCTTCGGTGTGGTTGATGACGATGTAGCCGCCGGATTTCAGCCACACTTTGGCTCGCAGAGCTTTGTCCAGTTCGTGCTGGATGCCGAACTCTTCGAAGATGGGCGTTTCCTTGGTGTAGAGCTTGACCTTGCTGACGAGCTTCGGCTGAAAGCGATTCACGAAATCGACGACTTTACGGTACTCGTCCTCGCTGTCGATCCAGATGGCGGTGAAATCGTCGCTGACGTAATCGCGCAGCATGCGCTCGACGAGGTCGAGGTCGCGGTGGAGCAGGGCAGGAGCCTTGCGCTCCTCG
>Ga0126381_100005238_pt1 | contig 14243 bp, 8 predicted proteins | sample PanSoiMetPlot_28_FD_96465 | JGI IMG/M metagenome (GOLD analysis project Ga0126381, IMG submission 96465) | Tropical forest soil microbial communities from Panama - MetaG Plot_28 | ecosystem: Environmental > Terrestrial > Soil > Tropical forest > Bulk soil | place: Panama | collected 2016-02-17
CCCATCACCCACCTCGAACCACTATCGTCTGTGATTGAGCGCGCGCGAGCTGAGAGCCGCTTTGTCTCGGTACTTGCCACACTGCTTGCCATTGTTGCGTTGCAATTGGCGCTCGGCGGCATTTACGGAGTGCTCTCATACTCCGTGGTTCTGCGCACCCCAGAGATCGGGATCCGCATGGCCGTTGGAGCACAACGAGCAGAGGTCATGCGACTGGTTTTTGGAGAAGGCTTCCTTCCTGTGGCGTTGGGCATAGCAACTGGAGCAATCTTGTCGGCTGTCTCAATGCCATTACTCGATCACCTGCTTTTCGAGATCACGCCTAGCAGTCCAGAGATCTACCTTGTCAGCATAGTCGCGATCCTTGTGCTTAGCGGGATCACAATGCTGATCCCTGCATTGCGGGCTATCAAGATTGATCCCCTGAAAGCACTAGCGTGTGAATGAACACCTGGGGCCGACCGGTAACCGCAAAGAAGGTCGAGCCACCCTCCTCAAGCGGACAAGATGCGAAGCTCGCCAGCCTGTTTGCCTGGTACGACAAGCATTCTCGATTTGGGGAACTCCACTACGCTACGTGCGATTCTCGGGCGCTAACCTCCCACGCTACGCGCGTATTTTGAGAATCTGAACGCGCGCACTTACAGCAGAACAACATCGATAGTGCGGCGTGGGCGCAATCAACTTGTCCGCAGTCGAAGGCTTTCGCAGGACTCTGTGTCCGATGTTTTCACGCATACTAAACCGATCAACCCATACGCTTAAGGGGCTGAATCCAATGTCCCGGGATTGCTAGGATGCCGTAAGGCCCACAACTCATCGTCTTTTAAGAAGCAATCTTTTCCAGAAGATCGGTCGGAGCGGAATGAGATTTGCGAATAATAGGCTATTAGTAAACGGAGAGCCGCCTCGCGATAGCAATCGTTGTTCTGCGTGGCACCCGAAAAATACTCAAGAATCTCGCGCCATGCGGCATCCTCTGCCGCGCTGCCGCGATGGCATTCGTCGATCACGATCAGGTCGAAAGATCCCGGCGTTCGAGGAAAAAACGAATGGGATGTTCAATGTGACGGCGTAATCGAGAGCCTGCTGCATGCCGTCGCCCACACTGTGATTGTTGTCTTTGGCCTCGATAATGGCGATCGGAATATTCGGCTTGTAATAGAAGATGTAGTCGGCCCGCTTGGCCTTGCCGCGAGTTACGAGCTTCCCGCGAACGATGATTCGCCCTTTCGTGAAGGCGACCTCCTCGCGTATCTGCATCATCCCATCCCAGCCGGCGCGCTTGATTGCCGGGCCAATGAACTTGGACCAGCTGTCGCGCTCGCTGAGATCCTTCTTGTTCATCCAGCCTTTTCCGTTACCAACTGCCCGCATCGCTGGTCTATTGACGTAGGTGCAAGCGGAGCCAAGCCGCCGTATGTCCCACACTCCTGCGAATTTCTACCAGACAGGCGGTGTGCTGTCAGTGGTTTCATTTCACAGGTCATCAAGGCAAGAGAAAGTAAGTCATCTTTTCAGAAACAAGTCATTGTAAGCCAAACATTTAGCCATTCGAAAACAATTGTTTGTCGCGAATGTGATCGCTGGTCCCCGCCTTTCGATGCAAAGCCTTCGCGAACAATGACCCTTTTTTACCTTGCAATTATGGCACGGTACTCCATAATTGCAAGGATGATTCAGCGACGAATCTATAGGGAGCTTCTGGAGGCGGTCAACAACAACCCGGCCGTTGCCCTGCTGGGACCTCGTCAGGTCGGCAAAACCACCCTCGCCCTTGAAGTGGGGAATACCCGCCGTTCCCTGTACCTCGATCTCGAATCGGTTTCCGACCGGGCGAGACTCTCCGATCCGGAACGTTATCTCGGCGAGCACGAGGACGAGCTGATCATTCTCGACGAGGTACATCGGGCGCCGGGACTGTTCCAGAGTCTCCGCGGTCTAATCGATCGCGGCCGCCGTCACGGTAAACGCGCGGGACGTTTTCTGCTGCTGGGATCGGCCTCGATGGATCTCCTCAAACAATCCGGTGAGAGTCTTGCCGGCCGTATTGCTTACCTTGAGCTGGCGCCGTTTGACGTACTAGAGGTCGAAGACACCCAGATGGACCGTCTGTGGCTGCGCGGTGGGTTTCCAATGAGCTTCCTCGCTGGTAGCGAACCCGCCAGCATGAAGTGGCGGCGGGATTTCATTAGGACGTATCTTGAGCGCGATATACCGCAGTTCGGACCACGTGTGCCCGCCGAAACGCTACGCCGGTTCTGGACAATGCTCGCCCATGAGCAAGCGTCGGTACTCAATGCAGCGACTCTCGCACGCGGGCTTGGCGTCGATGGCAAGACAGTCGCCCGCTATCTCGACTTGCTGGTGGATCTCCTGCTGGTGCAGCGCCTGCCGGCTTGGCACCGGAATGCGGGAAAGCGCCTCGTGCGCTCACCAAAGGTTATGGTTCGCGATACGGGCCTGGTACATGCCCTGCTCGGGATTGCCAGCAAAGAGCAGCTGCTCGGGCACCCTGTTGTGGGTCATAGCTGGGAAAGCTTTGTTACCGAAACACTGATTGCGATTGCCCCATCGGGAACGGAAGCGTGCTTTTATCGCACCTCGTCAGGCGCGGAGATCGACCTGGTCCTCTCGGTGCCAGGGGGTGATTTGTGGGCCATTGAAATCAAGCGGAGTTCGGCTCCCACGGTGGAAAAGGGATTTCATTTCGCTTGCGCTGACCTCAATCCGAATCGTCGATTTGTTGTCTATCCGGGGAATGAGAAATTCCCTCTCGGCAGCGATATAGAAGCAATCGGACTCGCAGCGCTGGCAAAATTGTTGTCCGGCGACAGGAAATGGGAAGCACTTCTTGGCGGAGCCGTGCCAGGGGCGAAGCGCTTGGGGTGAAGAGCGAAGCAGATGTGGAGCGGCTCTCGGACGAACACCAGCCTGACAAACGTTGATGCTTCGCATCGTCGGTGAAGTTCCTGGTACGTTTCTATGGGCGCCCTCGAAGCAAATGATTAAGGCTATGCCCGTCCCCGCTTTTCGCATTTCTTTCAACGGCAGCAGCATTTTGTGCCGTTCTGATAGCGTAGGGCTTGCCATTCTCTTTAGCCTTGGGGCTCAAATCCATCAACCCGCTTACGGTCTCCTCGATGCTGAATCCCCAATCAAATGCCATCATGCCAAAGGCAAAATCCGCACGGCTAACATCCGGGCCAGTGTTTGCGTGATTCGGCGGAGCCGATTGCAGGCAGCGATTGTAGTCCGGCAATTTTCGGGCACGTATCGCAGCTTCACGCCTGCGGGAAACACGAAAGGACAACGCTGGCAATTCCCTGACTGATTTGGTGCTGCAACAAGTCCCATTGACTGCATCCTCGGTCTTTCCCTGCGCTGCGACCCCCTGAGCGAGATTATTCCAGTCAAACTGTTCGGACTTGCGATCGGTCAGCGTATTTGAGATTTCAAGGGAGCCGAGGTGCCAATTTTCGGCCTCCACATGTCTCCCCTCTGCATAAGCGATCGATCCGAGGTTTCCCAGCGCATCGCTCTGGATGGCTTTGTAGTCTCCCCGCTCCGCGGCCTCGAGAGCATCCTCGTATCCCACTCTTGCCTTGGCACGATTACCCAGTGCCGATTTCCGCATTGCCTCCGTCGATCAAACTCTTAGCAATGCAGTAAAGGTCATCTAGCTCTCGCGCGATGCGCTCCGCGATGTCAATCTCATGGAGGGCACCCGCGTAATCTCCCAATTCCGTAAGGCACCAGGTGAGATTGGTTCGTTGGTCCCACTCCATTCTCGGCAGGTCGGCCTCATGTGCCGCCTCGGCTCCTGCTCGAAAGTGATCTTTTGCTTCTTCGAAGAGACGCCCGTCGGCAGCTGCACGCCCAAGGATGTTGTGGCTCTGCCACGCAAGTTTCGGATCGGGTGCCGTCACCGAACGCTCCAGCAACCCTTTGCTACTGATTCGGCAACCTCGTAGTCTCCCGCGGACAAAGCGCTCTTCATTAGCAGATTGGAAATGTCCGCGTTTCGCTCTATGCCAAGTTCGCCGCACGTCAACATTTGGCGTCAAGGAGCGTGCGATTACACACTCGCGTTAACTCGTATTTGAAACCACGCTTCGCAAATGATGTCATTGAAAGGGTAGTTGCAATTCTTGCGCCAAGATGCAACCAGATAGCTTATTCGCGCATCCCCTCGTTTATTGTCCCTCGGTGTACAGGTGTGGTACATGGTAAAGGTTTCCCCCAGCCTCATCGAAATCATCCGCTTAACCCTTGCCCGATCCAATTTGGCGCCCAACAAGGGCAAACCGACCCTTGACAGCCGTCTGGTGAACTGCCTATATTTTGTGACCATCCAGAGCATGGTATCGTTTCCATACTTAAAGTCAAAGAGAGCGGGTCACGGACATTAACGCTGACCGGCTGTGATTTCTGCGTTGCTTGATATTCAGGAGGTTTGTGATGCGACAATTTACAAAATGGGGCGGGCGTCTGTTTGCCGCCATGTGTGTACTGTCTTTCGTCCTTATCTGTGCAGGACATCTCTTTGCGCAGGCGAGTGCCGGTATCACCGGCACTGTGACAGATTCCACCGGTGCAGTAGTTTCTGGCGCAGCGGTTACGATCAGAAATGCAGGCACTGGCGTGGAAACTCACACGACTACGGGCAGTGCCGGAACCTACGTTGCCACGGGTCTGAATCCGGGTGTTTATAACGTGTCCGTTGAAGGGTCAGGCTTTAAGAAAGCCGTTCAGAACTCGGTAAACGTCGAAGTCAGCACCACGAATACCGTCAATTTCTCCCTCGCCACCGGTTCAACGGCAGAGACCGTCGAAGTCACGGCCACCGCGATTCAGCTGAACACAACGCAGCCGCAGCTTGGTTCCACGATTGAGCCTGCCGTGGTGAAAGCACTGCCGACCCCGGTCGGCGGCCGCGGTCGTCAGGTCGATGCGCTGCAATTCCTCGCTCCCGGAGCTACCGGGGATACCTTCTCGCATCGCATCAATGGCGGCGTGGACTTTGAGCAGGAAATTGTCTACAACGGTGTTCCATTCCCGCAGCCGGAAACAGAAGGCTACACCACCAATCTGAATCCTCCCTATGAGTTGGTGCAGGAGTTCCGCGTAGAACGTTCCACATTTGCGGCCCAATTCGGTCTGGGCCAAGGCGCCCTTACCTATCAGATGGCTACGGGCACAAACAACTATCACGGCGATTTATTTGAAATCAACCGCAACAGCTTCTTCGATTCAGCCGGTTATTTCAACAACAAGTACCATACGGCAACACCCGGAGTGCCCACGGATCACGAGAATAACTATGGCTTCACCGTTGGTGGTCCGATCTGGATTCCCAAGGTGTACGACGGCCGCAACAAGACCTTCGGCCACTATAGCCAGGAGTGGTACAAGCAGAACAGCGAGGCGACGACCCCGAATACTGTTCCAACTGCGCAGCAGAAGACCGGTGACTTCAGCAACTTCGTCGATTCCAATGGGAACGTGATCCCGATCTTTGTTCCGCAGGGATTCAACTGCAACGGCCTGACACCCGGAACTCAGTTCCCGGGGAACAAAATTCCCGCGAGCTGCATCAGTCCCACGTCGGCCTCACTGTTGCAGTATCTGCCTGATCCGGACCGCCCGGGCAGTGGCGTCGGCGGATTGGACAGCAACAAGAGCTTTGCCCCGTTCATCAATCCTCACATCCAGCACGTCTGGGGATTCACGGTCGATCAGGTCGTGACACCGACACAGAGCGTGCATTACAGCATGTGGCGGAACACCTACAGCAACTATAGTTTTGATAGCACAAATAACATAACGAGAGATTTCGTCACTCAGCCGAATCCGCTGAACTCCATGAAGTATGAGCCGGCGAAGGGTCTCGGCATCATCCTTACCTACGACAACTCCATTACTCCCCACCTGGTGATGACCGCTGGCTTTGGTTGGTTTGGAGAAATCAATAACCAGTTCAACCAGACCCAGTACAGCTTCCCGGCAGTGGAGAACGGAGTTATACCGGCGAATATTACTTTCGACGGAAATCATGCCCCGACCAACTGGGGAACAGATGGTGCGTGGCTGCAATCCATCAACCGCAAACTCGGCCTTGCCATTGTGAATAACTGGCTTTGGACCAAGGGGCGGCACACCTTCAACATCGGCGGCGAATGGCGTCGGTCTTACCAGGATGACAACGAAGAGCAGACTGCTGGCGGTCGTTTCCAGTTCAGCCAGAAACAGACTGCCGATCCCAACAACATCACCACTACCGGCAGTTCTTTCGCCAGTTACCTGTTAGGTCTGCCCGATTCCACAAATCGAAGCAATTCGCAAGAACTGCGGCTACGTAACTGGGACCTCTCACCCTACATCCAGGATGACATCAAGGTGACACAAAAACTCACCGTCAACCTCGGTTTGCGCTGGGATATCCAGGTTCCCTTCACCGAGAACAACAACCTGATTGTCTATCTTGATCCTAACCACCCAGGGAGGAATCCGGCTGCTGACAACCTGCCCGGCGCTCTCACTAAATTTGGCAACTGCCAAGGGTGCGCCGGTTACGATCGCGCCTCCATTCACTGGGGACACTTTGGTCCGCGTTTCGGCTTTGCCTATCAGGTCAACCCCAAAACCGTTGTTCAGGGCGGATTCAGCATAGCTTTCCTGAACGGCGGCGCGTATGAGTACGGCACCAGCAAGGTAGCAGTAAATTACGGCAACCTGTTGGTGGGCTCCTTTGCCCAGACAAGTTCCGGCGGTATCTCTTCTTCCTATGGAAGCTGGGACGCCAGAGTTCTTCCGAACCCTTTGCCTACACCATTCAGCCCAACCCTGGGCATCGGCGGTACACAGATCGACGCGTTCAGCCAGAGCGATGGTTTTGCGCCCTACAGCGAGCAGTGGAATGTGAACGTACAGCGTGAACTGCCGTACGACATGTTCGTCCAGGCGGCCTGGGTGGGCAATCGCGAAATCCATCTGCCAAGCCAGTTGAATTCAATCAACCAACTCGATCCGAAATATTTCGCGCTTGGGAACGACCTCAACCTCAGCTTTGCTGACGGATCAGCACAGGCAAAGGGTTACACAACGCCGTATTCCAACTTCGCCGACGATTTCGGTGGATCGGCGACGGTTGCTCAGGCGCTCGTGCCCTATCCGCAATACGGCAAGATCTTTAACAACTTTGAAGGTTCCGGCAGTGTGTTTTACCAGGCGTTGCAATTGCAATTGGAGAAACGCTTTACGCAAGGCCTATCCTTCCTGGCCGGGTATACGCTCGCAAGCGAGTACAACAATACAAACAGCGGGTTCACGAGTTTTGTCGATAATGCGCTGAACAAATACAATCAGCGTCTGGAGTGGTCTCCGACTAACGGCGCGCCTCCGCAAACCTTCAAGATCAGCGGCACCTATGAGCTGCCTATCGGTCCGGGCAAAAAGTATTTCAACAATCGCGGCTGGAGCGGTCAGTTGCTTGGCGGCTGGCAGATTGGTTGGATCGCCAGGTACTACTCGGGCTCGCCAGATCTTGGCTTTCAACAGAACCTTTCATTTCCATATCCGAACGGTGGTAATCAGCGTCCAAACCGCAACACTTCTGTTGGCGTGCACACTCATTCATATAACAGGGTGGATGACTATTATTCAGGGAAGGCAAGCGTGGGGCAGGTCTGGGATACTAATGCCTTTACTTCCGCACCGGATTTCACCCTTGGAAATGCAAAACGCACGTATGGAGGCCTGAGGGACCCTGCCGACTACAACGAAAGCGCCAATGTCAGAAAGCACTTCTACTTTGGCGAACGGTTCCAGGGCATCCTGCAAGTGGATTACTTCAACCTGTTCAATCGAACACGTTTCAATAATCCGGATAATAATTTTAGCGATTCTACATATGGCCAAGTGACTTCGCAGGGCCAGCAAAACACCAACCGCCAAGGACAAGTCAGCTTCCGCCTGGAGTTCTAGGCGAAAACCTCAACGAGCCTGCCGGGCGAATCGTTCGGCAGGCTCCAGATTTGAATCAAACGCACGTGCCTCCGAGCCGCTCCCTTCGGTCCAGCTTTTTCTTCATTTGCTTATGTGTTATCCGGTCCGAAATAATGATTTCGTTGTGAATCCAGCTATGCCGATCCCGGTAGTTCGAGGAACTAAGCTCCTCTTCATCCTCATTTTGCTGTGCGCCGCATTCACAGTCGGTGCATCGGCACAATCGGCCGATGATGAAGTCACTCCACAGGTGCAAGAACTGTACGCACAGGCGAAGGCCGCGCAACAGCGGGGAGACGACACCACCGCAATTCAAAAATATCGCGCGATGCTGAAGCTTGCTCCGCATCTCGCTCCCGCCTACAACAATCTGGGCATGCTTTATTTCAATCAGCGTGATTACCCGAACGCAGCCAAGATATTGGAGCAGGGACTCAAGCTGAATCCCGACATGCCAACCGCATCCGCTATGCTCGGTTTCAGCTATGCGCAGATGGGTGAGAGTGAAAAGGCGGAGCCCCTGCTCGAAGCAACTGTGCGCGCGAATCCAAATGACGACAATGTACAAATGGCATTAGCTCGTACTCTCATCAGTTTGAAAAAGTACGATGAGGCTACGCCCTATCTTAGGAATCATCTTGCCCAGAATCCAAATGACACGCAAGCTTGGTATCTGCTGGGTAAGACCTACCTGCAGCTTTCAGAAGACGCGCTGGGCAAGATCAATCAGATCGACCCGAATTCAGTGACCGCGCACATCGTCGCTGGAGAAATTGATCAGAGCATGCGCAACTATGACGGCGCTCTGGTTGAGTATAAGAAAGCAATTGATCTGGCCCCGCAGCAGCCCGGTACACACGAGCACATGGGAAGCACATTCTGGGTCATGGGCAAGTGGGAGTCAGCTGAAACTGAATTCAAAGCGGAGCTTGCGAATGATCCCAACAACTGCACCGTACGCTGGAAGCTTGCCAATGCCATGCTTGAAGTCAATGCGCCGCCTCAGGACGCGCTCACGGAACTGAACCGCGCTATCGACCATTGCCCAACACTAATGCAGGCCCGCGTAGACCGCGCGCGAGCGCTAGTGAAGTTGGGCAAGCATGATGATGCGCTAGCTGATCTGCTGCTTGCTGAGAAGGACAGCCCTGATGAGCCATCGATTCACTTCCTGCTGTCCAAAGTTTACAAGGCACAGGGCAAGACCGCGGATGCGCAGCAGGAAATGCGAACCTACGGCCGATTGCAGCGTGAAGCAAGTGAAGCCGTAGCCGAGCAGGCAAGCGACAGCATCAATATCAAGAGCAATGCTCCTTAGTTATTTGTAGTTTATGCTGGCCCAGGTTTATGGAATTGTTATCCCGCCCGAAACGAGGCGCGACACCGCGAGGTGTACTTCTTGCAGTCCTAGCAGTGATTTCGATTTGTGGCTCTTGTGTGCGCGCGCAGGAACAGATGACATCGCAGCAGGGGGGCGTAAGCACGGGTGGCGTTTATGCGCCGATGCATGACGCAGAGCACCGACCCATTACGGCAGGCGGTTTTGTTGATCATGGCCCGGTCATCTTCAAAAACATCTCGCAACAGGCCGGCCTCACCACGTGGCGTTACGTTGGCGGAACTCCTGCGAAAGCCTACATCGTTGAATCATTAGGAAGCGGTGTGGCTTTGCTCGATTACGACAACGACGGCTGGCTCGACATCTATCTCGTCAACGGTATGACTTATGATGCGATGAGCGGCAAAGTGCCTGCGCCGCATGCCGCGCTCTTTCACAATAATCATGACGGAACCTTCACTAACGTTGCCGAAAATGCCGGGGTGACGAATGATCGCTGGGGTGTAGGCGTGGCCGTCGGAGATTATGACAACGACGGCTGGCCTGACCTCTATGTGACCAACGTTGGCAGGAACCGCCTCTACCACAATAACCATGACGGAACCTTTACCGACGTAGCAGAAAAGGCGGGCGTAGCGCTTGGTACATGGTCTACAGGGCCCACCTTCGGGGACTATGATGGGGACGGTAAGCTGGATCTTTTCGTTCCCGGATATACGCAGTATGACTTCAAGAATCCGCCCGCGGTTGGCTCGAAAAGTGTCGTGTCAAACACGTGTAACTATCGTGGCGTGGGCGTTTTCTGCGGCCCGCGTGGATTAAGCGGCGAGCACGATCATCTCTTCCATAACAATGGCGATGGTACATTCACCGATGTCAGCGCCAAAGCAGGTGTCGCGGATGCGCCAGGGTATTACGGTCTCGTTTCTCTCTTCGTCGATTTGAATGACGATGGCAAGCCAGACCTCCTTGTCGCAAATGACTCGACACCGAACTACCTCTATCGCAACAAAGGTGATGGCACATTTGAGGACGTGAGCTTTGAGTCAGGCTATGCGGTCAACCATGATGGCCGCCAGACCGCCAGCATGGGCATTGCAGTCGGCGATTACCAGAACAATGGCCGACTCGACCTGCTTAACACGACGTTTTCCGACGATTACAAAGTCCTTTACCGAAATGATGGGGATCTCGATTTCTCTGACATCAGCTACGACGCCGGTATTGCGACCGCCACCATTCCGTTTCTAAGCTGGGGCGACGGTTTTATCGATTACGACAACGACGGATGGAAGGACATTTTCATCGCGAGCGGCCACGTTTACCCGCAGGTCGACCAGCACGACTGGGGCACCTCTGTAGCCGAGCGCCCGCTTCTCTTCAGAAATATCCACGGGCAGAAATTCGAACTCATCCCGCCGGTGAAGGGAACAGGTCTTGCCGACGTCATATCCGCACGCGGTGCCGCTTTCGGTGATCTTTTCAATGATGGCAAGATCGATGTGGTGATAAACAATGTTGACTCACCGCCGACGCTTCTGCGCAATGTTCACGATGACCATCATCACTGGGGCGAGTTCAAGCTAATCGGCGGCGCAAAGAGTCCGCGGGATGCTGTAGGCGCAACCATTTTCCTTACAGCCGGGAATAGCAGACAAAGGGGAGACGTTCTCAGCGGCGGGAGCTTTGCTTCTTCGAGCGATCCCCGTGTCCACTTTGGTCTCGGGGATGCTACAACGGTGGATGCTGTCGAAATCCACTGGCCCAGCGGCGTTCAGGAGAAGGTCAGCAATTTAGCCTTGGATTGCATCTACACCATCGAAGAAGGCAAGGGAATTACGGCATCGTTGTGCGTGTCCTGTAATTCAGCAAAGCGATCAGAAGCAAAGTGACGCGAGCAATCTCCGGATCCCGAATTCTGCTTGTTATTTTATCCATCGCCATTGTTGTAACTGCCGGGGCGCAGCAGGCTGTAACCTCTGTCCGGGAGGCTGATGCAGCCTGCGCGACCTGCCACCGCAAAATCTTCGACAAGTATTTGATGACGCCGATGGCGAACGCCAGCGGCCTGGCTCTGGAGAAATTTCAGGCAGGCACGCTCGACCACAAGCCATCAGGGGTGACCTACAAACTCTTTCTCCGCAATAAGCAGGCAATTCTCAGCACTCAGCATGCCCGCGGCACCCAGGCTATCTTCGACCGGCAGCTCGAATACTTTCTCGGATCAGGTCATCTTGGCACTACTTACCTTTACTCGATCCATGGTTATCTCTTCGAGTCTCCGGTGGCGTATTACTCTGCAACACGTTCCTATGACATGAAACCGGGCCTCGAATCGATTACAGAATTGCCCCCGGCCCTCCCTATGCAGGCAAAATGTTTGCGTTGCCACATGAGCGAGGTGCAGCAAAGCGATCCCGGCACCATGAATCGCTATGCTGGGTTGCCATTCCTTCATGCGGGGATTACTTGCGAAGCCTGCCACGGCGATACGAAGCGCCACCTTGCAACCCGCGGCAACGCCGCGGCCATCAATCCGGCAATGCTCGATGCGGACCGGCGCGATTCTGTCTGCATCAGCTGTCATCTTGAAGGCGATATCTCGGTCGAGCGTGTCGGGCGTTCAGCTGTCGATTACAAGCCCGCCGATTCCATTTCTGACTACCTTTCCTTCTTTGTCTACGAAGGAAAAGATACTACACGGCGCGGCGTAAGCGAGGTGGAACAACTGAGTATGAGCCAGTGCAAGCGCACCAGCGGCGATCGAATGTCCTGCCTTAGTTGCCATGATCCACACTACACGCCATCTGCGCAGGAGCGCGCAACGTATTACCGCAGCAAATGTCTCACATGCCACAGCGATGCAGCCTTTGCCCCATCGCATCACCCTGAGAATCCCGACTGCATCAGCTGCCACATGCCCAGCAACGGAGCAGAAAATATCCCACACGTAGCATGGACAGACCATCGAATCCGCAAAAGTTCCGCTTCTTTCGCTGAACCCATCAAGGAGCTCGGCGAAGGAGATACTCTCACTCCGATCTTTTCACCCAGGGCGAGCAAGCGCGATCTCGCGCTTGCTTACTACAACGCTGTGCTCGAAGGAAATTTTGCGTTGCAGCAAAAGGCCTATCAGCTATTGGAAGATATGCGCACTGAGATATCTGAGGATAAGGAAGCGCTCAACGCTCTAGGCATCCTTAGTGAAAAACGCGGAGAGTATAAACAAGCAGCGGAACTATTTGACCAGGTCCTGAGACTTGATCCGCGAAACTTGACCGCATTGTCGAACCTCGGCACTTTGCGGGCAAAATCCGGAGACTTGCAGAGTGCGATCATGCTCTGGCTTCCTGTTTTCGAGCGCAATGAAGATGTCTCCGGCTTGGCAAAGAATTTAGCACAGGTGCAGTGCATGACAGGCGATCCGGCGTCTGCGCGAGCGACGCTTGAGAGGACGCTGCAATACAGTCCGGGCCTTCTGGATGTGCACGAGATTTTGGCGCAATTGCCATCCTGCACGACAACAAACAAAAGAATGAACGTGTATTAACTATGCCGAGGCATTTTCATAGCGGTGGTTCTCGATTGCTTGCCATTATCCTCTCCTGCTCATGGCACCTGTCCGGGCTAAGGGCGCAACAGCTTGGGCCGACAAACAAATCTGATTCGCTCCAGGCCATTCACGAGCTTCTGAATGCCTCCCAGGATGAGCAAGCAGAGAAGGCCCTTCGTGCATACATCGAAAGAAATCCATCATCTTCGGAGGGGCACTTCCTGCTTGGCTACACATTATTCCGCGAGCGGCGCGCCAAAGATTCGCTAGCCGAATTCACCGAAGGGGCAAAATATCAGCGCCCGCGGCCCTCAGACTTGAAGATCGTAGCAGCCGACTACGTTTTGCTTGGCGACTTTTCTGATGCCGATAAGTGGCTGACTCTCGTCACCAATGAAATACCGCAGGATGCCGATGCGTGGTATCTGCTGGGTCGCACGAAGTACAACGAGAATCGCTTCGAGGAAGCAATCCATGCCTTTCAGCAAACGCTCGCTCTCCGCGCCAACGACGTTAAAGCAGAAAACAATCTGGGTCTCTCGTATCAGGGCCTGAATCGCGTGGAAGAAGCTAAGCGGGCCTTCGAAAATGCCATTTCTTGGCAAAAAGATTCGCCTTTAAAGAATGCGCAGCCTTATCTGAACCTCGGAATACTGCTGACCGATAAGGACAATCCATCGCAGGCTCTATCTTATCTGCAACAAGCCGTCAGTCTGGCGCCACACAATCCCAAAGCGCATGAACAATTGGGGCACGCGTATGACTTGCTGAATATGCCAGACAAAGCGCAGCAGGAGCTGGAACAGGCCGTCGCGCTCGCGCCCAATGTAGCCGGACTTCACTACAAACTAGGACAAATTTACCGTCGCCAAAGCAAACAGGAGCTCGCAAAACAGCAATTCGAAATCTGCGCAAAGCTCAACAGCACGCGCTCATCAATCGAGACCCCAAATCCAGCTGAGCAGAACTGACCCACAAATCGCACGCAAAAATGAAACAAATTTAAGCGGTTACTCGTATCTTCAGGAATAACGAGGCTTCGAACAGCTACGCGCCACCAATGGTTTTTTGCTTGGATGGCTATTCTCTCAAGATTTCATATCGCTACGGGCGGCTAGCGGGTCATGAAGAAGAAGAGCAAGCACCCGACGTTGGGTGAAGTGGCGAAGAAGGCAGGTGTGGGTACGACAACGGTGTCGCGGGTGATCAACGGCGGGCAGCGCGTTGATCCGAAGACGCTGGCGCGGGTGCAGCGTGCGATCGACACCCTGGGCTACCTGCCGAACCAGGCGGCGCGCATTTTGAAGGGCGACCGGACGCGAACGATCGGCCTCGTGATACCGA
>Ga0126381_100005239_pt1 | contig 14241 bp, 11 predicted proteins | sample PanSoiMetPlot_28_FD_96465 | JGI IMG/M metagenome (GOLD analysis project Ga0126381, IMG submission 96465) | Tropical forest soil microbial communities from Panama - MetaG Plot_28 | ecosystem: Environmental > Terrestrial > Soil > Tropical forest > Bulk soil | place: Panama | collected 2016-02-17
GGGCACGCCACGGCCACTTTCGTAGGAGAAGCCGAGATTGGTCTGCGCGATGGCGAGCCCCTTGTCGGCCGAGAGGCGATACCATTTTGCGGCTTCGGTGTAATCCTGCGGCACGCCTTGGCCGTTGGTGTACAGAACCCCGAGATTGTCCTGAGCGTTTGCAAAGCCCTGGTCGGCCGCGCGGCGAAACCATTTTGCGGCCTCGGTGTAATCCTGCGGCACGCCTTGGCCGTTGGCATACATCGACCCGAGAGCGTACTGGGCGTCTGCAAGGCCCTGCTCTGCCAGGGGGCGATTTATTCCGACGGAGAGTTGACGATGAATTTCCTCCCACACCGCTCCCCGGTCACAGTTACCACCAGAACAGTACTTGGCGAACTGCGCCAGACGCTTGCTTTCATGTATGGTGGCGACGCAAACCTCGAGCTTGGCGCGCTGCGTGCCCAGGCGAGTCAACTCGTTTCGAAGGCGTTCGGCCGCTTCGCGATTCCCTCCTTTCACCGCCGCTTTTGTGAGTTCTGACCGAATGTACGTTTCCTGCTTCTCCAACTCATCCGCGTTGCCGTCGCATTGAGAGACGAGAAGGTCGGAAATCAGGCTGGGGAACCTCGGAGCGCGCGCCGGGCTGACCTTATTAGCGGGAGTCGACTGGGTTGCCCGAATCATGGGGATATCAGCATCCATATGTTGAAGGTAGGCTAGGTCAACAGCGAGAGCGAAAGCCTCCGGCCTCTGGCCTTCAGACAACCATGAGATATTGGGCAATGTGCGAGGTGGCTTTCCGACGATGTGGGGGCGATGCACGTATGGGATGCCGCGACGGTCGACGCCGCCGACGAACAACGCCGAGCATGAAGATGCGCATAGCGCTTGACCGGATTGGAGCCGAATGTGGGACAACCCACGGGTTGCCGTCGAATATTCCTGCCAGTCCAACCCGAAGGTTTGCGTTACAGCCCCACCTGAGCCAGGCGGAGCAATCGTGAGATCAACAAAATCGGGAACATATTCAAGAAATCCGTTGCCCACGGCGACGGTCTTTAGCCAAAACGTCCGTGCCAGCTGACCTAATGCCATACCGGTCCCGAGGGTACCTCCAGGAGAAGCGAGATAGATTTCCGCAACCCAGCCCTTATTCAACGCAATCACGTTGAGAAGCTGGTCGAAGTCGCGAAGTCCATCGGATGTTGAAGTCGCTGCCAGGGATCCAATCGTTCCCGTGATGAGAATTGCCCGGCACATTTCTGGCGCGGGCAGCTGAGATGGGCTGACCTTGAGAAATTCGGCGAACTTCTGTTGGTTGCTCTCGAAGAGTTTCCAAAGATATTTGTATTTGGAAGCGTCGATGCAGTGAATATCGACTGCCCTCGTAGGTTCGACGGCGAAGCAGTTGGCCAGAATTAGTGTCAGGACACCAAAGGCCCCCAATAGAATTCGACGCGCCATTGTGGCCAGCCCTCCGAGCAAGGCCCAGACTACCACATCGTCAATTACGGGGTGTGTTGTGCGTCACAGCAAAAACCGGCCGCCTGACGGTCGGTATGGGGCGGTAAACCTCAGAGTGAGCATAAGATGTCCGCTTCGCCATCGGCGCCCGCGGTGCAAGGGAAAATCTGACTTTTTTGCGAAGCGTTCGGGCGCAGCCATGTATACGGCCTGTTTTCGCTTGGAGGGTACCCTCGGTTGCGATGCAGCCGCTGTGGCCGCTGGCCCTGATGTGATCGGCTGATCGGTCCCAACCAAAAGCACGCGATCTATTCTCGCTTGGCCCAGTAGCGCGTTTTTCGATCGACGGTCTCGACCGTTTCGCATCAATGTCGTCATCACCCCTGCAGTTCGTGAACGCACATACGCAGCCTCATCCTCCCATTGCCAAGACCCTTACTTACGCCGCTGCCGCAAGCCGAGGCGCGAGAAGCTGCGCCCCCCTTCACGTCGAAACTCGATTGCGCTTCCGCGATTCCGGCTTCGCCGCAACGAGGGACTGTATGACTGCGCCTTCGATATTGCAGCCGTGCATAGACAGGTTAGGTAAGAGATACGGGAATATGGCGGTTCACCAGCGTTGCGGCTCCTCGGACGTCAGCTTGAGCTTGTCGGCCATTCGGCCGAGCTCGGGAAGCGAGCGCGTCCGCATCTTCTGCATCACCCTGCTGCGGTGGACTTTCACCGTCGCTTCGGCGATGCCGATATCTCCGGCAATCTGCTTGCTCAGTCGACCGCGCGCCACGTGAATCATGATTTCGCGCTCTCTGGGGCTCAGCGACGCGAACCGTTCTCTCAGGCTGGCCAAAGCCCCCTCATTCTCCCGCCTGACACGATCGCGGGAAAGGCCGAGCTGAATGGCGTCGAGCAGGTCCTGATCACGAAATGGCTTCGTCAGGAACTCGATGGCGCCGCCCTTCATTGCCTGCACCGTCATCCGGATGTCCCCGTGCCCGGTGATGAAGATGATCGGGAGCGTCCTGTTGGCCACGGCGAGCTCTCGCTGCAGGTCCAGACCGCTCTTCCCAGGCAGCCTCACGTCGAGCACCAGGCAGGCGGGGCCATCCGGAGGATCGGCCCTGAGAAAGTCGGCAATGGAGGCAAACAGCCGAGCATCGAGGCCGAGCGATTGCAGCAAACGTCCAACGGACTCGCGAAGGGCGGGATCATCGTCGAGGATCAACACGGTGGGATTTGCGTCAGCCATGGCTGCTGCTCACGCCTTGAAGGGCCGCAAAATGGGCCTTGTTTCGGGTCGCAGGCTAAATCTTCCGCGCCGGGCACCGTGAATTTGGCTGCGAGCAGAAGGCTTGTCCGATGACGCGAGTATTCCAAGAACGCTCAAGCCTCTCTTGGAGGGATTTGATCCGGCGAGGAGGATTTTGCTGTTTTGTGGAGCGCGACTTCAGGCCACTTTACGGGCTTCTACCGATGGAGGGATTGCGGCGCATACTCTCGGAGGGGTATTTTGAGGCCGATTGGAAAGCAGGCTCACAGGGCGCCCGTTATGGGTCCAAGCTGTGCGAAAAGTTAAGGTCGAGAGCAGACGCCGCTGATCGCGGCGCCGACCGTTCCTCTACCTCTGATAGAGAGTGAAAATCGCAACGGAGCGCGTCCATCACGGACGGAGGTTTGATGGGAATCTTAGATCCCTCCGCTAGCTCGCTCGCCACGGTCGCGAGGCACGTCAAGCACGTTCATTCGGTTGCTAAGGGCGCAGCACCTCCGCAAGGGACGGAAGACGTATCAAGCTCGTGGGAGAGATCGGCGAACAAATACGGCGTGGATGCAGTCGACAGCAGGGCGCCGCGCATTCTGACGGCCGGTGAGCTGAAGGATTTTCGCGAGCCGCTGGACAGGCTCATATTCAGCGCTCAGGAGGAGATCGATCAATTATACAAATTGGTTCAGGGCGCCGGGTATACGGTCCTGTTCTGTGACAGCGCGGGCGTGGTCGTCGAGCATCGCGGTGATGACGCGCAATCGAGCGGTTTCGAATATTGGGGAGTTTGGCTCGGCGGCGTCTGGTCCGAGGAGGTGGAGGGCACCAACGGCATTGGCACCTGCATCGTCGAAGAGCGCCCTGTCACGGTCCACAGAAACCAGCATTTCAGATCGCGACACATAAACTTGAGCTGCTCCGGCGCACCGGTGTTCGGTACCGACGGAAGGCTGGCGGCAGTCTTGGATGTATCTGCGATCGATCCCGAACTCTCGGAACGGGCGCACGCGCTGACTGGCGTACTTACAGTGAGATCGGCGCGCGCCATAGAGGAGCGATTTTTTCGAGAGCAGTTCCGTCGAGAGTGGATCATCGCGGTAGCGCCGCCCGAGGGCGGCTTTCCGGGGATGCTGCTGGCGGTTCACAGTGATCAATGCATCGTCGGCGCAAACCGGGTTGCGCGCAGGTCACTCTTGCTCGACGATCGGGGGCTGCGGGCTGGTATCAGCTTGTGGACGATCTTTGAACGGGACCTCGATCTCTTTCGGCGCAAGGACCGCTCCGACATCCTTACCCGATTGGTGCTCGCCGGGAGCAATGAGAGTCGCCCGGCGCTTGTCACTCCACCCGATGACACCACGGCGCGCTCGAGCGACCCGACGAACGTCACGCTGCACACGCGCCCACGCCTGGAGTCGATTGATACCCTGCTGAAGCTTCCCCCTGCTCCCCCGCAGGCACACGGCGGACTGTCGGCGGGCGCCATGCGCAGGGTGCGGGAATACGTAGAAACCCATCTGAGCGAAAATACCGATCTGGCAACGCTGGCTGCGGTGGCTGGATTATCGATGCACCATTTCGCACGACAGTTTAAGCAATCTGCGCGGGTCACCCCGCATCACTACCTCACAAAAAAGCGGGTTGAACGAGCCCAGGAGATGTTGGCTCAGACGGATCTATCGTTATCGGAAATTGCGTATGCGGCCGGCTTTTCTGACCAAAGCCATTTGGCACGTCATTTTCGCCACATGGTCGGTACTACGCCTCGAGAGTTCCGGTGGTCGCACCGCTGAGGCGCAGCGTCCGTTCAGCGCGAAGCTGTCCTCGGGTTTGCCGAAGGCAAGGCCCGGGGCTCCATCCGGGCTACGCATGGAAACTACAATGGTTCGCTTGTGCCCGCGCAAGCGGGCCGTCGGCGGTGAACCTTTGTGGCGCGGCCCGCGACAAACAACCGCCATCGTCGTGAACGCCGGCGCGCGTCGTACCGATCGCGCGACGCCGGTCGAGGTTGCCCATGCCGATCGTCAGAATCCTCCTGGTCCTTCTCGTGCTCGCTTCGCCGGCGCTCGCGCAGGACGGCACGCGCGATGCAACCGCCGCGCGCGAGGCCGCGCAGGCCTTCCGGGTCTACGTCGAAGGGATGGCGAAAAAGGGCGGGCGGTCTGACCTGACCCGGCCGGAGGTCGCCGCGCTGCTCGGCCGCGTCTTCGATCTTGGCGCCTTGAACGCGCTGCCGCCCGCGCAGGCGAGCGATATTCCTTGGCTGCTCGATTGGATGGAGGCCGCAAACGCGACCAACAAATTGCTCATCAGCTACGGCGCGAAGCCGGGACCGCAGCCCGATTTGGCAGCGATTGAGCGCAACATGACCGAGTACGAGGACCAGTACGCGGCGGCAGTGAACTTCCTGATCCACGGCCAGGCGCGCGAGGCGGTTTCGATCAATATGTTCAGGGCGGGCCTCGCGCCGGAGGAACGCACGCGCGTGCGCGAGGAGGGGCTCGCGCGCGCCCGCAGCGGCGCCGCCGAGTTTATCCTGGGCGCCATCGGCTCAGTGGTCCTGAGTGGCGGCAAGGCCGCCAACGCCCGCCTGGTGGCGGCCGCCGTCGGGGACACGCGCGAGGTCTGGGCGAGCTTTTTCCTGCCGCAGGATCGGGCCCGGGTGATCGAACTGGTCGCCGGCGTTTCTGAGCGGGTGCCGGATGAAACGGCGCGAACCGATCTCGGCGCCTTCGCGGCCGCGCTTCGAGCGGTGAATTGATCTGTCGTCTTGCAGCCTACGCCAGCAACGGCGTCGGACCGCCCGCGGGCAGCGCTCGTTGTCCGCTTTGCCCCTGATAGCGACCGTGCGGTTGGGCTTCGCCAAAGGTCTGGGTTAACCTCGTCGGCGATGGACAGCAGGTCCCGCGAGACGTCGCGAACCCGAGCGCCTTGGCGGTCTTGAGGTCGATGGCCTGGAGCCGCACGGTTAAAGCCTTTCGGCTGCCGCGCCGCACATTTTAGCGCAATCGTCGTCGCTTCGAAGCTTCGGCCACCCATTACCCCGTCGGCGGCGGCGCTATGGTCCAAACGGCCGGAATAATGCAATCGTCAACCGACGACCGTTGGCGGCCCGCTTCAACGCGGCACGTAAACGGCCTGTTTCGTGAGCACAAAATCGATCCTGTCCTCCAAAAGCGCCCTGAGGGCCTCCTGTGGCCGGTTGACGATCGGCTCTTCATGCACATTGAAGCTGGTGTTGATCAAAATCGGTGTGCCCGTCCGCTCGCGGTAGCGGCGCAGCACTGCGGCAAACAGCGGATTGCTCGTATCGCGGATAATCTGAGGCCGAGCCGTCTGGTCGACGTGAACCACCGCAGGAATGCGAGCGCGCCATTCTTCCTTCACCGCGCAGGTGATCGTCATAAAACGCGCGGCGTAGCGGTTGACCGAAGTTATTTCAAATACGCGGTCGGCGTCTTCTTCCAAGACGTAAGGCGCAAACGGCATGAATTCCGAGCGGTCGAGGCGCTTGTTCAGCCGGTCGTTGATGTTCTTATCGGTCGCAGCCGCAATGATGCTGCGCGCGCCAAGAGCACGCGGTCCGAACTCCATGCGCCCCACGTAGATTGCGCCGGCCTGCCCAGCCTCGATAAGCCCGGTTGCGATCTCGACAGGTTCGCCGGTAACACGGCGAATGCGCGGCTCCGCGGCAAGGCACGAGTCGATGCGATCGTCGAAATCCCGGCCCAGGTACACGTTATCCAGACGACGCCGCTGACGCAGCCAGGCTTGCAGGCCGTCACGGTTGCGCAAATAACAAAGCGCTGCGCCGACCGCCAGCCCGTCATCTCCCATCGCCGGAAAGATGAAAATTTCGTCCAGCGGCAGCGATTCCGCGAGCAGCCGATTCAGGCGTACGTTGGCGAACAGTCCGCCCGCCAGCCCAAGATGGCGGCCAGCGGTACGGGATAGCCAATATTTCACCGCCGCCTGGATGCGGTCCTCTACGAGCTGTTGGATGGATGCGGCAATGGTTTTGCGGCCATGCCCCCGGCAGATGCGGTGGATCGTCTGCTCCATGCTGCGCCAATTCCGGAAGTCACAGGCAATCAAGCCGTCCTTGCCCAGCCGAAAATGCCGCTTCAGCTCGGGAAGCAACTTGGGCTCGCCGTACGCCGCAAGGCCCGTCAGCTTGCCCTCGTGCCGCCACATACGAAACCCGGCGGCGGCCGTTGCATGGCCATAAGCCGTCGCCAGGCTGTTCTTGCGCGCTCGCCGGATGGACAGCCAGCGATCATCTCCGAACAAGCAGGTCAGCTGTCCATCCTTCAACGTCCGCACGCTGTAGCTGACATTGTCGCCGGTACCGTCGGCGGTGTAGATCAGCCCCTCGTCCCAGTCCGTATGGAACAGGGCCGTGAGCGCGTGCGCCTCGTGGTGATTCACGAAGTGGACTTTCGCGTCAGCGCGAAATCCGTTCTCAAGGAGGAAAAGGTCGTCACGAAAAAGATTCTCAGGGGCAATTCCGGACCGGATTGCTGCATGAGACAGATCGCGCTTGACCCGCTCATGGCCAAGCCGCTTGCGCAGCCGGTAATAGAAATCCTGGATCCACGGAAAATCGAAGTAGCGAAGCGGAAAAACCGCCCGGATCAGCGCCAGAACATCGATGTCGCTGCGTTTCCATCCGGCAATGCGCAAGACCTCATCGACCGCAAGCCAGGGTATGTCATCTCCCCAGCCCTTCTCGCGCCGCAGGCGCTCCTCTGCGACCGCCGCGATGAGCCGATAGTCCTCGAAGGCCGCCGCCGAGCCGTCGTGCAACCCCGACTGAAATGCCAAAATTCGCACGTGCGTCACGGCCTGCACTTTGGAGGGAGGCGCTCGAGAAAATATTTCAAAACATTTTCGCCTTCGATTGATGCCAACGGCGCATCGCAAACTCTGCAAAGAACCCGGCGGTACCATTTGCCAGGCTCGGCCTTTACGCGGACCAACCTGTAATAGGTCTGGCACTCCGGGCAGGTGAAATAGCGGGGGTCGGCCTTGGCCATTTTGCGATGAATTTACCGCGGTCCTCTCAGCTCGTGCCTCACGCTATTGGTAGCTCTCCTCGACTTGACGATCGCCCCCATGCTTAGCGTTTTCGAGCACGGCCAGAAGCCGATCAAGCTTTGAGGGGACGGCAAGGTGCGTCGGCTCCAACTTCTTGGCCAGCAGCCACTCCGCGATAGCGAGGAGGTCTTGCCCCCGTTGTTTGAAAAGCCGTGCCGCTAGGGCGACCTGTTCATCGGTAGCGCCTGACAGAACACCTCCGTTCGGAAGGGGATGATCGACCAACTTGGCCGTCCCCGCTGCAAGCGCCTGCTCAAAGGCCCTTTCCTTCAGATCGTATGTACTCCAATCAACAGCAATTTTTCCCATTTTCCCCTCCATCGATCGGGGATGGCGCTGACTCGGTCGGGCGCCACACTCGGGCAAAGACTTACTCCCGCGTTAAGCTTCAGTCAGATTAGGTGGATGGTTCCCCCGCTTGCGCGCGAAAATTCTGTTGTCCACAAGCGAAAGTGCCCTGGTGTTGCAACATTACAATAAACTCTGGCTACAGCGTGAATTTGAGTCGCGAATGCGACGGATGCGCTGTTCGACTGGACCGGAACTGTGCGAGATGAATCAATAAACAAGATGATCGATTACCAGCCCGTTTGTCTGAAATCGGACTCACAGCACCTTAAGCTATCTGGGTACCGACACTCCTATACTTCTCGCAGCACTGGAAAGCGCCCCCTTCTCACGGCGCACGCCATCAGCGGACATCGTTGCAACGCAGCAATTCCGGCCCGCTATTTGATCATCTCGTCAGCGACGGCGGACGGCACCTCGATGCCAAATGCATCAGAAATCCGGCACGGTGGCCTGAGGCACCGGCAGGGCCGGTACCCCTTGAAAAAAGGAGTGCGGATTCTCGGCGCAAGCTATCTCCGTAAGCGGGCCTTCCGGCACGCTGGCCAGCTGCGCAAGACGCTCGATCGGAACCTTGCGCACGGCCGCCTCGAACTGCCGGTAGCGCTGGATGGCGTCCCACGGCATCGTGAAGGCGCCGGGGTCCTCGATGTGAACATTCGCCTCCAGCACCTGGCCATCCTCGATTAGGTGGAAGCGCTCGATGACGTGAAGCGCCTTAGTGTGCGGCGTGGCAAATCCGTCCAGCCAGGTACGGTCGTCGAGCCCGATCGTATCGACGACGAGCGCATCGCCTTCGTAATGACCGATCGATTCGCCATACCAGGATGTCTTGATGTTGGCGGAGTGCCCATCCGCCAGGTAGATGTGACGAACGTCATTGGCGTGCGTCAATATCATCGCCACCTCGCTGCGCCCCTGGATGAAGTACATCGGCTGGGTCATCGGCGAGAGCAAAAACCCAGTAATGCCTCTGGGCCAGCAGGTGGCATTCGGCGTGGCTTTGGGCTTTCCGGCCAGGACTTCCTCGTTGCGCTTGCGGATCACTTCCCTCGCCCAAGGCTGGAGGATGGGATTGCTGAGATCTGCCACGTGCTCGGTCGGCTGCCTTCCGGTCACGCGGAAATCGTCATTCGAGACGTAGGGATGCGCACGGTCCTGCTGCACCGGGCCGGCACCACTCGGCGGCGGGATGAACTCGCGGCTATAAGCATACCACCCCACGTTTGGATTGGGGGCGAAATCGGGCGGTCCGGCTTGAGCCGTCGAGATCAGGCTCAAGCTACCGGCTGCGCAGATCGCACTGGCGAAAAAGCCTCCGATGAAGTTCCCGGCATGTGTAGACATCGGGGCCCTCCTTTTCGACATACTCAGGTCGAAAGCAAACTTACCAATATCACCAAGACCTGACCGCCGCGAGGGAAAGGCCCCCCTATAAATTTTAATGAAAAACAATTTAGGTATTCGCGCACCCATACCGTTACGAAAAACCTCGCGAGGATTGAGGAACTAGAAGATAGCGGCCTCAGGTCAGCGGCAGGAGGGTGAGCGTCAATGACCGGGATTTTTATGCGCATCATCGTGTGGCTCGCGGCCGCGATGGCTCTCACTGCAAACGCAGCTACCGCAGAGCCCGAATTTCTATCGTGCACGGGAACGGCCGAACGAAAGATATTTCTGCCGGCAACTTTTCCCGAGACGTTTTCGATTGCAGTCGATACCACCGATGGCACTCTGACGCTGGAGGATGAACGGCTGCCGTTAGCAAGTGTTGCCGGCAACATTGTCACAGTTGATAGTCCAAGCTTTTTGGGTGAGAGGCTCTGGATTTTTCTCAACCAGACGACTGGGGCCCTGTTTGTTACAACATTTAACGGCCAAGGTCAGGTAGCTTGGGAATTCGAGGCCGTCTGCAAACCTAGGCCGAAGGGAATGGGTGAGTAGGAACTGGACCTTGGTGCTTGCGAGATCGGTGGAGGGGGTCTGTTTGCGCACGGGGGCTCGATCACCTACGCGATGATGACGAGTGCCTGCTGTAGTGATCCTTAATCTGATCGCTTTGCGACAATTAATTTATCCGCTGAGCGTTACCGTCGAACCTATCACAGTCGGCGCTTTCAGTGCCCGCTGGTGTGCCTTAAACCTGGGTTCGTCAGGTGAGACAATCTCATTCGCTTCGAGCAGCAATGCGTTAGTTGGCAATAACCTCCGCGATGGCGCCGCCAGCATTGCTGTGAGGCGTTCAGCGCCTTCAGGCGAAAGCGCAACATGTTCAATCACACCGTAATCATAGGTATTTGGGAGCCGGTCCGGAGCGGGGATCTCCGTTTTGCAGTGTGACAGAAAGATTGGCTTTATTTCATAGTGTGAACGATAGAGAACTGGAACTTCGCTTTGCTCGATCATCTCATGGATACGATCGGAAATCGCACGGCGGAAGTGCTCTCGAGCAGGCCAAGGTTCGGGATCGCGGCCCTCGCATCCGGGATAGTCGGGAGACCGAACTGCATACGTCCCATCCCGTAAGCGAACCAAGTAGGCTAACACAAACACAAACAACGGCATCCTGGATTTTCCCAGCCCCTCGACCATCCTCAGAGGTAACAAACCTACAACCTTCGTTAAGCTCCGGCAAATGGGGAAGACTTGGCGCAGCTGCGGAACACGAACATACGCTCGGCGAACAGCTCAGATGTGGACCTGCCCAGAACTCCGATCACCGGAATCGCGGGCCGCTGCGCCTTCAGGCCAAGAGCGGCTATACTCAAACAGGTCCGCAATACCCCCGTCAGCGTCCGTCGTTGCTTGCCGCCTGGAAGGTCGAAAGGGGGAGCGGACATCATTGCAGCCCAGCAAAACAGCCCTTATTCAATCACCTCATCGGCGATGGCAAGCAGCGTCGGCGGCACGTCGATGCCCAGCAGCCTCGCAGTTTCGAGATTGATGACCAACTCGAACTTGGTCGATTGCACGACCGGAAGGTCGGCGGGCTTGACGCCCTGGAGGATGCGGCCGACGTAGACCCCGGCCTCGCGATACCGATCCACCGGATCGACCCCGTAGCTCATCAGGCCGCCAACTTCGGGATGAAGGCGACTCGTATATGTTGCCGGGATCGCATGGCGCGACGCCAAGTTGGCCAATTGAACTCGCCGCGAACCGTAGTAGGGACCGCTGCTGACAAAGAGGGCATCGGGGCGATCTCGGCCCATTGCCGCGAAAGCCTCATTGATCTCGCCATTGGTGCTGGCCTTGTAAATCTGAATTTGCAGTCCCATCGCGCGCGCGGCCACATCCACCTCGCGCAGTGTGGCCTCGGCGATCACAGGCTCGGCTGGGTTGACCAGAACACCCACCCGCACTGCTCCCGGGACCATTTCACGCAAGAGGCCCAGCCGCTTCGCGACCAGTTCGGTCAAGAAAAAATTTATTCCCGTCATATTGCCGCCCGGCCGAGCAAGGCTTGCCACCAGCCCAAGCCTGACCGGGTCTTCGGGAACCATGAAGACGATCGGGATGCTGGTGCTGACCTTCGCCGCCAGAAGCGCAATGGGACCGCTGACCGCGACAATGACGGCAACGCGCGCGCGAACCAACTCGTTCAGCAACTCCGGCACCCGCTCCATTTGTTCACCGCCGAAACGATAGTCGATCACGACATTCTCGCCCTCGACGAATCCGTTGTCCTTGAGGCCCTGGCGAAATGCGCGGCGCCTGTCCTGCCCCTCAACCGCCGGCTGGGAATCGAGATACCCGATCACCGGCAGCTTTGCACGTTGCGCCCGCGCCGTGAGCGGCCAAGCTGCCGCTGCGCCGCCGAGCAGCGTGAGGAAGTCGCGGCGTCTCAGAGTCACTCGATCACCTCGTCGGCGGCGAGCAGAATGCTCAGCGGCACCTCAATCCCGAGCGCGCTCGCTGTTTTGCGGTTGACGATGAACCGGAATTTCGTCGGCAGTTGCACCGGCAGGTCGCCCGCCTTCGCGCCTTTGAGGATGCGGTCGATATAGAACGGCGCCAGCCTGTATGGTTCCAATGGATCGGGAGAGTATTGCATGAGGCCACCTGCGGCCATGAAGGCTTCGTCGGAGCCACCGCAGATGGCCGGCAGCCGGTAGCGCGCCGCGCTCTCAACGATCAGCTTGGCGCGCAAACTAAGAAAGGTGCCGGTTGAAACAATCAGCCCGACATTCGAGTCGAGCGCCAGACGCGCGAGCGCCGCCTCGATCTCGGCGGTGCTGTGCGCCGGTACCGCCGTCACCTCGACGCCGAGCGACTGGCCAGCGGCCTCCGCGGCGCGCAGGTACAGCCCAGACTGCGGAGCCGTTTCAGGAGTGAAGAGAAAAGCGGCACGCGCGATCGAAGGCGCCATCTGCTTGAGCAGAGAGACCCACTTGCCGGCGACCGAGAACTCGTTGCTCGCAAAGCCGGTGACGTTGCCGCCCGGATGCGTCAGGTTCGGCACGAGCCCCTGTTCGACGGGATCGGCGATCTGGAGGAACACGATCGGAATGGAGCTGGTGACCCGCTGCAGCGCGGCCAAATTTGCGGTGGTGGCGCACACCAGCACTTCGGGTTTGAACAGCTCCACGAGATCGGCCGAATAGGCTTGGATGAGAGTGGGCTCAGCGGCGGCCCACCGCACTTCGATATGCAGGTTTTGCCCGTCGATCCATCCGAGCTTGCGCAATCCTTGCATGAAGATCGCCGTTTGGGATTGCCCGGTCGGATCGGTCCCCGCGGCGGCCATGAGCACACCGACGCGCTTGCCCTGCTGCGCACGCGCCGCCAGCGGCCACCCCGCCGCCGCGCCGCCGAGCAGAGTGAGGAACTCGCGCCGTCGCATTTTTGCTCCCAGGGGGGTCACACGTGGCACTACGAATGGAACCCTATCATATAGCGGTCTTGAGGGCTGTGTTGTGCATCACAGCAAATTCGGCCGCTCGATTTCCGGTTTGGGTCATTCACGACTATTCTCGTATTGAGCATAACGGGTCCGCAAGACCCCCAACAGCGACTAGGTTTCGCCAAAAATCGGAATCGTTCCAATTTCGGACTTTCGACCCGCCATAGCCGGGAGCGAATTGGCTTCGAGGGCACCTTGGCTGACTGTGAAGTTCTGCTTCATAGGTCATCGACATTATTGCCAATAGGCGATCGCGGGAAGCGATCGTATGTCCAATTTGCAAATCGAGAGTCACCCCGATCTCGAGACCAAAGGTCCGCGGCAACACACTGAAGCTTTGAGGAGTCTTGCAATGACCGATGTTCTTGTTGGCGTGTGCGACCACTATCGCGCATCCGGACCTAATAAGTCCGATCTCGTTGGTGTTATCACCGAAACGGCCGTCGGCCCGGCCCTGTCCGCCCAAGCTTGGTTCGCCGGAGGTGAGCGCGTCGGCTATGACCCGAAAGCTCGGGCCATCGTCGCGGCGCAAGGCGCGGCGCTCAAGATTTTCTTGAGCGTGGAGGGAAATCTTGCGCAGGCCGTCTCGTTCCTGCCGGGCTTTCCCGACGGCTCATTTGGATGGGCGAAAGTTCGGCCGCATTTGCCGAGCGCCGCGGAGATGCCGAGACTCTTCGTCGATTATGTCGGCATGGGCGATAGCGATAAGCCCAAGAACTACGCCTATTCCACAGCCGAACGCACTGATCTCGTCGAAGCGATCTGGCGCGATCTCGGCGTTCAGTCCACGACGTTGGTCGCCTTTGACTTCTCCTCGCTTGTCGTCTTGGAGCATCTGCGACGCAGGATTGAGCGCTCGGAGCGGGGCGAACCGCCGGGCGGACCGGATATACGCGGCGTTTTCATCTTCAACGGCGGGCTCTTTACGGACGGGCACTCCCACCCATGGTACACCACGCCGATGTTGCGCCGCCTCCCCAAGTGGGCCTGGCGAGGCCTGGGCCGCCCCTTCGTGCTGTTCAAAAGGATGCCAGGAGTAAGGAAAATGTGGTCCAAAGGCTATCACGTAACGGACGCCGAGCTCCATGAGCTCCATAGCGCCATGGACCGCCACGATGGCCTGTTCTACCTCGCCGCGGCAGCAAGCTTCCAGGCCGATCACAAGGCGCAAGGCGATCGGCTCGAC
>Ga0126381_100005240_pt1 | contig 14239 bp, 16 predicted proteins | sample PanSoiMetPlot_28_FD_96465 | JGI IMG/M metagenome (GOLD analysis project Ga0126381, IMG submission 96465) | Tropical forest soil microbial communities from Panama - MetaG Plot_28 | ecosystem: Environmental > Terrestrial > Soil > Tropical forest > Bulk soil | place: Panama | collected 2016-02-17
AGCAGCGCAGGCTTTTGTCCGGGAGGCAGCAGGGCCGCCATGCGGATTACTTCTTCGGCTCCGGCCAGATCGAAATCAACAATGAGCGTCGAGCAAGTCCCGTTCATGACCAGTTCGAGAGCCTCTTTTTGGGATCCGCAATTCACTAATTGCATGTTGAGCTGCTCGAGGGAGTTTTCCAGGAGTTGAAGCGATCGCGTGTCGTGGCACAAAACTGCAGCAGACTGGCGCATGAATGACACGTTAAGGGGCGCAAAGAGTTGGGTAAATGTCACAGCGGTAATCGCCAGCCTGGTTACCGAAGAGTCCTGTAAATAACGGATAACATTGATCTTGCAGCATGTGGTGCGTAGACCGTCGGTTGGAATATCAGCTGTCCGGCCGGTATCTGGAAGGCTCGCGCTTCCCGGTAGAAGCTGCGGCTGGGGCGCGTGCTTACCGGCCCAGGGGATCCAGGGAGGCCGCCTCGCCGCTGCGCGCACGATTCGCCCATAAGGTTCAGACTGAGGCCGACCAACGCTGGGCCAGCGGACCGACGCAGCAAAAATCCACTGCTATAATCAGAAATTGCGCTCATGACCACGAAACGACTGATCCGATCCACGACGGTTTTGTCCGTTCGCCGAAGGGGGACTGTCGTTCTCGCCGGTGACGGACAGGTCACGCTGGGCGAGTCGGTGATCAAGCATTCCGCAAAGAAGATCCGCAGGTTATACAACGACAAGATCGTTGCAGGCTTTGCCGGCTCGACGGCCGACGCGTTTACCCTGTTCAGCCGATTCGAGGCCAAGCTGGAGCAATATCACGGAAACCTCGGCCGAGCCGCTGTCGAGCTGGCGCGCGACTGGCGCACCGACAAGTTCCTGCGCCATCTTGAAGCGCTCCTGCTGGTCAGTGACAAAGAACAGACGTATCTGCTGAGCGGACAGGGTGACGTGATCGAGCCCGACTCGGGCATTGCCGCCATCGGCAGCGGAGGTCCGTATGCCCAGGCCGCCGCGCAGGCGCTCGCCGAGCACACCGAACTCTCGGCCCGGCAAATCGCTGAAGAAGCTATGAAGATTGCGGGCAAAATGTGCATCTATACAAACGATCGGGTAACGATCGAAGAATTGTGAAAACCGGCAGTCAGTGGCCTAGCTGGATTTTCTGAGCTACTGATCGCTTGAACACTAGTCACTGGTCAGTGCATTTATGGCTATCTATCTCCCTTCCACTGCCGAAGAAGAACAGCTTGCGCTGGATGAGTTGACTCCGCGCGAGATCGTGGCCGAACTCGACAAACACGTGATCGGCCAGAAGGACGCCAAGCGCGCGGTGGCGATCGCTCTGCGCAACCGCACCCGCCGCCAGAAGCTGCCTCCTGATCTCGCGGAGGAGATCATCCCGAAGAACATCATCATGATTGGGCCCACCGGCGTGGGCAAGACTGAGATCGCGCGGCGTCTCGCGAAACTTGCTAACTCTCCGTTCTTGAAGGTTGAAGCTTCGAAGTTCACCGAAGTCGGCTACGTTGGCCGCGACGTGGAGTCGATGGTGCGCGATCTGGTGGAAATAGCGATCGACAATGTGCGGGAAGAGAAGCTGGAAGATGTCGCTGATAAGGCCGAGCTGAATGCGGAAGAACGGCTGCTTGATATTTTGCTGCCGCCATCGCCCCCGCCACGTCCGGATGCGACTTCGACCTCGGGTGGAGTGGTGATCGACGGCAATACGGCTCTTCCCGAGTCCGCCAACCGCACGCGCGAGAAACTGCGCCAGCAGTTGCGCGAAGGCAAGCTCGACGACCGCATGGTCGAGATCGATGTTCGAGAACGCAACTTCCCTTCGTTCGAAATCCTGACCAATCAGGGCGTGGAGGAGATGGACGTCAACATCAAAGACATGTTGCCGAACCTCTTCGGCCAGCGAACCAAGAAGCGGAAGATGAAGGTGAACGAGGCCTTCGAGTATTTGATTCAGGAAGAGGAGCAGCGGCTCATCGACATGGACCAGGTTACGCGCACGGCGATTGACCGCGTCGAGAACTCTGGGATCGTGTTCCTCGACGAAATCGACAAGATCGCCGGCCGCGAAGGTGGCCACGGACCTGACGTTTCACGCGAAGGCGTGCAGAGGGACATTCTTCCGATCGTCGAAGGAACGACGGTCAATACGCGTTATGGCATGGTGCGGACTGATCACATCTTGTTCATCGCCGCCGGAGCGTTCCACGTTTCGAAACCTAGTGACCTGATTCCCGAGTTGCAAGGGCGGTTTCCCATCCGCGTCGAACTGCAGTCGCTCACGATGGAAGACTTCGTCCGCATTCTGACCGAGCCGAAATCGTCGCTGGTGAAACAGTACACCGCATTGCTCGAAACCGAAGGCGTGAAGCTCGAGTTCACCCACGAGGCGCTGGAGGAAATCGCGCATTTTGCTTTCCGGGTGAACGAGAGCACAGAAAACATCGGCGCACGGCGACTGCACACGATCATGGAACGTGTTCTCGACGAGTTGAGCTTCGACGCGCCCGAGAAAAAGGGCCAGCAGGTCACAGTCGATGCCGACTACGTGCGGGAGATGCTGACTGACATCGTGAAGGATCAGGATCTGAGCCGGTACATTCTGTAAACAGCATTCCCGCTTCGGAACAGAGCGTTGACTGGTGCGGTCGCGGGTGACTCGCCCGCGCTTTGCGGATGCTACTCTGCTCTCGATGCAGAGAAAGTACTACGATGGTCGCGATCTCCCGAACTGTCAAAAGACAATCGGGCGCTATTCATCACATACTCAGCCTGGTGTCGCTGGCATTTGCCGGATGCAGCAAGACACGTCGCACTACATTCCTGCCTCGGGGCGAGCAGCAGAAAGTACAAGCTCTACGCCGCCGTGGTCATGCCCGACCATGTTCATCCAATTCTGCCTTGCACTCACCGACGATCAAGGTCCGATTTCCATCCCAGAAATCACACGAACGATTACGAGCGAATCCGCCCGCCGCATCAACGACGCGTTGGCTCGCTCGCGTCGAGTGTGGCAGCACGGGTCTTTCGATCATGTTCTGCGTGGAGACGAGAGTCTCAGGAAGCCGGAGGAGGAAGGTTCAGCATATTTTTTGAGAATCCGATCCGCGCGGCACTGGTTGACCCTCCGCAGGAGTATCGGTGGCCTTGGTGGGATCGCGAACTCGTTGCCGCAGCCTCCTGAACCTCTCGCGGGCGAGTCGCCCGCGACCACACAGGACCACACGCTCTGTTATTCTGCTCAGGTTTTCTCGATCCCTTATCCATGAGATCTATCGACCGCAGCCGGCTGCAGTCCTTGATGCAACGCGAGCAGAAGAAGTTTGTCGACGAGCGGCCAAAGTCGAAGGCGCTTTTTGACCGCGCACGGAAGTCGCTGCTGGCGGGCGTTCCCATGAACTGGATGGTGAAGTGGGCCGGCGCGTTTCCGCCGTTCGTCCGCGAGGCACAGGGAGCGCACTTCTTCGACGTCGACGGACACCGCTACATCGATTTCTGCCTCGGAGACACCGGAGCGATGACCGGGCACTCTCCTTTTGCCACGGTGAAAGCCGCCGAAGGCCAGATGAAGCGCGGCATCACACTGATGCTTCCGGGGGAAGACGCGATCATCGTCGCTGAGGAATTGCAGAAGCGCTTTAATCTTCCGTTTTGGCAGTTCGCATTAACGGCTACCGATGCCAATCGCTTTTCGATTCGCCTGGCGCGGCAGATCACGGGCCGGCCCAAGATTCTCGTATTCAACTGGTGCTATCACGGGACGGTCGACGAAAGCTTCGTCACGCTCTCGGCCGACGGGACTGCCGGACCGCGACCTGGAAGTGTCGGGCCGCCGGTGGATCCAACCGTGACGACGAAAGTTGTTGAGTTCAATGATGTTGACGCTCTCGAGGCCGCGATGCACTCCGACGATGTAGCCTGCGTGCTGGCGGAGCCGGCGATGACTAACGTTGGGATCGTGCATCCGCACCCGGGATTTCATCAGGCATTGCGCGAACTCACGCGTGAACACGGAACGCTGCTCATCATCGATGAAACCCATACGATCTGTGCCGGGCCGGGAGGCTATACTCGCGCCGAACATCTCGATCCTGACGTGATCGTGTTGGGCAAGGCGATCGGCGCAGGCATTCCAGGTGCAGCGTACGGCTTCTCGCAGGATGTGGCAGACCGCATCGCCGCCAGGCAGGAGCTCGAAAACTGCGATGTCGGCGGCATTGGGGGGACGCTCGCCGGTAACGCTCTCTCCCTCGCCGCCATGCGCGCCACGCTCACCAAAGTTCTCACCAAAGAAGCCTTTGACCGCATGACTCCGATGGCGGAGCGCTGGACGACGGGCGTCGCTCGAGCCATCGCCGATGCGGAGTTGCCGTGGCATGTAACCCGTCTCGGCTGCCGCGCGGAGTATATGTTTGGTCCCGAGCCCAAGAACGGCCAACAAGCGCATGCTGCCATGGATTTCGAGCTCGAGCGGTTCATGCACCTCTACGCGATGAATCGCGGAATACTTCTGACGCCGTTTCACAACATGGCCCTGATGTGCCCGCAGACGGAAGCCGACGACGTGGACCGCCATACAAAAGTGTTCCGCGAAGCCGTGAGGGAACTGACGAAACCTCGTTGACAATTCCGAGCGTAGCGAGCGACGAGGCCGAAGCCGCGAAGCGGCGAAAGAATGCAGCCCACGGCGCAAGCCGTGGGAAAGGGGAGAAGTAAGCCAGCCCTGAAGGGGCGAAAGATCGAGACTCATGCCTAGGGGTCGTTCGACTCCGCGAGCTCTTTTCGAGCCCGCTCGGCTCAGGATGACAAAATCACATCTGAACTTGTCGCCCAATACGGAGAAAACCGTTCTGATACTCTGTTCCCGTCCGCATGCGACAAATCTTTCTGACGCGATGCCTGGTCCTGACTGCGCCGATCATCTTCAGCGCGTGCGCCTCGATCGGGCCTCCGCAGCCTCCATCGCTGAACTTGCCCAAGCCGCCGACCGATCTCCGCGCGGTCCGCAAAGGCGACCGCGTGATTCTCACGTGGACGATTCCTGCGACGACCACCGACCGGCAGACCATCCGAACTCTCGGTCCGACCCAGATCTGCCGCGGGCCTGATGTATTGAAAGGGTGCGGAGCTCCGGTCAGCAAAACGACAACGCCAATTCCGCAAACTGCAACGCAATCGCGGCGGCAAAGGGTCGAAGCCTCCTACACTGACACGCTACCGCCGGCGCTGGAGAGTGACACGCCATCCGCCTCCATCACCTACGCAGTGGAAGTTCTGAATCGCGATGGACGCGGTGCTGGCCTTTCCAATCAGGCCCCCATCCCGCTCATCCGAACCTTGCCTCCACCTTTGGATTTTCAAGCACAGGTGACCGCTCAGGGAATCGTGTTGGGTTGGACCAGTAGTCCTTCGCCAGTCATTCCGAACGTGCATTACCTATATCGCGTCTACCGGCGTGAGAAAGGCGCGTCCCAGCCCACGCTCGCCGGGGAACTGCCCGCGGGAAGCGAGCCTCGTCTCACGCTGACCGATTCCGGCTTCGAGTGGCAGAAGACCTTCGAATATCACCTGCGAACGATCACCGTAATCTCCGAACCGGACAAGCCTGAGGTGCGCGTAGAAGGCGATGACACTCCAGGCGTCATAGTCTTCGCCAATGATGTATTCCCTCCCGCCGTTCCGTCCAGCTTACAAGCCGTTTTCTCCGGGCCCGGACAGCAGCCTTTCATCGATCTGGTGTGGGCCCCGGTCACCGACGTCGATCTCGCGGGATACAACGTCTATCGTCGTGAGGAAGGAACGGAGTCTGCCAAACTCAACGGGGAACTGGTCAAGACACCGGCATATCGAGATACAAACGTAGTTTCGGGCAAGCGTTACATCTATTCGGTATCAGCAGTGGACGTGCGAGGCAACGAAAGCGCGAAATCGGAAGAGGCCAGCGAAGCCGTGCCGTAAGAAGGGCTGATTCCCTTTTGTCATTCCGTTGGCGTGTCGAGCGGGAGGAGGCAATCTCGACATTCCTCACAGAAAAATCTTTTCAATTCCGTCCCGGCCTCGGCGGATATGTTTAGATAGAAAGCGATGAAATACTGCCGGTTTCAGTTTAATGGACAAGCTCAATACGGACTGGTGGAGTCCGTCGCCGGGCGGGATGCGATTGTACGCGTCCTGCTCACCCCTCCCGAAGAAGCCGAAGGCGACATGGAGAGCCTGCGCACGCGGAAGATCGAAGCCATTCCTCTGGAACAAGCGACGCTCTTGCCGGCGGTTCGGCCGTCGAAAATTGTCTGTGTCGGCAGAAATTATCGCGAACACGCGGCCGAACTGGGCCATGAAGTGCCGAAAGAGCCGCTGATTTTTCTGAAAGCTACATCGGCGTTGCTGTCGCCGGGAGGCACTGTACGGCGGCCGAAAATTTCGCAGCGCGTCGACTATGAAGGCGAGTTGGGCGTTGTCATTGGCAAGACTTGCTATCAACCTGCGCCCGATGCCGACATCCGGCAGTTCATCTTGGGCTACACGTGCGTGAACGATGTGACGGCGCGTGACTTACAGAACTCCGACGGTCAGTGGAGCCGCGCCAAAGGTTTCGACACATTCTGCCCCGTAGGTCCGGTGGTAACGGATGAGATCGATCCGTGGGCAGGCATAGGTGTTGAGACCCGCGTTAATGGCCAGGTCAAACAGAACGGCAACACGCGCGATTTCATCTTCCAGCTTGAAGTCGTGATCCGCTACATCGCGCAGGCGATGACTCTGTATCCCGGAGACTTGATTCCCAGCGGCACTCCGTCGGGAGTGGGCCCGGTAGTCGCCGGGGATGTGGTGGAAGTGACAGTAGAGGGCGTGGGCACGCTGAAGAATTCTGTAGCGGACGAGTAGTGCCGCCCGTCGTCACTCGTTGACCTCTGGCAAAAGGTCTTAACTGCAGTCGCCTGCAACCGCTCACAATTTCGCACCGCCGTAGTTGGGACCGCGCGGAAACGTAGACTTAGGAAGCATTCTTGACCACACGCAGCCGGGAGCGATGTTTTTCCCTCATCTGCTCAACCGAAAGAGTCTTGTGACCGAGTCGGGAGAGTTGGACAAGTTCTTCCTGAATCTCCTGCAGTCGTTGCTGCCTATGGTGGTGCGCGATTTCGGCTTCTGCTCCCTTTGGGCCTCGAAACCGATACTGTTCGTTCAACTCTTGAATGTCAGCGATCTCCAACCGAAGACGCGCTATCTTTTGGCGAAGAACTTCAAGATGATCCATAGTGATCAGGATAACGCCAGTTGGGAGCGCTGGAGAGCAAGCTAGGGTCAACCCGATTTCCGCCCAGGTGGGGGGACTGCTAGGAACCGGCCTGCCTCGAAGGTCAGGAAAGCGAAAAATCGCGGATTGCTCAACATCCATTTCACTTACGTCCCTTTACTGGGACTTTGTGCGGGAGTCGGACGAGGGGTTTACTGCAGGCGGAACCTCTCCCGAATCAGTCGCTGCAGCCGCGGCTTGTAGAGAAGATCGAAAGCCAGCTCTTTATCAGGGAACATCGCCAGCGCCGCTCGCTTTGCTCCGGCGGCGAGTTCCGAGGCTTCCGACAAAGTCACATTCGGGTCTTGCCCAATCACCGACATGACCATGCTGATCATCAACTGCAGGCGGCGGATTTTCTTGGCTTCCTCCTCCAGCTCCTGGCGAGCCTCCTGCTCCGCCAGCGGAAACCTTGCCCCATCCCCTGCGTTTTCAGAAATATTCATGATCTCCCTTCCCCATCCCCATTTTGGATGACGCCCCGCAGTCCGGCGTTGCGCCAGTTGTTACGGCCATTCTGCCTCAATTTGAAAAGAAAGCAACTGCCCGAAAGTGCCCTCGCAGGTTAGGCCTTCCAGGCATGTTTGCTCCTGCGCAATCAAGAACTGTGGGGGGGAATCCGGTAGTTGCAAGCCTGCCGAGGGGCCCTAGGAAGTGCGACAGGAGTAAAATCTGCTAACAGCGGTATTAGAAACTGCATCGTATCCACACCTGGAGGAGCTATGGCGGATCCCATCAGTCCGACGGCAAACGTGGCGCGGCGTCCTAATCCCAATGAAAAGCTGGTAAAAGTTTTTGACTCTGAGGACGAATCGGAGGCGATGATCGTCAAGGGACTGCTGGAGTCCGCCGGCATCGACAGTGACCTGACTGCTGCCGCGATGCTGCAGGATATGTTTCCGGGGCTTGGCGGAATGATCATCCTGGTACGCGAAGAAGATGCCGAGTTGGCGCGGCAAGTGATCGAGGACTACCGGCGTCCGGAGTCTGCCAGCGGCGATGACGACGAAACCGCAGAGATTGAATTCAACGAAGGCTTGCCGAAATAACGTGCGGCCCTGCGGAGTGATGAGTCGAGTCGCCTTCGCCGACATCGATTGATGTCATCTCAAGCCAGCCCGGGCGCGTTTGTGGATGCGGTGGAAGAAATGCGAGAGCCAACGATCCTGCAAAGATCGCGGCGCATCTCGCGCCGGCATAACGATCACCGCCTCGCCGCCCACATCGCGAGTAAAGCAGATGCAGTCGCGAGAGTAATCGTCAACAGCGGCACGGCGACCCGCAAATCCGCTGCCCGCATTTTCGCCCCGACCGCGGGCGGCGCCGGTGATCGCGTGCAAGCGCAAAACTGCTGACCGCCGTCGGGATCTTGGCCAGTAAAGGCGAGACTTACCCTAACGCAAGCTCCGCGACAGCAGCCGGCATCAGCAACCCTGAGAGGGGAACAACGAGCAGATTTGCGGGCAGGCCGATCGTTGTGGCCGGTGAAATGTAACCTGCCATCGGCAGGGGGCAAGCCGCCATCTGGGACAACTCTCAGGCCGCGAGCGAGCCACGAGTTAGACCGCGCACGATCCGTTCCGGCCAATTTTTTCCGACGAAACGGGCTGGTCGAAGTAGGGAGCGTGATCAGGCGCCTGGTTGGGTCCGAACGCGAAGGGCGACAGGGATCCCGAAAACTAACGGGCGAGATGGATCACCGACTCCAAATGATACGTTTGCGGGAACAGATCCACCAGGTGCGCTTGGTCGATGCGATAACCGGCCGCCAGCAAGGGCACGAGATCGCGCGCCAGCGTTACCGGGTCGCAGGCCACATAAACAACGCGTGGCGCGCCCAAGGTCGCCAGCTTTCGCGCCACGCGTTCTCCCAGGCCACTTCGAGGCGGGTCCACCACCGCCAGGTCAGGCGTATGAAGATGAGGAGGACTGCCACCCTTCCCGACTCGCCCCAATTTGCCAATCCGGTCCAGAAACTGCTCCGTTGTAGCCTGAACCGCTTCCGCATTCGAGGGCAGATTGTAGGAAAGGTCGGTTAAGGATATCTCTGACGATTCCACCGAAACGATGCGATGAATGTCACCGAAGGCTGTGGAAAATAGTCCAACCCCGGCGAAGAGATCGAGAGCCATCTCGCCGGACTGGCCGGCTGTAACGATTCGCACCAGTTCATGGATCAGATGCCGATTTGTCTGGAAAAAAGATCCGGCACTCACTCGGTAGGAAGCGCGCCAAGTTTTGTAGATCACGTGGTCGGCTCCGACAGTCAGCAATTTTTCCTGTGAGGGTTCTGGGGGAGAGTGGAGGTGGCGGAAAACCACCACGCCTGCGATTTCCGGGAAGGACGCTCGCAGATCCTCGGCCCAGGATCGGAGCGCGGCGCGGCGCGCATCTGCCACAGCCGAAACCTCAATCAGAAGCTGCGTGTCCTCGGCGTTGGCGAAGAATTCGATTTCGCTTACGCCTCGCGGCACTTTGCCGGCGTGTCCGCTCTGCCAGAGCGCGGTAATGGCGCGGTTGATCAGCGGGGAACTGATCGGGCACTCTTCGACGGCCAGCAGTTCGTGCGAGGCCATCATGAAATATCCGATCGCGAACTCAGGCGTGGTCTGCACCTGGAGCCGCGACCGGTTCCGGTAATTCCAAGGAGGCGAGGCATGGAGCTGGATATCAACCGGCAATTCGATTTTGGCGGTGCGCCGCAAGCTCTCGCGCAGGATTTCCTTCTTGATTTCGAGCTGATGCTTATAGATGGCCTGTTGATATTGACATCCGCCGCACTGCATGAAATAGCGGCATCCCGGTTGAACTCTGTGCGGAGAAGGCTCGATGATCGCTGCGGCCTGAGCCCGAGCAAATCCGGGCTTCTGTTCGGTGATCGAAGCTTCGATTTTTTCTCCGGGCAAGACGAACGGAACGAATGCCGCCTTTCCGCGTCCGCTCGAGTCGGCGGGCAGGCGTGCAAGGCCATCGCCGCCGTAGATCATCTTTTCGACTGTGAGCAGCAAGAAGTAATTCTAAACGAGAGAATCAGAGCGCCCGTCCCGCCGCTGCGCCCGACGCCCAGGCCCACTGGAAATTGAATCCTCCCAAATGGCCTGTTACGTCAATGACCTCGCCGATGAAGTACAGCCCTGAAACCTTGCGGCATTCCATGGTCTTGGCAGAAAGCCCGTCGGTATCAACCCCGCCTGCGGTCACCTCGGCCTTTTCGAAGCCTTCCGTTCCGGCAGGAGTAACAGGCCACGAATGCAGTTGCCGCTCAAGATCAGCCAATGCCGAGTTCGTCCACGACGAGGGCGCGTGAAACTCCGCCCATCGATCGGCGAAACGAGTGGGAAGAATCTTCCGCAGTTCCGTGCGCAGCGTCGAGATCGTTCGCGCCGTCCTGGCACCGCGAAAGGCAGAGATCGCCTCGGTCCCGGGCGCAAGGTCGATTCGGATCGAGTTCGGTTTCTTCCAGTACGACGAAATCTGCAGAATCGCCGGCCCACTCAGCCCGCGATGCGTAATCAGCATCTTCTCCCGAAACTGTGCTCCATCGCATGACGCAATGACCTCAGCCGAAACTCCCGCCAGATCACAGTAACGAGATCGATCTTGCGGATCAAAGACCAGCGGCACCAACCCGGGCCAAGGTTCACGAATCTTCAACCCGAACTGCCGCGCCAGGTCATAGCCAAATGAAGTAGCGCCGATCTTTGGAATCGACAGTCCGCCCGTCGCAATCACCAACGCGGGCGCGCGGAGTTCGTCGTTCGAGGTGTGCACTACAAACTGATCGGAGTGCTGCACTTGCAGAATTCTCGCATTCAGAAAAATGGTCACGCCTGCGGCCTGGCATTCCTTCTCCAGCATGGCCACAATCTCGCGCGCTGAGCCATCGCAAAAAAGCTGTCCTAGCGTCTTCACGTGATAAGGAATGCGGTGCTTCTCGACGAGCGCAATGAATTCCGCGGGCGTAAAACGAGCCAGCGCGGACTTCGCGAAATGGGGATTGGACGACAGAAAGTTCTCGGGCGTGCAGTGGAGGTTGGTGAAGTTGCAGCGCCCCCCACCCGAGATCAGAATCTTCTTGCCCAGCCGGTCCGCGTGTTCGAGTACAGCGACGCGCCGTCCGCGTTTCCCGGCTTCGATGGCACACATGAGCCCGGCCGCCCCACCTCCGAGAATTAGCGCATCAAAGGAATGGATCACACGGGCTCACATGTAGAACAAGCTGAGGCGAGGCAAACCGTACTTTTCCAGCAGCCGCTTGTGAACATACTGCTTCAGCAGTTGATCGATTTGCATCCCGGACATTTTCCTTCGGTAAGGGGCCAGATCGCGCTCAGCATCCGCGCGAATCGCAACGACCTCATCATCGGGAGTCGAAGCCAGCAACACAGCAAACAGCTTCTCCTCGAGAACTGTCATCCGCCGCTCCAGGTCCTCCAGCCGCCCTGCAGGCTGGCGAGTAGTTTGCTCGGCAAGCTCGCGCAGAGTCTTCGCCCCTTGCAGTACGATCGGCCGCACATTTCCGGCGCCCTGTGGGACCTTCGCACCTTCCAGCAACTCGGCATTCCGTTGCAAGAACGCCGCCACAGCTTCGGGCTCGAGACCTTCGCGAGCGCGAGACTTCCCGGACGGTTCGGCGCCCGCCGCGCCCACCGCCGCTTCTTTCATATCTTCCGCCGCGGCCAACACCTCCTGCGAGCAGTAGGCGAGGCTATTCACCTTCTTCGTTTTCGATGGACGCTGGTCCCAGCGGTCAAAAGCCGCGTCAATTCCACGGAGCGCCGCCTCGAGCGGAATCCCTGCATCCTTCCAGGTCTCGATCAGCGACCAGTCGAGCGTGGACAGCAGCAGTCCGCCGCCGCGCCGCCGCAAATAGCGCTCCTCAATTTCGGTGAAGTAGTTGAAATAATTGTCCACAATCGATCTGGAGGGCATGTTATGCGGGTTTTATCGAAATTTCACTGCACACTAGCTGCACACTGGTTGTACGCTTGCTCCAATCGGGCCATAGCGTCAACCTTGGTGCCCTCTCGTTCCAAGCGAATATAATGCCGCCGGACAACTTCGGCGGAATTGCGAAGAATCAGACACGCTTGTTCCGGGCGCATTCCGCATCGATACAAATTGGTTGCCAGACCCCGACGGAAGGCGTACCAGCCTCTCCACGCCAGATTAGTGCCCTTAACCTTCTTGCGAATTTCGTATTCCGCACGACGAAGGTTGATCTGTTCCCACCCATCAGAGAGGAGCTTGACCAGCGGCGCGACCACTGGGAGCCATTCATCGGTGCCAGTCTTGGTGTCCCTATGGATGCGTATCCTTCCTCGCATCCGGTCGTAGTCATCCGGCAGGAGCGCCTCCGCTTCCGGTCTGCGGAGCGCCAGGAAGGCGTTGATGCCGATAGCAACCGCTACAGGGCCGGCCGGGAACAGATTCAGAAATTGCTTAACCTCATCCAATGTATACGCGCCATTTTCGCGGTGATTGGAGTGACCATAACCGCGAACAGTAGTGCCATCCTCAGGGTTAGGACCGGGGTGGTGTCCTAGACGAAGAGCGTGTGAAAAGATGGCCGAGCAGGTTACCTTGCAGTGCATGTAGGAATTGTGCCCGAGTTCCTCACCACGCTGCGCGTGGATCTGATCCAGCGCCCTCTGAACATCACACACCCGCACATCGCGCAAGCGCAGATAGCCGAGCTGTGGCTCTACACGCCGCCAGGCTTGTTCGTAAAGCAATACTGTGTTCCGCGATAGGCGCTCACGCGATTTTGGCAGGAAGACGCCCTTAACGAACTCCCTAACGCTCGCACCTGCTTCGACGGTCATCGTCTTACGCACCGTCATCATATAGGCTTCGGCCAATGGCTTGATCTCTGATTCTTTTGGGGTAATGCTTAACACTGCACAACTTGTGTGAGGGTTGGGTGCGCTTGCTGTCACGGTACTCTGACCAGCGTACAAACCAACTTCCATTGGATTTGAATATCGAGTACCCCGTCATTGCTCCTCCTTCTTTCGTTTCGTTGCCCAGCGAGCAAGTACTGCCTTACGCGCTGCCTCGCTGCGCTCTTGTTTTGTTCTACGGGGAGCAGTTGCCTTGCCGCCCTTCCGACCGAGTCTAACCGCTGCGGGATCTTTAGCTGTCATGGCGGCAAAGATCACCGTTTCGTGTTTCTTTAGCTTGCGCCGCCGTACTGGATTGGTCTTATGGCTGGAGCCGCCAACCTGTGCGGCAAAGCGCTGCAACTCCTCCCTAAACATCACACGTGCAATTTCGGGCGATAGTAGTCCTGTCTCACTGTTCGTTCGGCCTGACTTCCTCATGTGATCTGGGTTGATAGCCAATGCGAGCAGGGAACTTGCGTCCAGAGTGCCGCCAAGTATTTCGCTCGCCTGCTCAGCCATTTTCTGCCTCAGAACCTCCGTGACCGCTTTCCCGTGCCGTTTGTGAGTGGCTACGATTTCCTTCGCCGCCCTATTACGGTCACTTTCCCAACGTACAGCTCGGCTGATTTCGGTGTTGAACGTCGCGGTCAATTCCTCTTCCGAGCGGTGGCACAGTTCGGCTGCGTGGCGAACATAATCGACAGCCATGTTCTTTTCGGGGCCATCCTTGCGCGGGCCAGCGAAGACATCGACCTGGTAGTCGGAGGTGGGATCGTATTGCTCGAGACCTGCTGCCAGGACAGCGAACCTTCGATTGAAGCGGGAACTCCAGGACGTCATGCAGAAAGCAAAGCAGATGGCGAACCAGATCAAGGAACAGGTGGAATGGGAGTTGGAACGTTACTTGGCCCGTCGTAAGGACATCGACGGAAAATACGACTTTCGTGTTTCTCGACTGACGCAGGTGTTTGGGATACTCCTGTTCGAACGGCGCATTAGTGAGGAGGAACTGCGCGGCTTAGAAGAGGACCAGATGAAGGCGGTCCGCTCAA
>Ga0126381_100005241_pt1 | contig 14239 bp, 10 predicted proteins | sample PanSoiMetPlot_28_FD_96465 | JGI IMG/M metagenome (GOLD analysis project Ga0126381, IMG submission 96465) | Tropical forest soil microbial communities from Panama - MetaG Plot_28 | ecosystem: Environmental > Terrestrial > Soil > Tropical forest > Bulk soil | place: Panama | collected 2016-02-17
AAGCTCATACCATGCGAGGCCGTGTCTGACGCAGCGTGGATCGGCATGGTGGTTGTTATGCCAGCCTTCGCCAAACGTCAATAGGGCCACCCACCAGTTGTTGGTCGAATCATCGCGGGTATTGAAACGGCGGCGGCCCCAAGTGTGAGCGGCGGAATTCACCAACCATGTGCCATGGAGTTCCACTACGGTCCGCAGGAAGATGCCCCAACTCACCAGGCTGGCCGCCAGGAACACGCCGCCGCGGACCGCGCCCCATGCGACGAGGATCACCGAAAGAACGAGGAAAGGAACAGCGTGCCATTTCTCCAGCCAACAATAAAAGGGGTCGCGCCGAAGGTCGGACACGTATGGCGCGAGTTCGGCATTGCGCATCGAGTCGCCTCGCACCAGCCAACCGGCATGGGCCCACCACCAGCCGTCGCGAGGCGAGTGGGGGTCGCCGTCCCTGTCGGCGTTTTGATGATGGATACGATGGGTTGCGACCCAAAAGAGAGGGCCGCCTTGCAATGCGAGCGCGCCGCAGATGGCCAGGATACATTCTAGCCACCGCGGTGTCTCGTATCCGCGATGCGTGAGCAGGCGGTGATACCCGATGCCGATTCCCCAGCCGCCTGTGATCCAAAGCAAAGCCAGTGCGACCCAGAATGCCTGCCAAGTGAAAAGGAAAAGCGCCGCCAGCGCTCCCGTATGAAACAGGACGAAGGCGCCGGCTGTGACCCAATTCAGTCGAGATGAGTGATCGGACATGCTCCCGCGCGGCGGCGCCTCCCTCCTTCATAGAATACCGAGTGTGAGAGGTCTATTTCGTGGCGAGCGGCAGCGCGCCCAGCGGGCTGGCAGTGGCCCCCCACGTGGCTCTTCGACAGGTGGATGTAGATCATCGTCGCGCGCAGGTCCCCATGGCCCAGCAGTAGTTGGATGTTGCGCAGGTCGATCGACTGGCCGATCAAGCAATCGTGTTTGTCGATGACGCCGGGCGACCGGAGGAGCGCATAGCCGTGCGGGGCCTGGTAAGGAAATTCCCAATGCTGAAATCCCGAGTACCTGCGCGGGACGGAGAAGGGGATGGTCAATTTGACAAAGGGTTTCTGAGGCAAGGGGCGAGACCGCCTTAAACAGGTGGCTCCCATCCGATCTCTTGCCAGTTCAGCGGCGGGAAGTCCTCCTCACGATACCCTGCAATCGCTTCCGCCAATCTATTCAAGATGCCTAATGGTGAATAGCCGTATGCTGCGACGGTAGTCCCAGCCACTTCCACGACTGCCGGGGGCGTCAAACGATAACCGTGCTCTTGAAATTCCGCGGCGAGAGCGTACAGAGCGTCCTTGATGGAGGGTCCGAATCCGCCGACGCCTCGAACCAAGTCGGGACCAACCATTGCTCCCATCATGTTCCCCTCTCGAAAAATGAATATACGCCGCATTCATCAACCTCCTAGTTGTGCTGCTACACGGCGACGGCTAACCAGCCTTGGCAATTCTCGCCTGTTCCTCGGCTGGAAGGGGTCCGTGGTAATCACACTTGTAGCACCAAATAGTCAGTTCTCCGTCCTCCGCCAACCTGACTGCCTCCTCATGCGTTTTGGCCTCAACGCTAGCCGAGTAGCCGCAGTTTGGGCATTTCTTAAACATGCACGCATCGTAACGCCGCTACCTTGCTTCTGTAAGCCCCCGATACACAGCCTCCGTGCGCCGACGCACGTCGCTCGATGGGAGAGGCTGAGCCAAAGCCCCTTAGGCGGCTGGTCCAGTAGAGCGGGTGAGCGAAACGGGAGCGTGGCCTTCAGCTAACAGGCTGGTTGGGCACCGTCCGGCGTTTGAATCTGACTTCTCATCGACACACATCACGACCTCGTGCTTCGGTGGACTCAGACAGAAACCCACGATGGCCTCCACCTTCTCAGACAAAGTGCTTGTCTTTACTGACTTTGAACCTTTCTGCTAAATGAGGCTTTAATCCGTGTGCCTGCCAGATGCGGCGTACCGTCGCCTCGCTCATGCCCATTTCAGCGGCCATCGTTCGCGCACTCCACCGGGTTGCCTTGCCCGGCTTGGACTGTGTCGTACGGCGACTCACTTCCTCCTTGAGTTCGGCCGAGATGGCAGGTGTGCGGCCGGGACGCGGGGCATCCTGTTCCAGCCCTTCAAGATCGAACTGAAGAAACCGCTTCCGCCAGCGTGCGGTCTTTTGGTTGCTGATCTTCAAGCTGGCGGCGATCTCCAAATCAGTTTTGCCCTCAGCAGCCAAGAGAACGATCCTCGCACGCTCTACCTGCCGAGGCGGAAGAGATCGCGATCTGGTCCACCGTCGCAGGGTCTTCCGTTGTGATGAATTGAGGATAACGGGCTGGGCAAAACGCATCGGGGGCCTCCTCAATTCTAAAGGCGTCCAGCTATATTTATTACTATTTATGACGCACTACAGTTGGGACAAACGTATTATGAATTCCATCTAACTCACACAATGTACCGCCCACTTTTAACAATCGCGGCCATTGAGATCAGTGCTCGGCGCGTTAGAATCAAAGGAATCTTATTGAAGACCGCTGCCCAGTCAGCGCGGCGGTTATCGCGTCACCTCACTTGCGTCACTTACTAACGGTGTCTGTGTGCTGGCGAGGGGACGGTCAATCCGAGTCTGCTCGTTGAACGGGGACGTGTGTACGTCCTGATCTATTCGCGCGATACGTTCGTTTGGGTAACATTTGCCGGACGCTTAAGATCTGCAAGCACTTGAATCACAGCATTCCCGAATCATGTCCGTAAACTCAGAAGAGCAATGGTGCATCCATGAGCGGTTTGAAGCACAGGTGGCGCGCACGCCCCTGGCCATCGCGGCCGTCGTGGACGGAGCTGCCATCACGTACGACGCCCTGAACCGGAAAGCGAACCGTATCGCTCATCGTCTCAGCAGGCTGGGTGCAGGACCGGAAGTCCCAGTCGTCATTTGCGTAGAGCGGTCGCTGGACATGCTAGCGGGCGTTCTGGGCATCTTGAAAGCTGGCAGCGCCTACGCACCGCTCGATCCTCTCTATCCGCGAGACCGCCTTTCCTTCGTCCTGAGTGACACGCGGGCGCCGGTTGTCGTGACACAGGCTTCCTTACGCGAGGCGCTGCCTCGCAGTGAGATCTCCGTGGTCTGTCTCGACGAAGGCGTTGTTTCCGACCAGTCTGCTGACGAGGTTGCCGAGGAGAACCTGGCAAGCGGGGTCGAACCGGACAACCTGGCCTACGTCATCTACACGTCGGGTTCCACCGGCCGGCCCAAAGGTGTCTGTGTCGAGCACGGCACTGCCGCGAAGCACTTGGCCGAGATGCAACAAGTCTGGCGACTCGACGCCCATGACCGCGTGCTGCAGTTTGCCTCTCTGAGCTTCGATGCGTCTATCGAGCAGATCTTTTCTACGCTCTTCAGCGGGGCCTGCCTCGTTCTGCGCGGCGTTGAAGGCTGGGACCCCTACCATTTCTCGCGGTACGCAGCTGATGCGGGCCTCACGGTGGCCGACCTGCCAACCGCCTATTGGGATCGGTGGGTGCAGGCGTCCGCCGGCTGTGAGCTGGCCGTTCCGCCAAGCTTGCGGCTGGTGATTGTCGGGGGCGAAGTGGTCAGCGCTGGTTCGGTCCGCCGCTGGAAGGCCTCGCCGTTGCGCTCCATCCGCCTCGTGAACGGGTACGGTCCCACCGAGACCACAATTACCGCCTCCACCTTCGAGATTACGCCGCGTTTAGCAGACACGGCGCCGCTCGACCGCGTTCCGATTGGCCATCCGCTCGCCGGCCGGACGATGCACGTGTTGGACAGCGACCGCAGAGCCGTCGCGCCTGGCGCCGCCGGCGAGTTGTATCTCGGCGGCGAAGGCCTGGCGCGGGGCTATCTGAACCAGCCCGCCCTCACGGCCGAACGATTCATTTCCGATCCATTCAGTTTCGACCCACGCGCTCGCCTGTACCGTACAGGAGATCTCGCACGGTACCGATCTGATCGTGAGATCGAGTTCCTGGGACGCGTCGATCATCAGGTCAAGATTCGCGGCTTCCGTGTCGAGCTTGGCGAGATTGAAGGACGGCTCCAACAGCACCCGGGCGTGGCCCAGGCGGTGGCAATGGTCCGGGAGGACGTACCCGGGAGCAAGCAACTGGTCGCTTACGTCGTGAGCTCAAGGGAACACGCCTCAACCCCCAAGGAGTTGGAAGAGGACCTCGCGCGGACGCTGCCCCACTACATGGTGCCGGCCGCCGTGCTCTTCTTGGATGATCTGCCGGTGACACCTAACGGCAAGATCGACCGCGCGGCGCTCCCGTCGCCTGGTCGAGCCGATCGGCACGCCGCTGAGACCTACGTGCCGCCTCGCAATCACGCCGAAACAGTCCTGTGCGATCTCTGGGCCCAGGTGTTGGACGTCGATCGCGTGAGCGTCGCTGATCGCTTCGTCGATCTGGGCGGCGATTCGCTGTTGGCCATGCTGGTCGCGGCCCGGGCGCTGGAGGCCGGTCTCCGCATTACCGCCCAGCAGCTCGGCCGGGCGGCAACGGTCGCCGAACTGGCGTCGGTGGCCAGCATTGCCCCCACCCGCGCTGCGAGTCGCGAACCTCGGCAGGAAGCCGAGGCCGGTCCCGTGCCGCTCACTCCGGGGCTGCACCGCTACTTTTCTGACCCAGAGCAACGCTCGCGAGGCAGCATCGAGTGCGCCTCGTTTGACGCGCGTGAGCCGATCGACGCCCGATTGCTCGAAGACGCATTGCATGCCGTCGTGGCGCGGCACGACGCCCTCCGCCTGCGCTTCGCTCCAGGGTCGTCCGGCAAGCAGGCGCACACGGTCCCTCAGGAAGATCACCATCTGGTAGAAGCGATTCACCTCGATGGTCTCTCCGAGCCTGCTCGGCAAGCAGTCGTAGCCGAGGTCACGGCCGCAATGCGAGCGAGCATCGATCTCGAGGAGGGCCCCCTCGTGCGCCTCGTTCTGCTGAAGCGGGGAACCTGCCAGCCGGATCATCTCGTGCTGTTCCTGCATCACGTAGCTTTCGACGCCTACTCAGAGGCCATCATCTTGGAAGATCTCGAGGCGGCCTATCGATGGTTGATCCGTGGACAGCCGCCCCGATGGCCTGTGACGACAGCGTCGTTTCGTCGCTGGGCGGAGCACTTAAAGGAGCACGCGCAGGCCAAGACCACAGAGGAGCAACTGGACGGTTGGCTCCAGGCACCGTGGTCGAAGGCTCGCCGCTTGCGCACCGACGGTCCGGGAATCGCCCGGCGTACAGGCCGGGTACGCACGATGAAGGGCACGCTGGAATCTGGGCCAACCCGCGCATTGCTGCGCGATGTGCCCCGCGTGCTGGATGCACAGGTGCCGGATGTGCTGGTCGCCGCGCTCGCTCAAGCATTGGCCCCCTGGACGAAATCACGCCCGGTCCTTATTGGCTTGATTAGCCACGGACGCGAACCGCTCTCGTTGGATCTCGACGTTTCGCGTACCGTGGGCTGGTTTACCACCTCCTGCCCTGTGCTCATCGAAGTCACGGGGACCAGCGCGGCTGACTTGTTGCCGAAGGTTAGAGAGCAGGTCCATAAGGCGGGCACGCGCAGCCTTCGCTACGACCTCCTGCGCTACCTTTGCGACGATGAGCGGATTGCCGCGCGCATACGCCGGATTCCTGAACCCCGCATTGACGTCAACTACCTGGGCCAGGTGGACGAGATGTATAGGCGGCGGTCTCTTTTTGTTCGGACGCAGAATCTGTGCGCCCCGGAGCTCCCATCACAGACGTCGGTACAAACCTCCGACACGTTACGGCTAAAGGCGCACGTTCAGCAGGGCTGCCTCTATCTGGCACTCCGTTACCACGAGAACGCCTACCGGCGAAAAACCATGAGGCGTCTTATGCGGACGCTCGTAGAAGCCATGCACGAAATCATCGGGGCGTGTGCCTAGGAATCAGGTCGATTGGGTTGGCAATGCCAAGGCGCTCACGATAGAGTTGGCGCGGGGCGGCGCCGTCGCGGGTCGCACCAGAGCCAAGCTTGTTTCTCCTGTTCCCCGGCGGCCTCACCCATGTTCCGAGGCGCCACCGCTGAGCAGCGCCGGTCACCTCATGTTGTTCTGTCGGTCAAAAGCGAACACCCGCCATGATGGTGCGGCCGTTCATGCCGCAATTGTTGGATTCACGGCTTCCGTCGGCGCCCACTTCGCGGGTATCATGCGTCACCTTTTGCCAGCACTCACCGCAGATTATTAACACGAGCAGGGTTGAAATCCCTGCTTGCTGCGCTACAATCAAAAAACCCTTACAGACCGCCGCCCAGTCAGCGCGACGGCTATGCGCCACCCACTCGCGTCACTTTACTAGACCGGTGAGGTGTCTGTGCGCCGGCGCGGGGACGAGAATTCCGAGTCCACTCGTTTGAGAGGGAATTGTGCGCATCGCGATCTATTCGCACGATACATTCGGTTTGGGCAACATTCGCCGGACACTTGAGATCTGCAAGCATTTGAATCATAGCATTGCCGAAGCGTCTATCCTGATTATCACCGGTTCCCCGGTTCTACAAAGCTTCCGCATTCCGGATGGCATCGATTATGTAAAGCTGCCTTGCCTGAAACGTGATGAGGACGGCAATCTTACGGTGCGTTCTCTCCGCCACCTGCGCCTCAAGGATGTGGTGGAGGCCCGGAGGGATCTTCTTTACTCCATCATGCGCGGGTTCCGTCCGGACGTGCTGCTGGTGGACAAGAAACCCGCCGGCGTGGCAGGTGAGCTTCTGCCCAGCATCGTCGAGCTGAAGCTGTCCAGACCTCAGGTCCAGGTAGCGCTCCTGCTGCGCGATATACTCGACAGCCCCGCGCAAACCATCGCCCTTTGGAGGCAACAGCGGAGTTATGACGTGCTCGAGAGTTATTACGATCGCGTGCTGGTCCTAGGAACGCCGGATGTGTTCGATGTGTGCGTCGAATATCAGTTCCCGCGGGTACTGCGCAGCCGCGTGGAGTTTTGCGGCTACATTCGGCGCGAGCCCAGCTGCGCCACGCGCGACCAGGTGCGGCACGAATGGGAAATCGGGGACCGCGAGACCGTAGCCTTGGTCACCACCGGCGGCGGCGAAGACGGCTATCATCTCATCCGAGCATATCTACAGGGGCTCGAGAGTATCGACCCCGGCGAGCTGGCGTTTTCTGTCGTGGTTACGGGGCCTGAATTGAGCGCGGCGCGGCAGAGTGATATCCGCTCCATGGCGATGCGGTGTCCCCACGTGAAAATCGTTGAATTCGCCAATGACATGATGGCATTGCTGAACGCCGCCGACGTCGTGGTTTCGATGGGTGGCTATAACACAGTCTGTGAGCTTCTGACGCTCCGCAAGCCTGCCGTGGTGGTCCCGCGCACCTGGCCGGTCGCCGAGCAATTGATCCGCGCCGAGCGCATGAGTGCTCGTGGGCTCTTCCGGACACTTCATCCGGCCCAGCTTACTCCGGCCGTTCTGATGCGAGAGGTGGCAGCCCAAATCCAAGCGCGCCGCAGCGGTGCGGACTTCGAGGTCGATCTGGATATGGACGCGCTCCCGAGAATCGCGGATTTTGTCCGCCAGGCCAACCGCGCACCGGTGGCGGAATTCGCACCGCTGATGGCAACCGCGAGGGTTTAAATGAGACTGCGCCAGCATTACCCGAAACGCAAGGGAGATTCGAAAACTCGCGACCTAGCCAGGCAGCAAATGCAACTTACGACGGATAACCGCATAGGTTTGGCGATGGCTCTTAGTGGGAGGGGCCGCAGCTCTCAGGTGTGTAACGGACGCTGAGGGATGCGGATTAGTTTCACGAAAGCGTGGTTATGAAAGTTCTGATGTACTGCCAGCACGTGCTCGGTATTGGCCATCTGGTACGGAGTACTGAGATCGCGCGGGCGGCGTCGCAGCGAGCGGAACTTACTTTCGTAAGCGGCGGCGCCCCGGTCGATGGGTTTCCCTTCCCGACCGGCGTGAAACTCGTCCAGTTGTCGGCGGTTCAAACGGACGACGAATTTGGCGCTCTCGAAAGTCGCGGCTGTGCGGAAGAGATAAACGAAATTCAAGATCTGCGCCGCGAGCAACTGCTGACCGTATTCGACGAAGTTCTTCCGGACGTTCTTGTGATCGAGCTTTTTCCGTTTGGCCGGAAACGATTCGCGTTCGAGCTGATCCCCGTTCTGGAACGTGCCCGGCAGCGGAACGGGCGAACCTTGGTGGCTTGCAGCCTTCGCGACATCCTGGTCGAAAAAGCCGATCAGATAACACATGAAGAGCGCGTTTGCCGCATTGTGAACGCGTATTTCGATTTGATTCTGATACACGGAGATCCCACGTTTCTTAAACTGAACGAGACGTTCCATCGAGTGCCGGACCTGCATTGCGACATTCGGTATACCGGATTCGTACAACAACAAGATGGGGGAAACGCGGCGGTAATCGACGCATGCGGACCCAGTATCGTAGTGAGCATTGGAAGCGGCCGCTACCGGCAGGGCCAGTTCTTATTAGAGAGTGTCATTCATGCTGCCAAGCTTCTGGAGCGGCGCATACCGCATGTATTCCGTATTTTCGCCGGCCCATTTATCCCCGACGATGTGTTTCGACGGCTGAAGGACCTGGCCGGCGGCCTGTGCAATGTTCAACTCGAGCGATATTCTCCGAGCCTGCTCGGCTATTTGGGGCGGGCGGATCTCTCCATCAGCATGGGTGGATACAACACCGTCATGAATCTCCTGGGGACTGGCATCCGAAGCCTCGTTTACCCGTACACCTCCAATAATGACCAGGAGCAACACATCCGCGCCCGAAGACTCGAGTGCCTCGGAGTGGTGGAACTCTTGCATCCCGAGATGTTGGTTCCTGAGGTGCTTGCACCCAAGATCGCCGGGATGCTCTCGAAGACGCCGGCGCGGCCGCAGTTCGACATGAATGGTGCCGCCAACACGGCCGAAATACTGGATTCCTTGCATCAACTTCAGTTGGTACGAGAGGCGGTAGGATGAAACCCTCTGCTGACGTTTCTTCCAGCGTCAAAAGAATTTTCTGGGCTTTCAGGCCATGGATCACAGCGCAAAGAGTGCGTCTGATCGGTGGCATGATTTTCGTTCTGCTTGCCACTTTCATGGAGGTGCTGCAGCCGTGGCCTCTCAAATACATTTATGATCACGTCTTCGGTAAAGGCACGCGCCTGCCTCTGTTGCCGCAGCTCCAGGGCTTAGATTCGCGCACCTTGCTGGGCGTGCTTTCGCTCAGTTTCGTCGGCATCTCCGTGGTCGGCGCCGCGGCCGCTTACGTCAGTACAGTTCTGCTTTCAATCTCTGCCTCCAACATCATTGCTCAAGTGCGAGACTGCCTCTTCCTCCACCTCGTCCGACTGCCTCTGTCATTCCACAGCCGTCATAAGACCGGCGACCTGATCACTAGGGTCACCTACGATACGGACCGCTTGCGCGAAGTTCTGGTGACCGCCATTCTTCCGTTCCTAACCACGTGTTTGACCATCGTCGCGATGGTGGGTGTGATGTTCTGGATGAATTGGGAGCTCGCCTTGGTCTCGGTAGTTGCGTTCCCCATTTTCTTATTAACCGTCAAGCGACAGACCGCCCGGCTTAAACAAGGCGGTCGGGAGCAACGGCTCCGCGAAGGCGCCATTGCGACCACGACGGCTGAAGTTCTCAGTTCGATGCCGGTGATTCAGGCACTGTCGCTCCACAATGTGTTTGCGGAAGTGTTTTCCTCGGCCAATCAGAAGAGTTCGCTCCAAGGCGCCCGGGTGCAGCGGTTATCCGCCGGACTGGAGCGTTCGGTCGAGGTGTTTGCGACCGCTGGAACAGCTCTCGCTCTATGGCTGGGAGCACAGATGATTGTTGCGAAGACGATCACGCCGGGGGATTTAATCGTTTTTCTGACTTACTTGCGCTCGGCCTTCAAGCCGATGCGCCAACTGGCCAAGTACGCCGGCCAGATTGTCAGAGCCGTGGCGTCGGGTGACCGGATTGTCGACTTACTCGAAACCACTCCAGACATTCAGGATGCCCCCGGTGCAATCGAAGCAGGCCGGTTCCAAGGCGCCATTCGCCTCGAGAACGTCTGGTTCCGTTACGAACTCGAGACACCAGTGTTGCGCGGCATCAATGTGACGATTGAACCGGGCGAACGCATTGCGATCGTTGGTCCCTCGGGAAGCGGCAAGTCCACGCTGGCGAGTTTGCTCCTCCGGCTCTACGAACCGCACGAGGGACGAATTCTCTTCGACGAGCGGGACATTCGTGAATATAAGCTTGAGTCGCTGCGCAGGCAGGTAGGCGTGGCGTTACAGGACAGTATGTTGTTCGCAGTGAGTGTGCGGGAGAACATTCAATTCGGATCCAAGGATTCCACTGACGAAGAAGTCATTCATGCTTCGCGGCTGGCCAACGCCCATGAATTTATCGACCAATTGCCTCAAGGCTACGACACCATCATTGGTGAGCGGGGCTCTACGCTCTCAGGAGGCCAGCGGCGGCGGGTGGCGTTGGCGCGAGCCGCTGTGCGGGACACCCCCGTTCTTATCCTGGACGAGCCGACTACGGGACTGGATGGTAAGAATGAATCCGAAGTAAATGCGGCCTTGCGCCAGCTTAGCGAGGGTCGCACGACCATCCTGATCACACATGATCTGGCCTCAGTCAGCCATGTTGACCGGATTCTTTACCTGCACGAGGGGGAAATCGTGGAGGAGGGGACCCAAGAAGAATTAATGATGCTCGACGGACACTTCGCCGCCGCTTATCGCCTTCAAATATCCGAAACCAATCGGATCACAGGGTTGTATGCGGAAGCTTGAGGCTCTCTTCGCAAATATTAAGGCAACGACGCGAGTACTCCTCTTGCGGCACGGCGAGAGCACTTTTAACGAGCAGCAAAGATGCCAGGGATCTTCCGACGAGTCGATACTGACCGAGCGGGGCATGGTCACGGCCCTTCGTTCCGGTCGGTATTTGAAGCGAGAACTGCCGCATGTCATTCTCGCAAGTCCTCTTCAGCGGGCATATCAAACCGCGGAAATCATCCGTACGGAATTGGGCTCTGGCGTCACGCTTGAATGTCACGATCTTCTGAAGGAAGTTCACCTCGCACAATGGGAAGGCCTAACGTTCGCTGCGATTCGTGCGACTTTTAGCGGCGACTATCGGACCTGGAATGAGCATCCGCATGAACTGTGCATGAGGCGTAGCGGCAGTGCCGGCGACGACTTCAAACCAATCCTCGACCTATACGGGCGCGCGGCGGAGTTTTGGTACGGCGTCCTGCCGCGCTACGCCGGCAAGAAACTGTTGGTAGTAAGCCATGGTGGAATGACCAGGGCACTCATCGGGTCCGCGCTAGGACTGGCTGCCAGCTTATACCACAGGACGCAACAGTCCAACGGCGGGCTGTCGATTCTCGAGTTTGGGCGCGTGCATAGCGGCGCCCGAATCGAGGCCCTGAATGTCACTGGCCACCTGCACTCGCGTCTTCCGAAGTTGAAGGAAGGTAGGCAGGGGGTCCGATTGATCCTAATACCACTCAATCATGCTGATTCACGCCAGCTTATAGACCACTTGAAACCCGATTTCGTCACCCCGCCGCCGGCATGGGCCATTTCGAAGCATTTCTCGGAGGGAACGTTGCGCAATGGCGTGATGTTAGGTGCGATGGGTTCGTTGCTACCTGTTTTGCTGGCGGCCGCAGGCGTACCTTGGGCCGATCGCAAGCGATGGAACATGAGCCAGAACCACATCAGCGTGATTCACTATCCGCAGCGCGACGCAAACGGGGTGCTACAGGCGTTCAACATTCCAATCAGCGCCTTTAACGCACTCAAAACTGATGAAGAAAGTCAAGAGGGCAGTGTTGCATCCCCTGTGCTGCGACACAACATAGCGATCTACAACTCGCGTAGAACGAACGAGAGGAGCCTTGTATGAAGATCCTCGTTACCGGGGCTGCCGGATTCATCGGCTTTCATCTGTCGCGTCGGCTGCTGGCCGAAGGCCACCAGGTTCACGGCGTGGACAACGTGAACGATTATTATGATCCGCGGCTAAAGCAGGCCAGGCTTTCGCAATTAATGCCGAAGGTCGGCTTCTCTTTCCAGAATCTAGACATCGCGGAGCCCAACAGGACAGCGCGATTGTTTCACGAGGGACGGTTTGAAGTGGTCATAAATCTGGCGGCGCAGGCGGGGGTGCGTTATTCACTCGAGAACCCACTGGCTTACGTCAACAGCAACCTGGTGGGATTTGTAAATCTTCTGGAGGGTTGCGTGGGAATCCAGGTTCGTCATCTAATCTTCGCCTCCTCCAGTTCGGTGTACGGAGCAAACTGCAAAGTGCCCTTTGCCGTAGAAGATCCTACCGATCACCCGGTATCATTTTACGGGGCAACCAAGAAAGCGAACGAGCTGATCGCACACTCTTATAGCCATCTGTACGGCCTCCCCGTAACCGGACTACGATTTTTCACCGTTTACGGGCCATGGGGCCGGCCGGACATGGCGTATTACAAATTCGTTCGAGCCATCGACGAAGGGCGCGCCATCGACCTATACAATCACGGCCAAATGCAGCGCGACTTTACCTATGTCGATGACGTCGTGGAAGGGATTGCCCGACTGATTACGCTGGCTCCCCAACGCTGTCTTCGTGAGGAGAAATCGGGCGAATCAGTCAGCTCGGCAAAACTTCGGATTTATAACATCGGCAACAGCAAAACGGTGAGCCTGGAACGCTTCGTAGACATCATCGAAGAGGCCCTTGGGAAAAAGGCCATTCGAAACTACCTTCCTATGCAACCGGGCGACGTGCCGGCTACTCACGCAGACGTCACGGCTCTGGCTCGGGACACGGGATTCGCGCCTCGGACGGCACTGGAAACGGGCATGCGCAACTTCGTGAATTGGTACCGCGAATATCATAGGGGAGCTTGGCGCCAAAAAGAGACAGCGGCATGAAGTCGGCACCTTGTTCTAGCCGAGCGAAGCAAAACATGCTCATCATGAGCACCTTGGGCGGTTAGGTACTTCAGTATGAAAATCGCATACTTGGTCAAGACTTTTCCAAAGCTATCCGAGACGTTCATCCTGAACGAGATTCTGGAACTGGAGCGCCAGGGCCTGGAACTTCATATTTTTTCCCTACGGCAATCATCAGAAGCGAAAGTGCATTTAGGCGTATCACAAGTAAAGGCGCCGGTTACATATCTGCGGTCCTGGTATGCCCCGCTGCCTCCGCCGCCCGAGCGCGTACCCTTTGAGAAGCTGGCGCACAAGGTTCAGATGCGGGAGGAGCGCCGGTTCATGTTTTTGCATCACCCGATTTGGTTTATTCGAATGTGGCTGTTCCAGGTGCGAAACCAGACCCGTAAGCGATATTTCTACCAGGAGCTTCAGGCAAAGTCCGGCACGCGAAAGCGGTATTTCTACCAGGCGCTGGCGTTGGCCAGGGAATTACGGCGGGGATGCTTCACGCACCTCCACGCTCACTTTGCCAACGAGCCCACTTCGGTGGGCCAGCTTGCGAGCCGGTTGGCACGATGCCGTTTCAGCTTTACGGCGCATGCCAAGGACATTTACTTGACTGATCGTGACGAATTGGCGCAAAAAATCGCCACGGCCAACTTCGTTGTCACGTGTACCGGTTTCAATCAGACGTATCTTCAGGAGATTGCGACTAAGAAGACACCCATCCACTTGTGTTATCACGGCATTAACTTGGGCCAGTTTTCCGCCGAGCAGGAAGTCTCGAAAGAGCATCACACGGCGACACCGCTCATCCTGAGTGTCGGCCGCTTCTGTGAAAAGAAAGGCTTCGCATACCTGATTCAGGCATGCCACCAGTTAAAACAGAACGGCAGACGCTTTGCCTGCCGTATTGTCGGCTTCGGGCCTTTAGAGAAGGAACTGGAATACCTGATCGGGTCTTTGAAACTCAAGGATTCGGTGCGCCTGGTTGGCAAGATGACCCAGGATAAGTTGATCCAGGAATACCGGCAGGCAAATCTGTTTGTTCTTCCGTGCCTTGTCACCGACGACGGTGATCGCGATGGCATTCCGAACGTGTTGGCGGAGGCAATGGCGATGCGCATGCCCGTCGTTTCGACGCCGATCTCCGGAATCGTCGAGCTCATCGACCACATGGAGAATGGCGTGCTGGCGCCTGAAAAAGACGTCGAATCGTTGAGCCGCGCCATAGCAATGCTTCTAGACGAT
>Ga0126381_100005242_pt1 | contig 14238 bp, 16 predicted proteins | sample PanSoiMetPlot_28_FD_96465 | JGI IMG/M metagenome (GOLD analysis project Ga0126381, IMG submission 96465) | Tropical forest soil microbial communities from Panama - MetaG Plot_28 | ecosystem: Environmental > Terrestrial > Soil > Tropical forest > Bulk soil | place: Panama | collected 2016-02-17
ACCGCCGACAGCGCCAAAGCAGAATTCGTCCGAGGTCATTCCAAACGGACTTTCGACGCGTCGCCAAGCGACCTCGGTCAGTCCGTCGATTTCGTAAAGGCCGCTGCCCCCGATAATGCCGACGATCGGGAGACTCATGCCAGCCTCAGTGGACCACTGACCAAATCTTGCGTTTTGCCGCGTAAAAGATGCCGACGCCGACGATCAGAAACAGGAACACTCTAACCCCTACGCGGTGTCGCGTATCGAGGCTGGGCTCGGAAGCCCAGGCCAGGAAAGTGGTAACGTCGTGCGCCATCTGCGGCACGGTCGCCTTGGTGCCATCGGCAAAGGTTACAGCCCCGTCGCTGAGCGGCGGCGGCATCGATATCTGATGGCCGGGGAAAACCTCGTTATAGTACTTGCCCTGCGCGAGTTGGAAGCCGGCCGGCGGTTTGTCCTTGAAACCGGTGAGGATCCCGAAGACGTAATCGGGGCCCCCTTCCCGCGCCTTGACGATCATCGACAGGTCAGGCGGCAGAGCCCCGCCATTTGCCGTGCGCGCCGCCTGCTCGTTGGGGAAGGGACCGGGGATCGGGTCCGACGGACGCCCGGGCCGCTGAAACATCTGCCCTTGATCGTTGGGACCATCGCTGACTTGGTAGCTGGCGGCGATCGCTTTGATCTGGTCCGGTGTGTAGCCAAGCGCCTGCAGGTCGCGAAAATACAGATGATTCACCGGGTGGCAGGCGGAACAGATCTGTTTATAGACCTGGAAGCCGCGCTGCATTGCAGCTTGGTCGTAGGTGCCGAAGACGCCCTCAAACGACCACTGCTGATGCGGTAGCGCAACTTCCTGTGCGCCTCCGGGATCGGCTGCAAGCAGCTGCGCGACGATCAGGCCGATCGCCGCAACGGATACCCGCGACATGGAGGCCATCTCAGCGTTCCCCAATCGGCGCCGAACCGACGCTGGTGAGGCTCGCGCCGCCGCCCAACACCGCCGTAGCGATGCTGGTTGGCAGCGGATGCGGACGCTCGATCTTGCCGATGACCGGCAACAGGATCAGAAAGTGAAGGTAGTAATACAAGGTAGCGATCTGACCGACGGTCACGACTATGCCTTGCGGAGGGTTGAAACCGACCCAACCCAGCGCCAGCACATCAATGACGAGCAGCCAAAACACCCATTTATAGATCGGCCGAAACCGCGAGCTGCGTACCGGCGAAGTATCGAGCCAGGGCACGATGAACAGCATGAACAGTGAACCGAAGGACAAAATGACCCCGAGGAGCTTGGCCGGAATTCCAAACACCGAAAACGTGATCGAGCGCAGAATCGCGTAGTAGGGCAGCAAGTACCACTCGGGTACGATATGGTTAGGCGTCTGCATCGGATTCGCCGGAATATAATTGTCCGGATTACCGAGGAAGTTGGGCGCGTAGAAAACAAAGAATGCGTAGATGAGAAGAAATACGCACAGGCCGAACAAATCCTTTACAGTGTAATAGGGATGGAAAGGAATAGAGTCCTGCGGCCCCTTCATGTCGATGCCGAGCGGATTATTGGAGCCGAAACGATGCAGCGCCACGAGATGCAGCATGACGACAAATAGAATCACAAAAGGCAGTAGATAGTGAAGTGCATAAAAGCGGTGAAGCGTCGGATCGCCGACCGTGAAGCCACCCCATAAGAACGTTACAATGCTTTGACCGACCAGCGGGACGGCGGAAAACAAGCTGGTGATAACGGTCGCCGCCCAGTAACTCATCTGCCCCCAGGGCAGCACATACCCCATGAAGGCGGTCGCAATCATTAGCAGCAGAATGATCACTCCGAGTATCCACAACAATTCTCGCGGCGCCTTATAGGAGCCGTAATACAGCCCGCGGAAGATGTGGATGTAGACAATCGCGAAGAACATCGACGCGCCGTTGGCGTGCGCATAGCGAATGAGCCAGCCGAAATTGACGTCGCGCATAATGCGTTCGACCGAGTCGAAGGCGAGGAGCGCGCTTGGCGTGTACTGCATGGCGAGAAAAATGCCGGTGGCGATCATCACCACCAGCATGATCCCGGCGAGTGAACCGAAATTCCACCAATAGGTCAGATTGCGCGGGGTGGGGTATTCGTAAAGCTCGTGCTCCATGGTTGCCAAAAACGGCAACCGGTGATCGATCCAGCGAATTATCCGGCTTCCGGCGCCGGGACGTTCGTCAGCCATGGCGCCCTCTCTAGCCGATCTTGATGGTGGTCTTGCCGGTGAAATCATAAGGCGGGAGGGCGAGGTTCAATGGCGCCGGACCCTGCCGGATGCGACCGGAGGTATCGTATATCGAACCATGGCAGGGACAGAACCAGCCGCCAAAGGGGCCGCGGTCGTCGCCGGTTTTCTGCCCCAGCGGGATGCATCCCAAATGTGTGCAAACGCCGACGACGACCAGCCATTCCGGTTTTTTTACGCGCTCTGCATCGGTCTGCGGATCACGCAATTGGGAGATGTCGACATCCTGCGCGGCCTTGATCTCGGCCGCGGGGCGATGATCGATGAAAACCGGCTTTCCGCGCCAGGCAACCGTCAGTCGTTGGCCAACCGCCACCGGTGCGAGATCAACCTCCGTGGTCGAAGCCGCCAGGGTGTCGCGCGCCGGGTTCATGCTGTCGATAAATGGCCACACGGTGGCGCCGACCGCGACAGCTCCTAACGCGCCCGCGGTCAAGATTAGAAAATCGCGACGAGTTTCGCCGGAGTGCGCATGGGCGATGTTTTCGTGCGCCAAATCGGCCATTCAATCCCTCGGTACTACATACTGACCCGCCAGTGCTGGCGACTGGCGAGCGAAGCTATACTGTTGAAGAAGACGAACTATGCGACAGACTGCCGCATAATTGGGCGGCAAATCGTCGACCGGCGGATTATGTATAATGTGCGGACCGGCGCCTTGAAAACCGAGGATTTGCTTGCGCCTCGCTTTGTTCGAGCCTGACATTCCGCAAAATACCGGGGCATTGCTCCGGCTCGCAGCGTGTTTTGGGATACCGATCGATCTTATCGAGCCGTGCGGCTTCTTGCTTGATGATCGCCGCTTGAAGCGCGTGGCCCTCGATTACGCGGTTCATTGTGATGTCATTAGGCACCCGTCTTGGAGCGCTTTTCTTGCCGATCGCGACCCTCTATCGCGGCTCGTCCTGATGACCACGCAAGGGACAGTGCCGCTGCATCGCTTTGCCTTTGCAGCCAACGACACGATCATGCTCGGTCGGGAAAGCGCCGGCGCGCCATCGGCGGTGCATGCCGCTGCCGATGCGCGGGTCGTGATCCCGTTGCACGCGCCCGCTCGATCGTTCAACGTGGCACTTGCCGGTGCGATTACGGTCGCCGAAGCGTTGCGGCAGACCGGTTTATTCCCCGAGCCATGAACGCGCCCCCCGATTTTCCGCCCAATCCCGATCGCTGCGATCGTGCCGCCGCATGGTTCACAGCTCTCCGCGATGATATCTGCACTGCTTTTGAAGGAATCGAGGACGAATTCGCCGCGCAACGGCAGGATGCCGGCAAAGCCGGTCGGTTCGAACGCGTTCCATGGCAGCGTACAGGAGGCGGCGGCGGAGTAATTTCGTTGATGCGGGGACAAGTGTTTGAAAAGGTTGGTGTTAACATCTCGACTGTGTCGGGTGAATTTTCGCCGGAGTTTCGTAAAGACATCCCGGGCGCTGCCACCGACCCGCGTTTTTGGGCGAGCGGGATTTCTGTCGTGGCTCATATGCGCTCACCGCTCGTGCCGGCGGTGCACTTGAATACGCGGCACATTGTAACCGGGAAGGCGTGGTTTGGCGGCGGTTCCGATATCACCCCGATGTATCCTGACTCCGATGCCGAGACGGCGTTTCACGCCGCTCTGCGCGCGACCTGCGATGGCTACGATCCTACGTATTACCAACGCTTCAAGGCATGGTGTGACGAATATTTCCATCTCGAGCATCGCAACGAAGCGCGCGGTGCGGGCGGCATCTTTTTCGACTATCTTGAGGGGGATTGGGAGCGCGACTTTGCCTTCGTTCGCGCAGTCGGAGAGGCCTTTCTCGGAGTTTATCCCAGCATCGTAAAACCGCGTATGGGGCTAGAGTGGACCGATGAGCAGCGCCGCCATCAACTGATCCGCCGTGGGCGTTATGTCGAATTTAATCTGCTCTATGACCGCGGCACCCGTTTTGGCCTGAAAACAGGCGGAAATGTCGAGGCAATTTTGATGTCGTTGCCGCCCGAAGCGGCATGGCCTTAATCGCCGGCCGCGGGATCAAACCTGCTGAATGGCCGACAACAGCCAATCGCTGCCGTGCCGACGTACAAAGGTCCAGACTTCTTCGGCCTCGACCGGGACCCGGGAATCACCGCCGACGATCGAATTACGGTCGCCGTCCGGCGCGCTGAGGCGCAGAACATAATCGATCGCGCGCCAGCGCAAAAACGCCGAAGCATATTGTCGATCACCTTCGTCCCAGGCCTCGCGCAGATCGCCTCTCACCAGTTGCACGTGGGAGACGCGGTTACGCACTCCGCGGCTGGTGTTGCGCCTCAACTCCTCTGAAAAAAAAGCGAGCATCTCGGGCGTCATCACTCGCCGCAAACGTGCAAGATCCCCAGCGCTCCAGGCCTCTTGGATCTCCGCATGCAATCGCTGAAACTCCTGCAAATCAGCATCACTAAGATTGACGTCACGGCCGCGGAACCGAGCGGCCGGCGCTGCTGCTCCAGCGGAGCGCGCGGCCACGAGAGACGGCACCGCCGCCGGCCAGCCGTTTGGGAAGGCCCTGGACCGAAACCGCCGCACCAAAAACCACACCAACAAGCCTATGGCAGCAAGCCATAGCAGGGTGCCGATGGCAGATCCGGAACCGGCGCCCCCCTCGGCGTAAGCAGAATGTCCGAAAAGCCAAGAGCCAAAGAACCCGCCGGCCAGCCCGGTCAGAAACGGATGCCGCTGAAAGTAGCTTCCGCCGCCGGGCGCAGGCACTCCCGGCCTGAAATTGGGCTGGCTCGGGGTCTGCGGCGCGAGATTACGGCTCAGCGGCTGCGCACCGTTGTTATCCCAGCTTCGGAGGCCTCGACTGCCGAAGCTGGATGGGCGCCCACCATAAGAGCCACCGCCGCGCGCTTCGGCCAAAGCGGGCGCAAGCGCCAGGCAGGCGCAGCAAAACAACGCCAGAAGCAACCGCCAGCTCGGCTTCGGTTTCACCATCGCACCGGCCCGTTCCTTATGATTGGCCAAAAATATCGCCATCGCAGATATTGGTGTTCTGTACGGGCGGCGAAAGCATCCGGTCAAAATACAAGCTACCGCGCACCGGATGCGGCTGGCAGCGACTTGCTTGATCGCCGGTCGCCTATCCCCAGATTATATGCGTTAGAAGGTGATCCGCGGACGGGCGCCGCATGCGGGCCCAGATCGGTTTCTCGCTCGTCATGGAGGAGAAAAAAGAATGTCGCGATTGTCGTTATTCAACTCGCCGCTATTACTCGGTTTCGACCATTTCGAACGCGCGCTGGACCGGGTCAGCAAAATTTCGGCCGATGGGTACCCTCCGTACGACATCGAGCAACTCAGCGACAACACATTGCGCATCACGCTCGCAGTTGCAGGTTTTGGTATCGCCGATCTCAGCATCACGATCGAGGACAACCAATTGATTGTCCGCGGAAAACAGACTGACGACACGCAGCGCGTCTATTTGCATCGGGGCATCGCAGCGCGTCAGTTCCAGCGGTCTTTTGTCTTGGCCGAGGGGATTGAAGTAAGCGGGGCGTGGCTTGATAGCGGGTTACTTCACATCGATCTTGTCCGGCCTGAGGTCGAGAGTAGGGTCCGGACCGTAGAGATCAAGAGCCGGTCCGCGGTCGGCAAGAACATCACGGAGAACTCACAAGTCGAGATGTTGGGAAGAAGAAAATGAACAAGATCGAACGAGTCCGGCAAATGTCGGCAAACGAACTGGCGCTGTTGGGGATGCAGGACCTCGCCTATGTCAAACGGGTCACCGTCGACGGAACGCCCGGTTACGCCATACATGCCGCCGACGGTACTCAGATTGCGCTGCTGCCGGACCGTGATATAGCATTTGCGACCGTGCGCTATCACGACTTGGAGCCGCTCAGTGTTCACTGAAAGCTAGGCCGGATCGCTTGCCGTCACGTCGGTGAGCAGCGCGTAAAGCGCGTCCGGGTTATCGGTGCCGCGCAGCTTATCGCAGACCGCACGGTCGCGCAGCAACCGTGATACTCGCGCCAACGCCTTCAGGTGATCGGCACCGGCATTTTCCGGCGCCAGCAATAGAAAAATTAGATCAACCGGCTGGTCATCGATAGCATCGAAAGGAATTGGCCGCTCTAGGCGCGCAAAAATCCCATAAAGCTTGTCGAGGCCCGGCAGCTTGCCATGCGGAATGCCAATTCCCGTTCCAATCCCGGTGGAGCCGAGACGCTCGCGCTCGGTGAGCACATCAAGGATCGTTCGCTCGCTAATTCCGGTCATCGCGGCGGCGCGCTTGGAGAGCTCTTGAAGCACCTGCTTTTTGCTTACCGCGCGCAGTTGGGCAACCACGCTGCGCGGGGTAATCAAATCGACAATCTCCATAACGTGACCGGGCAATTCCTTAACGACCTCTATGTCCGCGTTCGCGATTTGCCAGATGGTATATGAAGCAAGCAATCCGAGTGATCATTCAGAAGCGAAGATTCGATCATCGTCGGTCGTCGGCAGGGTTAGCGCGATGATCGACCCCGATCGGGATCGAGTTCCGGATCGATCCACCCAATATTGCCGTCGCTACGCCGGTAGATGAGGTTCAACTGGCCATTTGCGCTGTTGCGGAACAGCAGTATCGGTGCTTCAGCGAGGTCCATGCGCATCACCGCCTCGCCTACGGTCAAACGAGGCAGCTCGGTACTGATCTCGGCGACAACTGTCGGTGCGCCGTCGGGATCTTCTTCGTCCGCTTCTTCGACAACCGGCGCCAGGATGTAGTCCCGGGCGCGCTCGACGGCTTCTGCGGGCTCGCGCGCTTTGATGTGATGGTCTCGCAATCGGCGTTTGTAGCGCCGTAGCTGCTTGGCCACGCGCTCCGCCGCCGCGTCGAAAGCGGCGACCGCATCATCGAGCGCGGCGCTGGCGTTGACGACGATCCCGCGACCAATGTGCAACGAAATCTCGCCGCGCACCAAATGTGCTTCCCTCGCCAGGACGACGTGGGCTTCGATCGCTGATTTAAAATATTTCGCGAGAATCGCGTCTAGACTGGATTTAACATGTCCGCGCAGCGCATCGCCGATATCGAGCTGCTTGCCCGTCACCGTCAGCTGCATTTACACACTTGCCTTTCCCGTTGCGGATGGCTTGCCGCCGAGGCGTTCCACCGAGAAAATTGGGAGCGCTTTTAGACCCGGTCAAGCGCCATAAGGGTAGGCCGCCCTGACGACGCGTCAAGATCATCTGGCCCGCAAACCGCAGCAACCGGCCTAGAGAGTGAGAAGCTTTTCTCGACGGCGCTGCACCGATGAAGGAATTCGCATTGCTTCTCGATACTTAGCGACAGTGCGGCGCGCAATGTCGACCCCATCGCGCTGTAGCAATTCGACGATGCGCTCATCAGAAAGCGTATCGGCTGCAGTCTCGTGATCGATGAGATTACGGATCGAGTGGCGGACCGCCTCCGCCGAATGTGCCGCGCTGCCGCTGGAAGCCGGGATCGACGAGGTGAAGAAATATTTGAGTTCATAGAGCCCGCGCGGCGTGGCCATGTGCTTGTTGCTCGTTACCCGGCTGACGGTGCTTTCGTGCATGCCGATAGCCTCGGCAATATCGCGCAAGATTAACGGCCGCAGCGATTGTACGCCGCGTCGAAAAAAGGCGTCTTGCTGGCGGACAATCTCGGCCGCGACCTTGAGGATCGTGGTGGCGCGCTGGTGCAAAGACTTGACCAGCCAGTTCGCAGCCTGCAGGCGGTCGCTCAGATAGTCTTTTTCCGCCTTGTTGCGTGCCGTTTGGCTGATCCGTGCGTAGTATTTATTGTTGACCAGCACGCGAGGCAGGGTTTCGGCATTGAGTTCGATGATCCAACCACCCTCAGGCTGAGCACGCATCAAAATATCGGGCACGACCGGCTGCGCTAAGGGCGGATCGAAGATCAGGCCAGGCCGCGGATCCAGCGACTTAATCTCTGAGATCATTTCGACCATATCCTCGACATCGACCCGGCACACGCGCATTAGAGCCGGGATATTCCGAGCCGCCAGCAAAGGCAAATGGTCGAGTAGGGTCCGCATCGCGGGATCGAGGCGATTACGGTCACGCAGTTGTAAGGCCAGACATTCCGGAAGATCGCGCGCGAAGACGCCAGGCGGATCAAATTGCTGTAGACGCCGAAGTACCGCCTCGACCCGCGCGGAATCGCAACCCAGAAGCAATGCGACGCTATCGAGGGTACCGCCAAGATACCCGTTCTCGTCGAGCAGATCGAGAAGGTGCAACGCAATTAGCTGATCGCCCGGATCGGACAGGTCAGCGCCAATTTGTTCGATCACATGTTCGCGCAGCGTGCGAGGCCGCGCCGCGGTGTGTTCAACGCCGGGATGCCCGTCGCCATGGAACGCGCCGTTAACGCCGCCGTGCCATGCTTGGGGTTCCCCGCCGAAATCGACCGACCCATCCCCCTCGGTTCCTGACTCGGCATGCCACTGCTCCGTCGCATCGGGCGTGAAGTCGCTGAGTAGCGTTTCCGGCAGAGCAGTGTGAGACTCTTTGTCCGGAGAAGCCCCGTCGCCCGCAGACAAGGGCTCCTCGCCGGTCCACTCGCGTCGTTCGAGAAGAGGGTTCTGTTGAATTTCGGCGTCGACGAAATTGTTTAATTCTAGGTTCGAGAGTTGCAGCATCTTAATCGCCTGCTGCAACTGCGGCGTCATGACCAGCGCCTGCGACTGTCTTAACTCAAGCCGCTGGGAAAACGCCATTTTGCTCACATTCCGCTCAAAGCGAGCTTATAGGCTGAAGCGGTCGCCGAGGAAAACCCGTCTTACGTCGGCATCGGCAACTATTTGCGCGGGTTCACCTTCCATCAATACTTGGCCCGCGTGCAGTACATAAGCCCTATCAACGATATCCAGCGTCTCACGCACGTTATGATCGGTGATCAACACGCCGATGCCGCGGTCTTTCAAATGGCCGATCAATTCGCGGATATCCCCGACAGCGATCGGATCGATACCGGCAAGCGGTTCATCGAGAAGAATAAAGTGAGGCTGGGTTGCGAGCGCCCGAGCGATCTCGCAACGGCGCCGCTCGCCGCCAGACAGCGCCAAAGCCGGCGCGCGCCGCAAATGGGTGATCGAAAACTCGGCCAGCAATGAATCGAGCATCGCTTCTCGCGCATCCGGCTGCCGCTCAACGACTTCCAGGATCGCTCGGATGTTCTGCTCCACGGTCAAGCCGCGAAAAATCGAAGCTTCCTGGGGTAAATATCCGATCCCGCGGCGAGCGCGCCGGTACATCGGCAACTCGGTGATATCCTCCCCATCCAAGGTTACAAGGCCGGTATCGGCGGTAATGAGGCCGGTAATGATGTAAAAGCACGTCGTCTTGCCGGCCCCATTTGGCCCAAGCAGTCCTACCACTTCGCCGCGCTGGACAGAAACATTGACGCCGCGCAACACCGGCCGCCGCTTAAAGCTCTTCCCGAGCCCCTGTCCGTGCAGGCCGTGCGCGAGCTGCACCCGTCTTGCTGCGCCGCGTGAGGGTGAGGCTGGATTTTCCGTTACGAGCCGCGGTCTGCGTTCGGCCTGGTCGAGGCCATCGGCGGATGGACTTCCGATCGCGCTCATGATTTTGGTGCCGCGCCAGGATGGGGCTTAGTCTCGAGCTGTTGGCCGCCGTTCGCTCCGCTCGCATTTTCTTGACGGAAGAACAGCCCCTCTACCCGCGGCGGTGGCGCCCCGGGCTTGCTCGCCACGGTCATCATGCGGCTAACATTGCGCTTCAAGTCAACAACCGCGTATTGGCCTCTGACGGTATCCTGCCCGCGCGTGATCGATACATCGCCGAGCAACGTCACGATACCCGTGACGGCATTGTAGACGCCGTAATCGCCGCGTGCGACATCTGTGGGTGTGACAACCACGACTTTACCTTGTGCGTCTAACCGACTGATCCGCGAACTCCCCTCGCCGGCATCGAGCGGCCCCGCGCCGGATCCAGGCTTGGCGGTCGTGGTCACATCGCTCGCTTTCGGTGGCGCAGGAGGTGGCTTGCTATCGGCCGGTTTAGCGGTCCCACCGGCGGTTGGACCGTTGTCTTTGATAAAATGCGCGGTCAAGACGTCCGCTCGGATGCGCCGGTCGGCACGGACGGCGATTGCATCACCGCGTGCTACGGCGATCTGCTGCTGATCGTACCACTCAAGACTGTCGCGGGCAGTGACGACGTCTGTCGCGGTAGTCAATTTCAGATTTTTGCCGGTCACGACACCGATCTGCTGATCGACATCGTAAACCGCCTGATCGCCGACCACGGTCTGCGTTGGACCCTTGATGAGGACGTGGCCGTCGGCATCGAGTCGGTAAACCTCGTTTCCTCCTTCCGCGTTTTTACTTTTGCTCGGACGGTAATGAGCGGTCAGAGTGTCGGCGTGAACCTCGTTGGAGCCGCGCGTTGCCACGGCGTTGCCGTGGGCGATGTAAACCTGTTTATCCTGCTGCCATTCGATCCCGGAGTCAGCGGTGATATCAATCGGACGCGAGTCGGAAGAGGCGCCCAGAGGGCTCAACCCTTGCGCGGTGGCCGGGGCCAAACCGACGAACAAAGCAGCCGGCAGCATGACAAAACCGAACAGATATGTTAGCGGGCGTCTTCTAACGGTGACCATCGCCAATCTTGGTTTGATTGGCATCAAGCGTGACATGGCGGTCGAAATGCTTCATGCGAGGGGTCGGCTTTGCCGTGTGCCTCCTCGAGTCATGCGGTCTTACGACAGGGCGGCGAAGCTGGTTCGGTTCGGCGGAGGCTGGTACGACGGCAACTGGGCCGAGAGGCGCGGATCCCGTCGGCGCAACCGCTGCGGCTTCGATCGCCGCCGCGGTCTCCTGGACCATTGCCGGCAGCGTAGGCGGTGGTGGAGCCGGTTTAATGGTTTTGGAGCGCTTCAGGGTCAAGTGTGCTCGCCCGGTAAAGATAATCGTATCGCCCTTGTCGAGGACGCGGAAACCTTGCCCCCAAATGTCGCCCGAAGGTCCGTGCCCTTCTATCGGATCATCACCTTCGGCCGTGTTGTCGACGAAATTGGCATGGGCGCGCTGAGTCGTGAAACGAGTGCCGTTTTGGTGTGTCAGGACGACATCGTCAAAGAGATCAAGTAGCTGCGCCTGCGATTGGTAGATGCCGGTTGCAGAGGTCAATACCACGGTGGCGCCGCTATGCACGATCATTACCGCCCGCGGCTTTTCGAGTGACATCAGATCGCTACGGTTCGGCACTTGGCGGCCGACGGCGGCGGTCACCACGTAGGGCCGGTTGAGCCGATCGATCCCGGCATAGCGGGGGTCGATCATCTTAAGCTCCCGCGCCTCTCGCAGGTCGATCGGAGAAAATCCCAAACGAACGCTATCTAGCAGCGCGGGGAGCCGGGGCCACGCGGCGACCAGCAACAAAAGGGCCGCTCCGGTTGCCGGGAGCGCCCGTTTGAGCAGGGCGACGCGACGGCTGTAGCTGTCGGTAGCGAACCGCAATTTGACGGGTCGAGCAAAGCTCGGCCCGGGTCCGGAGAGTGAACCTCGCTCTAAAGCGGTATCTCGCGGAGACGCCTCCACCGTGCGACCTGACCTCATCCGGCTAAGCAACACCGGCCCGTAAGCAGTCGTGCATGTGTAAAAGGCCGATTGGACGGGCCTCGTCGTCGACAACAAACAGCGAAGTGATTGCGTTTCGGCTCATCACCCCTAGGGCTTCTGCGGCCAACGCCGCAGCCTCGATCGTTCTTGGCGATGAATGCATGACTTCGTCGACCAATCGGCCAAGTAGGAAATTGTCCATGTGCCGGCGAAGATCGCCATCGGTCACGATGCCAATTAGCCGTCCGGCACGGTCGCATGCGCCAACGCAGCCAAAACTCTTCGCTGTCATCACCAAGATTGCCGCGGACATCGGCTCACCAGACGCAACGATGGGGACATCCGCACCGACATGCATGATGTCGGCAACTCGGAGCAGACGCCGCCCGAGGCGCCCGCCCGGATGGAACAGACGGAAATCAGCCGTCGAAAACCCGCGGCGTTCAAGCAGCGCGATGGCCAGCGCGTCGCCTAGGGCCATCATCACCGTCGTCGATGTGGTCGGCGCGAGACCCATGGGGCAGGCTTCGGGCGAAGGCGGCAGCAGCAGCACTAGATCTGCCGCACTTGCGAGCATCGATTGCGCGCCGGCAGTGACGGCGATCAGCGGGATGTCGAACCGGCGCGAATAAGCGATGATGTCAACAAATTCAGACGACTCCCCGGAATTCGACAGCGCCACAATTGCATCTTCGGAGCTGATCATGCCGAGATCGCCGTGACTTGCCTCGCCGGCATGAACGAATTGCGCGGGTGTGCCGGTGGAAGCGAGGGTGGCCGCAATCTTGCGGGCGACGTGACCACTCTTGCCGACCCCGGTGACGACGAGCCGGCCCCGCGCCGACGCGCAAACATCGACGGCGGCGGCGAATTTGTCGTTTAATGCTGCAGCCAAGCTTTCAAGGCCTTTGATCTCGGCCCGAATCACGCGCGCGGCAACCGCTATATCATCTCCGTGACCGATGGTTCGGGGGCCAGATGGCTGCCCGCCGGTCGGCTTGGACGGTGCGGGGCTGTGGTCTATCGTCACCGTGCGATCCGACCCGTTCGGACAATTGGTGCCGTTTAATAACCCTCCGATGTGCACAGTCAGTGCGCGAAGATGTCTTGCTCCGCCCAGCCGCCGAGATCAAGCAATACCCGATGCGGCAGGAACTCAAACGCAGCGCGCACCAAACCCTCGCGCCCTTCCCGTGCCAGCATTGCGTCCAGACGCTCGCGTAACGCATGAAGGTGCAATACGTCCGAGGCCGCATACCGCAGCTGCTCGTCGGTCAGTGTCGGCGCCCCCCAATCCGAACTCTGCTGCTGCTTTGATAAATCGATACCGAGTAAATCTTTGCACAGATCACGTAGGCCATGACGATCAGAAAAGGTGCGCGCAATTCGCGAGGCGATTTTAGTGCAATAAACTGGAGAAACCATGATCCCGAGGTATCGGTACATCATGGCCAAATCAAATCGCGCAAAATGAAACAGCTTGACTACGCATGGATCGCACAGCAGGGCGCAGAGTCTCGGTGCGTCGTAGGTGCTGGGCGCGAACTGAACCAGATGAGCATCTCCGTCACCGGCGGAGAGCTGAACGACGCAAAGCCTGTCACGATACGGGTTCAATCCCATCGCTTCGGTGTCGACCGCGACCATCGCTCCGAGATCGATCCCCTCGGGGAGATCGCCCTGATGCAGCCAATATGTCATTTGGCGCTGAGACGCCGCGCGAGGCCGCTCGTTGTTGGTGCCCAGGAGAAGACTCGAACTTCCACGAGCTATCGCCCACTAGAACCTGAATCTAGCGCGTCTACCAATTCCGCCACCTGGGCTCGTCAAGGCCAGCGGAAATAAGCCCGGTCCCCGGCGATGTCAACGAGGTTGGGCTTGGGCGGCAGTCGCCCGATCCTACCCGCGGCCACCAAAATTCTCTTATGATGAGATGTCGTCGGTTGGCCACGGTGGGTCGCCCACTCGCAGCTTTTGCTATCCGACATTCGAAGCCAGTCGAGCTTGCCACTATGAAACCTCGCCAAAGCATCGGTCGCTTCCGCATATTCGCAGTCGCCGCTCTCACGCTTGAGATGACGTTGCGCGCGGTCTCGGCGTCGGCGCAGCCCGCCCCGCCCGCGGTGCTCGTCGCCCCGGCCGAGATGCGTGACCTTACAGGCAGTGCAGAGTTTGTCGGCCGCGTCAAGGCGGTGGACAAGGTTGACCTACGGGCGCGCGTCGCCGGCTATCTGGGCCCTCGCCTCTTTAAGGAGGGTGATCTGGTCAAGGCCGACGAGATTGTCTTCACGCTCGATCCGGCCCCATTCGAGGCGACGCTCGCCCAACGCAAGGCCGAGGTCGCGGCTGCCAAGGCGGCGCTTGATCTCGCAGATTTGCAGGCCCG
>Ga0126381_100005245_pt1 | contig 14235 bp, 19 predicted proteins | sample PanSoiMetPlot_28_FD_96465 | JGI IMG/M metagenome (GOLD analysis project Ga0126381, IMG submission 96465) | Tropical forest soil microbial communities from Panama - MetaG Plot_28 | ecosystem: Environmental > Terrestrial > Soil > Tropical forest > Bulk soil | place: Panama | collected 2016-02-17
AGGTATTACCATCAACGGCAAGGGTCAGGTCACTGCCGCTACGTCGATGGGGTATATCACAGGCAATCAAACGATCACGTTGTCTGGTGATGCTACTGGTTCTGGTACCACCTCTATCCCTGTGACATTGGGGACTGTCAATGCCAACGTCGGCACGTTCCAGGGTATCACAGTTAATGCTAAGGGTCTGGTCACAGCGGCTGCGAACCAGGGGTATCTCACTGGCAACCAGACTATTACGTTATCGGGTGACATATCCGGTTCAGGCACAACAGCGATTACTGCGACCCTGCCAAATGTCAATACCAACGTTGGGACATTCCAGGGTATCACAGTCAACGCCAAAGGGCTGGTTACGGCCGCTACGAATATGAGTTACGCGCTCTCCAGCGCGATTCCAGCCCCGGCTACTGCAACCCCGCTTATGGACGGAACAGGGGCCGTCGGCACTTCTGCCCTATACGCACGTCAGGATCACGTCCACCCATCCGATACGACGAGAGCCCCATTAGCCTCACCGGCATTGACCGGCACGCCCACTTCTACAACTCCTACAGCAGGAGACAATTCAACTAATATCGCTACGACTGCATTTGTTACGAATGCTGTCGCGGGTGTTGGTGGTGGTCCACCTGGGATGGCTTTGCCGGGTCTAACTCTCTCGGCGAGTGCTGCTTCTGGTGCGCTGACCATTGCCTTGAAGGACCATACAGGTGCTGATCCTAGTTCAAGCAGTGTTCTTTCGTTTTGGTTTAATGACCCTACGGGCGGCCCATTACTCACTCAATTAAATGTCAACTCTGCTCTTAGCATTGTTCTTCCGTCGGGCAGTACATTAGGAACTGCTGCGAATGTTGCTTTCCGTCTTTGGGTTGTTCTATTTAATGATGCCGGCACTGCTCGTCTTGGCGTAGTCAGATGTACTATTTCAGGGTCCATCACTACTCTAAGTGAAAATGAACCTGTCACGTCTACTGCCGTATCTTCATCATCAACTTCTGCCGGGGTGTTCTATACTGGCACGGCTGTTTCTGCAAAAGCATATCGTATTCTTGGTTTTGTGGAATGGAGTTCCTCTGGTATTGCCACGGCTGGCACCTGGACCACTACGAATCTGCTTAGAACTAGGACACACAGTCAGGGTGCTAGAAAGCCGGGCGACTATGTTTCTCGTGTTTATAACTTCTACACTGCGGGCACAACGAACAGCACGTCAACATATGCAAGTTCTGGCGCGGCACAAACAATCGTACAGGAGAGTGCCTGTAATCTTATGAAGATTACTGCTAGTGGATATGCAGTCGTTGCTGCCGCTGGTACTGGGACTAATTCGACGGGGTCTGGTCGTATATTGCGAAGTGTTGGATCAGTCGCATTATCTGGTGGTCAGAACTGGTCTGCTGCTTCTGCTTCTGGTTTGAATGCCCAGATAAATACTCCATATCACCAAACCCAATGGGACTTTCCTAATAACGTTGGTTCTATCACCTATACTGTACAGGTCGCATCTACGGGTGCTGCCGCGGCGGCTTCTATCAATCAAGTCTGGTTAACAGTAGAAGAGGTTATGGCTTAGGAGGGACAGATGGCTACTATAGATGATATGGTTCCTGGAAACCAGCTCCGCTATTGGTTTAAGAATAAGACGTTTGTAATTGACGAGGATACCAGTGTGGTGTTTCCTTGGGATCCAGTACAAGACCAACCACTCGACATTCACGGGCAAGTTGGCCAGATATGGTTAGCACTTGGCAGGCCGAAGCCAAAGCCTTATACTAGGGTCCCAGGATATGATCATCTCCTGGAGGTTGACTTTAAGCATGGAGGGACACCATGAGGATTGTAATCAGTTCTGGCCATGGTAAGCTAGTCCGTGGCGCTAAGGGTCCAAGCCCGTGGGGTTTGGACGAGGTTAATGAAGCTCGGCGCGTTGTTGAGCAGGTCGCAAAAGACCTCCGCGCCAATGGTGTGGAGGTGGTAACCTTTCACGACGACACCTCGACCACACAATCACAAAACCTGACTACCATTGTCGATTTCCACAACAAGCAGAAGCGCGACCTTGACGTATCGGTCCACTTCAATGCCTATATCCCCACCGATTCATGGCGCGGCGTGGAGTGTTTACATAAGACACAGGCTGATCTGGCTGCGCGTGTGTCAGATGCTATTGCTGATGCGTCCGGACTCTATAACCGGGGAGCAAAGTACAGGAGCGACCTGAAGTTCCTCAACAGCACCAAGATGCCGGCAATCTTAATCGAGACGTGCTTTGTCGATGCACAAAAAGATGTCGAACTGTACAATGCCAATTTCAACAAGATCTGCAAAGCGCTTGCTGACTTAGCCGGGAAGCAGACCCCGTCGGAGTCGCAGTATCAGCGCCCGACCCTTAGCTCCGGCAAACGCGGCAGCGAAGTCGTGACGATACAGCAATGCCTGAAGCTGACTCCCGATGGTGAATATGGTCCCGGTACTGCCAACGCTGTCACCCTCTATCAAGAATCAAAACGGCTGAGTGCTGATGGCGTGTGTGGACAGAATACGTGGGCCGCATTGGAGAACGATTTCAGACTGCCGGTGTATCCACCGCCAGCATTGCGAGAACTCGATAAGAGCACGATGGATGAGATTTGCAACATTGCCCTGAGCAGTAGCATCGCCAACTATTCTTGGAAAGACCGGGGCAAGGCGCCGAAAGGCTATATCAAGGGCATGGCCTTCGCTTATTCTGTGCTCTATCGAAAGATAATGGCCGGCGATGAAGCAACCAAGCTGATGGGTAAGGCTGCAACCACAGACACAGCCCGTGATGTGCTGGCGTGGTACGCAGATCAGTTTAAGGCCCAGGGCATGGACAACTCTCGCCCTGGTGTTGATACTCTGCGCCACTTGTTCGCGTTGCAGATCGGACTGGGAATGCGCGAGAGCTCCGGCAAGTATTGTGAGGGCCGGGACATGAGCGCTACCAATGTCTCAGCCGATACGTGTGAAGCTGGCTTGTTTCAGATGAGCTGGAACGCCAACAGTTGTTCCACTGATGTGCAGAAAGTATATCTCGAATACACGGTCTATGGCCCATGCCAGCAGACCGGGTTGGATTTGTTCTCGGATGGCGTGACTTGTTCTTCCAGCTCGTGGTCCAACTATGGTTCAGGTATTGGCCGGGATTATCAGGCTCTCGCCAAGAATGCACCAGTGTTCGCTTGTGAGAGTGTGGCTGTTGCCCTCCGGCATCTGCGACAGCATTGGGGTCCAATCAACCGTAAAGAGGTTGAACTTAAGAAGGAAGCTGATCAGATGCTGCAGGATGTGGAATCGGCGTTGGTAGGTGTGTGATGCAGGGCCGAGTTCCACCCATAGGCGGGAGCCTACCACAGACGCAGCCGAATATTGTGCAGACGGCAGTGACATACCCTGTGCCACCACAGCCAGCTCGTGCCTGGGTCAACCCTCCAGCTTTGGTTGTGATACAGAGAGCCGTTACGTTCAGTAAACCGTCTCTACCGCTACCACCCTGGATGTATACTCGATAGGAGTTTGTATGTCTCATTCAATCCACCCTATGGTTGTGGATCTCTCACATTGGGATCCAGCATCGAGTTATACTTCTGTCAAGAATGCCGGGTTCTTTGGTTGCATCTATAAGGCAACCGAGGGTTCCAGCTACAGTGACAGCACCTATGTCCAACAGCAACAAGCGGCGAAGTCAGTTGGGATGAAATGGGGTGCGTATCATTTTGCTGATAGCAGCAATGTGAATGCACAGATTGACAACTTCATGAAGTTCGCGTGCCCAGACCCAGATGAGTTGTTCTGTCTCGACTGGGAGGATAATGGCGGCAATGTCATGTCCAAGGCCAACGCCCAGACCTGGATAACCGAGGTCGAGAAGCAGCTCCACCGGCCGGGGCAGTGCGTGATCTATTCTGGCAACACGGCGAAAGAAGCCCTCGGCAGTACCAAGGACTCGTTCTTTGGGGCACGCCGGCTATGGCTCTGTCAATACAGCTCCAGTCCAACTTGGCAGGCGAGCTGGGACACCTTCTGGCTTTGGCAATTCACGGATGGGCAATCGGGGCCAACCCCTCACACAGTCAGTGGCGTGGGGCCATGTGACATCAACTCATACGACCAGTCCTCAGACCAGCTTATTGCGGAATGGGCGACCGGTAAGAGAGAGCCGACCCCTGCACCTCCACCGGTCGTGGCAGAGGTCAACGTTCTTGTTGCTGCACCTCCGGGTGTGCCGGTGAAAGTCAGGCAAATAGCCTTGTCACAGTCAGTTACACCAAGGCAGATACGGCGGATAAAAGAAGCTATCGACGCCGTAGACTCGAGCAAGGCATGATGAATCCAAGCATTGCTGAGGAAGGCGGCCAGACCGCTCGAACTGTTATAGGTGCGATGCAATCGCAACCGCTTGCCATCGCACTTATTCTAATCAACATTATGTTCCTGGGCGGTGTCGGCTATTTGATTACTGATATTGCCCACACCATCGGCTTACGCAATTTGAAGCAGGATGAGTTTTGGCAGGGCATCGCAAGGGACTGTATGTCCTTTGAACGTCAGGTTGGTCCCCCACCTGGATACAAACCACCGGAGCCCAAGCCATGAATCCTGGCTTACCTGAAGAAGGTGGGAAGGTTGCGGTCACTGCTATAGACGCAATGAGGTCACAACCGTTGATGTTGGCTGTGCTGATTCTTAATGCACTCATATTTGGGTTCGTATACTTTGGAGTACGTGAACAACGGACACAGCAAGCAGATCTCTTCAAGCAACTTCTTGACCAGAATCATCAGATGTCTGAGTTGCTGTCTAAATGTATAGTGCCGTCGCATTAGGGGTGGCAGGCTACGCAGACACCATTCTCCTAGCCCCATAAACCGCGACTAATGCCATTAGTCTATTCTGGTGGGGCTAAGCAAAGGTGGTTTGCGCCCTATATTCTTGAAAATCGTCTTTAAATAGGATATGGCATCCCATTTCAACCTTTGCTCTATATTTTGTTTCTTAGCTAAGTTATATCGGATATTGTGCTGTAGTTCAATTCCTAATTCTTGAATTTCATCTTCTGACCACGAAGGCATATTGAGTACTGTGAAGTATTTTACATAGATCCTGTCTTTGACATATTGTATTCTCATTTCAAGGTCTTGTGGGTAATTTACTCCAGCTATGAGATTACACTCACTACAAGCAGGAAATAAATACCCATGAAGACCACAGAAGTGTGGAGGAAAGTGGTCTAAAACCTGTGATGGTTCTCCACAGTATAAGCACCAAGGTTCATTGAATTGGTGGCGAAATTCTTTTGGGTGATGTCTATTACGAGACATTTAATGCACACGCTTAGGTGGATAAAAGTCCATGAACCGGCCCCCAAGCTCGCAAGATATAACAATATCCCACGGCCCCAGGTTGACTTTCCCACCTTCCCTAGTAATTTCCGCTGCCCCGCTATACTTCTCACCAGTTTTGAACTCAATCTGCACATGAATCACTTCACGCCTTTTGGGGTGGCTCTTGGGCATCAGCTCACTTGTGTCTAGCGGTGCAATCCAGGCTTCTGTCATCATAATCACAGCGTCTGGCATCACATTACGAACCAAGTCTTTAAGGCCAATACTCACGATGTTCTTTGTAAGATCATTGTGAACGGCCGGGAGCTCACAGATAATCCTTTTATCTTCCACAATGAATACGGCCATGGCGGCAAGGGTGTTTCCTTGCCGGGTCCACACTTCGCGCACCAGGGCCAGCTCATCGTCTATGAATTTTCGGTGTTGTTCAGGTACCACGGCCGGTTCCTCCATCGCCAATATGTTTCAAATGCCCCAAAGTGACTCATGTCCACCTCTTTAGCTATCTGCCGCCATTTCATTCCCTCCTCATCTTTCAGCCGTATGATTTTTAGAACCAGCTTCGGGTTCCTGGGCTGTTGTGAATTTCCTCGTTGGCCTACGCCTCGCTTTATTCGAGCCATTTCTTAAACTCGTCCCCTACTAAGGTTTCGCTCATACGCAACTTCTTGCGCAACACGTATATCAGTCTCTCATCCAGAGTACCCCGCGCACGCAGGTCAATATACGTGACGAACTTGGTTTGTCCGATCCTATGGGCTCTGTCTTCACTTTGCTGTCGGTCTTCGTTGTCGAAGCTATTTGCGTAGTAGATAACCATATCACATCTCGTCCATGTGTTGCCGAACTTGCCCACTGATTGGTTACTAACGATGAAGCGGGTAAGGTCGTCTCTTTGGATGCGCGCCCTCGCAGCCAGCCGGTCAGCCAACTGAGTCTCGCCCCAATATCCCACCGTACTGTCATATCCAAACTCCTCTCGTAGCCGATCTACAATCTTCCTCAGTGCCTGCGGGTACGGCGCCCATATTATAGCCTTGCCGCTATGCTGATGCAGTATTGAAATTACGGCCTGAGTACGGTTCTCTGGTATATCGTACAGGGTTTCCCCGTCTTCCTGTTTGACATGGCCGCACAGAATGTGCTGCATCTTCCCTAGTTGGTCCAGCTTTATTTTCGCGGTGCTAAAGACACCTGCTTCAAGCTGTGCAAATGCTTTTTCTTTCATCTGGTTGTAAATACGTTCTTGTTCCTCCGTAAGGTCCACATCCCAATACTGAAAGACCTTGGGCGGCAAATCAAGGACTTGGTCCTTGGTTACACGGTAGCTACGTCTGTTGATCTTGGTTCTGAGTTCTTCTAGGTTACGCCATTCGACAATGACATTGGCCTTCTTGTGGGCCTTGCCAGCCTTTTCATCCTCTTCACGTTTTACTCTTGGCCGGTAGTCAACCTTTTGCATGATTGCATATCGGCACTTGAAGTTCCAGAAGTCTTTGGCTCCGATGATGTTGGGGTGGAGGAACCAATATTGGGTGAATAAATCCAGAGGGCTTTCCGGAGCAACCATACCGGAAAGTATCCTTCGTGAAACAAAGTATCCGTTGTGGTACATGAAGAACTTAGTGCGCGCAGCATCTTCTCGAGCGATGGTTGTTGACTCATCGACGACCCCGATTACCTTCCGGCCGCTACAGAATTTGTGGAGATACTCCCGGGCAGGCCCATCCCGGTTAAACGCCTCTATGTTCATAGCCAAGAACCGTGGCTTCTTAACAAAGAGCAGGTTCTGTAAACCCTGTCGGTGTGTGGAACTGCCCCCGCTAATCCATGGCATGACATGGATATCTTTTCGCATAGCCGGTGGTGTCCAGAGCTCTATCTCTCCGGGCTCCTCCTCTGTGCCTATCCAATTCATGTAACAGCCCTTGGGGCCGAAGACGACTAAGTCCTGTGCCCTGCCATCGGCTACTCGTATAAGCCAGTCTTCGACAATGGGCCGTGATTTGCCGGTGCCCTGCTCCATAAGCAGGGCATAGAAATCGTGTAGATGGAGCTTTTCGCGGGCTATTACCTGATGTTCAAATGCTGGCAGCATTAGGTCCTCTTCTTTATCCTGCACTCTTCATTTAGTTCCCATAGTGTCGCCATGTAGTGCGGGCTCTCACGGTTCATATTCCTGGGCCACGCACAACTATCGATTCCCATACCCATACGATCAATGGCCTTGTGAAACGGTCGTGCCCCAATCGTATTCTCACCCACTACAGCAATGTCTTTCATCGTTACGCCGTAGATGCAGACTTGGAAGGCTGCGGGTGCTGGGTTCTTGCTGTAGTCTCTTATAGTACCCCAGACCATGTTCCGATAATCGAGCTTGCTCATTCTGGCTCTATAGGCTCCGGTACGATATAGTTCGGGTTATGCAGCACATCTGGCCGGTACTTCTCCAGCTTCTCCTGTCTGCAATGAGAACACATATACCCAATGGGGATGTTGCGAGCATCGTGCTCTAGCCACCCTGGCTCACCACTCTCACATGGGCACTGGTCAATTCTTGCCTTTGCCATCTCCGCGCGCTCCTTTCTTCCTCGCTGTACGCTTCTTTTTGATCCCCTGTTTGAGTAACCATTCTGTCTGCTTCTTAATCTCCGCCGCGTAATCGCCAAAATCGCGTACCTTGACAAAGTGAACCTCGATGGTCCCATCATTTCTTTGGACATCCCGTCTAACGTAACCCAGAGCTCCCATGCCCTGTGTTACGAGGTCGTTGCGTGGCTTCCGTGTAACACCATCGAACCAAGAGCTCCACCGGGTAACCCCGGTAATGGCTTCGGCTCTCGCATTGGTTAGCTTTTCCTTCTGACGAACCACGTACATCATGGCATATATGACAGGGTCTTTATCCTCAAACGTGTAGTTACGATGTAGTATAGTCCGCATGGCTCCCCTCTCCCTAACGGGTTGTAAAGCATTATACCCAACATATTGGCTGAGTTAAAGCTTGATAATGCTTTCGAACTCTGCGAAATTCCAGTTGGAAGGACCACCATCCCAGCGCCAAGCTGTCACCCCGGTTAACCCGTGGTCGAATAGCCGCTCAGCCTCGCCCCCGGTCATGAGGTAGAGCTGATCAACGCCTGCTTCTTGCTTGGTGTGGGGAGTACGCCGGACTGCAATCCAGGAGCCACGGTTATATCGCCAGCGGCGCATTAGCCATGATACCTGAAGGTCTTTAATCTGAACGTAATATCGGTCGGTCCATTTTAATTCAATCCAACCCTGGCGACCGCATGGCATACAGAACTCGTTGTCTGGTATGCCTCCGGCCGTGGCCCCTACCTCAATGGTCGACCATTGCCAGCCAGGAAACTGCTTCTGTAATATGCCTCGAAGACCTCCGTCTTTAAGGCGCACTGTAACCGAGTGAGTTTAGAAGGACCCGCATATCAGGATCAACTTCTTTTTGTTTGTTCATCCATTCAAACCAGCCTGGGTCTTCTTGTCTAGCAGCCTCAACAGTCTTCCCTTTGTGCTTGCCGAATGGCATGACCTTCATTGGTCCCCAACATATTTGGAATAATTCATCTGGGGTGTATTTGGCTAACATCCTGATTAGAATGCCGGTGGTCGTAGCCACATCATACATGGCTTGGTGAGGATGCCGGGTCTTAACAGTGCTGTTTGGAGGCCACACGAGTTTGATGTCAAGTTCATATCGCAATGCTTGATTGGTGTGCGCCTCAGCATTAGGCATCAACCGTTTCGCAATGCGCATAGTATCGATCCACCGGACAACAAGTTCCGGTAGCATCTTAGAGTCAAATATGTGGTTGTGAGCGACACAGTAGGTGTCTTCTTTTATGTGTCGCTTAAGAAGGATAATAGCATTTTCCCTAGTGATCGCACCGCGTTCTGGAGAACATTGGAGGGGATCAATGTGGTGATTAGCGCGAGCAACAGCACTGCATACCCCGGTAAATTGGACATAGGTTTCATGTCCGAAGGTGGGTTTCCATTGTCCATCTACTTCCTCCAAGTTATTCCAGGCTATCTCCATTATCTGCCCACCCTTATCTGGGAGGTTAGAAGTTTCGGTGTCTAGCACAAGCAGGTTCATTGTCATCCCCAAGTCTCAACATGCGTAGTCACAAAAAGACCCCGTTAACTTAACGAAGTTAACGGGGTCTAATTCCTCAAGCCGCAGGCTGTGGGGCCGGAGGCGGAGCAGGCTTCGGCACAATCGTGGGGCCGACGTGAATGAAACCGTGGTCGAGGTCCCAGCGGATATCAGCAAAGGTCTGACCTTCGGTGCGGCCAAACTTCTCCTTGATGATATCGACGTACTGCCGAACAGTCTGTCCGTCCTTGTACTCCATGAACCGGTCATGGGCGCCGCGCGCCTTGGAACCCGGCTTCATAACCGTGAATACATGCGCCTCATCAGGCTTGGGAAGCCGGGGCCGCTGAACCGCACCCTCTGCCTTCTTACGAGGCTTCTTCTCCTTGGGCTCCTTAGGCTCGGTCTTGACTGCCGCGGGCTTCTGGTTGGCGGTCTGCGGAGTTCCATTTGACATAATTAATCTCCCTGTTCATCTTGGTATGTGCAAGTTCTATATGTAGCACAACTAGAAGAAGAATGCAACCCCCCTTATAGACTTATTATCTCAAGATGGCCCCAATTATTTCCCCACTTAATGTCAGTAAGCATGGGAATAGTGATCTGTGGGCAGGCATTCTCCATAATCCGGGCTGCTTCAAACGCATCAGCCTGACTGCTGAAGCTGAATCCGAGTTCATCATGCACCTGGAGAAGCGGGAGATACCCGGCATCATAGACTTGACACATGGCTTCTTTCATCTGCCGGGCGCCGCTACCTTGGATCATGCTGTTAAATGCCTTGTGAGTATAGGCTCGCTTAAACCGCTCGCCATACCACGGATGGTTAGAATCTTCTTTGCGTCGCTCTGCTTCCTCGATGAAGCAGGGTGCGGTACTGATGTTTGGGTCGACTGATTTATATTCATCCTCTCTAGAATAGTCCCTATACACTGGTTCCCACAGATTGAAGTGTCTGCGTGCCCCGTCGATCATACGTATGTGGCCGTTCGCTGCGGCATATCGATTGTAATGCTCGGCAGCCTTCTTTACGAATGGCAGGTGCTCATCGTAAATATCCATAGTCTTAATAGCTTCGGCTAAATCCATGCCCGTCATAAGGGCGAACTTATCCTTACCTGCCCCATAGCTCTTTGCGAAATTGGTATCTTTGGCGCGGGGCCGCGGCAGCCGGGTGATACTCACCACGTAATTGTGGAAGTCGGTGTTGGGATCCTTGCGATACATATCCGCGGCTTGGCGGGCTCCTGGTTTTCGTAGCAGCTCGGCTACGAAAACAATAAGTCGATACTCCTGTTGCCGATAATCGATACTACACCAGTCTTGCCCATCCTCTGGTATGAAGCACTGCCTGATCAGTGCTGCATACTCATCATCACGGCTGGGTGTTTGTTGAAGTGGTGGGTCGCTGTAACTGAAACGGTGGGTTCTAGCCCCACCCTCTTCGCTTCTAAATTGATTAACTGATGGATAAACTCGGCCTTTGTGTGCGTAGCTTATGATATATTTACGTAAGAACTTTTTCGCTAGGTCTTGTTTATGCCGTATATCATAAACCGCACGCGGGAGCCAATGCTTATGTTTGCTGAGAAACTCTTTCTCGAAACTGGCTTGGCCGTCTGGGTGCCTCTTGCTTGACAGTGTCTTGGGATAGTATATTCCTTCTTTATCAAATTGCCGTTTCAACCATTGGTTCTGTCGTACATTCTTTATTTCAACTTTTTCACCTATAGATGAGGATAGCCGGTAGAGGTCTTCTTGTACGCTTTGTTCTAGCTGGGTTGCTAGTTGATCAGCCTTGTCTACATCTACTCGTATGCCCTGTTGTTTCATCTTCAGGGTAATAGGCATCAACCTCCGTTCTACATTATAAGCATGGTCTAGATTTTCTTCTGCGATCATGGGCCTCAATATTCGCGCGGCCCCTAATGTCTGCCCGGCATCCTCCTCTGCATACGGCCCGACGTACTTTCCTTCCATCTGCCAAAGGTACTGTTTGATCTTATCAGGCGGTACCTTGAACCGGGCCATGGCCTCTTTGAGGAGGCGCTCGTCTTTACCAGCCAGACCTAACCATTTCGCAATATAGTCCAGGCTAAATGAATCGAGGTTTTCATTCACCATCGAAGCCATTGCGGAAACATCATCGATTTGTTCTGGAGGTTCAATGTTAAACGTAGCTTGAATCCAACCCCAATCAAACTGAAAAGAGTGGAAAATAAATCGAGTACTTCTTTGTCTCGCAAGCGCTTTAAGCCAACGCCTGACTGTATCATAATCGAAGCACTCTGTATCTGGATGTCGCAATGGAACGTAGACTTTATGAGGGTTATGCTCATCTCCCCACGCCGCGGACAATCCACATATAAATCCAGTGTTTGGATTTGTTCGTTCGTAGGCGTAGAAGCCGGGGCCTTTATCTTTCGCGAGCGAGGGATCTTTTTCTTCTGTGTCAATTGCGACCTCATCTACATTCGATAAGTCCGGCAATTCTGCCGGACGTTTCCATGGGCTCTCTGGGTTAAACAAGGTGAGCTGATTAAACTTTGGCTCCCGCTTCATGGTATCCATGACCCATCGTTCATAATGGCCCCACCACCATCCCCCCATTCATCGTGGTTCACATACTCCACAAAGCCTAGCCTCTGGGCTACTTGGCCCAGATCAAATTTATCCTTATACGCTGCCCAGAATCCGGCACAACACGCATTCTTGCTATGGTGGCAAATTCGATATCCCTTAAACCACCCCTTGAAGTGTGGGTCTCTTACATCATCCAACAGAACTTCAAGGTGCCAGCCCAATCCCTTTTTGAAGATACACGTGGCGCATTGCTTGGCCTGTACCTGTAGCATCTACGATGCCTTTCTTTGGCGTATAGGGGCGCGTGTAATGGCCTTAGTCTATTTAGCTACCCCGTAGCACACGTGCGGCCGGCGCCGCTGTAGGGTGCCCCGTTGGCGGCCATTCCGCACACCTACTAACTATGATAGCGAACACTATCATGGCAAATAGTGTCGCCATTCCAGTCAGAAAACCCCTAAAGAACTGTGGACTCATTGGCATCCTTTTGCATTTCAATTAGGTTGAGTAGAATACCGCGCGCCAACTGCAATTCAATGTTACTCCTATAGGTACATATCAAGTGAATGTACTCGTGTTCCTTTTCACTTAACTTATTAGCGAGGACAAAGCGGCAGACCTCGCTAGTAATTTCCACCTCTTGCATTATACGAGGTATCCACCGGAACTGAGCAGTTTCGATTAGCTTATCGTGGTAATGCAGAGCCTTCTCTAGGTCCTGTAATGGGACACCCTTCTTGCGCCATCGCGCCACATACTTCGTGGCGCAGCCTTCCAGGTATCCCATCTGCACTACCACGGCCAAGTCCCAATGCTCATAGTCAGTCTTGTAGTGGCTCCCGCCCACCTGCCTCTCGTTCGCGTCCATGCCGCACCTCCCAATACATTGGAATCCACCATTCATCCAGCTTCTGATCCGTGTGCCCACGGTGTTGTCGGTAAAACAACTTCAGCCTAATACTAACATACAGAGCCAGCCGAGGGCAAGGTGGATGCTCATCCTTATACACAGCTTTTAAGCAGCGATCAGCTACGATCCACCCGTGGCTATTGCCGAGGTTGATTTGATCTATTCCAAACTCGGCCATTTCAATCATCTCAACATGCTTGATAAGGATCCTGTCTTCTGGAGATATTGCCACTGGAAAGAAAGCATCCCAATGCTCCAACTGTTGGGCATAGGACCAATGCTCAAGCCTGTCCATAGACTCTTTCAAGCTAGGGTTATCCCGCTTAATCGGGTAGGGAATATCTCCCGTATATATTTCCCCTATGTCATGAAACATGATCTCCCTGATTATGTGGATATCTGGCTCTTCATCCACAAATAGGTAGATGCGGAGCGCTTGCCAACAGTGCTCAGACACCGTCTGAGCACCAATGATCGGCCAAGTATGATAACGCTTAACCTGACCAGCTAACCGGGTATCAAAGCGAACCGGGTCTGCGGGATCTTCTTGCTGCATCGTGCCTCTCCAACCATTCACATGCTGCTCTACGCCAGTCCATGGATATTACCGAATAGGCCCATTGCATCGCTTCTTTAATATTGTCCTTCTTATATAGCTGATGTGCAATCGCCATAGGGACAACCACCCCAGCCAAGAACGGGTTTTCTACGTGCGCCCATCTGGCCGATAGATCATTATGTATGTCATCAACGGCTTGCATGGCACACTGAAGGTTTGAATCAAAATTGTCGTCAGGATACAATGGGTATATCGGTTCATAAGCATCTGTATCAATTAAATATTCATCCAGGTCACCAATCACCATTGGCTGGCAACGTTCGGTCAACATTTCCATATGGCTTCTGTACAGATGCAGGTTGGTGGTGACCTGCCAGTATCCACCGATTTTCAAGCCGACTCGCCCGGCTATATACTCTTGCAGAATGGAAAAGTGAACTGCATTGGCCCCACAGGCACCCCATATAAGATCATTGGACCTATTGAACACGGTCATATCCAATTGGCCCAAACGATTAATACGAAACGCCACCGCGATGTTGCAAGGCTTGGTTGAGAATTCACTAATCAAGTCTGGCAACCCAGCTCCCCACATCTGTAGGACACATTGCCGGGTGAATTGGTTTTGCTCCAACTGCCGTACAATCTCCTCTAGCTGATCGAACGGAAGGCCGTGGCGCCACCGATACCCGTA
>Ga0126381_100005246_pt1 | contig 14235 bp, 8 predicted proteins | sample PanSoiMetPlot_28_FD_96465 | JGI IMG/M metagenome (GOLD analysis project Ga0126381, IMG submission 96465) | Tropical forest soil microbial communities from Panama - MetaG Plot_28 | ecosystem: Environmental > Terrestrial > Soil > Tropical forest > Bulk soil | place: Panama | collected 2016-02-17
CTCAAGCCCTTCCTCGGAGGATTTGCGGGTGTAGATCGCGCAGCGAACCCTTGCATTCCGCCGCGGGCTGCTGCGGGCTGACTTCGTCATCGGCCGGCCTCGGCGTCGACCGAAGCACCCGCTCGCCGGGTCAGGCCAAAGAAGCGTGGCCCCGACCAATGCGCTCCGGTGATCTTCTCGGCGATCACGGTCAGCGAGCGATAGTGCTGGCCGTCATATTCGAACCCGTTCTCGCGAACCAGCACGGTATGGGCGTGTCCGCGCCACTGCCGCAGCAACCTCGTACCGGTCTTCAGCATGATCCCGGAATCGGAGGACGCAGCGCCCTTCTCTAACTCTGCGGAGAGGGTCTGCAGGCGGCGCCGCAGCGCCCGGCCCACGCCGCCATAGATTCGCTCCTGCAGCTGGTGGGCGAGGGCTCGGACGAGCAGATCGCGACTGAGGCCGCGCGGCGGTTCGTGACGATGCAATTGGTGCCAGGCAAGCCGCAGATCGTGCGTCGATTGATCTGCCAGTCTGGCAATCTCGGGTTCGACGTCTCGGTTTCGCGGTCGGTTGTTTCGCTCGCCACCGCGGCTCGAAACCGACGGCTCGCCAGCATGCTGGCGAGCCCAAGCGTCGTGGGTCGGCGGCTTCATATGCTTGCCGGCTCGGCGATGCGGTAAACCCGGCCACGCTCCTCTTTGGCCGAGGCGAGCGTGAGCCCGAGCTTCTTCTTCAAAGTTCCCGAGAAAACGCCGCGCACAGTGTGGCGCTGCTAGCCCGTGGCGCTCGCCACCTCATCGACCGTCGCCCCCTCGGGTCGACGCAGCATCGCAATCACCGCGTCCTGTTTCGAGGGTCGCTTCGCGTCGGCTGCACGCCTTCTGGGTTTCCACCTCGATCGCGCTGATTTGCCTGCCCGTGGTAGCTTGGGCGACAACCGTATTCCTCGGTCCGGGGGTGCTCGGCCAATTCGCTGCCGGCCTGGTAATCGGCGCGATTTTTCTCGGAATACATCAGAACCTCCCCAATTCCCGCGCGGTTCGCAAATTGGCCCCGGGCCTTCCGCAAGGCCCATCGACCGGCGCCGTTCCCCCGGCATCCAGGCTCAACGGGTAGGCCGCGCTCGCCCAATTCGATTTCGAATCAGCGGCTGGTCTTCGCGGCGACGTGCTCGGCTTTTGAAAGGGTAAGCTTTTCCGGGTGGACGATCGTCTTGTTAACGGCCGCGCGCGCCGCTCCGAGATTGGGGAATTCGGCCTCGACGCCTTCCCGCTGCAGGACATAGGCCGCCGACATCGGTTTGCCGCTCTTCTGGTCGGCAACCGTGCGCTTGATAATCGTCCAGTGGACACGACGGGTACCTCTTTCGTCAGTATCGTCGATAATATCCTCGAAACCGCGGTCGACTATCGATTCCAGCGCATACAGCTTCTGTTCCGGTTTCCTTTGCGGCGCTTCACGACCCCGTCCCGGAGGTCGACCTCTCGATCCCCTGTCGCGCCGCCCCCGAGCGTCCGAGCCGTGGTCTCGCTGCTCCGGCGAGCGCGCGCCGGCGGTGCCTCGTCTCATGTCGTCGTCGCGCGGTTGCCACGGTCCGCGACGCCGCGGTCTGGCTTCCTGTTCCGCTGTCCCGCCTGGTCGCCGGTGCCGCCGAGGGCCGGTCGGCGGTCTCCCGCCCGCACCGGGTGCGGATTGTGATGTTCCCTCGGTAAGCGCTTCGGACTCACTTGGGTTTTGGTTACCTAAATCCGGGCCCGTTGGCTCTGTCCTGTGCGGCGGCCGACGGCGGCGCCGCCGGGGCCGGGCAAGCTCGCCGGCAGCTCTTGCCGACGGCTCGGGTAGCGTCGGCGCTGCGCCGAGAGTCGCGGTCGCCGAGTCCGGTAGACCAGTTTTTTCGACCGTCGACACCCCTTCTTGCGACACCCCTTCTTCTTGCGACACTCCGTGTGGCGGTCTGCGGCGGCGTCGCCGACGACGATGCGGCGCCGGCTTGGGTCCTTCGGCACCCACCGGCTCGTGCTGAGCCGTCTCGCTCGCTGGGGGCGTCTCCCCGGACTGGAATTCATCCGCTACCGCCGGTGTTTGCCCGGCTTCTGCCAATGGCGGCCGTCGGTGGCGGTGCCGGCGCCGCCGCCGCGGAGGCTGGGCTCTGCCATTCGGCAATGGAGGACCCGCCGGATCGGCACGATCCGGGGCCTCCTCGGTGGTTGCACTCGACGCTTCGCTCTCTACACTCACAATGGGAGCGCTCGGCGGATCGTCGGGAGAATTCGGCATCGGGCGTCTCCTCGAGCGGCGATACGAGTTCTCGAGACCCTATCACGACCAGCTGCGGTGTAGCGACGTCAACTGCGAGAGACTAAAGTTTGGAGGCGATGACACAAATCCGAGCCGTCTATTCGAGAGTGATCGGCGGGGCGATGCTGCCTCATGCCCCGCAATTCTTTACCATGCCCGAGACCGAGGACCGAGATACGGTCGAGCGGGTCAGCGCGGTCGGAGCGCAAATCGGCGCCGCGCTGAAGGCCTTGACGCCCGATCTTTGGATCATTTTTTCGAACGACCACGCGGAGCAATTTTTCCATCAAGCCGCCCCGCCCTTCACGATCCATGTCGGGAACGTAGCCGAGGGCGAGTTTGCTGGCCGAAGCTTCCACTGGAAGGTTCCGGGCGAAATCGGTTTCGCGCTGATTCGGGAACTCTACCGGCAGGGCTTCGACCCAGCCTTCAGCAGCACCGCAAAGATCGACTACGCGATGGGAATACCGCTCACCCATCTGCACGTCGAGGACCCGGTGTTGCCGATCTACGTCAATGCTTATCTGCCGCCGCAGCCGCCGATGGAGCGCTGTTACGCCTTTGGCCAGGCGGTCGCGCGGATCGTCACCGCCATGGGTCTGAGGACCGCGGTCGTTGCCAGCGGCGGCATGTCGCATTTCCCTGGCACCGAACGTTACTCTCAGCCCGACCTCGGTTGGGACAACGCGTTGCTCGACAAGCTCGCGGCAGGAAATTTGAAATCCCTGATCGGCTGGGACGACGCTGCGCTCGACCAAACCGGCAATGTCGAGTTGCGCTGTTGGGCGGCAGCGGCCGGCGCGCTGGGCGAGCGCAAGCCGGACATCGTCTCAATGGAACCGAGCTGGCACCACAACTACGCGTCGCTCGGATTTTACACGCCGCCCGCAGGCGAGCCCGATCCTCATTATCCCTCGATCATGCCGGAACTGGTCGAATTGACGACCGCACTTCACGGCTTGGCGCATGACCAACGGAAACGCGGCGAATACCTCGCCGATGCCGTCGGATATGCCGGCGGTTTCCGGCTCACGCCGCAGCAGCAGGCGGCGTTGCTCGAGCTCGACGTAAAAGCGCTGGTGGCGATGGGCGTCCATCCGCTGCTCGCTTTCCTGGCCAACATGCAGGTCGATCGGCAACGCAAAGCCTGACGAAAGCCGGTCCGGTCTTATTGGCGCGATACGAGCCCGCTGACATTCAGCACGGCGATCGGACGGCTGAGGCCTTTCAGGGCTATGTCGCCGAGGTTCTCCAGCTCTGCCACGGTGTCGATGGCCGCGGCCACGCGCTGGGTTACCAGAATTTGGCCGTCCTTGGCCTCGGAACAGAGCCTGAATGCTACGTTGATAACGGTGCCGATTGGGGCGTAGTCGAACCGGCCCTCGAAGCCGATCTGCCCAAGGGTAGCATATCCCTGAGCGATCCCGACACCGAAGCCGATTTCGTGCCCGCGCCCCGCCCACGAGCGCGCCATTCGGGCGACGGCCTCTCGCATATCGACCGCCAGGCGAACGGCGCGGTGCGCGGGATCGGGGCACGGTACGGGGTCGTTGAAATACACGAACAGACCGTCCCCGGTGAACTGAGCGAGCGTTCCTTCGTAGCGATGGACCAACGGTCCGAGCGCGTCGTGATATTCGCGCAGGACCGCCATCACGTCTTCCGGCTCGGTCGTCTCGGAAAAGGCGGTGAAGCCGCGCATATCGCAAAACAGCACGACGATTTCGCGGCGGTGGCTCTCGAGGCACGCGTCACCGCCGGAAGAGACGATTGTCTCCGCGATTTGCGGCGCGAGGAAGCGTTTTAGGCGACCGATCCGCTCGATCTCGCCGACTTGTGCCGTGACCCGCTCTTCCAGCGTCTTGTTCCACCCGGCGAGCTCGGCGGCCTGTTGCTCCAGGCGCTGGGCCTGCACCTGGACGGTGTCGTGCAGCGCCTTGATGCGAAGCATCGCGCGCACCCGAGCCGTCAGCGCGGCGTGATCGACGGGCTTCGTCAGGTAATCGTCGCCGCCGCCTTCGAGACCGGCGACGACGTCTGCGCCATCCGCCTTGGCGGTCACCAGGATCACCGGAATGAACGGCAGCGACGTGTCGGCTTTCATTTGCTTGACGGTCTCGATGCCGTCCAGCCTGGGCATCATGATGTCGAGCAATACGAGATCGGGCAGCAGCTCGCGGGTCTTTTCGAGAGCCTCGATCCCGTCCCCGGCAGTCACGACGTCGTAGCCCTGGCTCTCGAGGCGCATCTGCAAAATGTCGACATTGTCCGGGACATCGTCGACGACGAGAATCAGCGGCGGCTCACGCATCGTCTCCCCCAAGAGTTGATCAGAGGCCATTCAGCATTGTGGACCACGCCGTCGGTGATTTACGGGTTTCCGTTCGCGCGCGCGACACGGAGAAATCAGGACCAAGTCATTGACATTCCGTGATTCATGTCCCCAAAAACAGGTGAAAACAGGACGGCGGAAAGCGGATCATGGACGGATTTCCTCATTGGCGGGCCTCGGGAGGAGGCTCGTCTGGGCATATGAGTTCATGGTCTGTTCGCATCAAGGCCGCCGCCTGCGGGATATCAGTCTTCGCGTTCCTTAGTGCCTTCCTTGCGTCTTTGCGGTGAAGCTCTTCCTATTCTGGCAAGAATTCGCGGACTTTGGCGAGGAGCTGGCGCGGGCTGAACGGCTTGGCGATGTAGCCGTCGCAACCGGCTTCCCGGGTCTTCGCCTCGTCGCCGGAGAGCGCGTAGGAGGTGACCGCGACGATTGGCACTTCGGCCAGTTCCGGTATCGCGCGGATGCGGCGGGTCGCCTCGTAGCCGTCAACAACCGGCAGCTGGATGTCCATCAGGATCAGGTCGGGGCGGTGGGTCTGCGCCATCGCCACGCCTTCGGCCCCGTCGACCGCCTCGATGAGCTCGTAATCGAAGCTGGTGAGCAGGTCGCGGATGATCTGGCGGTTGTCCTCGGTGTCCTCGACGACCAGGATGCGCTTGCTCATTCGGCCGCCTCCATCATTTCGTCGACATGGACCGGCAATACGACGCGGAAGGTCGAGCCTCGGCCCAACGCCGAGTCGACCGCGATCGTCCCGCCCTGCATCTCGACCATTCGCTTTGAGATTGCCAGACCCAACCCGGTTCCACCTTTTTTGCGCGTATTCGAGCTGTCGATCTGCTGGAACTCGCCGAAGATCCGTTCCTGATCTGCGTCGGCGATCCCAGGCCCGGTGTCGCGCACGGTCAGCACGAACTGGCCTTTGTCCAGCACGGCGCGGATCTCGACTTCGCCTTCGTCGGTGAATTTGATCGCATTTCCTACGAGATTGAGCAGCACTTGCGAGACGCGGCGTGCATCGCCATGCGCCATTGGCAAGTCGTCCTGCACTGCGGCGGTAAATTTGAGCCCCTTCCCCGCGGCGAGCGGCTCGGTCGCGGTGACGACTGATCGCACGACTTCCGGCAGGCTGTAATCCTCGAGCGTCAGGGCCAGCTGACCCGCCTCGATCTTGGCCAGATCCAGCACGTCGTTGATCAATGCCAACAGATGCTTGCCGTTGTTCTGAATGCGCTCCAGCACCCCCTTCGGCCGGTCCGGCAACGCGCCGTAGATGCCGTCGACGAGCAGTTCGGCATACCCCAGAATCGCGTTCAGCGGCGTCCGCAATTCGTGGCTCATATTGGCAAGAAACTGCGATTTGTGCTGGCTGGCGAGTGCGAGTTGCTCGCTCTTGTCGGCGATTTCGCGGAACATCCGCGCATTCTGAATGGCCAATACCGACTGGCTGGCGAGCGTCTGCATCAGCCGCACCGTTTCGAGTGGAAAGTCGCCGACCGCGCGTCGATGAAGGACCATGGCGCCGAGAACCCGCTCGGCGCCGACCAGGGGAACGGCAAGAGCGGCGCGGAAGCCGGCGGCGAGCGCTGCGTCGCGCAGCGGGAAGCTCGGCCTCTCCGCCAGATCGGCGATCTGGATCGGTGTGCGGTGCGCGACCGCCTCGCCCATCGCGGTCTCGGCATCATCCACTCGCAGATCACGGATCGCATCGACGAGCGCCTTGTCCGATCCCACCGTCTCGACCCAGCGGAAGGCGCGCTCCGCCCGGCTGTAGCGAAAGATCGTCCCTGCGTCCGCCCCGGTCAGACCGACCGAGCGGGTCAGGACGGTCGACAACACCGCCCGCAAGTCCAATGTCGAGCTGACCGCCTGCCCGACCTCGCTCAGCAATTTCAGCTCGTCGACCGAACGCCCGAGTTCGGCGGTGCGGGCACGCAATTCGTTGAACAGCCGGGCATTCTCGATCGCGATGGCCGCCTGGTCGGCGAAGGTCGTGACGAGCTCGATCTGCTTTTCGGTAAAACGTTCAACCCGCGAGCGAGCGAGAAAGAGGCCGCCAATCACTGTCTCCTCGCGGAGAAGCGGAACCGCTAGCATTGTGCGGTATTCGCCGAGACGTTGTGACTCGACGTCCGCAAACTCAGAGTCTTGCAAAGCGTCCTCGACATGAACCGTGCAGCGCTCAACCGCCATTCGACCAATGGCCGTGCCGCGGTCGGGTCTAATCGGATTTCGCGCCCTATAATCTCGAAATTCGTCGGTGAACCCGAACGACGCGCCCATTCGGAAGACGCCGCCCTGAAGCTGTTGGAGTACCGCCTTGTCCGCCAGGCAAATCCGTGCCGCAGTCTCTACCAGTGTTGCGAGCACCGAGTCGAGCACAGCACCCGACTGGCTGATCACCTTGAGCACGTCACTCGTCGCGGTCTGATATTCGAGCGACTCCTGCAGATCGCGGGTGCGGCCCTGCAGATCGTTGAACAGTCGGGCGTTCTCGATCGCAATCACCGCCTGGTCGGCGAAGGTTGTGACCAGCTGTATTTCCTGTTCGGAGAAGGCCTCCACCCTCCGCCTCGCCAAGCCAATGACCCCGATTGGAACGCCTTCACGCAATAGCGGCACACCGATCATAGTGTGCACGCCGCCAATGCGTGCGTCCTCCCTGGCTTCGTAGAGGGGGTCGGTCCAGGCATCCAGAATGTGAACGGTGCGTGCTTCGAGCGCGGCGCGACCTACCACCGTGCCGCTCCCGGGCAGTATCCTGACATTGCGTTCGATCTTCTCGTATTCGGCCGACAACATATGCCCCGCTGCCCACCGATATTCACCGCCCTCGGTCCGGTAGATGACTGCGGAATCTGCGCGGCACAGCCTGATCGCGGTTTCCACCACCGTCTGCAACACTGTGTCGAGATCGAACGCGGACCGGCTGATGACCTTCAGCACATCGCTGGTCGCGGTCTGGTACTCCAGCGATTCCTGCAGGTCCCGCGTGCGCTCGCGCAATTCGCCGAGCAGCCGAGCATTCTCCATCGCAATCACCGCCTGCGCCGCGAAATTCTCCAGCAGTGCTATTTCCTTGTCCGCGAACGGCCTCACATCCTGCCGGTAAATCGTAAAGACGCCGAGCAGCGTAGCGTCGTTGCGGAGGGCAACCACAAGTCCGGTGCGGGCGCCTCCAAGGTCGACCAGAGCCTGGCGCAGCGGGCTGGTGCGGTATATTTCGCCCTCCTTCAGATCGGCGATCTGTACCACGGGGACCCCTGCTCGGATCCGGGCGTAGGCGCCCGAAGGGCCGGGCTGGTCCATCCTCGGCAAATAATCGGCAAACGGGGCGGGCAGTCCCCGGTGCGCGACCGGCTGGAACCTCTCGCCGTCAAAGGTCATCAGATAGCCGAAGGCTGCGGTGCACAGTCTCATAGCCTTTTCGAGCATCGCGTCGAAGACCGGCGCGAGGTCGCCGGGCGAGGAATTGATGACCTGTAGTACCTCCGCAGTGGCGGTCTGCTGCTCCAGGGCTTCCCGCGTCTCGGTAATCAGCCGCGCGTTCTCCATTGCGATGACCGCCTGCGCGCCGAAATTTTCGAGCAGCGCGATTTGCTTGTCGGAAAACGGCCGTGCTTCTTGACGGTTGGCGGTAATGACGCCAAGCAGCCTGCCGTCTTTGCGCAACGGCACCATGAGATTGGTTCTGGCCCCGCCGACCTCGGCAGCGGCCCGTCCTACGCGGTCGTTGGCACTGAACTCCGAGGCGACCTCCTTCAGATCGCAGACCTGGACCGATCCCTCGCCGCGCACCAGCCGCATCATCGGATTGTCCGGGTGATGCCGAAACGGCCGGCGCACCATTTCGAGGAACGGCGCGGGCAAATCGTGCCAAGCGACCGCCTGGAAGAAGTCGCCATCGTAGGTCAGCAGTGCACCGAAACTAGCGCCGCAGAGGTCGTGCGCCTTCTCCAATATCGCATTAAAAACGGGTGTGAGGTCGCCAGGCGAGGAGTTGATGACCTGCAATACCTCCGCCGTCGCGGTCTGCTGCTCCAACGCCTCGCGCGTCTCGGTGATCAGCCGTGCATTCTCCATCGCGATCACCGCCTGCGCCGCGAAATTCTGCAACAATGCGATCTGCTTGTCGGAAAACGGCCGCACCTCCAGGCGGGCAGCGGAGATCAGGCCCAGAAATGCATCGTCTCTGCGCAACGGCACAAACAGCACGGTGCGAATGCCCGAGAACTCGGCCGCGCTCCGAAATACCGGATGGTCGATTTCCGCGCAGTCGGCGATCTGGATGAAGCGTTCACCCTCAATTAGCGCCCAGCTGGAGGGTGAATCGGCAGCACGATACCCTTGCTGCAGAACCTCAGCGAATTCCTTTGACACGGCATGCGTCACGACCGCGTGCAAGTTCTCGCCGTCGTAGAGCTGCAGGCTCCCATGAGCGGCGCCGCATAGGGTGTGTGCCTTCTCCAATATCGCATCGAATACCGGCGCGAGATTGCCGGGCGAGCTATTGATGACTTGCAGTACCTCTGCAGTCGCAGTCTGCTGCTCCAAAGCCTCGCGCGTCTCGGTCAGGAGCCGTGCATTCTCCATTGCGATGACCGCCTGCGCCGCGAAGTTCTCAAGCAGCGCGATCTGCTTGTCGGAAAACGGCTGCACCTCCACCCGCCCGGCGGTAATCATACCCAGGAGACGCTTCTCTTTGCGAAGCGGCACAAAGAGCAGTGTGCGAATGCCCGCATCGAGAGCGGCGGCGGTGCTCTTCGGAACCGGCGTAGACGAACTCGCGGCCAGTTCTGCAACGTCAGTTACCTGATAAAAGCGGTCTCCGGCGATCAGGCGCCCACCGGCTGCGCCCGGGCTCGGCCTATAGGGTTCGCGCATTAGCTCAGCCACCGAGTCCGGCATCCCGTGGGTTGCTACTGCACGGAAGAGCTCACCCTCGTAAAGTTGCAAGCTGCCATAGGCGACGCCGCAAAGGCTGTGCGCTTTCTCCAATATCGCGTCGAAGACGGGTGCCAAGTCGCCGGGCGAGGAGTTGATGACCTGCAACACCTCGGCCGTCGCGGTCTGCTGCTCCAAGGCCTCGCGCGTCTCGCCAATCAGTCGCGCGTTCTCCATCGCGATGACCGCCTGCACGGCGAAATTTTCGAGCAACCCGATCTGTTTGTCGGTGAACGGCCGCACTTCTTGGCGATAAATCACGAATATGCCAAGCAGCGTATTGTCTTTGCGCAGCGCGACAATCAACTGGGTACGGGCCCCGCCCACCTCGATTATGGCCCGGCGCACTGGCGACCCTTGAGGGGTGCCTTCGTCCTCGAGCAGATTGGCGATGTGAACAAATGCCTCGCCGCGAACCACTCGCAGCGCCGCTGACCCAGGCTCCTGAGAGCGAGAATCATTCAAAAAGTCTGCGAATGCAGCTGGTAAGCCGCGCGCCGAGACATGATGAAAGCGCTCGCCGTCGTAGGTGGACAGATACCCGAATGCCGCCTCGCACAGGCGCAACGCCTTGTCGAGCATCGCGTCAAAGACCGGGGCGAGATCGCCAGGCGAGTTGTTGATGACCCCAAGCACCTCGGCGGTCGCGGTCTGCTGCTCCAAGGCCTCGCGGGTCTCGATGATCAGCCGCGCATTTTCCATCGCGATGACCGCCTGGGCGGCAAAATTTTCGAGCAGCGCGATCTGCTTGTCGGAGAATGGCCGCACCTCTTGGCGAAACACCATAATCGCGCCGAGCACCATCCCTTCCTTGTGCAGTGGCACCGCCAGCCAGGTTCGAATGTCCCGCTGATCGATCCGTTCTCTGGACGCCGGGTCCTTTCGATAGTCGTCGGTCTCGCGACAGTCGGGGATGTGAACAAGCTCGCCACGCGCGATCGGCTCGAATAAACCGCGCGCACGGATCGGGCCGAGTTGTCGTACTCGCGCGACGGGATCCGGATCCCCGCCATGCACAGCAACCAGGTGAAACAATTCCCCGTCAAACGTGCGAAGCGCACTATCAGTGCCACCGCACAACTTCGCCGCCTTGTCTACGATCTCTTGGAACACCGGCGTGAGGTCGCCGGGCGAGGAATTGATGACCTGCAACACCTCCGCCGTCGCGGTCTGCTGCTCCAAGGCTTGGCGCGTCTCGGTCAAGAGCCGCGCGTTTTCCATCGCAATGACCGCCTGCGCCGCGAAATTCTGCAGCAGCGCAATCTCTTTGTCCGAAAACGGACGAATTTCCTGGCGATAAATCATGATCGTTCCGAGCAGGGCATTGTCTCTTCTCAGCGCGATAACAATCGCGCTTCGCGCCCCGCCGAGATCTACCAGCGCGCATGCATAGGGATCTCCTGATCGATAGCGTTCCTCCTCGGTCAGATCGACGATATGTATGAGATTTTCACCGCGAATGACACACTGGCTTGGGCTGTCTGGTCCCGGTTGATCTGAGGTTTTTGCCAGATAAGCAGCGTAGCGTGGCGGGAGGCCGCGTATGGCGACGGGGTGGAAACGCTCTCCATCGTAGGTCCTCATCAGGCCGAATGCGGCCTCGCACAGCCGCAGCGCCTTTTCGAGCATCGCATCGAATACGGGTGCGAGATCGCCCGGGGAACTATTGATGACCTGCAGCACCTCGGCAGTGGCGGTCTGTTGTTCCAAGGCCTCGCGCGTCTCCGTAATGAGGCGCGCGTTCTCCATCGCGATGACCGCCTGCGCGGCGAAGTTTTCGAGCAGCGCGATTTCTTTGTCGGCGAAGGGCCGCACTTCTGAGCGGGCCGCCGAAATGTGTCCAAGCAGCCGACCATCCTTGCGCAAGGGTAGGAAGAGGCCGGTATGGAAGCCACCCAGCTTTACCACTGCTTGCGGGATCGGATGATCGATCTCTGCAAGATCGGGGACCTGCACAAAGCGAGCCCCGTCTATTAGCGGCCGGGTGACCGGATTGGTCAACCCCGCGAACCCTTGCCGGAACCGTTCTACCAAGGGCTCGGGGTAGCCGCGCGCCGCTACCGAACGGAAATAATAATCGCTGTCATATACTCCTAAGGCGCCGTGGGTAACGCCGCACAAGCTGTGCGCCTTTTCCAATATCGTATCGAACACGGGCGCAAGGTCGCCGGGCGAGCTGTTGATGACCCCTAGCACCTCGGCGGTCGCAGTCTGCTGCTCCAAAGCCTCGCGCGTCTCGGTGATGAGTCGCGCATTCTCCATTGCGATCACCGCCTGGGCGGCGAAATTTTCGAGCAGAGCGATCTGCTTGTCCGTGAACGGCCGGACCTCCTGGCGATATGCGCCGATTGTGCCCGCCAACCTGCCGTCCTTGCGAAGCGCGACAGCGACATACGTTCGAGTTCCGCCCAGCTCCACGAACGCCCGCTGCCGAGGATCGCCCGACTGGTAGGCCGCTTCCTTGGTCATATCCCCGAAATGGACGAAGTCTTCGCCGTCGAGCATCCGGCCAACTGCGGTATGCTTCCCCGGTTCTCGCGGGGTACGGGCGAGGAACTCCGCTAAAGCGGGCGGCACGCCGTGAAGCGCGGCCGTCTGGAAATGGCTGCCATCGCGAACCAGTAAAATCCCAAAGGCGGCCTCACAGAGTCGCATCGCCTTTTCCAGCATCGCGTCGAATACCGGGGCGAGGTCGCCGGGCGAGGAATTGATGACCCCCAATACCTCGGCGGTCGCGGTCTGCTGGTCGAGGGCCTCCTTCAGCTCGGCGGTGCGCTCCTCGACCTTCTTTTCGAGGTCGGCGTAGGATTTCCGCAGGTCGCCCGCCATTTGGTTGAACTGTCCGGCCAAGCCCTCCAGCTCGTCGCCGGTATGGATGTCGATGCGGCGGTCGAGCTCGCCGGCGCCGATCCGCGCCGCACCCGCTTGCAACTCGCGGATCGGCACGGTCATGCGGCGGGCGAGCAGCAATGCCGCCAGGGTCGCCAATACAAGGGCGAGAACGAGCAATGCCGCAGTGCGCAATGCCGAGCCGTAGAGCGGCGCCAAGGCCTCGTTCAACGGCAATTCGACAAAGACGGTCCAGCCCAGCGGAGCGATTGCGGCATGCGCGGTCAATACCCTGTTGCCGTAGAGGCTCCTGGCGACCATAGCCGTGGATGACGCGGCTGGTTCGCCCGAGGCTTCGGCCCTCGCCGCCGCCACCTGCGGCAGGCTGCCCAGGTTGGTATTGCGCAGCACGAGGCTGATGTCGGGATGGGCGATCAGCCTTCCGTCGCGATCAACGACATAGGCGTAGCCCTCCCGTCCGATCTTCAGCCCGGTGATTACGTCCCAGATAAGCTTCAGATTGACCTCGGCGATCGTGACGCCGGCACTGCGTCCGGTGCGGGCCATCGCTATCGTCATGTACGGTTCGGATTCCTTGCGGAAATAGACCGGGCTGAACCAGACGCGCTGCTGGCGCGCTTCGTTAAAGCCAGGCGATTGCGAATAGTCCTTCTCGCTGCCCACGACGTCCATCGCCAGTCGCGAGACTTTGAGCTGCTCCTTGCCGGCTTCGTCGAGCTGGATCAGCTCGGTGATCGCCGGCACTTGGCGCAGCAGGCGCACATAATCGAAACGGCGCTGTTCGAGCGGGCTGGCGGCCCATTGCGGCGCCGTGGTCCAGCCGAGCTGGCGCTCGATTTCGTCGACGAACTGCTCTATGCGCCGGGAGGCCGAGGCCGCTTTCTCCTGCTGGATGCGAAACAGCGCTGCCTTGTTCTCATCGTAGCCGAACCAGAAATCGAGCGCGCTGTTGAGCAGTAGTACGAGGCTGACCAGCCCGACAATCAGGAGAACATACTTACGGAAGAGCCGTCCGCGCGGCTGCGCGGTCGCCTGAACCGCAGCAGCGCGCCTTCGGGCATCGAACAGCCCGAGACGGCCGAGCACGACCCGACCGAACGACGAAACCGTGCGCAGCGCATCGCTCATAGGGCCGCCTCGCCGGCGTGCCGCGGCTGGCGACCGGCCGGTGGTAATGACGAAACTTTGGCGATTATAGCTTATCTCGCGCGCGATCGGTATCGCAGCCCGGCTGCTATTCCCGGTTTTGTTCCGGGCAACCAATCAGCTCAGCTCGGCGCAGCCACCCCGTCGGCCAGCTCGAGGCGGCGCTCTACTCGATCGAGTCGCCGATCAATATTATCCAGTCTTTGCTGAATCCCCGCATAATCCATTTCGATGCCGGCGACTTTGCGCTCGAGCGCGCCGAGGCGTGTGACAATTTCGTCGAGCTTGCGATCGATACGGTCGAGTCGGTTGTCGAGCCGGGTGAACCGCGTCCGCAGAAAATCGAGAACGTCGCCCGCTTCGCTCATGCGTGCTCTTCGATCACCACAGCGCCTGTCGTGTCAACCTGAAACCAGCATCAACCACCCGCGGCGATGGAGCGGGTGCCGGCGCAGTATGCCTCATTCGATGAGCTCGTCGGCGCGGGTGAGGATCGATTGCGGGATCGTCAGGCCGAGCGCCTTGGCGGTCTTGAGATTCACGGTGAGGTTGAACTTGCGCGGCGGTTCGACCGGCAGGTCGGCCGGCTTGGCGCCCTCGAGGATTTTGTTGGCGAAACCGGCGGCGCGGCGGAACATGTCGTCATAATCGGCGCCGAACGACATCAATCCCCCGTC
>Ga0126381_100005247_pt1 | contig 14234 bp, 12 predicted proteins | sample PanSoiMetPlot_28_FD_96465 | JGI IMG/M metagenome (GOLD analysis project Ga0126381, IMG submission 96465) | Tropical forest soil microbial communities from Panama - MetaG Plot_28 | ecosystem: Environmental > Terrestrial > Soil > Tropical forest > Bulk soil | place: Panama | collected 2016-02-17
CAGGCTCTGAGTCCCGTAGCCCAATTGCGCCGGACTCTGGTTGCCGGATTGCGCTTGTCTGACCATGATCCATGCGTTGCCGAGGTGCATCTGTGCACCGCTGGGCCTTGCAGGATCGCCGTAACGGTAGTGCTCGACGAAGCCGAATGTCCGGGTCAGCCAGACAATCGCTTCCCCAAGGTCTTGATAAACAACGTGCGGGAGCACCGTTGCGGCAGGAACAGAACGATTTGCAATCAAAGCAAGGACTCCCTTCAGCAGTTTTGTACCATTGTGGATTACAACTCCGTGGAACATTCAAGGGGGAAAGAGGAACAGGCGGTCGCGTGGCGCGCCGGCACCGACGAAGCCATTGCGATCCGGACGTTTCGGGACTACTTCCGGCTTGCAAAACCGCGAATTACACTCTTAATCGTAATCTCCACAGCGGTCGGCTTTTGCTATGGCGGGCTATCGGCGCTCAACCTTATAACACTGTTGCATGCCCTGCTCGGCACGGCCTTGATGGCCGCCGGCTCGGCAACGTTGAATCAGTGGTACGAACGAGATCTCGATGCCAAAATGAACCGGACCCGGTCGCGGCCCATCCCGTCCGGCGCCGTTCCGTCCCAGCACGCCCTCTGGTTTGGTATCTCGTTATCCCTTCTGGGCGTGATCGAACTTTGGGCTTTTACGAATCCGCTGGCGGCAATCCTCGGCCTCGTAACCTCGGCCGGCTATCTGTTCGCGTACACGCCTCTGAAACGGAGAGGTCCCATTTGCACCACGGTGGGCGCCCTCCCGGGCGCCATCCCGCCCCTTATTGGCTTTGCCGCAGCCAGTGGCCATCTCAGTATCGAAGCATGGGTGCTGTTCGGTATCCTTTTCCTCTGGCAATTTCCGCATTTTCACGCCATCGCTTGGATTTATCGCAAAGACTATGAACAAGCCGGCATCCGGATGCTTGCCGTAGTTCGCCCGTACGGAAAAGCGTTCGCGGTGGAGATTCTGTTGACCTTGCTCCTACTGCTGCCGGTAACGTTGCTCCCAACCTTCTTACATATGGCAGGGAACATATACTTCGTAGTCGCGTTTGTGCTCGACCTGGCCTTCTTGTACTTTGGTTTTCAGCTCTCGAGAGAGCGGACCGTCCAGCGGGCCCGGCGACTGCTTCTCGCCTCCGTCATTTACGTTCCGGCGCTATTCGCCGTTCTCGTATTTGACAACCCCAGATTCCCGCTCTAGAACCGCTCTGGCGTCGATCCGCCGGCCTCAGCCGGATGGCCCATCCCGTCGCCAAGTACAATACCTTCGTGAAAATAGGAATGGTTGGTTTGGGTTTCATGGGCGCGGTGCACTTGAGCGCCTACTCCAAAATCCCGGATGCGGAAGTCATTGCGGTCTGTACCGAAAGGGACCGCGCTCTTTCCTCGGACCTGAATCTCGCCGGCGGCAATCTTGGCCGCGATCTGGGTAAATTTGATTTCTCGGGCGTAAAGCAGTGCCGCCAATGGCGCGAACTGGTCGATTCCAATCTGGACATCGTTGACATCTGCCTTCCTACCGATCTGCATCCGGAAGTCTCCATAGCGGCTCTCGCTGCGGGCAAACACGTTCTTTGCGAGAAGCCGATGGCGCTGACGAGCACAGATTGCGACCGCATGATCGCTGCTGCGCACGAAAGCAACCGGATTCTGATGATTGCGCAGGTCCTGCGTTTTTGGCCGGAATACCTGGCCCTTAAAGAATTCGTAGAGAAACGGCAGTTTGGCGCGGTGCGATCCGCCACCTTCGTGCGGCAGTGCGGGCTTCCCGATTGGAGCAAGTGGCTCCCGGTTTCCGCCCGTAGCGGAGGCGCTGTCGTCGACCTCCTCATTCACGACATTGATCAAATAATCTGGCTCTTCGGCACGCCACAATGGGTCGCTGCCAAGCAGTTGGGCGATGCGGACGCGCTAACCGCAACCTTCTTCTATCCCGTCGGCCCCGAAGTGCGCCTTCAGGGCGGTTGGTTCGCGCCGGGCGCGCCGCTTCAGATGAGCTTTCAAGTCCGGGCTGAGCGTGCCGCGATGGAATTTACTTCCGACGGCCTGACACTCAGCGATCAGGACGGCCAGCGAAAAAAGGTGGAGGCAACCGGCGACGGATATGAAGCGGAGATCTCCTATTTCATGGATTGCATCCGTGACGGAAGGCAGCCCGCGCGTTGCCTGCCGGAGGATTCCGCGCGGTCATTACAGATAGCATTGGCACTGAAGGAATCAAGAGCGCAAGGAGGAGAGCAGATCAGATGCTCGGACTAGAAGACCTGGAGATCGGATTGATGTTTTGGGCGGGCCCCGATCCTCGCCAAACACTCCGGAGTGTGAAAGAGTTCGGCGTTCGCGCGGGACAGCTCGGATTTCCGGGCGACTTGCCGTTGAATGGAGCGGCAGAGCAATGGGACCAGGCACTCACCGCGGAGAAATTCACGCCGGTTACAGCTGTGTGTAGCTACGTCGGCGAGGATTATGCCGATATACGGACCGTCCAGCGGACGGTTGGGCTGGTACCGCGCAACACGCGCGCGGAACGCATAGAGCGCACTAAGGCCGTGTCTGACACAGCGCGCAAGTTGGCTATCGACAGCGTCGCTTGTCATATCGGCTTTGTCCCCGAAGAGCCAGACGACCCGGAATATCCGGGAATTCGCGATGTCGCCCGCGAAATCTGCGATCATTGCGGCGAAAATGGCCAGTTCTTCACACTCGAAACCGGTCAGGAGCCCGCGAAGGTTCTCCTGCGCTTCATGGAAGATGTAAATCGTCCCAACCTGCGGATCAATTTCGATCCGGCCAATATGATTCTGTATGGCACCGGTGATCCCATTGAAGCGCTCGAGGTGCTCGGAACCAAGGTCATTTCAGTTCATTGCAAAGATGGCGATTGGCCCCCGGTTGATAAGCCTCAGGCTTTGGGGATCGAGCGCCCGCTCGGTGAAGGCAGCGTGGATATTCCACGCTTTGTTGCGAAATTGAAGGAGGTTGGCTACCGGGGAGTTCTAAGTATTGAGCGCGAAGAGCCCGACCTGGTCAAGCGCGCGGCCGATGTTCGCAAGGCCGTCGCGCTGCTTCGGCGCGTCACCGGTCGCGGATAGTCGCGGCCGACATCCACTTCTTCGTCTCGGATAGGGAAACGACTCCGTTCCCGGCTCCGGTCTGCTGGACACTCATCGCAGCAACCGCGTTGGCAAAGCGGCCGGCTTCGGGGAGGGCCGCCCCCTCCAGCATCGCGGCCAGAAACCCGGCGGCAAAACAATCGCCTGCGCCAGTCGTGTCTTTAGCCCTCACCTCGAAGGCAGGACAAACAAATTCACGATCTTGGGTGTAAAGTGCGCAGCCGCGGCCACCCATCTTAAGCGCCAGGGTGCGCAGTCCTCTGGACAGTACAGCCTTGGCGATTTCAACCGGCGAAACGGAGCCTGTAACCATCCGCGCTTCTTCCTCGTTCATGAAGAGCACGTCGATGTAAGGCAGGCATGGTGCGAGGGTTTGCATCCAGCTGGCTTCCGGATCCCAATTCGTATCGAAAGACGTGGAAAGTCCCGCGGCGCGTGCCTGGATGAGTATCTGTGGACAGCGCGAGCGAAGCCCCGGCAACACAAACATGCTCGCCAGATGGTAATGGCTCATGCCGAGGCAGATTTCTGTAGTGAACTGAATGCCGTTTCGGAACGCCTCACGGCTTGCTCCCATTAAGTGAAAAAATTTTCGTTCCCCGGATGAATTCACAATGGCAACAGTGGCCGACGTCGGCACGTCGACCCGTTCGATGAAGGCAATATCAACTCCGGAGCGCGCCAGGGCGTCGAGCAAGAACTCTCCGTGAGAATCTGAGCCCACCGCACCTGTCAAGCGAACCGGCACGCCGAGCATGGCAAGCGCTCGCGCTGTATTGGCGCCATTGCCGCCTGTGTGGCATTCGATGCAATCGACGAAAGTCGTCGGGCCCCAGTGAAGCTCTTCGACCGGGCTTACCAGAGTGTCGTAGACCAGATTCCCGGAACACAGCACGCCGCGATGCGAAGCCATGCGATTAAGGTAGCCCATAATGCTTGGCTGCCTCGCGATCGCTCTTGCATTCTTTTGTGCAAGGATTTGCGATGACCGTCTCGTCGCGGCTTCACCGCTAAAATAGGAATTCGCGGGAACCTTCAAAAGCAAACAGGAGAATCATGTCGAGCAAAAAAATCGGCATTCTCACCGGTGGCGGTGATGTCCCCGGGCTGAATGCCGTAATTAAAAGCGTCGTTTATCGCGCAACTTCGGATGGACACGAAGTCACGGGTCTCCGGCTCGGGTGGAAAGGACTCACCGATCTGAACTTCGACGATCCGGCAAGCGTCAAGCGCTACGTTCTTCCGCTCACTCGTGAAAACACTCGCACCATTGACCGCACGGGTGGTACCTTCCTGCACACAAGCCGCACCAACCCGTCAAAAATGAAAAAACTGCCGAACTTCCTTGATCCGGCGGAGTTTCCATCTGCGCAAAGCAGCAAGGATGGAGTGACCACTACAACCTATGACATGACCAAGCGCGTGTTATGTAACCTGGAGCGCCTGCAGATCGATTATCTGGTTGCCATCGGCGGAGACGACACTCTCAGTTATGCGGCCGTCCTCGACAAGCAGGGGTTCAACGTGATCGGCATTCCGAAGACGATGGACAACGACGTTCGGAATACGGAATATTGCATCGGATTCTCTACTGCCATTTCGCGGGCCATGGACGCGATCACGAGGCAGCGCACTACGGTTGGCTCGCACGAGCGCATCGGGATCTTTCGTGTCTTTGGCCGCGATGCAGGGTACACCGCCCTCTATACCGCATATGTGACCTCCATTCGTTGCGGCATTCCCGAATACAGCTTCGACCTCGAACACATGATCGAGTTATTGATGACGGACAAAGAGAACAACCGTAGCAACTATTCCTTGGTAATCCTGTCGGAAGGCGCGCGGTGGGATGGGTATGTCGTCAAGGAGTACGGCGAGCCGGATGCGTTCGGGCACCGGAAAAAGTTCAGCGTGGCAGAAGCTCTCAGCGACGAAGTCACAAAAAGCACGGGCGCGGAGACGGTCGTAAGCGACTTGACGTATGATCTCCGCAGCGGCGCGCCGGATTTCGCCGATACGATGGTGGCCACGACGTTCGCAACGATGGCTTACGATGCTATCGCCTCACACCGGCACGGATTCATGACTGCCATCCACGAGGGCAAGTTCGCGATGGTAGGTATTCCGGATCCGAAGCTTGGTCCGCGCAAACTGGACGTAGCCAGTATGTATAACACGGAGCGTTATCGTCCCACGTACTCGAGTAAGGAAGGATTGCCGCTATTCCTGACACATCCTTAAAGACAGCCGGCTTGGCCGCCGCAGAGCACGCCGTTTCCGAAGTAGTCGAAGCTGAAGGCCACCTCATCGACTCCCACATCATGGAGCAGATTTTCGACGCCGTGGTGGAGACGGGCGGACGGTTCGAAGTGGAGCAGTTCGTCATCGGCCGCACGAACAGCGATCCTTCGAGGCTGCGGCTGCGCATCGAAGTGCCGTCCCGGCAGCAGATAGAAAAGCTGATGCCCCAGCTCCTCAGCTTGGGTTGCGTCGCTGTCGAATCGGGCGATGTAGAACTGCGCGCTGCGGAGCGGGACAAGTGTGCGCCCGAAGATTTCTATTCCACTACCAACCAGCGCACGGAAGTCCGGTTCAATGGCCAATGGCTGGAAGTGGAAAATCAGCGCATGGACGCGATGATTGTCGTAGAGGAGGGAACAGCAAGCTGCCGCCGCCTGCGGGACGTCAAGGCGGGCGATCGCATTGTCGTCGGCATGAAGGGCATCCGCGTCGTTCCTGAATCCAAGGAGCGCGACCGCCTGGCGTTTGCCTTCATGAGTAATGACATCTCGTCGGAGCGCCAGGTGGAAACCGCAGTCGGACAGACTGCAGCGATCATGCAGCAGGTGCGGCGCGAAGGGAAAAAGATTATCGCCGTCGCGGGTCCGGTAGTGGTGCACACGGGAGGAAGTGAAGCTCTTTCAAGGCTGATTCGCGGAGGTTGGATTGACGCAGTCCTGGCGGGCAACGCGCTTGCTGTTCACGATATTGAGGCAGCCCTGCTTGGCACGTCGCTAGGTGTACGCCTGTCCGATGGCCGCCAGGAGCAGCACGGGCACCGTAATCATATGCAGGCCATCAACGCGATCTACCGCGCCGGCGGCATCAGGCAGGCTGTCGAAGCCGGGCGGCTTAGACGCGGCGTCCTTTACGAATGTGTAAAGGCGAATGTCCCCTTCGTGCTGGCCGGCAGCCTGCGCGACGACGGACCGTTGCCGGAAGTAATTACCGATATGAACGAAGCCCAGGATGCTTATGCGGCGCAAGTTCGCGGCGCAGGAGTCGTGCTTTGTCTCAGCTCTATGCTGCATTCGATCGCTGTGGGAAACATGCTGCCGGCCTGGGTGAAGATCGTTTGCGTCGATATTAACCCGGCCGTACCCACCAAGGTGAGCGACCGCGGCACGGGGCAGGCAGTGGGGGTCGTGACGGACGTCGGCCTGTTTCTTGGCCTGCTCGCCGACAAGCTCGAAACGAAATGACGAGGGACCAGCACTATACCGACGAGCATGCGGAAGCAGGTGTGCACGCCGAATTGCCCGAAATTGAGACCTGGCCGAATCAATTTGGCGAGTATGAAATCGAGATTGAGATGCCGGAGTTCACTTCGGTGTGTCCGAAGACCGGCTTGCCCGACAGCGGAACACTGCGGCTGCGGTATACGCCCGCTGCACGTTGCGTCGAGCTGAAATCACTAAAAATGTATACGCTCGCTTACCGTAATCTCGGCATTTTCCAGGAAAACGTGGTAAATCGCGTGCTGGCGGATATTGTGAAGGCTACGGATCCAATCGAGGCGACGGTGACAGGCGATTTTGCACCGCGCGGCGGGATCACAACCAGAGTGACCGCGACATACCGGCGCCAGAAGAAGTAGGCTAGAAGCTAGACCTCGGGGAACGGCAAACCGATTGCGGACGGAAAACACATGATTCAGCGCCTGGCCAGCTGCCTGCTCATTGCCGCTTCGCTGCCCGCCGCTGAATTTCAGAATGGACAGGCCGCGCGCGCGGTGATCGGGCAGCCTTCGTTTTCGGCGCACGAGGCAGGTGTAAGCGCCGCCGCATTAACTGTTGGCAACCACCGTCTTTACGCCGCCGATTCCTCCGGCCATGTACTCACGTTCGATTTGACGAGAGTTCTGGCGTTGAATGACGATCCCGGGGACCGGCCCGCGCCATTATGCACCGCATGCGGATTTGCTCCAGTTGCGAACACCAGCCAGTCGGTGATTCCGGGCATCGCGGGAGTAGCGGTCCTTGGGAAGACGGTAATCATGGCGGATAGCCCCCGGCATCGCATCCTGATCTGGAAGGATGTGAGTTCCCCTCGCAGTATCCAGGGACCAGATGTGATTCTCGGGCGGTCGAGCGACGGGTCCATGTCAGCGAGCACGCTGGCAGATCCGGTCTCGGTGGCCTTTGACGGCAAGCGGGTTTTTGTAGGCGACGCCGCTTTGCATCGCGTGCTGATCTGGAACTCGCTCCCGGCGCAGGACGATCAGGCTGCGGATGCCGTACTGGGCCAGCCTAACTTCGCGTCCGCCAGCTCGCCCGACTCCCCCGGCCCGGATAGCATCGGCTTTCCCGCGGCCCTCGCTACCGACGGAGGGAACCTTTTTGTTGCCGACGCCGCCGCCCGCCGCATCCTGGTGTTTTCTCCGGGCGATTTCCCGCTCTCTTCCGCAGCCATCGTAAATTCGGCAAGCCTTTCCGCAGGACCGCTGGCTCCCGGAACGCTGATCAACATAAAAACGAGCGAGTCGCTGAATCTGTCCGAAATGCGGCAGGACCAAGCGGGCCGCCGCCTGCCGAAACAGGTAAGCGGAATTGAAGTGCTTTTCAACGGAATGGCGTTGCCTCTGCTTTCCGTAAAGTCCGGCAATATTGAAGCTCAGCTTCCCTACGACATCGCGGGTTTGACGAGCGCGAGCCTGTCTATCCGGACCCAGCACGATGGGACAGTGGCTCTATCCAATGCGGTCGCACTGAAGATTGCCAGTGCTTCTCCGGGCTTGTACGCGTTCGGCGGAACAGAACCACGCACGGGCCTGCTACTCCACGGCGGCAGTGAAAAATCGGGAGTGCCCGCTTCACCCGTTACGGGCGAGAGTCCCGCCCGCCCCAGCGAAGAGATTACGGTCTGGGCCACAGGGTTAGGCGCCGTAGATGATAGCGATGCCGCTTCCAGAGCCTCGGCTGGCGTACCGTTTTCGGGCCCGGCCGCTCCCGTACTGTCCGCCCTGAGCGCGACCGTGGATGGCCGGCCAGTGGAAGTGCGATCGGCAAGTCTGACCGAAAACGCAGTCGGAGTGTATGAAATTCATATCCTTTTGCCCGCCGACCTTCACGCCGGTCCAAATGCGGAGCTGGTTGTTTCGCAGAGCGGATACACCAGCAACGCAGTCCTTTTCCCGGTGACGTCCACGCACACAGAAGAATGAATCAGCTCCGTTGGCATGCTTTGCTGCAGCAGTGGGTAGCAGTGTCGACCGGCCGCCAGGACCGTCCCCAGATGCCGGCGAACTGGTGCCCGTTCGATCCTGGGTCGGGCCAGGTACCCGACAATTACGACGTCTATCTGTACCCGAACGATTTCCCGGCTTTCTCGCCCAGCGCCGATCCGTTTGCGCCCGCTCCAGGCCTATTCGCGGAGACCGGTCCGCGCGGCGCTTGCGACGTGGTCCTCTACTCGCCGGTGCACACGCTGCCTCCTTCCCAGCTCACGCTTGAGAACTGGCGCAAAGTGATCGATTTGTGGACCGAACGAACCAGGCAGCATGCGGCAAATCCGGACATTGCGCAGGTAGCGGTCTTCGAAAACTGCGGCGAAGCTGTCGGAGTGACCATGCCTCATCCACATGGGCAAATCTACGCCATGCCGTTCCTGTCGCCACAAGTCGAGAGAGAGCTTGCTTCGGCGCGCCAGTATTCCGCTGAACACGGCGGAAAGTGCCTCCATTGCCGTCTCTTGTCGGAAGAATTGAAACAAGGCGAGCGAATCGTGTGGAGCGACGGCCACTTCGTTGCCTTCGTGCCTTATGCTGCCCGCTTTCCTGCCGAAATTGCGCTTTACCCGAGGCGCCACACCCGGACATTGCTCGATCTGAACGAGAGGGAAACGTCCAGTCTCGCCAGCGCCATGAGCATCATCCGCAAGAAGTATGACAACTTGTACGGCTTTCTCCTGCCGCTCATGATGACGGTCAAGCAGGCGCCCCTACGCGAACCGCAGGCTCCCCATCATCTGCATATCGAATTCCTCCCGCTGCAGCGAAGTGCAACAAAGCTGAAGTACCTGGCGACTATCGAAACAGGCTACGGCACTTTTCTCGCCGACACCGCACCGGAGCAGATGGCGGAAAATCTGCGGCAGAGCGAGCCTCGAACCTAGCCGTCCGACTCTTCGTAGGGCCGGTATCCGTTCGCGGCCATTAGTTCCCGTGAACGGTCGAGATCACCGGGCGCTACATAGAAGAAAGCACCCGTCAGATCACGCTTCATGAGGAGTCCGCCCGTGTATGTGCCGGTTTCGACCAGATAATCGATTCCCGCTTCGGTCAGCAGCTTCTCGATCCGGAGCGCCTCACGCAGGCGCTTGGCCATATAAAGAAGGTCGAGCTCCGGGTCGCCGAAAAACTCAGCGTCGCGGCGCATTTCCGCCTATACGTGGAACTTTACCGCTTAATTCATTCGATTCAATAACGAAAGATACGTCCTTGGACTCGCCAGCGCCGAGATGAATGCGCTTAAATCCTTTCAGTGCTCTTCCACCGTTCGGATCGGTCAAATAGAGTTGCACAACCTCGTCTCCGCTACGCTTTGATGTGTTCGTCACTCGCGCGCTGAGCTGCTGGTTATCGCCGTCAGTTTGTTTCGCGGACGTAGTTGAGTAGCTGAATCGCGAGTAGCTGAGCCCGAAACCGAACGGGTATAGCGGGTTGCCTTTGAAATAGCGATACGTCCGCCCGTTCATCGAGTAGTCGGAAAACGGCGGCAACTGATCCACCGACTCATAAAACGTGATCGGTAAGCGACCGGCCGGGTTGTTGTCTCCAGAGAACGTATTGGCTATGGCTGTGCCGGCTTCCTGGCCGCCGTACCAGGCCTCCAAAATCGCACGGGCCCGATCCTTGGCCGTCTGCACCGCGAGCGCGCTTCCATTGACCAACACAACAACGACGGGCTTACCGGTATCGAGCACCGCCTCAAGCAACATCTGTTGTGAATCGGGCAAGCGGATATCGGTGCGATCTCCGTGCGAGAAACCTGGAATGTCGATCGGCGATTCTTCGCCTTCAAGGCGTGAATTCAGGCCGACACAGAGGATGGCGAGATCGGACTGCTTCGCCAGGCCGACCGCTTCCCGCAGCGTGGGTTCATCGGGAGGCGTCCAGACGAGTTCGACTTCCGGCCCCCCCTCGCGCTGCGCATATTCCACTTTGATGTGGTAAGCCCTGCCTGCTTCCAGATGAACGCTTGCGCCAAATGTGCGCCGTCCGGCATAAGACTTCTGGCTTTCGTTCACCAGGGGGCGATCGTCCAAGTACAGCTTCACGGAGTTTGTTCCGGGACAGCTATCGCATTCCTGCCGTGCGATTCCCATTTGATAGTCGCCGGCCGCGGGAACTTGCAGCGCGGCGGTCCATCGTACCGAGAACGTAGGGGGCGGAACGACGCTGCAGACAGCAGGATCGTGCATAGCCAAGACGAAATATCCACTCGGCTCGACCCGTGACAACACAGGCCGGCCCTGAAAGCCATCGTTGTCGAAGTACTCGGCAAGTAGGCCGTGTTGGGCCCGATCGGTTTGCGGAGGTGTCAGCGCCCCCTCAGGAACCAGCGCCATCGAGGATGTCGCGTAGACAGCGCCCAATGCCCAGCGCACTTTGGCCTTGCCGTTGAATTTCTTCGCGATACCCTCCAGCGGTGTAACAATGTGCGATGGCGTTCCGTAGTAGTTGCCCAGCAGGGCATCGGGGTCATCGGAGGCGGGACCGATGACCGCGATACTTTTTGGAATTTTCTCGAGAGGCAGAGTATCGCGGTCGTTTTTGAGAAGAACGATCGACTTCTCAGCCGCTTCGAGCGCCACCCGCGCATGTTCGGATGACGCAATTTCATTCGTGCCGATCTTAGAGAACGGTACCTGTTCCGGTAAATCGAACATACCCAGCCGGAAACGAGCCACAAACAGCCGCTCGACGGCCCGGTTAATTTCCGATTCCTGAATGTAGCCTTTGCCGACTGCTTCGACAAGAGTCTTGTACTCGGTTCCGCAATCGAGGTCCGTGCCGGCTTTGACTGCCTTCGCCGAGGCTTCCGCCATCGAATCGGCAAAATGATGACCCTCGTAGATATCGCCTACCGCGCCACAGTCGCTGACCACATAGCCAGTAAATTTCCATGTACTTCGAAGGCTGTCATTCAGAAGGAAGGTGTTAGCGCAAGCCGGAGCTCCATCGAGGCTGTTGTAGGCACACATGACAGAGTAAGCGCCGCCCTCCATTACGGTCCGCCGAAAGGCATATAGATAGGTGTCGTTCAGGTCCCGCTGACTGACATTCACATTGAATTCATGCCGGGAAACTTCAGGCCCGCTATGCACGGCGAAGTGTTTGGATGTGGCAACCGTCTTGAAATAGTGGGGATCTTCACCCTGCATGCCTTTGATAAAGGCGATTCCCATTTGCGCGGTGAGATACGGATCCTCCCCGTAGGTCTCCTGCCCCCTGCCCCAGCGCGGATCGCGAAAGATGTTGATATTGGGAGACCAGAATGTCAGGCCGTGATACCGGCCATGGTTGCCGTGCGCAATCGCGTCGTTGTATTTGGCGCGGGCCTCAGTCGAGATAATTTCCGTGATGCGGTGCTGCAGATCCGTGTCCCAGGTCGCGGCCAGGCCGATCGCCTGCGGAAACACAGTCGCGAGGCCCGCCCGCGCAACACCGTGCAGCGCTTCATTCCACCAGCCGTACGCTGGAACGCCCAGACGCGGGATAGCAGCTGCGTTGTCCTGCATCTGGCTGACTTTCTCGGGGAGCGTCATGCGGGAGACCAGATCGGCAGCCCGCTCCTCGGGGGACACTGCGGGATCGCGATATTTTGGCGTCGCGCCTCCCTGTGCCCACATGCTTTCGCAGGCCAGCACTGCTAAGAGCAGAAGTCGCATCCTCATCAGTCTAATTCCTCGATAAAAACCGAATCACCAGACCGGTTGTGAACGTCTTCTATTCGTGCGGTCTGTTAGCCGAATGCACCGACGTTGGCGCGAAGCGCAGATGTTTGTTCGGGCAATGGCAAACGCCAGACACCCGATCCTGGCGCAGATCATTCCAATTCGGCGCTGCAACCTGGCTTGTACTTACTGCAACGAGTTCGACCGGCATTCTCCCCCCGTAGCGACCGAGGAGATGCTCCGCCGGATTGACAAACTTGGGGAACTCGGCACGTCCATCATCACCTTCAGCGGCGGAGAGCCGACTCTTCATCCCGATCTCGACCTTCTGATCCAGCGCGTCCGGCGGTGCGGCGCAATCGCAACCCTAATCACAAACGGCTACTTTCTTGTTCCCGACCGGATCAAGCGCCTGAATGCAGCCGGGCTCGATTACCTGCAGATCAGTATCGACAACGTAATGCCCGATGAGGTGTCTAAAAAGAGCCTCAAGGTACTCGACCGGAAACTGGAGTGGCTGGCCCAGTACGCTGACTTCGATATCACGATCAACTCAGTACTCGGCAGCGAGATCAAGGAGCCGGAAGATGCTTACCGCATCGCGGCACGCGCCCGCGAACTCGGCTTTAACAGCACGGTAGGAATTCTGCACGATGGCGGCGGACAGCTGCAACCATTAAATGCTGCCCAGCGGCATGTGTACGAGCGAATTCTCAGCCTGGGCACGGGGCTGTTTTCGTTCGCCCACCTGGACTCCTTTCAGCACAACACGATTCGCGGTCTTCCCAACCCCTGGCATTGCCCGGCAGGCGGCCGCTTCCTCTATATTTGCGAAGACGGGTTGGTGCACTACTGTTCTCAGCAGCGCGGATATCCGGCTATTCCTCTCGAGCAGTATTCAAAGGAAGACCTCTTGCGCGAGGGCGCGAAACCGAAGGGCTGCGCGCCGTTCTGCACCATCTCCTGCGTGCATCAAACGGCCATGCTCGATGCGTTCCGGACACAGCCACAGGAAACGCTCGCCGGAATCATCCAGCGTCGAAAGCAGCAGGCTCCGGAATGGCAGCCACCGACGTCGGTACGCCTTCTAGAACGTATGTTCTTACACGACTCCCGGGCGCGTGACCGGTTCGGCGCGCTAGCGCTGCGGATCTTCCGTGTCAGCAAATCTGAAAACTGACGAGGAGGCCTATCTTATGATTGGATGCGTATGCTTCGCACCCTGTGCGCGCCTTGCTTCATAATCGCCTTCCTGGCTCTGACCGCTTGTGACACTGCACCCAAAGAGACGCCGCCACCGGCACTCAATCCAGAACAGGCGGCTGCCTTGCTGCACTACAACAACAAGGCCGAGGTCTGGATGATTCATGTCAGGAAGACCGATCCCACCTGCGAATACAAGCTGGACCTTCCCGAGCAAAACTCTCATCCAACGGAAATCGGTTTGCATCATATTGTCGTTTGCGGCGGGAGGCCGAGCCCCATGGAGTTCGACGCCAGCGTCTCGTTCGCCTACGATAAAGATCAGAAGAAGTGGGTGATTAGCAGGTTCTCCAGTTAGAAACGGAAAAACCGGCCACCGGTCCCGAATGGTCGCGGCTCTGTCACGCGGCTTCTTTAGCGTCCCCTACGCCGCCTTAAGTTCGCGGCTGACGTGATCGACGGCGGCGCGGAACATCCCGGATAACTGATCAAACGGGATACGCATGTGGCCGGGAAGCGGGGCTTCGATGGTCTGGCGAATGTCCGAATCAACTTCGAGGTGCTGCGCTTTCGCGTTGGCGAGGCGGATACGGGCTTCGTTAAGTTCGGCTTGTTGACGCGTGCGTTCCGCTCGCTCACGCTCACGGTTCTGCTGCGATTCAAAGCCAATTTCGGCTTTCCGCTTTTCGGCTCTGAGCTTTACGAGCGTATCCAGCGC
>Ga0126381_100005248_pt1 | contig 14231 bp, 10 predicted proteins | sample PanSoiMetPlot_28_FD_96465 | JGI IMG/M metagenome (GOLD analysis project Ga0126381, IMG submission 96465) | Tropical forest soil microbial communities from Panama - MetaG Plot_28 | ecosystem: Environmental > Terrestrial > Soil > Tropical forest > Bulk soil | place: Panama | collected 2016-02-17
CCTTGGCGCCGTAGGTTGTGCCTCCGAATGCTTCGTGAGTGCCGGGCCGTACCGCGGAATCCTGCCAGGTGCCGGAGTTCAGGATCGGCGCATCGAAGTGTGCGACAAAGTACAGCGTATAGTAGCTTCGCCGGTTGGCGGTGCCGATGTATCCGCAGAAGTTGCCGCTCGTGACGGAGCCGGTAACGATGCTATTTGCAGCGTCGATCTTTACGTGCGCGTCGGTACTGCCGGTTTCAGAATTTGCGGTACGCACTAGCATGACCGCCAGTTTGCCCGCTGGGTAGGTGAAGCGTCCGGAGCCGGTGCGGAGCGTCGTGGTCAACTCCGTTGTAACACCGTTCTGGAGCTTGACCTTGTAGTAGCCCGCTTTAGCAATCTCATTGTCGTGCGAGAAGGTGCTGCCGTAGATTTCGGCGCGTAGATCGTCGGCAGGCGATGAGGCGACCTCGCCAACATAGGGCATAAAGGGGATATCGCCACTGGCACCGGCGCAACCGGTGCCCATGAGGTGCGTCAGTGAGAAGCCGCTGATGCGGTCGGAGGAGTACTCATAGCCGCCCGGGGCTGCGGGACGTCCTGGGTCATCGCGCATCGAACCGGGCACGCCTGCCACCTGGGGCCGTGGGCGATTGCGCGGCTCTTCAGGACTCCATGCGAGCATGCCCAGCGGTAGGGTAGCGCCGGGATAGTCGTTACCTCCGTTGGTAGTGCCGATCAGTGGATTCACAAGCGCCGCCGGACCGTCTGAGTTAGGGGTATACTTCTTCGGTTGTACGTTTCTAGTGCCTACCACCAAGACAAACAATGCGGCAGACAACGCCGTCTGGCAATTGGTCCTACTGAACTTGCCCATCATCGCTCCTAACAGACTATGTACACGCGAAAGCTTCACCGCGGCCCACAGCCGCATTGTAGATCGAAGACTTCGACCGCTGGCTCGATCGCGACTCCGATCCCCGCGCACCCTCCCATCGACTTGCTGCGCCTGTTCCCTGCCGATAACTCTAGCGCAGCTCCGGTTCGAGGTCGCCGGGGCCCCGCAGGGGAAGATGGACAGTTGGAACGATACATCAACGACCTCCCTATGCCGCCAATTCGTTCCTTAGCGTAGCCATGGGACGTGTCTTTCCAACTGCCCTGAGTGGACGTAGTAAAGAGCATCAGGCTTTGTGAATGGATGTCGCGGTCAACGAATTTCAACTGGTCGTTGCTGTATATAAACAGGCGGGTGAGCACTCACAGCGGGGCTTCGCGACCGTTAATCGACTGGCTCCGCTTCTCGCCAAGCTGACGCCGAAGGTATCGACGGGCGCGCACAACTCTGCTTTTTGCAGCTGAACTGCTGATTCCCAATTCTGTGGCGGCAGCTTCGACCGTGTAACCGTGAAACTGGGTTAAGATCAGAGCGGATCGCAATCTATCAGGGAGTGCCGTCAGCATTTCACGCTTTTCCGTATGCTCGTAACTCTGCTCCGGATTTGGGCGCCACTCTCTGATATCGACGTTCAGGTTGCTCGTCTCCTCGTGAAGTATCTGGTCGAGTGAAATATCCTGAGGGCGTCGTTTACGAAGACACATCAAAGCCCGATTCACAGCGATGCGAGTTAGCCAGGAGGTGAACTTCGAGTTTCCACGAAATTCACGCAATCCGCGAAAAGCGCACAGAAACGTCTCTTGTGCCTGATCCTCGGCATCCTCACGATTCTTAGTGATCCGGAAGATTGTCCTGGAGACGCTTTCTTTATGCTGAAGCACAAGAACTTCAAAGGCGCTAAGATCTCCAGCCTGAGCGCGTCTCACGAGTTGACCGTCTGGATCTTCGCAGCTGTGCTCATGGGTGTTTTGAATTCGATTGTTGATTCGCTGACCAGTAACCATGATCCCTCCTCGCGAGAACCTCGCCGGTTGAGATCCTCAAAATGCAATCAGGATGCCGATTCTGAGAGGCGGATTAAGCGATGTAAAACGATTGATTAGAAAACACATTAAACCCCGGATTGTGAGTCGGCGACTGTCAATAGTGTCAGTAGAAAAGTTGATTGATTCACGGAGTGCAAATCTGTTAACACTCTTGAACGACTTAGAGGATTAGCTGGGAATCAGTGAGGTGAGTGGAACGCATAGCAATGTAGAAGGTCGAGGCCGCCGTCACAGAGGGCGAGGTCCGCGCTCTGAACCTCGCCCAGGAGAACTGGGACAGGCGCGAGCGTCTACAGCTCATCAGCAACCTGCGCGTCCAATACAAACGCCTCGCCGAGAACCTCCGCAACGTCGTCGTGGCTGTTAGGTAACTCACGCCGATTTTCACGAGCGTTCGATCATCGAGTCCTTCGTGGTGGGCCTGACGAGCGCCTTACCACAGGCAAGCGCACGATCCTATACCGGTGCCCGTCTCGTCAGCGAAACGGAGGATGACATAGATGCAGCGGACGGACGGCCCTTCCACATTTCCGAACTCTGCAGCGCCTTAAAGGTATCGCGCCGAAGCCTTCATCAGGCGTTTGCCGATACTTTGGGCATGGGCCATGCCGCCTATCTGCGTCATAGACGTCTTTCGGCCATCCAATCGGTCCTGAGCCGATGCGATCCAGCGACGGTTTCAATCGGCGGACTGGCATTCGCGTACGGGTTTCCCGAGACAGGCCGGTTTGCCGCCTACTACCGTGCCCTTTTTGGCGAGACTTCCGGGAGAGACCGTTCGATCGAGATCAATGAATACACGCACCCTCCAATGACCGCTCTAATCGTCGAATTGGCATAAACTGCATCTCGCGTTTTCCACAGACTGCGGTTAACTGCTTTCACGGATGCGGCTCATCGGGAGAAGCCGTTACTCCACAACGCAGCGTGCGAACCCCGAACGGTAGGGCCTGCCTCTTGAGCCCCTTACTCCTCCTGAAGGGCCCTACTCCGGGGATTTGCATCGCTCAAAATGTCTGATTTGTTTTCAAGAACAGTTGCTAAACGGAGTGTGCTTCAGGCTTATGGAACCCAGCACGTGGACCCTCACATACAGCGCCTCTGATTCCGAGAACCAACCAACGATCGCGGCAGATTCATCGCAGCGGTTTCCACACCACAAAAGCCCCGACCGTACATTTGATTCGACCTGCCCTGTTTGCGTTTGTACTGCTGCGCGTACTCACCAGGAGGAATGGCTACGGTTCGCTGCGGAGGAGGCCCAAATGGGATTGTGGTATTGGGACGAAGTGAAGCAGCAATTGTTTTGGGATACGAAGACGCGTGAGATGTTTGGTGTAGCTGCCAAGGGCGAAGTTACCTTGGAAACCTTTTACGAGGCTGTGCATCCGGCCGACAACAACCGCGTTAAAGACTACTGGCGCTATGTGCTGGAGCATCGACTACCATTCGAGCTCGAGTATCGTTCTCTTAGACCCGATGGTACGATTCGCTGGATAAATGCCCGTGGGAAGGGCCACTACAATGAGGCCGGGAAACCGCTTTGCATGGTAGGAGTCGTTTTTGACGTCACCGAACGCAAAGAGGCCGAACGAGAGCGTGTGGAACTTAGTGGACGGCTAATCAACGCCCAGGAACAGGAGCGAGCGCGCCTGGCCCGAGAAATCCACGATGATTTCAGCCAGAGGCTCGCGGTTCTGGCGAATGAACTTGAGTTCGTTAGCAGAATTATTGGGGAATTCCCAAGCGAGGCGAGTGCGCGATTACATCAACTGCAAACCAGTCTGGGCAAAATCGGTGTCGATCTTCACGCACTCTCTCATCGCTTGCATTCCTCCATATTGGATCACATTGGTCTTGCACCAGCCGTTCGTTCTCATTGCGCGGAAATAGCAAAGCAATATCAGATTCAAATTGAAGTTCACCAGGACGTTCCTAGAATCTTTCCTCCGGAAACCGCGCTCTGTCTCTTTCGCATCGTTCAGGAAGGACTTCGCAATGTCATTAAGCACAGCCGCGCTTCAAGAGTCGATATCCTGCTAAAAGGAGGCATCCAGGCCGTGTCCTTGACCATTTCTGATAACGGCGTCGGTTTTGTGCTTTCGAGCAGTTTCGAGTCTAAGGGAATTGGCATTATTAGTATGAGAGAGCGTGCTCGGATGCTTGGCGGGACATTCGATGTCCGATCGCGGCCCGCACAAGGTACGCAGATTGCCGTTACAGTTCCGATTGGCATCTCCCAAATGCAGGCGTGATGAAAAAGTCGGCATGTCCGGAACCGCCATATGGACTCAACGACGTCGCCCGGTACCCAAACGTCCGTGAAGCTGACAAACCGGACTTTCTTGAGCATCATCCGCCGTCGGCCTATCAACGCCCGCGCCGAGACGGTCGCCACCTCGCGCACCTACCGCGAGCCCTTCAAGAAACGCCGCTGCCTAGTCCCCGCCTCCGGCTTCTACGAGTGGAAAGCGTCTTGATCCGAAGAACAACCAACCCTTCGCCTTCGACCTCACCAACGGGAAGATGATGGCCTTTGCTGGCCTGTGGGACGCATGGAGGACCCCGCGAACGGACAGCGGTCGCCGGTCCACGACCGCATGTCTGTCATCCTTCACCCCGGAGACTTCGAACGCTGGCTTGACCGTGACTCCGGCCCATCCCGCACCGATCAACCTCCTGCGTCCCTTCCCTGCCGACGAGATGGCAGCCTTCGAGGTCAGTACCGACGTCGGCAACGTCAAGAACAACTCCCTGGAGCTGCTGAATAACAAGTGATCTGTGTCTTCCAGTGAAGGTCAAGGCGACCTTCACTGCTGTGGTAAGTTGAAGTCCTTGCCTGATTTGGAGTGAGTCCAATCGTGGCTTCGAACCACTTGTGGTGGACCCTTGCGTCTTCCAACATGACGATCGGTGGAGATAGTCCACCCAATTAGGACTCTTTTGCTGCGCCGTGTGGTCAATTCGTGTAAACTCGCTCCCTCCCCGCATATTGGTTTCCAGAGGTAGCGGATGTCACGCCTTCCCGTCGTATCTCTCGCTATTTTCGCGCTCGCAGCGACATCGTTTTCCTGCCTTGCGGCCGACCGCATCGTCTTCGACCGCCTTGGGCCAACGCAAGCCGCGCTCTTTGTTTCAAACGCTGATGGCTCAGCCGAGCGAACACTCACCCAGCGGGGCTCCCTCGACTACAACCCCTCCTGGTCTCCCAGGGGAGACTGGATCGTCTTTACCTCCGAGCGCAACGGATCGGCCGACCTCTACCGTATTCATCCAGACGGCAGTGGAGTGGAACGGCTCACGGACGAGCCCGCTTACGACGACCAGGCAGCTTTCTCTCCCGACGGCGAGCAGATCGTCTTCGTCTCGACACGCACCGCCGGACGGGCGAATCTGTGGAGACTCGACATCGCCACTCGCAAGGCCACACCCCTGACCACAGGCGACGGCGGCGATTTTCGTCCGTCGTGGTCTCCCGACGGAAAGTGGATCGCCTTCTCATCCGATCGCGGCAGTGATCTTCCGCCCGCCAAAGGCCGATGGGAGCGCCTTCAACTAACCGACGTATACCTCATTCACCCTGACGGCAGTGGCCTGCGGCGTATCAGCGAGAACGGAGGATTCTGCGGCAGCCCAAAATGGACGCCCGATAGCAAGAGCGTAGTCGCGTACTGCATGTCAGCGCAGGAGACGTGGGATTATCGCATGGCTCGGGTAGACGGCGATGACAATCTGCTCAAGATCGACATCGCCTCCGGCAAAACGACACCTTTGCCGTCCGGCCCCGGCGTCAAGCTCATGCCTGCCGTTTTGCCTTCGGGCACAATCGCCTATCTCCGCCGCGACAAGAGCGTCAAGGGCGTCTTTTACGGTACGGGAACACAGGGGCCCACCGGAGCCGACGTACGCACTCCGTCCTGGTCTCCCAACGGCCAGGAGGTCGTGTACAGCCGCTTCACCTTCGAGCGCCATCCTCTGCGGGTGAAACAATGGAGTCGCAACAAGAATTTCGAGTTGTACGGCACCGCATTAATCCCGGCATACGATCGCAGCGGAGAACACCTCGCCGTAACGAAGATCGTCTCTGAGGGCACAACCCCTCTCACGACCAGTCTCTCCGTTCTGGATGAGGACCAATCGGAGAGGTCCATTCTCACACGGAAAGGCCTCATCCTCGCGCCATCGTGGTCGCCAGACGGCAAACAGATCGCGGTGGGGGTGGGTGAGTTCAGCGCCTTCCTTGATTTTGAGATCGGAAGCAAGAAGCCAGCCGATCCCGTGAACGGCGGCGCACAGGTGGCAATCCTGAACACCGATGGTTCAGATTTCCACCTCGTTACCTCAGGTCCGAACAACAATGCGTTCGCTTCCTTTGCGCCCGACGGCAAGCACGTTGTGTACCGCACCCAGGGACCCGATGGCGAAGGACTGCGGATGATGAATCTCGAGGATCACTCGGTGAAGGTACTGACCGAAGGCTACGACAACTTTCCCACCTGGTCACCACGTGGGGACCAGATCGCATTCATGCGCCGGATCGACAGTTTCTTCCAGATCCTTACCATTCGCCCGGACGGAACAGATTTGAAGCAGCTCACCCATACTCGTGGCAATGAAGCTCACATGGCCTGGTCGCCGGACGGGCAGCGAATTCTGTTTTCAAGTTCACGGATGGGATTCAAAGATGAAGTTCTGCTCATCAACAATCCACAGCCGTATGGAGAGATTTTCGTAATGCGCTATGACGGAACCGAGGTGGAGCAGCTCACCGATGACCAATGGGAGGAGGGCACACCTGCCTGGCAACCTAGAGCCCCAGCACTCGTCACTACTCCCGCGTCTTCGCATCCATAGTGCCCCACTGTGGCGCGCAACTGCCGAGCGGCGATCCTTGCACCGGCCACAGTGCGACACCCCCTGGTGGGAGGACCAGATCAGCGGTTAGGGTACGCGCTAGCGAGACCGTTCTGATGTGGTGTGAGCGCCGACAATCCGGGAGTATTGCTGGACGGCCTCAGTGATGTACTTGGAGGGCCAGTATGGCTAAAGACGCGCAGAACGATGAAGTACGAGGCGGAGATCAGGAAGACCACTCCCCACCCGCTGGAGGCGATGCACCGCGTCGTCGGAGCGTCTGAAGAACTGGCGAGGAGGATTCATGGAGAAGCACGAGAAGGAGCTAACCCGGAGCAGGAAACCTAGGCGACACTGCTGGCAGCGCAGGCGGCGCAGGCTGGGCGATAGAGCACGCCAAGACGAAGTTCAGCGAGGAGCAGCAGGAGAAGATTTACGCGAGGGGCTCCGAAGGTTCCGCAGGCGATGGCGGCGTTCGACTCGAACAGCGCTATGAAGCCCGAGAACGCGAAGTCACTGAGCGCGTTCTACGCTCATCCGTCCCCAGCGCAGGGGACTTGCAAGCAATCTGGATGTGAACCGGCGCGATATGCCTCCGTCGTGCCGGTTTTTCTTGCATTGGCTCCTCCGCATCCGCATTTGATTCCGATGGCTTAAGAATTCTTAAGTAAGTCGACGTCACACGCCCGAACTAATTAACATCGCCTTCTATGCACATACGCCGCTTTATTTCGCCTCCTGCCACGTCTCCTACCTTGGTCAAAGGTCGCTGCAAATGGAAAGTAATCACAGGTTTGGCGGCTGTGACACTCGTGATGTCGCCTCCGATAACCACTATCGCGCAGCAGTCATCTGCGGGCGCAGTTGGGCAGATGTCAGATCAGGTTGTGCAGAAGCGAGTCGATCTCCTTCTCAAGCAGATGACTCCCGAAGAGAAGATTGGGCAGATGAGCCAACTCTTCCTTTTAAGGAAACCCGACGCCAAGATAGAAGACCGTGTGTCGAACGGCCAGGTCGGGTCACTTTTATTCGTTACCGATCCTGCGGTCATCAATCACCTCCAGCACATAGCTGTTGAGAAGAGCCGTCTGCACATCCCATTGCTGTTCGGGTTTGACGTGATTCACGGGTTTCGAACGATCTTCCCGGTGCCTATAGCGATGGCAGCATCCTGGGACATGGACACCATTGAGAGGGCGCAGGCGGCTGCGGCGAAACAGGCACGTGCCGTGGGCATCCACTGGGCATTCGCTCCCATGGTCGATATCGCGCGCGATCCGCGCTGGGGCCGCATAGTCGAAGGGGCTGGTTCTGACCCTTATCTTGGCTCAGCGGTTGCGGCAGCCCAAGTTCGAGGTTTCCAAGGCAGCTACATCGGAGCGGACGATCACCTGGTTGCGACGGCAAAGCATTTTGCCGGGTATGGCGCCGCCGAAGGGGGTCGCGATTACGACTCCGTCGATCTCTCGGATTCGCAGTTGCACAATATCTACCTGCCCCCTTTCAAGAGTGCTGCAGATGCTGGCGCGGGCTCCTTTATGAGCGCCTACATGGATCTCAACGGAGTACCGGCCACCGGCAACCGCTGGTTACTTCATGACGTTTTGCGCGACGAGTGGGGATTCAAGGGATTCGTCGTCAGCGATGCGGATGCGGTAAATAATCTGTTGACGCATGGGTTCGCAAAGAACAAGGCAGACGCTGCCATGAGAGCGTTCACAGCCGGCGTGAACATGGAGATGGCACTCACGGAAAACGCCTACGACAATCTTCCAGCGGCGTACAAAGCAGGAAAGATCACCTCGGTCCAGCTGGATTCATCAGTTCGGCCAATCCTCGAGACCAAGATTCGCCTCGGTCTATTCGAAAAGCCCTACGTAGATGAGATCCGCTCCGAGCACATCCTCAATGCTCGGGAGCCAAAGGACGAAGCACTCCATGCCGCCGAAATTTCGGCGGTGCTTCTACGCAACGAACATGGTCTTTTGCCATTGAACGCATCGTTACCGCAGAAAGTCGCAGTGATCGGCCCGCTGTCGGATTCGAAACGGGACATCATTGGTCCATGGGTGTTCGTTAACAAAGTCGACGAAAGCGTCACGGTTCTCGAGGGACTGAAGCAGGTTGCGCCAAAGGGCTCTCAATTCACATATGCGCCTGGCGTCCAAATCGCGCGGAAGTTCCCGTCGATGTTCGACGCATTATTCGGCAGCGACAACACGCCCGAGTGGACATCCGAAGAGCAAAAACAGGAATTCGATAAAGCCTTACAGACTGCACGTGAAGCTGATGTCGTGGTCATGGTGCTCGGCGAAAAACAGAACATGGACGGAGAGGCAGCATCCAGCTCCACTCTGGAACTGCCTGGACGGCAACAGGAACTGCTGCAGGCCGTAGCCGCAACCGGAAAGCCCGTTGTGCTTGTGCTGATGAGCGCAAGACCGCTGGATCTCCGCTGGGCTAGCGCAAACGTTCCTGCGATCCTGGATGCGTGGTATCCCGGCACTGAGGGAGGGACTGCGATTGCCAATCTGCTCTACGGCAAGGTGATTCCGGGCTGAAAGTTGCCCTACGACTGGCCTCGTGACGTAGGCCAGGTTCCCATCTTCTACTCACACGACATCACCCACGAGCCGCAGAAACAGAACACCCGTTATTGGAATGAGGAGAGCACACCTCTCTACCCATTCGGGTACGGTCTGAGCTACACGAAATTCACCTTCTCAAATCTGCGCATGAATAAGCCGCAGATTCGTCGCGGCGAAACTCTGCAGGTCTCAGTGGACGTTCAGAACACCGGAACAGTGAAAGCCGATGAAGTTGCGCAGCTCTACTTTCATCAGCAATCGGGAATGAGTTCTCGCCCGGTTCGTGAGTTGAAGGGCTTCCACCGGATATCTCTAGCTCCGGGGGAAACGACAACAGTTCGCTTCACTCTGACGCCAGAGGATCTGAGGTATTGGAGTAGCGCCACCCAAAGTTGGGTTCAGGACGAGTCAGCATTTGACCTTTGGGTCGGCGACGATTCAACGGCGTCTCTGCACGGCAACTTCTCTGTAACACCTTAGGCCCATCCATAGGTATCAGCGCCTTTCCTATCGCCCAGGATTTCGGTGTCGTTGGATGCGGGCATTTGAGACTGAATGACTGTAGGAGAGTATCCATTGCAAGTCGGAGGGCAGGGTTTGCCTTGGATCTATCTTCTTATCGAGGGATCGTGTCAGAAAATTCTTAGCGAGTGTTAATGGTTCTGGGGATATAATCGTCGCCCAAATGGCTTTGCCTACGGGTGTTCGACTCGGAGCGTACGAGATTCTCGCGGCAATTGGCGCAGGGGGCATGGGCGATGTCTATCGCGCACTGGATTCGAGGCTCGGGCGCGACGTAGCTATTAAGGTTCTGCCCGAAGCTTTCGCCCGCGACGCTGAGCGCATAGTGCGCTTCCAACGAGAGGTGAAGCTCTTGGCCTCTCTGAATCACCAGAGTATTGCGCCTCTATCTACGGAATTGAAGGGCAGCCCTGGGGTGAGGGCGAGTCACCGGATATGTCTAGATGCATTCGAAGGATTTTGTGATAGTTATTCATGCGCCTTCAAACGATGCTTTACCATCGGATTTGCAATACTTAGCAATACAAGGTGATGCACTGTGCCGCAGCAAACGCCGGATCGCATTCGAACACAACTGGCCAAGGTGCTCAAAAGTGAAGCGTTCGCTGGTACTGAACGACTCCGACGCTTTTTGAAGTTCATTGTTGAACAGAGCCTCGAGGTTCCGAACGAGCCACTCAAAGAGATCATCATTGGCAGAGAGCTCTACGCTTCTGACGGGGATTTCGATCCTCGGCTGAGTGCCGTGGTGCGGGTAGATGCAACCCGGTTGCGGGCGAAGTTGCGGGAATACTATGCCTCGGAAGGCACGGCGGATCTATTAACGATCGACCTTCGAAAGGGAAGCTACACACCTGTTTTCCGCGAGGCTGCGACGCACGCCGGTCCCGGGGAGGATAATTGGCGGGAGCGGGCGGCGCCGTCGATTGCAGTTCTACCTTTTTCGAATCTAAGTCCGCAGACCGGCGACTATTTCAGCGATGGCCTCACCGAGGAAATCATCCATGCGCTTTCCTCGATAGAAGGTATCCGTGTAGTCGCACGCGCATCAAGTTTTGCCATGAAACATAGAAACGCTGACATTCGTGAGATCGGCCGTGCGTTGAATGTCGATCTCGTTCTCGAAGGCAGCGTTCGCATCTCAGGAGAGGAACTACGTGCGACCGTGCAATTGGTGAATGCAGGCAATGGTTATCAGGTATGGTCGCGCCGTTATGACAGGCACCTGAACGACGTGTTTTCCGTTCAGGACGATATAGCACACGAGATTGTCAACACGCTGCGCGTGAGCACGACAAACCGGCCTGCGACTCCGGCCGCACGCTGGCCGGGGGATATTGAAGCGTATGCGTGGTACCTCCGCGGACGGCACCACCTAGGTCTGCAGACGAGGGTGTCCTTCCACCGAGCCATCGAGTGTTTCGAACAGGCACTGGCAAAGTGCCCGGAATATCCGGCGGCGCTCAGTGGAATAGGAGTTGCATGGTTGTTTCTGGGACTTTTTGCGATGGACAGGCCACTGGAGGTTCTGCCCAAGGCCCGCGAGGCAGCCACACGAGCACTAGATATCAACGAACGTGACGGCGAAGCATTGTCTGTGGCGGCCTGCGCAAAGGGGATGTACGAGTGGGACTGGGCCGGCGCCGAAGCATTGTTCCGGAAAGCGCTCAATGCGGAGCCCGGGAGCGAGCTTTGCAGGCACCTTTTCGCCATGTTTGCACTCTTGCCAATGGCCCGGTTTGAAGAGGCGTTGGCCATGGTTGACGAAGCGAGGCGTATCGATCCTCTTTCGACTTTTGTTTCCTCCAGCAGAGCTGCGATATTCCTGGTGTCCCATCGTGTTGTCGAAGCGGAGGCGGAATGCCGGCGGGCCTTGGAACTAGAACCCGACTTCTGGCGTTCAATCGTCGCTCTTGGCCGCTGTTACGAGGCGCAGGCCCGGTACACAGATGCGATTGCATGTTTTGAACGTGCCACAATGGTCTCGGATCGGGTTCCGTCGGCGATTGGAGCATTGGGCCGTGCATACGCGCTTGCCGGGCGGCGTGCGGAAGCCTGCGAGTTACTGCAGGAGTTGGAAGACTTGGCACACAGCCGGTACGTGTCCCCCTATGGAAAGGCGTTGATCTACCTTGGGCTAGCTGACGACAAGGTGTTCGAATGTTTGGAGCGCACTTGTGCCGATCGTGCTGGATGGCTGATGTACCTGGCCACAGATCCGCGGTTTGATCCGCTACGAACGGATCAACGTTTCCGCTCCATTCTCGAAAGACTGCATCTACCGCAGCTCGCTCAAACGTCTGCTTGAGTGTCAACCCGGTCCTTGAAACGGTTTCAAACTTCCCAAACTCTCTCCCGGTGTTCATACTCGTCCAATATGTCGCTCATAGAAACCATTAAGAAGTCGGCGCTAAGGAGTCCCGCAAAGGTCGCGATCGCATTCAATCAGGAATCGTGGACATATGCCGAGTTCGACCGTCTCACCGACAACATCGCGGGGAATGTTCTTGCGGCCGGTGTCGAGTCTGGCGACCGGGTGGCATTGCACCTTCAGAACGGCCCGGCGCTTGCGATGGGCTACGTCGGTTGCCTCAAGGCAGGATGCATCCTGGTGCCCATCAACACGCGGCTAAAAGGACGTGAGATTGACTACATTCTTCGCCAGAGCGGATCGGCTTTCTATATAGGACAGCCTGATCTCTACGCCGGAATCACTGCAACCTGCCCTGCTCTGTCGGGATTAAACGGTTGCTACCTCACCGAGGAAGCGAACGGCGAAATCTCTTCCTTCACCGACCTGCTGCGAACTCCCGCTCACGCTGGGCCCCTTCCAGCAATCGCGTCCAATCAGGTTGCAGCCATCATGTACACATCGGGTACCACCGCACGCCCCAAAGGCGTGGTGCACACTCATGAAAGTCTGGTGCAGACGGCTCGCGCAATGCAACAAATGAATCTCGATGGGGACCAGGTGGTGCTGGTGATGTCTTCCATGGCCCACATGGTCGCTTTCGGCATGGTGTTTCTGTCTGCCTTGCTGAACGGTGCGACAACCGTGATCACGCGACCCTTCGAGTTTCTGAGTTCTCTTGACGCCATCGCGCGGTGGAACTGCACCTACCTTTTCGGGCTGCCCGTAATGTTCAAATTGCTTCTCGAAGCCCAGCTTTCGGCACCACGCAATGTCAGTTCCGCTCGATCTTGTTTGTGCGGTGGAGACTCTGTCCAGCCGGCATTGCAGAATGCTTTTCAACGGAGCTTCTCACCTATCTGTGAGGTCTATGGTGCCACTGAGATCACCCCGATGTCATGGAACCGGCCTAGAGACATACGCGTCGGATCAATCGGGAAGCCAGGCGATAAGATTGAGTTTCGGCTGGCCGACTCTCGCGGGGGCGCCATCGAGCCCGGGCAGGTTGGAGAAATCTACGTCCGGGGACCGAACTTGATGAAAGGCTATTGGCAAGATGCGGACGCCACAAGCGCGGCCATCGAGAAAGGTTGGTTCCGCACCGGGGATCTGGGACACCAGGACGCGGACGGTTACTACTGGTTTGCCGGCAGGAAAAAGGAGATCATCGTCCGCGGCGGAAGCAACATCTCTCCACAGGAGGTGGAGGCAGTGCTGCAGGAGCACCCTTCTGTTGCCGAAGTGGCTGTGGTAGGTCGTCCGCAGCCAATCTGGGGAGAGGCAGTAGTGGCCCACGTGGTATTGCAACCTGGGCAACGTTTGGAGGAAACAGAGCTGATCGCATTTGCGCGAGAAAGGCTGGCCGAATACAAGCTACCGGAGACGGTGGTCTTTCGATCTGACTTGCCGAAAGGCCCGACCGGCAAGCTTGAGCGGAGGGCGTTACGTGAGGAACAGCAGGCGCTGGTGGCCGGAGTTGGTGCAGTTTAGTCATATCGAGGTTTTCGAAGATTAGAAGAGGAGGGTTTATGGCAACGTTAACCTGCCCTGCACCGGAGGGGACGGCGGTCTCGACACCGACCAAACTCCTAATCAATAACCAGTGGGTTACAAGTGAATCAGGCACGACCTTTCCTACGATCAACCCGGCAACCGGCGAAGTGCTTGCGCATGTGGCTGAAGCCGGTGCTACCGATGTCGATAAGGCGGTCGCAGCCGCGCGAAATGCATTTGAGCGTGGGCCGTGGCACACCACATCTGCCACTGAGCGTGGGCGGCTGATTAACCGTCTTGCTGATCTGATTGAGCAGAACGCGGACGAGATCGCGCGTTTGGAGACGCTGGACAACGGCATGCCTTTGGCGGTCGCACGAACAATAGCCATACCGCTCACGCTCGGACAGTTTCGCTATTTTGCGGGATGGGCGGATAAA